>ERZ780135.16-NODE-16-length-167486-cov-13.080708_pt1 | contig 167486 bp, 136 predicted proteins | sample MGYA00511946_ERZ780135 | MGnify/ENA primary metagenome ERZ780135 (study PRJEB29588, sample SAMEA2151034) | human gut metagenome | biome: human gut; feature: human-associated habitat; material: faeces | place: Denmark | collected 2008/2010 ... | reverse complement strand
CATTGTCGCAGCCACAGCCACCGCAGCCGTTTCCGCAACCGCCACAGCCATTTCCGCAGCCGCCGCAGCCACAGCAGAATATGAGAATAAGGATAATGATCCACCAACAACCGCCAAATCCACAACCGTTCATAAATGAAATCTCCTTTTTTATTAAGATTTATAAAGCTGAAGCTTTGCTCCGTTGCTTTATATTACAGTTTATGACGCAGAGAAAAATGTGTTACAAAAAAAATCTGCAAGGAGAATTTGTCCTGTGCATAAGAATATAAAAGCGATAAAAATGCGAGAATAACAAGACGCAAAACTGTCAAGAATGTAGCTAAGACAAAGCTTTGTCTTAAACATTTTAAGGGGTGAATTTTATGAACGAACAGTTTTTTGATAGCGACAGCTTTACACCAAGGGCGAGAGAGCTTGTGAAAAATGCCGTCACTCTGGCAGGAAGCTGGGGGCATACTTATATCGGCACTGAGCATATCCTGCTCTCTGCCGCCTATGAGGAGGACTCCACAGCCTGTGCAGTGCTTCTGCGCCACGAGGTCACGGCTCAAAGGATAGAGGAGCAGATAGAATACATCATAGGCAGAGGCACGCCATGCCGTCTTACGAAAAATGACATCACTCCTAACGCTGCCGCTGTTTTAAAAGGCGCAAAAAGGCTGTGTGAGAGCATGGGTGGCGGTATCGCAGGAACGGAATACATTCTTGCTATGATACTCCGCCGCAGCGATTGCTGTGCCTTTGAGATATTGCAGCAGTTAGGGGTGAACTGCAACAAGATGTACAACGATTGCTCATTGTCAGGCAACGAGCCTAATATTTTTTCAGACAGAAATTATCCCAAGCTAAAGACCCTTGAACGCTACGGCAGAGAGCTAACACGCAAAAGCGAGTGCGAAAAATTCGACCCCTGCATAGGCAGAGAAGCTGAAACAGAACGTATCATGGAGATACTCTGCCGCCGCACAAAGAACAATCCCTGCCTTGTAGGTGAGGCAGGTGTGGGAAAGACCGCTGTTGTGGAGGGGCTTGCGAGAAAGATCATGCTTGGAGAAGTGCCGTCTGCGTTGTCCTCAAAGCGGATCTTCTCCCTTGATATAACTGCCCTCCTTGCAGGAGCAAAATATCGTGGGGACTTTGAGGAGCGATTGAAAAGCTGTATGGACGAAGCCGCAAAGGCTAGAAATGTGATACTTTTCATTGATGAGCTTCACAACATAATGGGTGCAGGAGCGGCAGAGGGTGCAATAGACGCTGCAAATATCCTGAAGCCACAGCTTGCAAGGGGCGGTCTACAGCTCATAGGCGCAACGACTTTTGAGGAATACCGCAAAAATATTGAAAAAGACTCAGCTATGGAGCGACGCTTTCAGAAAGTGAAGATAGATGAGCCTGATCAAAGCCAGACCTGCCGTATCCTCAGCGGTCTTATAGACAAATATGAACAGCACCACAGCGTTGACATCTCCCCTGACCTTATACCATATGCAGTTAAGCTTGCCGCAAGATATGTCACCGACAGATTTTTTCCTGACAAAGCAATTGATATCCTTGACGAAGCCTGCGCCTGTGCGGTCATAGAACAAAGTGAAAACAATTCTGGCGAGAAAATATCAGACGCTTTCAACGATTATGTGAAAGGCAAGCTCACCCGTGACGAATATCTCACCGCCATAACAGAGTGCCGTCCAAAGCGCATACCACTTGAAAAAAGGCACATTGACAGCGTTATTTCATCGCTCACGGGCATAAACTGCACCGATATCGGACAGGACGAAGCCGCAAGGCTCACAGGGCTTGAAGATAAGCTAAGCGAAAGCATTGTGGGACAGCAGACGGCTATAAAGTCACTTTGCTCTGCCGTCCGCCGCTGTCGTGCAGGACTAAAGGGCAGCGACCGCCCCATGGGAAGCTTTATTTTCTTAGGGTCAACGGGAGTGGGCAAGAGCCAGCTTGCAAAAGATCTTGCCAAAACGCTTTTTGGCAGAGATAATGCCATTGTAAAGCTTGATATGTCAGAATACATGGAACGCCACAGCGTTTCAAAGCTCATAGGCTCGCCCCCTGGATATGTTGGCTTTGACGAGGGTGGCAGGCTTACCGAACAAATTCGCCGCAAGCCCTACTGTGTGCTTCTTCTTGACGAAATAGAAAAGGCTCACCCTGACATCTACAATCTGCTTTTGCAGATACTAGAGGACGGCTGTCTTACCGACTCTGCTGGCAGGACAGTTTCTTTCTCCAATGTCCTTATAATAATGACCTCGAATATCGGCGTGAAAAAGCTTGCCGAAACCAAGACCGTGGGCTTTTCAAACAGCAAGTCAAATGGCGAAGCCAAGAAAAAAGCCATGCTCTCAGAACTTAAAAGCTTTATGTCTCCCGAGCTTTTAGGCAGGATAGATGAGGTGATTGTTTTTAACGACCTTACCCTTTCCGATATGGAAAACATTACACGCCTTGAAATATCCGCTCTTGAAAAAAGGCTCTCCGAACTTGGCTGTACACTCGCCTGTCAGCCAGAGGTCTACCCTTTTATCGCAAAGCAGGCACTTTCAAAAAGCGGCTCTGCACGAGAGATACGCCACATAATTACCGCCCTCATAGAAAATCGCATAAGCGATATGCTTATCTCCTCCGCCTGCCGTGACTTTTCTGTTTGCGTATCTGAAAACACCTTAACTGTCGCACAGCACCGCAGACAACTGTGTTCATAGAAATTTTACAAAGTATAGTTGAGGGATATTTTACAAAAGCCCGCCCATATGTTATAATATTTTTATATTGTTGCCCAAGCGGCAAAAGGAGGATAAAAATGTCTGACAGAAAATACAAGCTATATTCCGACTCCACCTGCGATCTGTCGGAGGATATATTAAAAAATATGGACGTGACGCTTCTGGACTTATCTTTTGAAGTAAACGGTGTTGTAAAGAGCAAGAATGACATGACGCTGCCTGAATTTTATTCCCAAATGCGAAACGGAGCAGTAACGAAAACATCGCAAATAGGGATCTCCGACTATGAACAGGCTTTTGAAAAGGAACTTGCCGCAGGCTATGACGTGCTTTATCTTGGATTTTCGTCAGGTCTTAGCGGCAGCTTCAACACTTCCTGCATTGCAAGAGATAGCGTAATGGAAAAATACCCAGAAGGCAAGATAATCTGCATAGACTCCCTCTGTGCTTCAACAGGCGAGGGTCTTTTGCTCATAAAAGCTGACGAAAAGAAAAAGCAGGGTCTTTCCATTGACGAGCTTGCCCAGTGGATCACTGACAACAGGCTTCACCTGTGCCATGTTTTCACAGTTGATGACCTGAAATATCTCCACCGAGGTGGCAGAGTATCAAAGACTGCCGCCATAGCAGGCTCTATTCTTGGCATTAAACCGCTTCTCCACGTTGACAACGAGGGACATCTTATCCCAGTTGGAAAGATACGAGGCAGAAAGCAATCCATTGAAAAGCTTGTGGATATGATGTGCGAACGCATGGGAAATTGGGATAATTCCACAGTAGCCGTCTGCCATGGCGACTGCCTTTCAGACGCTGAATATGCAGCCGACCTTATGCGAAAAAAGCTTGGCAAGAAGACCACTGTGCATATCTGCTACACGGGTGCTGTTATAGGCTCACACTCAGGGCCTGGAACTCTCGCTCTGTTCTTTATGGGCGACCAGAGATAAAAATACAATACAAAAGCGGACGAAGCCCGAAAACTTCGTCCGCTATTTTTATATGCGATATCAAAGACCCTTTGCCTTTTTCAAAGTTATACCATTATCTCCAAGCGGGATAGCGTGGTCAAGTCCAACGAACTTGCCTCCCTCCTGCCAAAGAACTTCCTTGACAAAATCATACTTTTCCTCGTCCCATGTAACAAAATCGTCCTTTACAAGTCCGCCCGTGTCACCTGAGTTTGCATTGAAGCACCAGAAAGTGTGATTTACATGATTGTCCTTTATGAGCTTTCTCATGTAGGTCATCCAAGTTAGGTTAGGCTCTGTCATAAAGCCGCCCCACTCGCCTATAAGAAGCGGTGCGATATCCTGCTCCTGAATGTAGAACCAGTTGTCTTTCCAGCAATCTTTCATAAGGCTCTTGTATGTGTAGTCCCCCTCGAACCAAGGCTGCTGATAAACTGTCGGACCATAGTCGTGCGGCGAGTAAACAAGCTTATCCTGATATTTGCCAAGGTCGATAGGATAGTCCTTTACGCCCCTGAGATTTCCGCCCCACCAGTTGAAATAGTAATCATCACTGTTGGTGGAGGAATAATCCCCGTTTTTCTTGATGTTCTTAGGGTATATTTCGATACCCTCGACCATTATAAGCACATTAGGATTTTTCGCAAGCACCTTGCTCGCTGCCGTTTCAGCCACATACTTCCAGTTGTTTGCGTCCTTTGAATCATTCCATATTGCCGCAGCGTCACCCTCGTTAGGCTTGCCGTGTGGCTCGTTTTTCAGGTCAAATGCAACGATAGTGTCATTGTCCTTATATCTGTCGGCAAGCCACTCCAAAGCATGGTAATAGTCCTTTACATTGACCTTGTCAGTATACCACAGATTTACAGTATGACCGCTGGCATTGGTTTCCGCTGAATGGATATCAGGCATTACTTTAAGACCGTTTTCCTCCGCAAGCTTGAGAAAATAATCAAATATCTCAAGGCTGTTCATCGAGTTCAGCTCTTCATTGTATGCGTTATTGTAGTTCGCCTTTGGATATTCGCCCTCCGACCACTGGTTGATAAGCTCCGCTGACATAGGCACTCTTATAAGATTGAAACCGTGGTCTGCAATAGCCTCCACCGATGACACAAGCTCGCTGTTCCAAAGTCCGTCAAAGGTGTTAGTGCCTGTGTTGTAGCCAAACCAGTTCACGCCCGTGAGCCAAACCTCTTTGCCGTCCTTATCAAGTATCTTGCTTCCGTCTGTGTGAAGCCAGTCATCACCCTGTTTAGCCTTTGAGGTACGCTTTAGAAGCTTTTTAACGTCCTTTTCCGTGGTCTTTTTGTCATTATTCTGATTATTGTTGTTATTGTTATTATTCTGTGATACCTTGCCCTTTTTAACAGTACACTCCACACCGTTTAGCTTTGCAGACTTAACATTGAGCTTTGTTCCAGCTCCGATATTACAGCCGATAGAGGTCGAACCGCCCTTTGCTATCTCGCCATTGTAATCAACATTCGTGACCGTGAGTTTGTTGCCCTTGACCTTAAAGTTGCCGTTCCAGCCGTCACAGCTTTTGAGCTGGTCTATTTCAAGCTCTAGCGTCCACTCCTTGAGGGCTTCATCGGAGTTGTTCTCAATACCTATCTCCATGCCCGTCATAACCTTGTCGCCGTCCTGCCAACTGTTGTCCCCTGAATAGGAGATGATAAAGCCCTTTTCCTTTTTATCGTCCTTGCTTTCCTGAGAGCTTTCCTCCTCATCAGCATCAGGCTCGTCCTCGCTTTCATCAGCCACAGAGTCCTCCTCACTGGTGTCATCGGTTTCTGAAGCCACTGCGGAACCGCTCTCCGCCTTTGAAGCCGAGCTGTCCACGTCTTTTTTACCTGATGTTGCCACCAGTATCAGTGCAATAACAAGCCCCACTATAACAGCACCCATGCCTGCAAAAGCGATGATAAGCTTTTTGTTTATGCCCTTTTTGCCCACATTCTCCTGCTGGCTGTTTACGTCTTTTTTCTCATCACTCATAAGCTTTCCCCTTTATTTTTGATTTTTACATATTTATAAGACCGCCGAGTATTACGCCCGACGGTCGAACTTTCTTTTTTTGGCGACTTATTTTACTGACTGGAGTTTCTCGCTAAGGAACTTCTCCTCAAACTTGTCTGACGGCATAGGTCTGCCGAAATAATAGCCTTGTATAACGTCAGTTTCCAGATCTCTCAGGATATCAAACTGCACCTGTTCCTCAACGCCCTCTGCGCAAACTGCTATATGCAGGTCGTGAGAAAGATTAACTATCATTTTAACAAACACCGCAGTGTCAGGATTTTTTGCAATATCATCAATAAACGACTTGTCTATTTTAATGGTATTCAGCGGCATTTCCTTTATGCAGTTAAGCGAAGAATATCCCGTTCCGAAATCGTCCAGTGCTATCTTCACGCCCTTGTCTGTTATATGCTTCAAAAGCTCCTTCATCTTTCCCATATCATGGATAGCAAGACTTTCTGTGACCTCAAAACATATCTTCTCAGGGGGTGCGCCTGTTTCGTCAAAAAGTGTGTCTATCTTGTCAAGGAAATCAGGCTCAATTATCTGACCTACAGACAGATTGATGTTCATTCTCAAATCAAGCCCTGCGTCAGCCCACTTTTTGCACTGTCTGCCTGCGATCCTTATTATGTTCTCGCCCAAGAGATTGATATAGCCAAGCCTTTCCGCCATAGGGATAAATTCGGCAGGGGAAACCTGACCAAACTCAGGTGGATTCCACCTCATAAGCGCTTCACAGCCCACAAGCTTCTTTTCAGAGCTGCTGAATATAGGCTGATAGTACGCCGTGAAATGTGCAAAGCCGTTTGTGATATCCCTGTGCATGAGCCTTTCAAGTTCGATCTGCCTTGAAAGTATCCTGCCGATAGTTTCGTTATAATTTATAGTGCAATTCTTGCCCTGCTTTTTCGCATATGAAATGGCAAGGTCGATCCTTTTAAGAACTGTGTTTACAGTATCGTCAAGCTTTGGGAACTTCGCAACGCCCATTGAACAAGTGCAATAGCAAGTGCTGTTAGCTATCTGCCACTCTGTATTGAACTTATCATGTATGATCTTGCATATCTCATCGATCTCGGCCTGATCCTGATCTCTCAGAAGAACAACGAACTCATCGCTGCCAAATCTAAAAACGCTCAGCTTTTTATTCTTCTGGGCAAAATCCTCAAAGAATTTACCTATCTCTTTAAGAAGTCGGTCACCATTATTGTGACCATAGCTGTCATTTATGTTTTTGAAATTATCAAGGTCAATGAGCATAACAGTGCTGTTCTCATCGCTTTCAATAATGCCCTGTATACTCTTATCAAGACTTAATCTGTTAGGAAGACCTGTGAGATTATCGTAAAAGACCTGCTTTTCAATGACCCTCTCATAATTTATCTTTTCTGAGATATCATTAAGTGTACAAAGTCTGATAGTTCTGCCGTCATGCCATTTTATGAGTTTTTCCGACACATTGAACCATTTGTTCATGATCTCGGAATAATAATCTCCTCCAAAAAGCATTCCTTCCTTATGAGCAGGAAGCTCACACCAAGTCTTGCTGAAAACGTCACTTTCCTTTTTGCCGACCAGTTTCCCCAAATACTGTTCAAAGCTCTTGCTGGCAAAAACTATCTCACCACTGTCCTGTGCCACTGCAAGCACATAGGAATTCATATTATCCATAACATCAGTAAGCGTGCGAGTAGTGCTTTCAGCATGTTCAGCCGCTCTCCTAGTATGGAGCATACCAGAAAGTATGTATGTCAGACGTGAGGCTAGCTGTATCTCCTCAGGGGACCATACTCTCTCAGGATCAGAGGACAAAAGATTGAAATATGCAACATACTTATTGGTGTCCTTGACAGCACAAGTGAGTGAACAAGGATACACCACCCCACGCAGGGATATTTTCTCCACATCTCCATTCGGATGAGCCTTATCCGCAACGTGGATACCAGTTTGCATAAGTGCTTTTTTCATTGCATTGTATCTATTTCTATTAAATTCTTTATCAAAAGCATATACAGTATATTTATGTGTATCAGCGATCAATTCATAACTCAAAGGTTCTGAGTTTTCATAGCCTGAAACTGTTACCGTAGCCGCATTGACATAAAGTGCAGAGCAAATACTTTCGAGAAAATTCTTGCACACATTATCAAATCTGTCATCGCTTTCAAGTATTTTCAAAAAGCTCTCGAACTTTTCGTTATAGGTCTTAGCTGGTATTTCCATACAAACAGCCCTCCTCTGCTTATATAAATACGTCTAGCATTATTATAACATATTTTCTGTAAAATCACAAGGGGAATTATAGAAATTTATTTATAATGCACAAAACAAATGACCAAATTTATATATTATTAAAAAACAAGCCCCGTAGTTAAGCTTAAAAAAAGTTTAACTGACGGAGCAAATGTGACCGAACCGATAAGCCGAGTTTTGTCGAGTGCGATAATCTATCTGGACTGTACGTTGCCGCACAGCTCTAGCCACCTATAGCCCCAAGTCTGACGAGCAGCCATTGACTTGCAAGCTACCATTGGTGTTGCATCGGATAAGGTTTACATAGCAATGACGTCTCCGCCATTCTGGTGGGCTTTTACCCCACCTTTCCACCCTTACCAACAAAAGTTGGCGGTATATTTCTGTTGCACTGGCTCTAAGGTCACCCTCGGCTGACGTTATCAGCTATCCTGCTCTATGATGCTCGGACTTTCCTCATAAACCTAGAACGTTTACGCTATCGCATAGCTCGCTCACAGTATGATTATATCACATGAATGACGAAATGTCAAATAAAAGCCTGCATAGACAGTGAGCATTCTTAAAAATCATGCAAAACGTCTCAAACATATTTACAATTTACAAAAAATGTGATAGAATTAAAATAACCAAATCAAGGGAGCGTAAAAAATGAGAACTTGTCCTCACTGTGGCAGCGAGCTTCACGATGATTCTACTTTCTGCTTTGCCTGTATGTCCATCGTCAACGAGCGTAAAGAAATACTTATAAAGGTAAACACGTCACGCAAAAGAGCCATACCTATGGTTTGTGTTGCAGTCGCTATCATAGCCGCATCGTCAGTGTTTGCCGTTGTCAGCAAGAAAAACAATGCCGTAGAAACTAAAACACCTGAGCCTGCAAAAGCTGTGACAACTTCTGCCACTGTAACGACCATACCGCAGACAACGACTGCCGCCACAACAACTGTACCTACTACCACCACCGCACCTGCACCAACGGCAGATGAGATAGACAAAATTTCAGGCGGTATTAGGCAGGCTTCCACAGGCACAGCAGGCACTACTACCACTACAACAACCATGCCTGAAGAAACTCAGCCCGAAGAAAATAATGGCGAAAATCAGCCTGATGAAAATAACATTCAGCAGGAGGATAACACAGCTCCAGCCGAGCCCGAGCCGTCATATTTTTCTGAGGACGGAGCAAATGAGCTAAGCAGAATATTTGCAGACAAAATAAATAAAAAACGTGAAGGCAGAGGCTATGCACCACTGAGGGTCTGCGGACAGCTTGACGATCTGCTGTCAATGAGTCTTGAAACATTGACTCATGTGCAAAGTGAGGGCGAGATCGATACTTGCTATGAAATAACATTGGATAAGCTAAAAAGCAACCTCAGCGACGTTGGACTTCCCTCAGACAGTGAATTTATAAGGGTAAGCTATGTAATGAACTGCTGTAAAAGCTATGATGAAGTATTTGAGTATGCCAAAAAAGTAAATTTTTCAAACGAGCTTTTCACTGATGACGAAGGCGACCTTACAGTTTATTCCCAAAGACTGGATTACAAATATTTCGGCTGCGCAATATATGATATGTGTCGTAGCCAGCTAAAACCTAACAGTGATTATTCATCCACTTCCGAATACGTCTGCGAAATTTGGCTGATGAAATAAGCAAAATTAAAGTTTACAAATCATCTTATAATTAGCCTTGATATATTGTTTACAATCCACAAAAATTATGCTAAAATAAATGTATGCTTTTAAGCTCTTAGCTTTATCAGTAAATAATATAACAAGGAAAAAACATCTATGAATTTCAATATCAAAAAGGTCGCAGCCGCATTTTTAAGTGTGGCAATGCTCACCACAGGCTCGGCTCAGCTTTCTGTTTTTGCACAGCAGACGCTTAAATACGAAGCCGAAAACGGCACTTTAGGTGGCTCTGCCTATATCCAAACAGACAGCTCCGCATCAGGCTCTAGGTCAGTTCGTTTTTCAGACTCAAGCTGCACATGGTCACAGACTGTTACAGTCAGCGAAAGCGGATACTACAAAATAAAGCTTTACAGCCGCGGAGAAGGCTCGAATAAGATAAACAACCTTTCTGTAAACGGCTCAAATGCAGGCACTTTCAGCAGTGCAAACGGCTCTGCCTATAAAGCGTCCACAGTGAATGGTATTTATCTCAAAAAGGGTCAGAACACTGTCAAAATAACAATGTCGTGGGGATATTTTACTCTCGACTACATAACCATTGAAAAAATGAGCGTTTCAAATGCCTACACCGCCGCTGAAAATCTCGTTGACCCATACGCTTCACAAAGCACACAGCGCCTTTACAGCTATATGAAAGACGTTTACGGCAAAAAGGTCATAACAGGACAGTATTGCGACGGTGGTCTTAACGGCACTGAGTTCAAAGCCATAAAGTCCGCCACTGGTCAGACCCCTGCTATGTTGGGTCTTGACTTTATGCGCTATACACCATGCCGTGTCCAGAACGGTGACACCTCCGACGCTGTCGAAAAAGCTATCGAGTTCTCACGGGCAGGTGGAATAGTAACATTCTGCTGGCATTGGAACGTCCCTGACAAATATCTTCTCTCAGGTACAGACGGCGGAAATCCACGTTGGTGGGGTGGTTTTTACACCAAAAACGTTGACCGCTCAAAGTTCTCGCTTACCAAAATAATGAACGGCTCAGACCCTAAGGGCTACAACACTCTTATGAGCGACGTTGACGAGATCGCCAAACAACTCAAACGTCTTTCTGACGCGGACGTTCCGGTACTGTTCAGACCGCTCCACGAGGCAAGCGGCGGTTGGTTCTGGTGGGGTGCAGACGGCTCGGAAGCCTACAAAAAGCTTTGGCAGGCAATATATGACAAGCTCACGAATGAATACAAGCTTGACAATATCATATGGGTATGGAATGGTCAGGCGGCAAATTGGTATCCTGGCGACGAATATGTTGACATAATCGGAGAGGATATCTACCCCGGCACAAGAGATTATTCAGCCCAAAGCTCAAAATATCTTGAAGCCACAGACTGTTCACCAAACGGAAAAATAGTTGCCCTTACAGAAAACGGCTGTCTTTTCGACCTTGACAAAGCCTTTGATGCAAACACCGCATGGTCATATTTCGGCACATGGAGCGGTGAATTTTGCATATCAAGCTCTGAGAAATATACCGAGAAAAGTATGTGGCAAAAGGTCTATAACAGCGACTATGCCGTGACACTTTCAAGTCTGCCCGACCTGAAAAGCTATCCTATCAGCAGTGACAATACACAGATAACTCTTGACTCCACGTCAAAAGAAGTCACATACGGCGACAGCATTACCCTAAAAGCCAGCGTGACCTCAGGCACTCCTCAGACAGTAACATGGAAAAGCTCCAACACAGCCGTTGCCACAGTAAAAGACGGTGTTGTGACCGCCACGGGCAAAGGCACAGCAAAGATAACAGCCTCCCTGCCTAACGGAAGGTCTGCCGTCTGCACTGTAAAGGTCACCACAAAAAAGCTTCCAACATCAGGCTATTCCTATGCAAGCACTGCACAGTACACAGGCAGTGCAATTATTCCGACAGTCTCTGTTAAGGACGGAAGCAAAGTTCTCCGTCAGAACATCGACTATCGTGTGATAGTCACGAACAATGTTAAAATCGGTCACGCTAACATCACTATCTCAGGCATGGGCAACTACTACGGCAGTTATTCCGCAGGCTTTGACATTATCCCCGCCAAGCAGACCATACAAAAGCTTGAAACAAGATACAAAGGCTTCTTTGTGGATTGGGGGCAGAAAGGCTCTGCCACAGGCTATGACATTCAGTATTCCGCCAGTGCAAACATGAGCGGTGCGGCTTCCAAACACCTCACTGCCAACAAGCCAGATAACCTGACAATAAGTGGTCTGACAGCCGATAAGACCTACTACGTCCGTGTGCGTTCCTACACAAACGTTGGAAGCAAGACCTATTATGGTCCATGGTCTGACATAAAAAACATAAAGACCGCAAAATATGATATCACAAAAGCTTCCGTTTCTGGCATTTCCACCAAGGCATACACAGGCAAGGCTATAACGCAGAACATTACTGTGAAATACAACGGCACTGCCCTGAAAAACGGAACTGATTACACAACTTCCTACTCAAACAACAAAAAAATCGGCAAGGCAATTGTCAAGATAACAGGCAAAGGCAAATATGGTGGCATTATCACAAAGAACTTTACCATAAACCCTGCCAAGCAGGAGATACAAAAGCTTACGTCTAAATCCAAAGCATTTTTCGTGGATTGGGCGCAGAAAGGCTCTGCAACGGGCTATGAGATACAGTATGCGACTAACTCCAAGTTTACAAACGCAAAGAAAGTCACCATAACAAACAACAAGACCGACAAGACCACAATTTCCAAACTTAGCAGCAACAAGAAATATTACGTTCGTGTCCGATCCTACACGACAGTGAACGGCACAAAATATTACGGTTCATGGTCGGTTTCAAAAAGCGTGACTACAAGAAAATAAAGAAAAAGTGATTATCCATAGCAAAATAGAGGTCTGGCTCAAACGTCAGACCTCTATTATTTTTTTATTCGCACACAAAAACACCCCGTATCATAAGTGAAATGCTCCCCTTTTGTTAGACAATGTGGTATAATAGAAATATACCAAAAAAAAATCTAACAAAAGGGGGCATTTTTATGCCAAAAGGAAAGCCGAACAAAAGATACACACCGGAATTCAAAATCAAAGTAGTGGAAACAATGCACAGAAAAAAGCTAATAAAATATGTGTGTCTGACGTTTCGTGCTTCACTGCCTGCGATATTAAGGAAGACTGATGATAAGGCAGATAAAATAGCAGAAAACAATGCCCCCTGAGCCACAATGCTCAGAAGGCTTTGTTTTATATTTGGCCGAAACAGCTATCAAGAACATTTTCAGACAAATTCAAACAAGTGCCTGAAATTCAATGATCGTCTCTTTCGGATCGTCAGTAACAGTTACATCTATTTTAAATTGCTGTATCATTATTCCTTTCAATTTTATGTCGTTAAACTTGACGTATTCCAAAAACATTTTTATGAATAAATCCCTGTCAGCGGTATAATCCTTAAAATATGCACATAGATATTTTCCCGCAGGGAGCACACAGAAATGTCTTGAATTCTTCATTTCTTCACTGCACATTATCATGGTGTGCCAATTATCCATATTTTCCATCTCGGAAATATCATCAAAATCCATATAAAAGCCTATTCGGTCTGAAGCCAAGATCGGCGCAGTTTCGTGAAGATGACTTTCAAGGTGCATAAATTCAAGTGCAACGGATTCACCACTTTTATCAGATTTATTGAGCTGTGATATGATAAATCGCTCTGGAAAATCCTCAAAAGAAAACTTCTCCAGCTCGATATTATTGTCGATAACCTTATCAATGAAATCTATTTTTTCTTTGATAGTCTCCGCCAGCCTTTGTTTGCTACGTATCTCCTCTTCAAGAAGCTTATAGTGTTCTTTCAGCATATCCACAGATTTTTTCATATTTCTCTCTGTGAAATATCCTTTTATCTCATTCAGCGAAAAATTTAAGCTGCGCAGTTCAAGTATCGTGCCAAGCTTCTCATATTGCTGTGGGTCATAGTATCTGTACCCCGTATCAGGGTCAACATAATCAGCCTTGAAGATCCCGATACTATCGTAATACCGCAGTGTTTTTGAAGAAACGCCTCGCCTTTGACCCATTTCTTTTATGGAAAGATATTTCTTTTTTTGTTCCTGGTTCATAATAAATACCCCTTTTCGTCAGCAAACTTCTATTCAAGCGCCATTTTGCCCTCTTCATCAGTTCTGATCTTAATTACATTTTCTACCTCATACACAAAGATCTTTCCGTCTCCGATATTGCCGCTGTACAGCACACGCTTTACCGTGTCTACCAAAAGTCCAAGTGGAACTGTACTGATAACGATCTCGACCTTTATCTTCGGGAGCAGATGTGACTTTGCTTCCGAGCCACGATAATAATCGGTGCTGCCCTTTTGTATTCCACAGCCATTGACATTTGTTACGGTCATACCGGTTATATCTATCTCGTCAAGTGCGTCTTTCAGCGACTCAAATTTCGAGCTGTTCATAAGTATAACTACCTTGCGTATCTTTCCGTCAGCTTTATACGCTGAACGATCTATAGGCTTTGAGAAGTCTATCTGTGTAACACTCTTGGCATTTCCGTCTGACAGATCTGAAATAAGATCATCTGTCACATTGCTCTGCCAACCATGCTCTGAGCGGTCAAGACCCATTATCTCAGCCTTTTCAAAAACTCTGATACCTACCGTATGCTTAAGTATAACGAAAAGTAGCGTCATTGCAGCTAATCCGTATACCGCAACAGACAAAACTCCAAGTAGCTGCACACCAAGAAAGTTAAATCTACCCGTATAGATAACGCCCTTTTCTACTGAAAATACGCCCGTCATTATTGTGCCAAAAGCTCCGCAAAGACCATGAACTGATATTGCGCCAACAGGGTCGTCCACTTTGCAGATATGGTCAATAAACTCAATGCCATAGATCATAACAAAAGCTGCACCTACGCCCACGAGAAGCGCCGCATAGTGCGGAAGCTGATCCGCACCTGCTGTGACGGCAACAAGACCTGCCACAATGCCGTTTAAGGTCATCGTTATGTCTGATTTTCCGTATCTTACCCATGTAATTATCATTGCAGATACGGCACATGCTGATGAAGAAAGTATAGTGTTCATAAACACACTGCCGATAGCTGCAAGGTCAAATCCGCTTTCGGAAGTCGCTACCGAGCCACCGTTAAAGCCAAACCAGCTTACCCACAGTATAAACGCTCCAAGAGCCGCCAAAGGTATATTCTGACCCAGTATAGCCCTTGACTTTTTCTTTTTGTCATATTTGCCTATTCGTGCGCCAAGCACAGCGGCACCTGCAAAAGCAGCAGAACCTCCCAAGAGATGTACGGCAGTTCCGCCCGCAAAATCGTGGAAGCCAAGCTGAGCAAGCCAGCCATCGACATTCCATATCCAACAGCCGCTTATAGGATAAACAACTGCACTCATAACTGCGGAATAAATAAGATATGACTTGAAAGCAGTTCTTTCTGCCATAGCGCCTGAAACGATAGTAGCAGACGTTGCGCAGAAAACTAACTGCCACGCCATAAATACAGGCTGCGGAATAGTTTGTGAAGCAGCCGAATAATCGCCGTTAGAGAAAAGATCTATCACGCCCACAACGCCTGTTGTTGCACCAAACATTATGCCAAATCCCAAGATCCAATAAAAGATCGAGCCGACCGCAAAATCCATAATGTTTTTCATGATAACATTACAGGAATTTTTCTTTCTTGTAAAGCCTGTTTCAAGCATTGCAAATCCCGTCTGCATAAAAAACACAAGCACGGTGCATATGGCAATCCAGATCGTATCCGCTGACATAATCATAAGATCAATCCTTTCAGATAACATCACTGCGGCATAGTATTATAAATGCCGCAGCGTGTATTATTTTAATTGTTCAGATCATTTGTTTACCTGAAAATCAGTATAAGAGAAGTTCCAGAATGACTGAGGACTTGGAGTAAATGTAAACTTATCGCTGACAACGTAAACCGACTCAGGCGCATAAAGCGGGATATAAGCACAATCATCAGCAGCTATCTTTGAAGCTTCAATAAAGTATTCTACTCTCTTACTATCGTCAGTTGTTTCGTAAGATTTATCAATAAGTGCGTCAAAGTCTGCATTCTTCCACATTGCCTGATTTGCACATCCCGGTACTGTATTTGAGCTGTGGAACATTGTTTTCAGATTGCCCACAGGGTCGAGATAGTCAGATACCCAGCTAGAGCCAAACGCCTGATATGGTCTGTTGCCGTTTTCATCTTCATTAAAGCCGTACAAATAGCTGAACATATCTGCTGAAAGTATCTCCTTGATATTCATTTTGATACCGATCTCACCAACCATAGATTGAATAAGCTCAGCTTCCGGAACATTGGCAGATAAAGTGTAAAAATCGAACTCAAATCCGTCAGGATACTTTGACTTAGCAAGATACTCCTTTGCCTTATCATAATCCTGAACTGTGTAATCCTCCATTTCTCCCACTGCAGTGTGCCACTTGTCAGGATCCATATAATACATATTATCGGATAAACAAGTAACATCAAGCTTTGCCGAATACTCTCCGCCAATGGATTGCTGAACAAGGGAAGAGTCTATACAGTAAGCAAGCGCCTTTCTTGCGTTAACATCATCAAACGGTGCAACCTGTGTGTTTAAGGCGACAAAAACCGTAGAAGTCTCAAAATCGTGAATGATATTATAATTGCTCAGCGACTCATAAGTCGGAAGAACATCATTTGTAATTCCAGGTGCAAAATCGATAGTTCCTGACTTTACTGCCAATGCGATAGTGCTGGCGTCTTTCATAACATAGAAGTTGATCTTGTCGATAGCAAGATTATCTGCACCGCCCCACCAATATTCATTCTTTTCAAGAACTATCTGTGAGTCAGCAGCCCATGATACAAACTTATATGGACCTGTACCCACTACTGAGCCTTCATTTGTTCCATAAGCGTCACCTTCAGCTTCCACAACAGACTTCTTCAAGATCTGACATGGCGTTGTTGCAGGAACATACTTCCATGTGCTGTCAGGCTGAGTAAGGTGAACAGTGAGCGTTCTTGTTTTCTCATCTACCTCAAAGCTGTCGACGTGCTCAAAAAGATAGCTCATTCCATAAGCGTCCTCACGCACACGATTTAGAGAATACAACACATCGTCCATTGTAAGATCGGAGCCATCGGAGAACTTTACACCCTCACGGATCTTATAAGTATATGTAAGATCGTCCACCTGTTCCCAGCTTTCTGCAAGTGCAGGTACAACATCTGTGCCGTCCTGATTAAAATCAAGGAGCGTATCGTAGCAATCATACTCTGTGTATTCATTTACAACAAGGTTTGCGTCAGCAGGATCAAAGGATACAGGCTGATTTGTTGACGCAACATTCAAAACAACAAGTCCGTCTTCATTTGCAACACCTGTTCCGCCTCCTGAAGTATTGCTACAGCCTGTGATACCTACAGCGAGAAACAACGCCAACGAACCTGCTAAAAGTTTCCTGTAGTTTTTCATGATAAATTCTCCTTTTCATATAAACTTCTATATCAATCCTCTTCATCAGAGTTATGACCTTTTGGATAATGGCAGGCAACAAAGTGTCCGTTGCCCATATCCTTGAGTTTTGGTGTTCTGTGGTCGCACAAACCATGCTTGTAACGGCTGCACCTTGAAGCAAACCGACAACCCTCAGGCACGTCTATGGCAGTAGGGATGTCACCTTTAAGGATTATCTGCTCCTTTTGCTGAAGCGGATGTTCCTTTGGCTTTGCCGAAATAAGTGCCTGCGTATATGGGTGCATAACGTTTGAATACACCGCATCTATAGGACCCATTTCAACGATAACGCCAAGATACACAACAGCTACTCTGTCGCAAAGATGACGGACAACATTCAAGTCATGTGAAATAAAAAGCATAGTCTGACCAAGATTTTCTTTAAGGTCTATCATCAGATTAAGTATCTGAGCTTGAACAGAAACATCAAGTGCCGAAACAGGCTCGTCAGCCAACACAAACTTTGGCTCTGACATCAGCGCCCTTGCAATGGCAAGACGCTGAAGCTGACCTCCAGAGAGTTCCTTTGGCAGTCTTGAAAGCACATCATCAGAAAGCTTGATATACTTTAAAAGTCCCTTTATCCTATTCTGATACTGTTCATCGGTCATGCCCAGAAACTTTCCATATTCCGCAAACGTCTTTCCAAGCCGCTTCTTTGGGTTGAAAGATGCAAGCGGATTTTGAAAGACCATTTGCATATCCTTTCTCAGGGGCTTCATTTTCTTCTGCGAATATCCGAAAATATCCTGTCCGTCGAAAACTATCTCACCAGAATCGCTGCTCTGCAGATTAAGAACGCATTTGCCTATCGTTGATTTTCCTGATCCGCTCTCTCCTATAATGCCAAATATCTCGCCTTTTCTTATTTCAAAGCTGACATCATCGCAGGCATGGAGGTAGCTTACACCGACCTTTTTGATCGCAGGATTTCCGATCTTGAACCATTTCTTCAAGTGTCTTACCTCAAGAATATTTTCAGCCATTCTTTTCACCTCCGTCCGACAGGAAGCACGATGCTTCGTGACCTGCCCTGATAGTTTTCAGCGTTGGAAATTCTTTGCGGCATTTATCCATACATTTATCACATCTCTCCGCAAACGGACAATGAGTGAACTTGTTATACAAAAGCGGCGGCGCTCCAGGGATAGTTGCCATATACTTTCCTGTATCAGCCTCTTTAGGATTGCTGTTCAGAAGCGCCCTTGTGTATGGGTGAGCCGCATTATCAAAAATATCAAGCACAGAACCCGTTTCGCATATCCTTCCAGCATACATTACTGAAACGCTGTCACATATCTCAGCCACAACTCCAAGGTTATGAGTGATAAATATTACTGAGGTGTTATTTTCTGCCGCAAGTTCCTTGATAAGTTTGAGTATCTGTGCTTGTATCGTAACATCAAGAGCTGTTGTCGGCTCATCCGCTATAAGAAGTCTAGGTTTACAGGAGAGCGCCATTGCTATCATTACTCTTTGGAGCATTCCTCCACTCATTTCAAATGGATACTGTTCATACCGCTGTTCAGCAGGAAGTATTCCTACTTTTTCAAACAAAGTAAGCACATATTCCTTTGCCTCTGCCTTTTTCATTTTCAACTTTTTGCGCACAAGCTCAGCGATCTGCTCGCCTGCTTTCATTATTGGGTCAAGAGATGTCATAGGGTCCTGAAATATCATTGCAATATCTTTTCCCTGAATAGTCTGCATCTGCTTCTCCGACAGCGAAAGCACATCAACTTCTTTGTCCTCGCCGTTCTTGAAAAGGATCTGTCCCGAATATCTCGTATGCTTTTCATCATGGAGCCGCATAATAGATTTAGTGGAAACGCTCTTTCCGCAGCCGCTTTCACCCACAACGCCATGGATCTCGCCCTCCTTTACGCTAAGGTCTACTCCCTGAACAGCGTAAACTATACCTCTGACCGTCATAAAATCTACAGACAGATCTTTTATTTCAATTACATTATGCTCGTTCATAAGAACACCTACTTACTTTTTATATTGCTGCCTTTTGACGGTGCTGGATATGGATAAGTCTCTTTTCATACTGTTTGAATGTCGGAAGCTTTCTCTGTGACGTATCGATATACTCTTGAATACAGTCGCTGAAAATATTAACCGCTACGGTCACAAGCATTATAATTATTGCAGGTGCAGCAAGAAGCACATAATTGTTATAGAAATTCTGCATACCATTTTCAAGAAGAGTTCCCCAATCTGCGTCAGGTGGCTGAATACCAAGACCTAAATAGCTGAGTGTTGCCATCGCTACTATAGCCGCACCGATATCCATTGTGAACTGAGCGATCATTGTGGTGATAACATTTGGAAGAATGTGAAAAAAGATTATCTTCATATCCGAATATCCCATTGACTTGCAGGCTTCAACATAAACCGCTTTCTTTTCCGTTATGATAAGCGAACGCGCCATTTTTGCTGTCAGCGGTATAAATGCGATACCAATGGACATAACGCCTGTGAAATTTCCTCTTCCGAAAATTGCGATAAGTATGAATGAAAGAAGCAGAGACGGTATTGAACAGACAACGTCCCAGATTCTCATTATAACTGCGTCGATCTTTCCTCCGTAATATCCGCATATAAGACCGATAGGTACGCCGATGACCACCTCAAAGGCAACTATGAGGAAAGCATTGAGCATAGAGCTTTTTGCACCCATTATAAGCCTTGATAAAAGGTCACGTCCAAGCTTGTCCGTGCCTAAAATATGTCCTTTTGAGAAAGCAGGAAGAAAACAGGATCGTGGATCAACTTCATTTGGATCATAAGGAACAATGACATTTGCACCAATAGCAGCAGCTATAGCTATAAGTATCACTATGCCTGAAATAACCGTTTTTGGAGTAAAAAACTTTCCCACCTTTGAACGTTTAGCCATTATCCATTCCTCCCTACTTCATCTCAACACGAGGGTCAACCACTGCATAGAGAATATCTACAACAAAACTCATTATAAGATATGAAACAAGCATTACAAGCACAAGCACCTGTACTATCGGATAGTTGTTTTGCTGGATACCTGTTACCAGCATACCACCGATACCAGGAAGCGAGAATATCTGTTCAATAAGAACAGTTGAACCTATAGCTCCCGCAAACATATATCCTGCTACTGTAAGGACAGGTATCACAGCGTTATGAAAAGCATGTTTGAATGTTTTATTGAACTTGCCGAGACCCTTTGCCTTTGCGGTTATCATATATGGTGCTTGAAGTTGGGATATCATACTGCTTCGTGTAACTCTTCCCAGTGTTGCAACAAGTCCAACCGCCATTATAATACCCGGAACAGATATTCTTGATATAAACTCTGCTGTATTAGAATATGTTCCTATGAAACTGTATCCAGGTACATATTTTGAAAGAAACAGAATAGCAAGAATGCTTAGCACAAACGTCGGTATACTCGAGATCACCAGCATAAGAGTCGACAACGCTGAATCTATCCATGTTCCTCGCTTCATCGCCGCCAGAACACCTATCAGAATAGCTATCACTGTTCCTAATATCGTTGAGAAAAGCACAAGACCTATTGTTATCGGTATCCTGTCTATTATCTGGTTGAGTATCGGCTGCTTTTGAACGTAATCAATTCCAAGATCACCATGTGCAATGCCTTTGAGCCAAATAATATACTGCTTCAGCAGCGGCTCATCAAGGTCGAACTGCTCTGTATACTGTTGCTGAAGTTCAGGTGTTGACTGCTTGTTACCTATGATAACAGTCAGCGGAGATGTTGGATTAAGTCTTAACGAAAAAAACACCAACAACGAAACCAGAAAGGTTATAACAACTATCTGTATCAATTTTTTCAGAATGTATTTTACATAAGCCATAATAACACCCTTTTCTAAAAATGAATTTTTGAATTTTAAATCCTTCAAATTTATCTTGATTATATTATATACTTTACAGCTACTGTAATGTCAAGATGCTAGCTGCAATTTTGTTTAAAATAACAAAATTCGCTGTAATATAAGCATTTTATCGTTGATTTTGTATATTATTTCATCTTAAAAATATGGCATTCGTGGCAAGCAATACATACGCAAAAAAATGCAACCATTTTTAAAATGCAATTTTGTTAATATGATATTGCAAATAGCAATAATAAGAAAGGACGTCTGATTTATCAAACGTCCTTGTATGACCCTATTTTCATCATCGATATTCTTTCATGCATCTTTGCCCAAAAGAATATCAGACAGCTTTTATCAGTTATTTTCAACGCTGCTTACAGCTTCCGTAACATTGTGATACCATTTGCGTGATCTCAGTCGTCTTTGACCGAGAGGAAGCTTAAACAGCTCTATAGCTATGTGAGCAGCATAAACATACCAAATATCGACCTTAAAGATAAGCCCGAGAATTAGTGTAAGCGGCATTCCTATCATCCATATGCTGCCTGCGTCCATGAGCGTAAGATACTTTACATCTCCGCCGCTTCTAAAAATGCCCTCTACCTTAATACAGTTCACCGCATTAGGTATGCAGTATATAGCAAGTACGCACATGCAGTTTCTCACACATTCGCCCTCAAGGGTACCCTTTATTCCATAAATATGCTGAACAGGCAACATAAGAGCAACAATGATACTGCATGATACAAGACCAGCTATGATAGAAACCCTATTGAATCGATCAGCATAGCGATAAACTTTTGGCATATCGGCAGAACCCATCTCAATGCCCAGCATAATAGTACATGCCCCTGCAAAGCCCATTATCGCAAGCTTTGCAAACATCTCCATGGTGTTCAGTATACTCATTCCTGCATATACTTCCGTGCCTCTTGTTCCATATACCATATAGTAAAACGAAAGACCCAGAGACCAAAGCATATCGTTCGCACACAACGGAAGAGAAGTTTTAAGATACTCCTTGTATAATCCAACATTTAATGTTTTCAATGCCTTAAAAAGGTTTTTCCTTATCGGATTATCTGAAAGAAAGAAATATAGCAAAAGTCCTATCAACTCAACAATTCTTGCAGCAAGCGTTCCAAGCGCAGCTCCTGTCACTCCAAGCTTCGGCGAACCAAGCTTTCCAAAGATAAACATATAGTTAAAAAGCATATTGAACATCATACTTCCTATGCCCTGTATCATCGGTATCTTGACATTGCCTATATTTCTAAAACAAAAGCTCACAGCATAGCATATGGCGTCAAGCAAATATGATACCGCCACGATACGCATATATGGCTTTGCCTTCTCTATAACAAGAGGGTCTCTGTTAAAAAGCCTTATTATGATATCAGGAAATATCATTGCCGCCAAACACATCACAAGACCAACAGTAAACGTTACCGTTACGGCTGTCCAAATTATGCGCTGAAAATCTTTGATATTTTTTTGACCCCAATAACGTGTCAGATATATTCCTGCGCCAGTATTACAGCCATATAGGAAAGTAAAATAAACGCTGAAAAAATTTGTAGATACTCCTACCGCCGCAATAGCTGTGCTACCTAAGGTGCTGACCATCCACTGATCTATGAAAGTGAGACATTGGCTGAATATTGAAGAAACAAGCAGCGGCATTATGATACTGAGAAATTTCCTGTTAAACTCCTTCTTCTCAGCTTTAAGGTCAACGCTTTCCGACAGCATATGAATCACCCCTCTCATCATTTACAAAGCCGTTACAGTTCCCTTTCAGATGCTATGTTGTATGCCGCAACTGCATATAGCTTGCCAGCACATTCCGCAAGATTATTGAGCGAAGTCTCTCCAGGATCATTATAATCAAGCATACCGCATACTGAGATGCCCTTTATGTCAAGACCAACAAGCCCCGTTTCCATTATCTCAACGACCTCATGAGAAGCAAATCCTCCTGCATAAGGTCTTGCCGCAGATGTCACAAAAGCAGGATCATAAAAGTTCATATCAAAGATCACAAAAACAGGTTTTCCTGATACATTCTTTTTTATTGCAGAACCCACGTCTGAAAACTTCATATAATCCATGTCAGAAGCTGTCAACACATCTATACCCAGCTTTTCCAGCCTGCCACCGTATTGTGACATTCCGTTTCTTATTCCAACTTCAAGAGAAGAAGCATTGTCGCACATATCCTCTTCTGCCACTCTAACAAGCGCAGAACTTACCGAACCGCCGAAGTGGATAACAGCCATTTTGCCATACTTTTCATAGCAAGCTTTTATCTGCCCATAAGATGTCTTATCATCTCCGCCGATCATAAAGCTGCAAGCTCCCGTGGAAGCTATCGCTTTTTCAGCCGTATATATACATTCCTCAGCTGCTGCCTTTGAGGAATCGTCGATAATAAGATCACCGCAATCACCGCTCTTTACGCTATGCGCCATATCAATGTCAAGTCCCTGATCGCAAAAACCAAAGCCAAAAATATCACGTCTGAAATATGCAGAACCTTTTCTTGAACCAGGCTTTGCAGTTTCATCACACTCATATGGTAATGCTGCAAAAAGAATATCATAACCATTTATATCATCGACCATAGGCGTTTCCAAAAAACCTGTTGGCCCCAGATCTTTCAGATCATCAAAGTTTAGTTTAAATGGACATTTTACCATATCTAACACCGACCTTTCCTATTATTCCTGCTCCGCTTTTTTCTTTGAAAGCAAAATAACAAACTGCTTTAGTATCGCTACTGCATTTATCGCAGTTATGCCTGCGGGATCGTAATTTTCCATTACCTCCACCAGATCAAAACCTACGATATCCAGCCCCGCAAGACCATTTCTGATTATCTCACAGGCTTCATATGTAGAAAATCCTCCCGGCATTGGAGTGCCTGTACCCGGCGCATAAGCAGGATCAAGAAAGTCAATATCGAAAGTGATAAAAACCTTAGCGTCTCCCACCTGTTCCTTTATTCTGCGGCAAGTTTCCTTTATTCCGATCTTATGAAGCTCTCTCGCCGTGATGACCTTCATTCCGTGATCTTGAGCATACTTGATGCGATAAGTATCTCCGCCGCTTCTTATACCGACCTGAATAGAATGTTCAGTATCAAGAATATCGTCCTCAATAGCATTTCTAAAAGGCGTTCCATGATTATATTTTATCCTGTCGCCATAATCCCAAGTATCTTCGTGGGTATCGAAATGCACCATTGCGACCTTGCCATACTTTTCGCTGTAAGCTTTAAGTTCAGCATATGCAATAAGGTGATCGCCGCCCAGAACGATAGGCACTGCACCTGCGTTGAGTACCTTTCTGACCGATTCCCTGATAAGCTCCATTGTCTCCTCAACATAACCAAGCACAACGCCGATATCGCCCATATCCATGCCTCTTAAGTTAGCGACCTTATATGAGTTATCCTGTTCATATGACAATCTGCCTGCACCATAAGCATTTCTTATCGCTCTAGGGCCAAAACGACAGCCTGTCCTGTTTGTCACGCTGGTATCATAGGGCACGCCCAAAACAACAAAATCTTCGCCATCGATATCCTGCTTATATGGAAGCCCGAAAAGCGTCTTGATATTATTTCCTCTGCGCTTTGCAATGTTGCTTCGTGTCTCTTCTGAAATATTTTTATCAAACATTTTCGATCATTCCTTTCTTAGCATATTCTTTGATGCCCGCCTTTTTGCAAGCCACACAGGTAATAAATTCTTTTACGATACGGCTGGCAAGAATTGAAGTTATTCCCCCTGCGTCATAGTTCGGTGCGACTTCAACAAGGTCAAAGCCAACAATATCAAGACCGATAAGCGCATGACGAATAAGTTCAAGAGCTTGTCTTGAAGTAAATCCACAGGAAACGGGAGTGCCTGTACCGGGAGCAAAAGCAGGATCAACAAAATCAATGTCAAACGTGACCATGACCTTATTATTTCCGACCTTTTTACGAATAAGTTCAGCGGTTTTCTCAATGCCCATATGATGTATATCAACAGCATAGATATGCTCAAGGCCTGCATCATTTGCAAAATCGAAGTCGCTCTCGTCAAAAAGTCCGCCTCTCATACCTACCTGTATAGATGTTTTCGGGTCAATGCAGTCATATTCGATCGCTCTTCTGAAAGGGGTAGAGTGGTCGTGATGTTCTTTATCAGTATCGCTGCCCCATGTATCTGTATGCGAATCAAAGTGTATTATCGAAACAGGCCCGTAAACATCCTTATACGCCAGCAGTTCAGGAAAAGTAATAGAATGATCACCGCCCAGAACGATTGGAATTGTACCTGTTTCCAAAATAGCTTTCATTTCCTGTGGTATCGAACCAAGATAAGCTTTCTCAGCGTTCCACATATCAAGATCTCCATAATCAACACCCTTTACATATTTACTCGTATCAATGCCGACAGCCTCGTTCACGCTGTCTGTGGAAAAGGCTCTGCGAATCCCATCAGGACCAAACCTCGTTCCCGGACGATATGTTGTTCGGATATCAAATGGAATACCTATAATAGTGTAATCCGCCCCAGATGTGTCAGTTGAACTTTTCAAACCGCCATATGTAAGCTGCACCTTTTTATCAGTATTTATTGCGTTCATAGAATCACTTTCCTTTCTTAATTTGTTGATTTCATTTTACGCTATACAGTTACAGTAAAGTCAATGCTCATTTGTAAAGAAAAAATTAATTCTATGGCAACAGATTATCTTAAAGCGTTCTTTATTTTCTGCAAACTAAACGTCTAAAGCACATATCATATTATTAATGGCACAAAAACACCCCGTATCATAAGACACGGGGTGAAACTTTTGTTATCTATTCAGATATCCTAAACTTTGCAAGAATTACTTCTTCTGTGCAATAGCAGCCTGAGCAGCAGCAAGTCTAGCAATTGGAACTCTGAATGGTGAGCAAGATACATAGTCAAGACCGATCTTGTTGCAGAACTCAACAGATGTTGGGTCGCCGCCGTGCTCACCGCAGATACCACAGTGGAGCTTTGGATTAACTGGCTTACCAAGTTCAAGAGCCATTTCCATAAGCTTGCCTACGCCATTCTGGTCGAGCTTAGCAAATGGATCGTTCTCGTAGATCTTTGCATCATAGTAAGCATTGAGGAACTTACCAGCGTCATCTCTTGAGAAACCGAATGTCATCTGTGTAAGGTCGTTTGTACCGAAGCAGAAGAAGTCAGCTTCCTTAGCGATCTCGTCAGCTGTAAGAGCAGCTCTTGGGATCTCGATCATTGTACCAACCTCGTACTCAAGGTCAGAGCCAGCAGCCTTGATCTCAGCGTCAGCAGTCTCAACAACGAACTTCTTAACATACTTAAGCTCCTTGATATCATTTACCAGTGGGATCATGATCTCAGGCTTAACTGTCCAGTCTGGGTGATTCTTCTTAACGTTGATTGCAGCCTTGATAACAGCCTTTGTCTGCATCTTAGCGATCTCAGGATATGTTACTGCAAGACGGCAGCCACGGTGACCCATCATTGGGTTGAACTCGTGGAGTGAAGCGATGATAGCCTTGATAGTCTCAACAGGCTTGTTCTGTGCCTTAGCAAGAGCCTCGATATCAGCCTCTTCTGTTGGTACGAACTCGTGAAGTGGTGGGTCAAGGAATCTGATAGTTACAGGGTTACCCTCAAGTGCCTCATAAAGAGCCTCGAAGTCAGCCTGCTGCATTGGCTCGATCTTAGCAAGAGCAGCTTCTCTCTCTTCAACTGTATCTGAGCAGATCATCTCTCTGAATGCAGCGATTCTCTCAGGATCAAAGAACATGTGCTCTGTACGGCAAAGACCGATACCCTCAGCACCCAGCTCTCTTGCCTTCTTAGCGTCAGCAGGAGTATCAGCGTTTGTTCTAACCTTCATTGTTCTGAACTTGTCAGCCCAGCCCATGATTCTGCCGAACTCGCCAGCAATTGTAGCGTCAACAGTTGGGATAATACCATCGTAGATGTTACCTGTTGAACCGTCGATTGAAATATAGTCACCCTCGTGGAACTCCTTGCCTGCGAGTGTGAACTTCTTGTTAGCCTCGTCCATAACGATATCTGAGCAGCCAGATACGCAGCATGTACCCATACCACGAGCAACAACGGCAGCGTGTGATGTCATACCGCCTCTAACTGTAAGGATACCCTGTGAAGCCTTCATACCTGTGATGTCCTCAGGTGATGTCTCAAGTCTTACGAGAACGACCTTCTCGCCTCTCTCGTTCCAAGCCTCAGCGTCATCAGCTGTGAATACGATCTTACCACAAGCAGCTCCTGGAGAAGCGCCAAGACCCTTGCCCATAGGAGTAGCAGCCTTGAGTGCCTTTGCGTCGAACTGTGGGTGAAGAAGTGTATCAAGGTTTCTTGGGTCGATCATTGCAACAGCCTCTTCCTCAGTTCTCATGCCCTCATCAACGAGGTCACAAGCGATCTTAAGAGCAGCCTGTGCAGTTCTCTTACCATTTCTTGTCTGAAGCATATAAAGCTTACCGTGCTCAACAGTGAACTCCATATCCTGCATATCTCTGTAGTGATCTTCAAGTGTCTTACAAACCTTGTTGAACTCAGCGAATGCCTCTGGGAACTTCTGCTCCATTTCAGAGATGTGCATTGGTGTACGAACACCAGCAACAACGTCCTCGCCCTGTGCGTTTGTAAGGAACTCACCGAACAGACCCTTAGCACCTGTAGCTGGGTCTCTTGTGAATGCAACACCTGTACCGCAGTCATCACCCATGTTACCGAATGCCATGGACTGAACGTTTACTGCTGTACCCCATGAATAAGGGATATCGTTATCTCTTCTGTATACGTTAGCTCTTGGGTTATCCCATGAACGGAATACAGCCTTGATAGCGCCCATGAGCTGCTCCTTAGGATCAGTTGGGAAGTCAGAACCGATCTTAGACTTGTACTCAGCCTTGAACTGGTTAGCCAGTTCCTTAAGATCCTCAGCGTTCAGCTCAACGTCCTGCTTAACGCCCTTCTTAGCCTTCATCTCGTCGATAAGCTCTTCAAAATACTTCTTACCAACTTCCATAACTACGTCAGAATACATCTGAATGAATCTTCTGTAGCAGTCCCAAGCCCATCTTGGATTACCAGACTGAGCAGCGATAGTCTCAACAACTTCTTCGTTAAGACCGAGGTTAAGGATTGTATCCATCATACCAGGCATTGATGCTCTAGCACCTGAACGTACAGAAACGAGGAGTGGGTTCTCCTTGTCACCGAACTTCTTGCCTGTGATCTCTTCCATCTTTACAATGTACTCGTTGATCTCTGCCATGATCTCAGGATTGATCTCACGGTTGTCCTCATAATACTGAGTACAAGCTTCCGTTGTGATCGTAAAGCCCTGAGGAACAGGGAGACCGATATTTGTCATCTCAGCAAGGTTAGCACCCTTACCGCCGAGAAGCTCTCTCATGTTGGCATTACCCTCAGAGAAAAGATAACAATACTTCTTTGCCATTGGTTTTTTACCTCCAAAAATTTTTTGAATTCCGAAGCGTGCGGACACAATTATCCCGTCGCCCACGGTTACATATATATTATAACAGATTTAAAGCCAAATTACCATAGGTTTTTCTCACTTTTATACATAAAATCTTATACAATATTTGCTCGCTTTTTATGTGCAATATGACAGTTTTTAAATATCAACACATAAAAAAGCCCTGCTGAAAAACAACAGGGCTGAAATGTCTATTTTGTCGGTGGAAGCAGCTGCTACCTCTGCAGAAAATACCTACTTATGTCCGATACCGCAGACAAACGGCAATATACGATATGCCGTACATTTATAATGCGCTGAACGGGGTGCGCCACGCTTATTTCTAAGCCACCTATATCATACCATATCCTCAAGCATTTGTCAATAGCAAAAATGCAAAATAAAAAGCCCTGCTGAAAAACAACAGGGCTGAAACGTCTATTTTGTCGGTGGAAGCAGCTGCCTCTGCAGAAAATACCTACTTATGTCCGATACCGCAGACAAACGGCAATATATGACATGCCGTACACTTATAATGCGTCGAACGGGGTGCGCCACGCTTATTTCTAAGCCACCTATATCATACCATATCCGCAAGCATTTGTCAATAGCAAAAATGCAAAATAAAAAGCCCTGCTGAGATCAACAGGGCTGAAAAGTCTATTTCGTCGGCTGGAAGCCAAGATAACCAAAATACCTGTGACTTATGTCCGAACACAGCAGACAAACTGTGATATATGCGGTCTTTCGACACTTTTATTGTAGCACATCTGCCTGCATTTGTCAACAGCAAAATGTAAAATAAAAAGCCCTGCTGAAAAAAGCAGGGCTAAAATGTCTATTCTGTCGGCTGGAAGCAGCCGCATTACTGCGGAAAAATAAGCTACTTATGTCCGAACTCAGCAGACTCGCTGAAATATATCTGGTTTATTAAACAACTATATTATAGCATATCCGCAAGCATTTGTCAACCCTATACCACCTGAAAAAGATAAAATTTCAGATAATCCGTTTCAGGCACATTGAGAAGTATCGGGTGGTCAGGAGCTTGCTGTCTTGCTTCAATAAGCTTGAGCTGAACACCTGCGTCCTTTGCAGCACTCATTACCATTTTCACAAACAGCCTGTTCTCCATAAAATGCGAACATGAGCAAGTGGCAAGATATCCGCCCCTTGGCAGAAGTCTCATTGCCCTGTAGTTTATCTCCTTGTATCCCCTCTCAGCGCTTCCCACTGTCTTTCTGCTCTTTGTGAAAGCAGGCGGGTCGAGGATTATCATGTCATAATCAGCCTTTTCCTCAAGAAGCTTCGGGAGCAGGTCGAAAACGTCAGCGCAAAGAAAATCCATTCTGTCCGTCAAACCGTTTCTCTCAGCATTCTCCCTGGCCGTATCAACAGCGAACTGTGAAACGTCCACCGCCGTAACGTGCCTTGCACCGCCCATTGCCGCATTGAGAGCGAACGAACCTGTGTGGGTAAAGCAGTCAAGAACCTTCTTGCCCTTTGCTATCTTCGACACCGCAAGGCGGTTATATTTCTGGTCAAGGAAAAATCCAGTTTTCTGACCGTTCTCAACATCGACCTCATAGCGTATGCCATTCTCCGTTATCTCAGTGATATTTGACGGTGGCTCAGGGAGAAATTCAGCCTTATACCAGCCCTTGTACTGCTCCAAGCCCTCCAGCTTTCTGATAGCGACATCGTTACGCTCCATTATGCCCGAAACTTTAACTCCGTCCTTTTCAAGCTCTTCAACAAGAAGCCTGAATATCATATCCTTTATCATATCCATGCCGTAGGAAAGCACCTGCGAAACAAGTATATCTCCATACTTGTCGATAGTAAGCCCCGGCATGCCGTCAGCCTCACCAAAAATAAGCCTGCAAGCCGAAAAATCGTCCCCCATAACAGTTTTTCTATAATCTATAGCATAGCGGATACGTCTGCGGAAAAAGTTTTCCGAGAAATTTTCGTTTGCGTTGTCAGATAAGATCCTTATCCTTATCTTGCTGTTAAGGCTGAGAAAACCAGTTCCAAGATAAGAACCTTTTTCAGAGAAAACATCGCAAAGCTCACCGTTTTTCAAGCCCTCAGGCTCGTTTCTCAGTTCGTCACAATACACCCATGGGTGACCGTTTTTCAGGGACATTTCCCCTTTTTTCGATATAGTGAACGCAGGATAGATTCTTTTGCTTTTCATTATTATACCTCACAATCAAGATTTGTCGATTTGTCAGATATAATTATACCACAGCATACCCATTTTTGCAAGACGATACGCAACAATAACAAAATGTAGAGGACAGCGTCCCGATAACCATGTCCCACAGCAATAAAAATATGTATCGCCGCACCCGAAAATTTTCAGATGCGGCGTTATATGGGGGATTATAACATCAGCACTTTGTATTACAAAGCGCCAAAATGAAGAAAGCTTATTTGTCCGCAGGGTCAATAAACTCGATAGGGTCTATCCACTGACCGTTCTTTTTCAAGCCAAAGTGCAGATGAGAAAGCTCTGCCACTTCCGCCTGAGCAGTGTCACCCACAGCACCTATGACCTCCCCTGCATTCACCTCGTCACCCTCCTTGACGGACATTTCCTTTGACAGATTGTAGTAATGCCCTACAATGCCGTTTCCATGGTCGATAGTCATGCAGTTGCCCCACAGAGGGTCGTCCCATATCTTTGTAACAGTGCCCTTGTTCATCGCCTTGACAGGCTCGCCAAGGTCAGCTTTGATATCAACGCCGTCATGGGTTTTCCAGTAGCCGAGAGTTTCCGACTTCACAAGCTCGCCATTAGAAAACGGCTCTAATATCTCACCGTTCACAGGCATAACATTTGGCTGCGTCTGAATGTCCACATCCGGCTTGGAGCTTTCGTCCTTTTTAACGTCCGTTTTCTTGTTATCAGCCTGCTTTGGCGCAGTGCTGTCAACGCTCGAAATAGTCAGATTGTCGGTGATATCCTCCATAGCCTTGTTATATGCAGCTATACCCGCACCGCCAAGAGCCAGCAGACACGCCGCAAGTGTAATGTAAACACCCTTCGCTCCCAGAGCCTTGCCTGCGTGTGAATTTCTGATACTGAATTTTTTCATACACACAAAACCTTTCTCCGATATGATTTCCGCAGCCACTGTTGCGCCCACGGCAGTCTTATGCTATCGGCGGCATAAGTCCTCTGGCATTATTTTTGACATATACGGGTAAAATATTCACAGCAAAATAAAAATACCGCACCCAAGCTTTCACCCAAGTGCAGTATTTCCTATTTCCGATCACATTTATGTAGGAGACGGTGTCCTCGACGTCCCACAAAGTCCAAATTGTCCCTATCCGTTTGGTATCTTTCTTTTGTCCTCTCAGCCTTACCTATCCTGCGGTTTTTTCCTCACAAACTTATACACAACCCCTGCAATAGCAAGCACCGCCGCAACTCCTGCCAGACAAAGGCAGACTATAACATCATAGCGATCGTTATCAGCACCCTTCAGTGAAATTATGTCAGACAGTTTCATTCCGTTCCACGCATTACTCAGCACAGTCATTGCCACTACCCATACCGCAGATGCCACAAAGCAAAGTGCACCCTTGAAAAAGCCGTTCACCTTTAGATACCTTATAATAAGGAACACAGCCCACACCAATGCCACACAAGTCACCGTTGCAAGCATGCCGTCACGAAGGTCTACCACGTCACCGTATTTCAGCGTACCAAAAACAACGCATGCAAAAGTCAGTACCGAATCCGCCGCCATGCACACAAGACCCTTGCTGTTTCTCACATACTTTTCAAGCCGTTCACTTCTCAGCACAAAAGGCAAAAATACGATAGCCTCCCCAAGGAGCGTTCCAAGTACCGCCATTACAAACCAATCCCCGTGTGAATAAACGCACCCTGCGGCGTAAAGAAGCATAAGCGAAACCGTCGCAGAACCTAACGTCCATAACGCCCTGTTTTTCTTCACAAGCACAGGCACATTGATGAAAGAAAACGTCAGCATCAGCGACGTGATAAGCACCATGAACCAACCTATACCGCCATGAGCCACATTATAAATAAAGCTCGGTATTATCGCCGCAAGATAGCCTATCCCAGTTATGATAGTGTACCCACGAACAAAGCTTTTATAACTTCGCGCCATAAACTCAGCCTCTCTCTGCTGATTGTCCTCGCTCGCCGTGCAAAGCTCGTGCTCAGAAATGCCCAGCACCCTGCAAAGTCCCGATATCATCGTTATATCAGGATATGATACCCCTCTCTCCCACTTGCTCACTGCCGACTCAGTAACATAAAGCTCCTTAGCAAGGTCTTTTTGAGAAAGCCCCAGTTCTTTTCTTTTTGATTGAATGAATTTTCCAAGAGTAATTTTATCTTCCATAGCATATCACCTTTCAATTTGTTCGGAGTGCACTCTCTATGGTCAACATTATAGCCCACGGCTTTGAAAAAGTCAACAAAATCGAGCTGGACTGTCAGTCAAGCCGCCTATTTACGCACTTTGCAGCACCTCCGCCAACACGCAGACATAAAAAATCGCCCTGCTAAAAAGCAAGGCGTTGTTGGAGCGGGTCAGAGGGATCGCACCTCCATCTCCTTTCAGGAAGAAAAGTATTCTGGTAATTGAAATAAACCCGCAAAAAATATGAAGTCCTTACTCATCGTAAGGACTTTTTTGGAGCGGATTACGAGGCTCGAACTCGCTACCTCCACCTTGGCAAGGTGGCGCTCTACCAGATGAGCTAAATCCGCATTTGGTGCTTCCGGACGGAATCGAACCATCGACACGAGGATTTTCAGTCCTCTGCTCTACCGACTGAGCTACAGAAGCAAAACAATGGCGACCGGAATGGGGCTCGAACCCACGACCTCTAGCGTGACAGGCTAGCGTTCTAACCAGCTGAACTACCCGGCCATTGAAAAAAATAACTTCAAACTTTTCGAGTTCAGCTCTCCGAGAATGAAGAATAATTATTATCGTTGACAGGCAAATCTCTTTACCTGTCACGAAATAATTGGTGGGAACAACAGGGCTCGAACCTGTGACCCTCTGCTTGTAAGGCAGATGCTCTCCCAGCTGAGCTATGCTCCCTTTTAGCTGGTTTGTTGTTTTCAGGACTTTGTTTTGTTGTGTCCCTCACAACAGTATCTATTATACACTATCCCACCCTGTTTGTCAACACTTTTTTTGATATTTTTTATGTTTTGTATCATTTTACAATGCTAGTCCGATATTTTTAAAAACTTATGTGCATTTACAACATCAAAGCCGCATTTTCCGCCTTGAAATGGGCTTTTTTCATCAGGCTTCCCCCCCAAAAAAATCCGCCGAGCCACACGCCCGACGGATAAAAATTTTTCAAGAATTATTTTTTATCAAGCTGTTTTTTGAGCTTTTCCTGCTCCTGCTCCATAAGCTTCATAAGTTCCTCCAAGGAAGCTGACGCTGTCTTTGTCTGCTGTGCAGGTTTTGCCGCAGGTTTTGCCTTTGGCACAGGCTTTTTCTCAGGCTCAGGGGCTACAGTATCCTCAGTTGAAGCCGCCTCGTCAAGAAGCTGTGAAGCTCTCTCGTAGTAAGAACGGTCTATCTCAGCACGCTCTTCCTTTTCCGCAGGTCTTTCAAATATAGTTTCCTCGACCTCTTCTACTTCCTCGATAACTTCCTCCGTTTCAGCCTTCTCTTCACCCTCAGGCTCAGCCTTGTGGTGAGAAGCTATCTCGTCGTCAACGTGCTTGCGATGTTTTGCGATCTGCTCGCCCTCGTTCTCGCCGCCGAACAGGAAATCGTCAAGAGTAACGCTCTCTGCAGGTTCTTCCTCGTCATCGTCCTCTTCCTCATCATCTGAAGAATGAGTAGCTATAGCAATTATAAGCTCGATAACAACGAGCAGGAATATAGGAACAACAGCGCATACTATCATGCCGAATGTTGACGACATGAACGTAAGCACCTTGCCTGCTGTCATGTAATATGTAGAAGCTACGCCCACAACATTCTTTGAGCTTATCTCATAAAGCTTTGCAGGGTCTTTTTCCTGATAAACAGTGTAAACAACGCCGTTGTTATCGTCAGTTGAAGTGATGTCATAAAGCCAGAACACGCTTGTTCCAATATCAGGCACGTTCTCGCACACAACTGCCTCGCCTATCTTGTCTGTGCTAGGGGTCATGTTCGATGTGATAACAAGTGCGCCGTCAGGAACTCTGTCACCCATGCCGTCACCATTCATTATGTACAGGCTGTAGCCTGCAATGCTCGGTGTAACGTTCTTGTTTTTGAAAACACGTCCCACTCCCACAACTATAAGCATTTCCAGAATAATAAAAACAATAAAGAATATCAGCACGTTCTTGCCTGCTGATGACTTCTGCTTAGTAGCACTGCTCATACTAAAAATAACATTCCTTTCCAAGATATATCCAAAATATCATATTTTATCGCACTAATACATTTATTATATCACAAAGTGCCGCAAATTTCAACACATTTGAGCATATTTTTTGCTTTTGAGAAAATTATTCATTTTTGTAAAGTATTATCGTGACAGTACACAGTTCGTCATTTTTTATGACCGCATATTTCGAGGTAGACCAATCTCCCCCAGCCTGACTGTATGCACGCCTCAGCACGTCAAAGATAACACCGCTATTCTCATCAAAGAGAGTATCCACAGCCTTGTCATACATTTCACTGTCAGCACATTTTAGCCTTGCATATCCACTGTCAGCCATTGCTTCCGCCACAGAACGGCACATCATCTGAACGACATCATCACCGCTTTGAGCATACAGACCGTTTCTTCTGTAATAATTTGCCCCCGAGGAAAATGCCTCAGGATAGTTCAAAAACTTGTTATCGTCCGCTGTATGGTCTTTTGCACACTCGGCGTCAGTGATGCCAAAATAGTCATAGCGGATATAGTCCTCCCCTGCATCTGTCACAGGATCGTCCCAAGTGAGGTCAACGTTCGTCCATTCACCGTCTATCATGACCTTATTCCACAAATGTGGCTGAACAGCTCCGCCGTCATAGGCTTTGCCTGCCACAGGTATGCACTTTATACCTGCCTTGGTACAAAGTATCTGCATAGCCTTTGCATACCCCTCGCACACAGCCTTGCCCTCTACAAGACAGCCATATGCAGAATAGCAATTTTTTGCTGTATCGTCATAGTTACACTCAAGAATTATGCTGTCATGGAAATACAGCACCTTGTCATAATCCGACCAGCCCTGCTCAATGCCTGCAAGTATCTCCCCGACCTTTTTATCCAGCTTTTCTTTCTCAGCCTGCGCTTCCTCAGCGGTCTTGTCATATGTGACCTCCACAGATGTCACATATCCATCTCCGTCAATGCAGATAGTATACTGTGAACCCATATAGTCGATATAAGGACAAGCCGAAGTAAGCATGGAAATAAACGCACCGATATCGTCCTTGCTTATAACTCCCTCAGCCAGCTCCACAGAGCTTTCAAATCCGCTCAGCCCTTTGTAAAGCTGTGAAAACACACGTTTTTCGTCAGTACAAAGAAAATCGGCGATATACTCTGCCGTGTCAGGTATCTCAAGTGCCGTAAAGCTCTCATTTCTGCTGTCAAGCCCTGTTTCAGTATGTCTTTCCGAACTGGCTTCAACATACGCATGAGTGTTCACAAAAGTATTTTTTGAACGGTTTTTATTTTTCTCTCCCGTTCCGCCTAAGCTGCACCCCGATGTGCAGATAAGCACTGCCGCTGTGAGTGCGGCGACCATTTTCTTTTTTTTCAATTTTTGTCCTCGATTTTTACACAAAATTCTGTCTGTATCTTTCAGCCCTTAGTCAGTGACCTCTTCATTATCTCTTTTTATCACAGCCCTGAGCCGTTCTATTTTCTTTTCATGTATCGACAGCACCTTGAACTCCACGTTTTCCCAATGCACCGTCACCTTTTCGTTATCCTCAGGCACATGACCCAGCAGATCCATAACGAATCCGCCTATAGTGTCATAATCCACCTCGCCGTGATACTCCTTGCCAAGAGCCTCCATAACGTCGTCAAACGCCGCTGTGCCTACCATATCATAGCAATCAGAAGATACCTTCTGTATCTCCTCCGTTTCGTCATCATATTCGTCCTGAATACTACCCACGATAGTTTCAAGCAGATCCTCCATAGTAATGATACCGGCTGTTCCGCCGTAATCGTCCACCACAACTGCTATCTGTGTCTTATCTTCAGTGAACTCTTTGAAAAGCTCACCACACTTGTTGCTTTCAGGCACAAAGGTTATATCTCTCATGAACTCCTTTACAGGACGTTCTTTCTTATCCTCTTCAAACACCAGCCTGAGCAAGTCCTTTGCGAATATAACGCCGCTTATGTTGTCGGCATTGTCGCAGTAAACAGGTATTCTCGAAAAGCCCTCGCCTATAACAAGCTTCACAGCCTCCGAAAGCGTGGAATTTTCTTCTATAGCAACCATTTCTGTGCGGTGTGTCATAACTTCACGAACTTCGATATCGTCAAAATCAAAAATGTTGCTTATCATTTCCGCCTGACTTTCCTCGATACCGCCAGTTTCGTTTACAGCGTCCACCATCATGAGGATCTCTTCCTCAGTGACAGCGTCCGCCTTGTTTGTTGACTTAACACCAAACAGCCTTAATATTCCTGCGGATACCGCCCCGCTCACTATCGCCAATGGGCTGAACACCGCCAAAAGCGCCTTGTAAGCCACACAGCTATTTAGAATAAATCTCTCGCCCACCTTGCCTGAAATGCAAAGCTTTTTTGGTATGCCTACGCCAAAAGTGCATATAACAAGGGCAAGCAGACAGCTTATTATAACAAATGAACATATGCCGATAATATAATACGAAGCCTGAGTATATACATCAAAAAGCTTGTGAAGCTTATTTGAAAGCGGTGCATAAAAGTAGATCGCTCCCACCACCGAAACTGCGATTATCATAATAGAACGTGCGATGAGGTTTGTCGCAACTACCCTGCCCGTTCTTTTCAGCAAAGCCACAAGTTTTATAGCTTTCGGGTCTTTGTCCTCCTCAGCCATTTTCTTTAGCTTTGCGTCATTGAACTCCACAGCCGCATTTTCGCACAAGGTAAGAAAAGCCATAAGCAATATTACCGCCGCACAAACACCTATTCCCGTCCACAGTCGCCCGACATCGTCCATAAAAAAAATACCGTCCCTTTCACATAGGCGAAAAAGCTCGCCTTTTAATCATATACTATTTATTATAGGCAACATATGCTTCTTTGTCAATAGATATTGTCACAATTTTTCACATTCTGCCTGAATTTCATATGGGCAATTTTAGTTATGAAAAAAGCAGACGAGCCGCAAAGCCCATCTGCTTACATCAAACAATATTATTTCTCTGCCGCACCTATCTTGGAAACTGCGTCCCTAGTAGTGTTTACGTCCTTAAGGCTCTTTGTAAGCACCTCAGCCGCCTCAGAAAGCGACTTGTTAAGATTTTCAGAAAGTGCCTCACGGATAGCCTTGTCCTTAGCCTTAGCCTGCTCAACGATATCAGCCGCCTGCTTGTTAGCTTCTGCGGCTATCTGCTTTGCATAGTCAGCCGCCTGCTTGATGATCTCCTCCTGAGCCACAAGCTTCTTAGCCTCATCCTTAGCCTTCTTTACGATCTCCTCGGCTTCCTTGTTGGCCTCAGTAAGGATATTTTTCTTATCTCTTGTCATATCCTTTGCACGCTTTATCTCACCCGGAAGGTTAAGTCTTATGCTGTCGATGTATTCACGCATCTGCTCAACATCGATCATTTTTTTCTGTGAAAACGGTACGCTTGAAGACTTGTCAAGCAGTTCGTCCATAAGTTCAAGTATTTCCTCTACCGTCATTTTAAACACCCTTTCATTACTGATCTATATTATTGGCAGGCTTATAGAGCCTGTCAGTGATCTTGCTCTGTATCTGTTTCGGCACGAAGCCTGTGATATCTCCGCCGAAGCTTGCGATCTCCTTTACAACACTTGACGACAGGAACATATTCTCTCCCGTAGTGGTGAGAAACACCGTTTCAGCGTCATTGTAAAGCTTTTTATTTGCAAGAGCCATCTGGAACTCATACTCAAAGTCAGACACAGCCCTAAGTCCCTTTACGATAGCATTAGCTCCTGTTTTTTGCAGATAATCCGCCAGCAGACCGTTATAACAATCCACCACCACATTATCAAGGTGCTTCGTGGCTTCAATTATCATTTCCATTCTTTCTGTAGGTGTGAAAGCAGCCCTTGATTTATTAGCATTAAAGGACACCAGTACTATCACTTTATCGAAAAGCTTTGAAGCTCTGTCGATTATATCCAGATGACCCAACGTAACAGGGTCAAAGCTTCCCGGGCAAACAGCGATACGCATCAATAGTCCACTTCTTTCATTGGTATCTTATAGACCGTCAAAGCGGTCTTACCGTATTTATATCTCTTATGAAGCTTAAGTCTGCCGTAGCTTTCTCCAAGCTCAAGCTCCTTTTCATGCTCGCACACAATGATAGCACCATCATTGAGCTTGCTCTCCACAAGCTCCAAAGCCTTTTCAACTATGCCCATTCTGTAAGGCGGGTCGATAAAAACTATATCAAGCCCGGCTTTGGCAACTTTAAGATATTCCAGACTATCCATGCAAAGCACACGGGATTCCTTATTGAAACCGCATGAATCCACATTATCCTTGACGATAGCCACAGCCTCAGGATTGCTGTCCACGAAAACGCAGTGACTAGCCCCACGGCTGAGAGCCTCTATACCCATTTGACCGCTGCCTGCAAAAAGGTCAAGCACCGAACTTGCTGGTACATCAAACTGAATAATGGAAAAAACAGCCTCTTTTACCATATATGTAGTTGGTCTTGTATCCAACGACTCCAAAGTTTTAAGCTTTTTTCCTCTGCATGAACCTGTAATAACTCTCATAAAAAATAACTCCAAAATAAAAGTATACAATCATTATACTATATTAATTACCATTTGTCTAGACTATTCGCCGATATTTTTTTATTTTTTATACCACACACAAAAAGGGACTTCACAGTGGAAGTCCCTTTAGTTATTTTAATTACGTACTCTAAGAAACAAGTCCTCAGTTAAGATTACTTTCTCTTAGAAACTACGATAGCTGCACCTGCGAGAGCGATACCTGCAAGAGCGATACCTGCTGTTGCGCCTGTAGCTGCTGTTTTGTCAGAAGCTGCGCTTGAAGATGTAGCAGTTGTTGTGCCTGTTGTACCAGTCTTTGAAGAAGTTGTTGCGGCTGTGCTGTTAGCCTTTGAATCAGTCTTGCTGTCAGACTTAGAATCTGTCTTGGAATCATCCTTTTTGCTGTTTGAATCTGTGCCAGAAGTAGCAGGAGCAGCAGGAACAGCGTTAGCAGCCCATATCCAGCCCTCGTTTGTTGAGCCGTCATCGAACTTCTGAGCCTCAGCGTTTACAGTACCTGACTGAGCGATAGAAATTGTGTAAGAGCCGTCGCCGTTGATAGCAGTATCCTGGCAGTCAACGTTTGTGTCGAATCCACCTGCGCCACCTGCGATACCTACGCACTTGTTAGGGAAGTAAGCTGGCTGTGCAACCTTATCCTTTTCTTTGTCATCTGGATTTCTGAAATCCCAAGTGCCGTCAGCTTGGAAAGATACACCAGCATTGCCTGTTGTGTCACCAAGACCTTCAATTGTGAAGTCAATAGTGATGTACTCACCAGCGCCTGCTACAGTGTAGTCAGTGATCTCTGATGTGAACTTGCTGTTCCACTTGTTGATGATCTGGAAGCAGAGCTTGTCTGAATCAGACTTGCCAGGAGCAGCACTTACGTTAAACTCCTGTGAACCGATCTTTACCTTAAGATCCTTACAAGTAACGACCTGACCATTTACAAGAGCCTCATCGTTATCGTTGTACTCACATGGGATATCTGTAGCGATGTACAGATAGTTGTAAGCAGTTGAATCAGCAGCGAAAGCTGTTACTGCCATAGCTGTTGTAGCTATAGCTGCTGCAGCCATGCCTGCGAAAATCTTTGTAAGTTTCATTTCTAAAACTTCCTTTCTTAAATAACTTCAAATACATTGTACTTTATTTTCCGAAAAAATTCAATAGGCTGATTTACCAAATATGATAACGTTTTCTTATGCAATCATAACAATTTATACTATTGATTTTTAGAAGTATAGCCCAATTTTCGCACTTTACAAAACTTTTTTATCTTATGTAAAAATACTAAACCGTCATTTATCAAGCTTTTTCTTCTGCACCTTTCCAGTCACTTTCAGCACGATACCTCTAGGAGCAAATTTAGCCCCTGCATAAAGTGCCTTTATAGACTTCTCAGGGATAATGATGAGCTTTCTGCCGAACATTCCCTCAAGAGCCTTTTTTGCACAAAACTGTGGTGTTATGGAGCTTACGCCGAACTTGCAGTTTGCAACGTCATTGAACTCCGTATCCACAGGACCCGGGCATACCGCACAAACGTGTACCCTGCTGTTTCTTGCCCTCAACTCCTCATATATTGCGCTGGTAAGGCTCACAACATAAGCCTTTGAAGCATAGTATGTTGCCATCATAGGGCCGCCGTACATAAGCCCTGCCGAAGAAGCTATATTCATTATATAACCCCTGTCAGCGGCAACAAAGTCTTTCAAAAACAGCTTTGTGAGCATATGCACCGCCGTAACGTTGGTGTCTATCATTTTAAGCTCAGTGTCCAGAGGAAGCTTGTCAAAGCTGCCCACTGCACCAAAGCCTGCGCAGTTCACAAGCACTGATATCTTCTCGTTCTTTGTTTCCTCATAAAGCCGCAGACATTCTTCCCTGTCAGAAACGTCGCAAACTATCACCCTTGTGTTGTCACCAAGCTCCTCCGCAAGCTCTCTGAGCCTTTCCTCACGTCTTGCGCTGAGTATCACACGAAAGCCCTTTGCAGATAGATCTCTCGCTATCTCTCTGCCAATTCCCGAGCTTGCGCCTGTTACCAAAGCCGTCTTAGCCATTTATATCATCCTCCGCCCTTTTCAGGGATATTATTTGATTTTTGTCATATCAGTATATCACATTAGTATCACCCTGTCAAGTGTAAGGAAGATGTAAAATACGCAGAAAAGCATTGCAAAAAGCTGAATAAAAATGTCAAAATCTCTTGACATTTACTTTAAAGTATGGCATAATGTTAATATAATTTTAAGAAATAGAATAAAATTAAACTGAGAAATCAAAGAACAAAGAACAAGGAGATAAAAAATTATGAGTTGTACCCTTTGCATACTTGCCGCAGGTCTTGGAAGTCGCTTCAAAGGCGGCATAAAACAGCTTGAACCTTTCGGACCAAACGGCGAGATAATAATGGATTATTCTATCTATGACGCCATTGAGGCAGGCTTTGACAAGGTCGTATTCATTATAAGAAAGGATATCCGTGAAGCCTTTGATAAAATGATAGGCGACCGTATCTCAAAATACGTCAAGATAGATTACGTTTATCAGGAGCTTGACTGTCTTCCGGAGGGCTATTCCGTACCTGAGGGACGTGTTAAGCCGTGGGGTCACGGTCACGCAGTCTGCTGTTGCAAGGGCGTTATAAATGAGCCTTTCGCAGTAATAAACGCTGATGATTTTTACGGCAAGGAAGCTTTTGTGAAGCTCCACGATTTTCTCTGCAATGAAAACTCAGATTGCAAAAAGCTTCATCTCGGCATGGCAGGCTTCATACTGAAAAACACTCTGAGCGACTTCGGTGCAGTGAACAGAGGTGTCTGTGAAGTGAAAGACTCTATGCTCACAGACGTTGTTGAAACCTACAATATCCGCCGTGAAAATGACGGCAAGGTCTATTCAGGCAAGGAAGAAACAGCCGAGCTTGACGAGAACTGCTATGTGTCAATGAATATGTGGGCTTGCCCTGACGGCTTTATAGATAAGCTCAATGGTATGTTCACAGACTTTATGAAAGAAAATAAAGACAGCCTGACAGCGGAGTTTCTCCTCCCTGCGGGTATCGATACAATGATAAAAACAGGTGTTGCAGACTGCAAGCTTCTGGAAACTCACGATAAGTGGTTCGGCGTTACATATAAAGAGGATAAGCCAACCGTTAAAGCCGATATCGCAAAGCTTATAGAGGCTGGCGTTTATCCTGAAAAGCTTTGGAAATAAAACTTTTTCAAACAAATAAAACAGAATAATTTGTCAACAATAAGTCGGGCAGAACAAATTCTCCCGACTTTTTTGCGTCTGTTTGTAAAAAGTGAAGAAAATCCTTAATTCGACTAAAAAGCACTTGAAAAAGGCTGTAAAATGTGTTATGATAATCTTTGAAACGGATCTGCATTTTTGCAGGTCAGGAGAGATAATATAAGAGGTAGTATAATGGAGAGCCAACACGGTAGCAATTTGAAAAATATAAGAAAAAAAAGAGCCACAGCACAGCAAAGCATAGTGTCATTGAGTTGTCTTGTGTGCATAGCATTTGCGGCAATATGGGGCTTCCATGCAGGAAGCGGCAACAGCAGGGCTGTGGAAGCAAAGAAGATGTCAGCTTCAAGCTCTGTGGCAGAGAACGAAAGCTCCGAGAGCAATGCAGACAGCTCTTCTCAGGCAGAAAGCATGGTCGATGAGAGCGGCATAGATGAAAGCCTTACTGACAGCTCAGTTACCCATGATGACGCCGACGACCTTTCCGACGCAGTTTTCATAGGCGACTCACGAACAGTTGGTCTGCAAAACAACTGCGATAAACCAAAGGCAACATTCCTTTGCTCTGTGGGAATGCACATCGACACCGTCATGACAGACCAGAACATCACCCTCTCAAATGGCAATGCAGGCACTGTTATCGACGCTCTTGGAGAAAGACAATATGGCAGAGTGTATATAAACCTCGGCACTAACGAGCTTGGCTGGCCTTATATCGACACCTTCAAGGATTATTATACACAGCTTATCACAAAAATTCAGGAGATACAGCCTGACGCTGTTATCTATGCTGAATCTATCCTCCCTGTAACAGCTTCAAGAAGCTTGCAGGGCGACGCCATAAATAACACAAATGTAGCCACATTCAATCAGGCTATCTCAGAGGTGGCACAGCAGACAGGTATAAATTATCTTGACTGCACCTCCGCTGTAGCAGGTGCAGACGGCACTCTTCCAGAGGAAGCCTCCTCAGACGGAATACACCTTATGAGCGAATACTGCGACAAGTGGCTCAACTATATAATCGACAACACATAAGAAAGGAAAGAAGAATTATGAAAACAAAGAAGATACTCTGCACTCTTATGGCAGTTATGTGCATTGGCACAGCAGCACTTACAGGCTGCGGTTCAGACTCTGACAGCAGCACAGCAAACTCCGCAAATTCAGCGTCAGCCGCTCAGACAAACGAAAGCGTTGACGTAACAGCCGTTGCGGACAAGCTCAAGGACGGCATAGAGTTCAAGGACGAGCTCGCAGAGCTTGACGAAGCAAAGATAGAAAAGATAATCGGCATATCAGCAGACAGCTATACAAAGGCTAAGGTCTATGTAAGCTCATCAGGAGGAACAGCCGAGGAGATAGACTGCTTTGAAGCCAAGGACGCAGACAGTGCAAAGGCTATCGCAGATACACTTACAGCAAGAGTCGAAAGCCAGAAAAAGGTTTTTGAAAACTATGTTCCGGAGGAAATGACAAAGCTTAATGACCCTGTTCTTGTAACCAACGGCAATTATGTTTACCTCTGTCTTTCAAACGATAACGATAAAGCAAAAGAGATAATAGGCTAGGAGTAATAAATATATGCTTTTTTCAAGTACAACATTTCTGTTCGCTTTCCTGCCTATTGTACTGATAACGTATTATATCGTCCCACGCATAACACGCAATCTGGTGCTGTTTATTTTCAGCCTTGTGTTTTACGCATGGGGCGAACCTGTTTATATCGTCCTCATGATAGCTTCCACTATCGTTGCGTATATAACAGGACTATTGGCAGACAAACAGCGTAAAAACGTAAAAAAATACACTCCGCTCATCGCAATGATAGGAGCGGTGGTGTGGAACATCGGGCTTCTTCTGTTTTTCAAGTATACCGACTTTTTCATCGGTGCGGCAAACAGCATTTTCGGCACGCAGATAAAGACCTTGGGTCTTGCCCTCCCTATCGGTATCTCATTCTACAGCTTCCAGACCCTTTCCTACGTTATCGACGTTTATAAAGGCGAAGTAAGAAGTCAGAAGAACTTTCTTGACCTTGCCACCTATGTTGCCCTTTTCCCACAGCTTATCGCAGGTCCTATCGTAAGATACATCGACGTTGCGGAACAGCTCAAAAAGCGTAACGAGAGCATAGAGCATTTTGCACAGGGCGTGTGGAGATTTTCCATAGGTCTTGGCAAAAAAGTCATTCTCGCAAATACTATCGGCGAGCTTTTCGACACTATCTCAAACTCAGCACAATCCGAACTGAGCGTTGCCGCAAGCTGGCTGGGCATAATAGCCTATACCTTCCAAATATACTTTGACTTCTCAGGCTATTCCGATATGGCGATAGGTCTTGGCAAAATGTTCGGCTTCGACTTTCTTGAGAACTTCAACTACCCTTACATCTCCACCTCTATCACAGATTTCTGGAGACGCTGGCATATGTCACTTTCAAGCTGGTTCAGAGATTATGTCTATATCCCACTTGGCGGTAACCGCAAGGGCAAAGCAAGACAGTGCCTTAACATCATGATAGTATGGTTTCTCACAGGCTTCTGGCACGGCGCAAACTGGAACTTTATGCTATGGGGCGTGTACTTCGGTGTGATACTCCTATGTGAAAAGCTTTTCTTGGGCAAAGCCCTGAAAAAGATACCTGCATTTTTCCAGCATATCTATGCACTTCTTTTTATAGTCATAGGCTGGGGAATATTCTCCTATGAAGATTTCGGCAAGCTCACACAGAACTTCAAAAATATGTTCGGCGCAGGGGGACTTCCTCTCATAAATCACCAAACAGTGTTCTGGCTCGCACAGTATGCAGTAACAATAGTGATACTTGTGATAGCTTCAACACAGCTCCCGAAAAAGCTCTGCCTTAAGCTTCAGATCAAGTGTCCTGAGATATGCGGCTGTATACTCCAACCGCTGTGCGCATTAACACTTTTGGCAGTTTCCACCGCCTACCTTGCAGGTAATTCATTCAATCCGTTCCTGTATTTCAGATTTTAAAGGAGGACGGCAGATATGAAAAAACAACTTAAAAACTATATTATGATAGTGTGCTTTCTGCTGTTCATATTCGGCTTTGCAGTGGCAAGCTTCATCTCAGAGGATCGTGAATTCTCCGAAAACGAGAATCGCTATCTCCAGCAAGCCCCTGAATTTTCGTGGAAAAAACTCGAAAAAGGCGAGTTCACTTCCGATATCGAAAGCTATATGTCCGATCAGATATTCATGAAAGACCAGCTTGTGAGTCTTAAAACAGTCACCGACCGCACGCTTCTGAAAAACTATCAGAACGGTGTATATTTCGGCAAGGACGGCTATTATCTCCAAGACTATCAGGAAAACAGACCTCTTATCGAGAAAAATATAAGCTGTCTTAACGATTTTGCTGACAGCCTTGATAAATCCGTCGACGTAAGCTTTCTTCTTGTGCCGAATGCAGTTTCCGTTATGTCAGACAAGCTCCCTGCGGTCACACAGACCGACGATCAGCTTGAAAGCGAAAAGTATATAAGCTCTATCCTCAGCGACAGGATAAACCTCTGCTTCCCATATGACCAGCTCAAAGACGCCGCAAAGTCCACGCAGGTTTTCTATAAGACCGACCACCACTGGACAGCCGAGGGCGCAAAAGTGGGATTTGACGCACTTATGACAGCCATGAATGAAGATATCCCACAGGTATCCTACAATATAGAAACTGTAAAGGACTTTCATGGCACACTTTATTCAAAAGCCCCAACAGACTTCTCCGCTGCTGACGAAATGCACTTCTACACAAACCCTGACAACAGCGTAAAGGTAAATTATGTTGAAGAAAACAAACAAACAGACACCCTTTTTGACGATTCATTCAAGACCAAAAAGGATAAATACTCCACATTCATGGGCGGAAATTTTGCCCTCACGGAAATAGAAACAAACGGCGAAAGCGATGAACACGTCCTTATTATAAAAGACAGCTACGCAAACACAGTTATGCCATACTTTGCCGACAAGTATAAGCACATCACAATGATAGATATGCGTTATTACCACATCATGGATAAGACCGTCAGCGAGTATGTAAAAGACAACGGTATAACAAAGGTCATTTTCCTTTATAATATGGACTTTGTGAACACCGATAACAACTTCATCTGGCTTGAATAATTCAGCAACAATTGGGGGCGGCCTTTGGTCGCCCGCTGTTTTTATCACACCCATACAACACACAGAAAGAAGGACATAAAATGACACTTACCCCCTACAAAAGAAAAGCCTTTTATTATGAAACAGACCGCATGGATATAATCCACCATTCAAATTACGTCCGCTGGCTTGAAGAGGCACGTGTTGACCTTATGGAACAGCTTGGCTGCCCTTTCCACGAAATAGAAGAACGTGGCATAGTTTCTCCTGTTCTCTCTGTTGAAACACACTATAAATATCCCGTCCGTTTCGGAGATGAGTTTGAAGTGCGCTGTAAGCTGTCAAAGTTCAACGGCTGTGCCTACGAGCTTGACTACGAGATCTTTGACCTTACCACTCAGAAAACAGCCTGCCTTGCCCACACCTCACACTGCTTCACCAGCCCCGACCTTAAGCCTGTAAGACTAAAAAAACATTATCCCGATATCTACGAGAAATTCCTATCCGCATATCAGGCAAGTGAAGAATAAGCAAAAAAATGTACAGCTCCCGAGTTTCTTCTCAGGAGCTGTACTTTTGTGTAAAAAATGACAGACGTGACCTGTCACGAAGAAAGCAATCCATCAACGCCCTCACGCCACTTTTCAAAGCTGCACAAACCAAGCTTTGCCCAGCGACATTCCGAGCATAGTATATCAAACGCCTTTTTATCCATTTTGCTTCTCAGCCTTGTCAGCGCACTGCGATAATTCTCCACTGAGTGACATTCTATCTCAGAAAGTCTGCAAACCTCGCTGTCTTTCTGTGCCACCGTTCCGCCACAGCCGTCAAGCAAACAACCGTCCGCCGTCCTGTTTGGGCAGTGCTGACATATCATATCTCCACTGCACACAAACCGCACCGCAGTGTCCTCGCTCTCCAATCTGTCTTTCACAGACTGCATATTCACCGAAAAACCGTCACTGTAGCCTTTTCCCTGAAAAAGCGGCAGGCACAGCAGATGATGAAATCTAAGCTCAGGCTCTCTTGTAAGCATAGCAACCTGTCTTTGCAAGTCTGCTTACAAGCTCGATGCTGATAAGGTAAGCAGCAACAACAGAGATAACGTCCTTTACAAGATAAGGAACAGAAACAAGAAGTATAGACTTGCCAATAGAGATATTAGCAACGATAGCGTACTGGATAGCACCGAGCAGGTGGTCGCAAGCAAGACCTGCGATACCAAGCACGATAGCGATGACCTTACCGCTTATCTTGTCAGAGCAGAACTTTGCACCAAGACCGCAAAGAAGAGCCATAACGATAAATCCGTAAATGAATCCACCTGTATACCCTACGATAACGGAAAAACCGCCTGACCAGCCTGCAAACACTGGCACACCGATAGCGCCCAGCAGACCATATACCAGAGCAGACACAGCACCGCCCTTCCAGCCGAGAAAATATCCTGCGAGAGCCACAGCGAAAGTCTGGAGCGTAACAGGAACGTGAGTAGGAAGCGGAATAGTTATCTGCGAAAGCACAGCGATTATAGCCGTCATAACTCCGATACCGACTATTTGTTTTGTTTTGTTTTTAGCATTGTTATTCATTGTAAACCTATCCTTTACTTTTTATTTGACAATTAATATTGTATCACATACCAAGCCTATTGTCAACCAAAAATATTTATTTCGGTATACAATTATAAGGCGTCGGTAAACGATAGTTTTATACAAATTTAATAACAAACAGCAAAAACACGGCATTGCCCTTCCGAATGGGCTGTCGCATTTCGGTGAAACAGAAATTGAGCCAAGCCCCTACATTTTATTCGGGCAACTTCATACCACCGCAAAATCGCTCCGCTCGGTGCTGTCTTTTACTTCATACTCGAGCACAACTCTGTTCAGCTTTGCCAATTCCTCATTCCTCACTTCCCCTTGTGCATTTTGCCCTTAAATCCTACCAAATCGATAGAATTAATATCAATTTTCACAAAAATGCGAAAAATCATCTTAAACCTATTGACATTCCTCTATGGGTGTGGTATAGTATAGATACGCTAAAACATACTAAACGACTAGGATTAATATGAATTTGAAATGAGGCGTTGAAAATGAGTGTAAAAATACTGAAACTAAAAACAGCGTATGATTCACGAATGTGTATGTGCTGTATGTGTTGCTGTTAAAATCAGCATAAAGTTCAGTAACAAAAATTTTTATCGGATTTAAAAAACATCAATTTAATGAAAGAGGTAATTTAAAATGAGCGCAATAAACGAAAGAAATCTTAAATTTGAAACACTCCAGCTCCACGTTGGTCAGGAAACAGCAGACTCAGTAACAGACGCAAGAGCCGTTCCTATTTATCAGACATCATCATACGTTTTCCATAATTCACAGCATGCCGCTGACAGATTCGCTCTTAAGGACGCAGGTAACATCTATGGCAGACTTACAAACCCAACTGAGGACGTTTTTGAAAGACGTATCGCAGCTCTTGAGGGCGGCACAGCAGCTCTTGCAGTTGCATCAGGCGCAGCAGCAGTAACATACGCTATTGAGAACGTAGCCCTTGCAGGCGATCATATCGTAGCTGCAAAGAACATCTATGGCGGCACATATAACCTGCTTGCACACACTCTTGTTGATTACGGCATCACAACAACATTTGTCGATCCGCTTGACCCAGCTAACTTTGAAAAGGCTATCAAGGAGAACACAAAGGCTCTCTATATCGAAACTCTTGGCAACCCTAACTCAGACGTAGTTGATATCGAAGCTATCGCAAATATCGCACACGCACACAATATCCCACTTCTCGTTGACAGCACATTCGCTACTCCATATCTCGTAAGACCTATCGAGTACGGCGCAGATATCGTTATCCATTCTGCAACAAAGTTTATCGGCGGTCACGGCACAACAATCGGCGGAGTTATCGTTGAAAGCGGCAAGTTTGACTGGAAGAAGTCAGGCAAGTTCCCACAGCTCACAGAACCAAACCCAAGCTACCACGGTGTAAGCTTTGCAGACGCAGCCCCTGGCGCAGCATTTGTAACTCGTATCCGTGCGATCCTTCTCCGTGATACAGGTGCAACACTTTCACCTATCCACGCATTCATCTTCCTGCAGGGTCTTGAAACACTGTCCCTGAGAGTTGAACGTCATGTTGAGAACGCACTTAAGGTAGTTGACTTCCTTAACAAGCACCCAAAGGTAGAAAAGGTAAATCACCCTTCAGTATCAGACGATCCAAGCCAGCAGGCACTTTACAAGAAGTATTTCCCTAACGGCGGTGGTTCTATCTTCACATTCGAGATAAAGGGCGACGCAAAGACAGCTCAGAACTTCATCGACCACCTGAAACTCTTCTCACTTCTTGCAAACGTAGCAGACGTTAAGTCACTGGTTATCCACCCAGCATCAACAACACACGCAGAGCTTAACGAAGCAGAGCTTGCAGATCAGGGTATCAAGCCAAACACTATCAGACTTTCTATCGGCACAGAGCATATCGACGATATCATCTATGATCTCAGCGAAGCATTCGACGCTATCTAATAAAAACCTTGCCATTACGGTTTTTACCTTAAATACAGACCTCAATATAGAAACGGCTGACAGGCGAAAAGCTTGTCAGCCGTTTTTGTACCCACAAAAAAAGCAGGGCAACAACAAGCCGCCCTGCCCTTCTAACGTAAAGAAAAAAGAAAAGTCAATCGCCGCAGGCGATACCATGATTCCTCATTCCTCACTCCTAACTTCTCACTACTTCTCCAGCTCAGAGATCTTATCCACTCTCCTCTGATGTCTGCCACCCTCAAACTCCGTTTCAAGGAAAACGTCCACCAGCTCGATAGCCAAGCCTGCCCCCAGCACTCTCGCACCAATGCAAAGCACGTTTGCGTCATTATGCGCTCTTGTATACTTAGCAGAGAAATAATCCGAACAGCAAGCCGCTCTTATTCCCTTTATCTTGTTTGCGCTCATTGACATTCCAATACCAGTTCCGCATATGAGTATTCCCATTTCGTATTCGCCCGAAGCCACTTTCTCGCAAACTTCCTTTGCCTTGTCAGGATAGTCTACTTTCTCTCCTGCCTGAATACCAAAATCAGTGTATTCCACACCCTTTTCGTCCAAATGTGCCAATATCTCCGCCTTAAGCTCAGGACCTGCATGGTCACAGCCAATAGCAATTTTCATATTAATTTCCTCCTATTTATCCCTATGTGCCTTATCCTTTTCCGCCTTTGTAGCCTGCAAATATGATACCTCCAGCCTGTCCGCCGAAACCATTATCTCAGGCTGAGCCTCCACCGCAAGACACAGTGACGAAGCCCTCTGCAACCTGTTCACATAGCTTGCAAGCTGAACATTTTCGTTGTCAGCGAAATATTTCGCCTTTATCTCTGCCGCACAGTCACCCACAAGCATTGTCTTTTCAGGAAACTCTCCCGAAAAAACTTCCTCCTCAGGGCAAACTCTATCAGCGGATATCCTCGTGACAACGCCGTTTTTGCACTGAAACTCGCCTGCGTAAACTATCTTAGGCCTTGCCCTCATAACAGAAATTATCCTGCCCTCAAAACCTATGCAGTTGTAAGCCAGCGAAAGCAGAGTAGAAACTCCTGCGCTTTTTAAGCTCTCACAGCCAAAGCACATTCCCTTTACAGCCGCCACGCCTATTCTAAGCCCAGTGTAAGACCCCGGACCCTTTGCAATAGCCGCACAATCAAGGTCAGTGTAAGTAAGCCCTGTTTCCTCAAGAGCCTGCTTCACCATAGGCAATATCACCTGTGAGTGAGTGAGCTTTGTGTATACAGACTTCTCCCAAAGAAGCTTCTCTCCGTCCGTCACCGCCACCGAAGCGACCTTTCCGCTGGTGTCAATAGCTAATATTTTCAAATCTATCATCTCCCTCAGGTGCAGTTATGCTTATCTCCCTGCTGTCCTCGTCAATGCGCTGAATATCTATCCTCAAAGCGTCCTCAGGAAGCTCCTCAGCAATATTCTCCGACCATTCCACCGCAAGCACAGTGTCTTCGTCCATGTAGTCAAAAAAGCCTGTAGTTTCCAGATCGTCCGCCGAATTTATGCGGTACATATCAAAGTGTATAAGGCTGAGACTGTCCCCACGGTATTCGTTCACCAGCGCAAAGGTCGGAGAAGTCACCTCGTCGCCAAGTCCCATGCCAATAGAAATTCCCCTTGTAATAGTAGTCTTTCCTGCACCAAGACCACCGCTGTAAGCGATAAGATCTCCGCCTTTCAGCCGTCTGCCTATCTCCTCACCCAAAGCGATAGTTTCCGCCGCAGATGATGTTTTGTATACCTTTGTCAACCTATCACCTCATTTGACCGTCATCTTCCGTGTAGCCCACAATAAAAAGGCTGTTTTTATTCATAAGCTGATAAATGCTCTCCACCTCTGTCTTGTCCGCCGCTGAATTGTAGCAGTTGTAAACATACAGCCTGCCCTCTTCTTTAACAGCGAAAACCGTGTGGATACCGCTGAAAATATTCAACCCGATATGGTAAGAAACTATCACAGGCTTGCCCTCTTCAACAGCCGCCTGAGCCTCATCAACCTTATAAAATCTCTTGTATCCTACTCCCATTGCCTTAAAAAGTCCGCTTATTTTTCTAGGATTAGACCCCAGCGACCCATCTGCCGCAATAAGAGCATTATTTTCAAAATCATAAGCAAGCTTTGCCATGTCAGGCTCAAAGCCCTCGTATGTGAGATAATTATAAGCCGCAATGACCTCACAGCCTACCCCTGCGAACCTGGTTTCGCCAAGCATCAAATCGCACACAGGGGGATTTTCCTGCCCATATTTCACAAAGCCCTCTATCTTTATGCCCTTGTTGTGAGCATAATTTTCCGCAGCCCTGCCGCTGTCAGTTTCCTTATAAGTGTCCTCAAAAAGCCGCCACTTCATATCGTCCTCCGAGCTGTTGCCCTGAATATCGCTCTCATCACCGACCTGCGAGCTTTCGTCAACTTTCATGCTGTCACTATCCACCACAGAGCTTTCCGCAGTAGTGGTAAAAGCCGAATCATTGAGCCTTTCACTGTCCGCCTTGTTTCCGCATGAACTGAGCATTATCCCGAGAAACAGAATGACCGCAAGAATTTTCATCACAGCTCACCCTTGTCCTTGAAGTAGTTTAGCATAAGATCCACCATTCTGCCATATGACTGCTTGCCGTCCTCAACACCGTTGAGCTTCAGAGATTTTTCCATTGCCTTGTCAGATATCTCCCCCACTGCCTCGCTGTCGAAAACAGTGTCCTTAGCCTCGTCAACGCTCCGCCAATAGTCCCAGTTTGCTTCCATATCAGCCCACACCTCGTCGCAGATAGAGCTGTCAAATTCTATCTTCTTATCGTCAGAAGCGTAGTCAAAAATCTTGTTTCTAACCTCGCCAAGCGCCGCCAGATAGCCCGAATAGCGGTAATCTGCATTGTCCGATCTGTCGCACGCCATAAAGGCGATAAAGTTCGCCTCGTCCTCCTGAATATAGCCTTTCGTATGAGCAAGCTCATGACAAATGGTGTCAGGAAGCTTCGCCTTATACATATCCTGATTGTAGTTAGCCTCCATAGAGAACGGGAAATAGATGCCCATTAGGTCCATCTGGCTCATAAAGAACGAGCATTTTATAGCTTTCGGAGTGACATAAAATCCCCCGAGGTTTTTAAATTCGCTTCCAAGCCCACGCATGGCCTCCTGAGCCGTCTTGTCAAGGTCAGCGGTCAACACGAATTTTCCCTCGCTGTCACGCTCCACCTCTTTGCTAAGCGCATTTATCTCCGTAACAAGCTTGTTGCCAAGTGCTTCAAGCTCCGTCCTGGTGTGCTGTTCAGTTGGTATGCCGTTAAGTTCCGCAAAGCTTGAACAATGATAAATAACAAAGCAGTTAAAGGTCTGCACCGTCACCACAAAAGTGACTATCCACATATAAACAAGCCCGAAAATTTTCGCAGTTTTCTTTCTCTTGCCTTTTCTGACTATCACAAGCACCAGCATAGCCACCAGCGAAAGCGGAATACCAAAAACCGCCACCGCAATAAGCAGTTCCCCAAAGGAAAACGGCAACAGCGAAGTGAGCCTGCCATATGTATTTTCCCAAATTGGAAAAATGTGAGCCGTATACCAGTCGCAGAACGCCGTACTTTTCCAGGCGATCACGTTCAGCACCACGCTGACTGCCACAAGGCAAACGCAGGCAATGACCTGCCAAGATAGATGTTTTTTCTTGCCGTTCTCAGGCATTTTCACACTTTCCGCACTCTTTTTCACCGCTGTATCTGTCACTGCCGCTCACCTCGGTTCATGTATTTTACTCTGCTATCTCAACACGCCTGTTTACCCGACTTATTATCTGCTTACCTACAAATTATCTTATCGCACAAATCGTGTAGGGGCGAACAGCGTTCGCTCGTCTTGGTCGCCTACATGGTTTGTATAAATTCAAACCTCGTCGCTCCCAAAAACGGGACGTCGAGGGCGCCGTCCCCTACATTTGCCACGCCGCAAAATCGCTCCGCTCGGTATTTACTCTATCAAAGTGACTTGTTCGGTCGGCTATGCCAATTCCTCACTCCTCACTTAAACGGCTTAGAACAATCCGTAGATATTGCCCTCATTATCGCAATCAATATTATAAGCCGCAGGCTTCTTAGGCAGACCAGGCATTGTCATAATATCGCCCGTATAAGCTACCACAAATCCTGCACCGGCTGAAAGCCTTACATCTCTTACTGTTATCTCATAATTCTCAGGCTTGCCAAGCTTTGTCGGGTCGTCAGACAGTGAATACTGCGTCTTAGCCACGCAAACAGGGATGTCCCCGAATCCAAGGTCAGTGATCTCCTTTATAGCCTTTTCAGCCTGCTTTGTATAGATCACGCCGTTTGCACGGTATATCTCTTTCGCAAGTATATCAAGCTTATCCTTGATAGGGAGCTTCTCGTCATAAAGTGGCTTGAACTCAGACGGCTTTGTTTCGATAGTCTTGCAAACCTTTTCCGCAAGGTCGATACCGCCCTCAGAGCCTTTTGCAAAAATCTCAGCCAGTGAGAACTCAACGCCCATTTCACCGCAAACTCTCTCGATAACAGCCAGCTCAGCCTCAGTATCAGTATGGAATCTATTTATAGCCACAACTACAGGCACACCGAACTTGTGCATATTCTCAATATGAGTTTTCAGGTTTACGATACCCTTTTCAAGAGCCTCAACATTTTCGTTAGTAAGCTCAGTTTTCGGAACACCACCATTGTATTTCAATGCCCTTACAGTAGCCACCAGAACTACGCAACTTGGTTTAAGACCAGCGTACCTACACTTGATATCAAAGAATTTCTCAGCGCCAAGGTCAGAGCCGAAGCCAGCCTCAGTGATAGTGTAGTCAGCAAGCTTCAAAGCAAGCTTTGTGGCTCTTACTGAGTTACAGCCGTGAGCGATATTAGCGAATGGACCACCATGGATAAGCGCAGGATTGTTCTCAAGCGTCTGAACAAGGTTAGGCTTCAAAGCGTCTTTCAGCAAAGCAGTCATAGCACCGCAACCGCCTATATCCTTAGCATAAACAGGCTTTCCGTCAGTTGTGTAAGCAACGAGTATCTTCTCAATTCTAGCCTTAAGGTCAGCCAGATCGGAAGCGAGGCAAAGAATAGCCATTATCTCAGAAGCGACAGTTATCTGGAAAGAATCCTCTCTAGGAATACCATTCACCTTTGAGCCAAGACCGATAACGATATCTCTCAGCGCTCTGTCATTCATGTCAAGGCAGCGCTTGAAAAGTATCCTTCTCTGGTCAATGTGAAGCTCATTTCCCTGCTGCATATGGTTGTCGATAAGGGCGCAGAGCAGGTTGTTAGCCGCAGTTATAGCGTGCATATCTCCTGTGAAGTGCAAATTGATGTCTTCCATAGGAACGACCTGAGCGTATCCGCCGCCAGCCGCACCGCCCTTGATACCAAAAACAGGGCCAAGAGAAGGTTCTCTCAGAGCGAGTATAGCTTTCTTGCCTATCTTGTTCATAGACTCAGCCAATCCAACGGAAATAGTGGTCTTGCCCTCTCCTGCAGGCGTAGGGTTTATAGCGGTAACAAGAATAAGCTTACCATCTGGATCATTTTTAGTTTTAGCATAAAGCGACTCAGAAAGCTTAGCCTTGTAGTGACCATAAGGCTCATATTCATCTTCTGAGATGCCGAGCTTAGCAGCGACCTCCCCAATTTTGAGCATTTTCGCCTGCTTTGCGATTTCGATATCTGACAGCATTTAGATCAAGTCCTTTCGGAAAAATTTTTAGTATATCGGTAAAGACCCATATAAAATATCATACGTTATATATTATATCACATATCCGTGATGATTTCAATATTTCATATGTAAATAAACTATATAAACCGACACATTTCCGAACATCGCCCCACAAAAAGAGCCGCCCCGCATTCCGCAGGACGGCTCAAAATAACTATAAGAATTATTTCTGAATATCATTATCGTTAAATGGATCTCCACATTCTGGGCAGAACTTAGGAGGATTTTTAGGATCTTCAGGCTCCCAGCCGCACTTGTCACACTTGTAAAGCGGCTCTGATGCAGGCTTTGGCTTTCCGCACTCAGCGCAGAATTTGCCCTTGTTTACTGCTCCGCATGAGCAAGTCCAGCCTACTGGCTGCTCAGGCTTTGGTGAACCGCAGTTTGCACAGAACTTTCCTGTGTTCTCTGTGCCGCATGAACACTTCCAGCTGTCTGCTGCCGGCTTTGGCTCAGGCTTAGGCTGTCCGCAGTTAGCACAGAATTTTCCTGTGTTTGTTGTTCCGCAAGCACAAGTCCAGCCGTTCTCAGGTGCAGCCTGTGTTGGTGCAGCCGCTGGTGCTGCCTGCTGTGGAGCTGCCTGTGCAGCCTGCTGATTCATCATGTTCTGCTGCATCTGCTGCTGATACATTGTTGCGTCCATTGGCTGACCCATCATGCCGCCTGCCATGCCCATGCCCATAAAGCCTGCCATAACACCGTTTGAGTTGCTTGCCGCTGCCTCTCTTGCCTTGTTGATAGACATTCTGTCCATAGCATAGAGCATTGAAGGATCACTTCCAACAGTTTTTGCCTCCTGGAATTTTGCGATTCTCTGCTTTGACTCTTCGTCCACGTTCAGCTCAATAGCAAGGCTTGTTATCTTAACACCCTTTGTAGCCCACTTTTCTTCAAGCTCTGCATTCATTGCTTCAGCAAGCTCATCAGGATAAAGACCAAGCTGATCGTATGGTATTTTCTGAGCGGATATCCTTGTAAGAGCCTTCTGGAACTTAGGTGTCATATCAGCCTTAAGCTGGCCGAGAACTGCCACGCCGTCAGGGCTGTCAACAGTAAGTACCTTATTTACGTTCTGAACAACGTTCTCATAGAAGTTCATAGGGTTTACGATCTGAAGTTCATACTGACCATGACCCTGTGCGTTAAGAGTGAGGTTCATTTCGCCGTCTCTGAAAGGTATCTTGCCGAATCCTATCTTGTTTCCAGGCAGAGGTCTGAGGTTTATGTAGATAAGACGCATGGTGTTCATAGCCTGACCACCTGCTGTAAATCTTCTGCCTATCTCCTTGATAGAAGCGCCAAGGTCACCCCAGCCGCCGCCAAGAAGTGACGGAGATACAGTTGAATCATACTTATACTGACCTGCTGTTTCCTGTGTACCGATAACAAAATCGTGTACTCTGCCATTCTCGATAAGCAAAGCCGCCTGATTTACCGCAACGTCAAAGCGTGAGCCGTTTGAGATAACGCCCTCTGTGCCGTTGTTCACAGTCTTTCCTCTCTTAACAAGAGTAGCCGGCTGGCAGAGTATCTTAGTTGACATATCCTCACATCTGAAGTACTCTACTACCTGATCGGCAAATGTTGAGCCGACTGCTGATGTAAACATCTTAATAAGTCCCATAGTTAAATTCCTTTCGTTGTCTGTATTATTTCACCCCAAGGGGTTTTAAACTTGTCTATCTCAGCATGGATATCCTGCTGACTTTCCATGTGCGCTCTATAGAGCTGTGTATCTCAGAACCGCAGTAAGGACAAACCGAGCCTGCAGTGTCCACAGGTGCTCCGCAGAACTGACATATAAGGCTGGCGTTTTCGCCCTCTATCCCCATTGAAAGATAGTATGAATAATCCGCCTCATAAATGTGCTGTGCCTTTATCCCGTTGAGCTTGTATTCAAGAGATACCTGAAACTTTGCCGTTGCAGCGTCATGATCTCTATGATAAGACGCCACCTGCGACTTGTGGATATGTATATCGTCATAATGCTTTGGCGTAACCGTTGACAAGTTGTCTTTTGCCATCGTGGCTGCTCTCTGCTTGAACGCTTCGGTACAGTATTCAAGCTGATTCTCGCTTGCTTCTCCGTTTATAACAAGAAAATATTTCATCACAGTGTTTTCCACTATGCTCCTTGCTATATTTTCATCATAGTCAGGAAAATCTCTCTTTATGTTGTTCACCACATTAGGGTCAACATAAGTAAACTGCATGGCGTTGTTCTGTCTTTCCTCAGTTGCGTCATTTATGGTCCTTAGCAGGTCGTTGGCACGGCTCAGTTGTCTGCCAATGGCGTTCGATACCGCTTTTTTCACAGAATATATCACCGCTATACCACCGCCTATGGCGACCGCTATAACTATTATTTTTATTATAAGCGCCGTTGATATTTCAGGCATTTAGCTGATACCCCCTACTAGAATATTCCCATTATCTGAAGTATAGCTCCGATAATATATCCGCCCACGCCACCAAGAAGCGAGTAAGCCACAAGCTTTCCCTTGCTTATAGGCAGGTTTCCGATAAATTTACCTGTCTGACCATTCATTGCAAAGAAATAAGGCTTATCCTGATAGGTTGTATACAAAAGCCATGTTGGAAGCATAGCATATTTAACGTCCTTTATCTCGGTGTGCTTTTCATATGACTGAACGTTTACGCTGTTGTAGTTACAAGTATTTCTAAGTTCGTCACGAGTTGTGTTCTCGATACGTTCTTTAGCCCTAGGCAGGCACTTATCCTTATCCTCGTCATATCTTTCTGCAAGATATCCCGAAAGATAACCCGGGTTGAACGCTGTCATTTCCGAGTAATCAAAAGGCTCGATAGAGTCCATAGCGTCATCGTCAGTCTTTGAAGAAGCATCCACAGGAACAGCTTTGAAATTGAGATTTCCGTTTCTGTAAACTGAATAATACTTTTTCTCTGTGTATCTGTAATTTCCCGAAGTCCATGTTCTTGTGTTTATACCCTCTGCAGTAATAGAGCCTTCGCAGTTTCCTGAATAGAGCCAAAACGGGATATAAACACCCTGCATCTTGTCCACTACCCTATCGCAGTTGAAATCTTTCGGTGTAAGAGGCTTCTTGCTGAATTTTTGGAAAGTGTCCATTACCTGATTTTTCGGCACTTTAAAAGGTATAACATAGTCAGGGGAGAAATTGTCTATTATCTGCTCTCCCATTATTACCGCATTTCCGCAGTAAACGCAAACTGTTGCTGCAGTTGAGCGGTCGGTGATTATCTCCGCTCCGCAGTGTGAGCAGGTATACTTTACAAGGTCATTTCCTACAGTTCCGTCATTTGACATACTGTATTCGTCCTTATCGACCTCTTCATGCTTTTCAACGTTATCCTTGTTGAGTTCCTCCGCCTTTTTAGCGTCACCGCCTGCTTCTTCAAGGTCTTTTAAAGTAAACTGTCCGTCGCAGTATTCACATGCCCAGCAGTTTTTGTCAGCACTCCAGAAAAGCTCCGCTCCGCAGTTAGGGCATTTATAAGAAATATTAACAGCCATTTTCCGTACCCCCTATCAATCGTCTTTTATCTTAGTCTTATCAGTGGTTGTACGCAGATAGGTGTCGTTACGCCCATTGAGTTTAAGATTACTCTTTATGTATTTATCTGCCTTGGTAGCTTTCTGTTTTGTGCGGCTCATTGAAACAAGCACAAAGCCTGTTATAAGTCCTCCCGGTATAGCAAAGCACATATTTGTTCCCACGCTCACACTGCTGTCGGCATATGCCATGACAGGGGTGAAAAACAAATTGCAGGAAATAAGTGCAAAGCCTAATGTGCGGTATAGCTTTTTCAACATTTTTTCTCCTCCCAACTCCATATTTTACAGCCTTATGCCATAAAAGTAAAATATGTTCACATATATTTATGATAACAGAAAACGCTTTTTATGTCAAGAAATATGTCATACAACGTTCAAAAAAAATTCTTTTTTGTCCATTTAAACATATTTTTATACCCCTCATTGGTGTTTTTAACGATTGACAGCCGTTCTGTCAGGAATCAGCGTTATTCAGCGGTTTTCTGCTCGTCAAGGTCAAGAGATATCAGAGGGTTTGCGTCATTGGCCACCTTAGGCAGAACGCCGTCCCACTTATCGATGGTCTGATACTTTATAAGCTCGTTTGAAAGAGATTCAGAGATAGTTTTGTTGGCTTCTGCCTGAGCTTCAGCCTTGGTCTTTATGGAAGTTGCCTCAGCGTCTGCGGCAATAACCTTTTTCTTAGCCTCCGCCTCAGCTACAACTATAGCCTGCTCCTGCTCGGTCTTTGTTTTCAAAAGGTTCTGCTCTGCTACCTGCTTTGCCTCTATGGCTTCATTAAATTCAGATGAGAAATCAAAATTCACAATGTTGAATTTCTCTATCTCGATACCGTATTCGTCCACCTTTGAAACGAGCTGTGCCTTTATTTCCTCGCCCACCTGCGCTCTGTCAGTGATAAGCTGTTCAGCCGTATATTTTGCACATACCGACTTCATACATTCCTGCACTGTTGGCATAAGGATAACGTTCTCGTAATCTGAGCCGATATTCTTGAAAATGCTTGCAGAAGAAGCCGACTTTATTCGGAAGTTCACCGCTATGGTAGAGTTCACAGTCTGCAAGTCCTTTGAAACTGCGTCAGCGTCAGCCTGATAAACTTGTATCTTGTTTGACACTGTTGTTACACGCTGTGCAAAAGGCACTTTCAGATGCAATCCTTCGTTGAGTGCAGTGTCTGATACCTTGCCGAAGGTCGTCACAACGCCCGTACAACCTGCCGGAACTATGGACACGGAGGATACGACCACTATTATAGCCGCAACTGCCGCCGCACAAATGCCAACGATCTTTCCTGTTTTTCTTGTTGAAATGTCAATGACCTTTTCTTTGCTCATGATTTTTTCCTTTCATATAAAACAAAGTCTTTCGACTTGCCGTTTAACCAAAGGCTTTCTGTCCTTTGGTTTAATATGATTATATCATAAGCCTTACAAATTAGCAAAGTCCGACAAAGTTCGGGGAAGTCAGCGGAAGTCAGCAGTGAACAGATTTTTTGATTTAGCTCGCTGTATCTCTTGCAATCTCACCTATTCTCGTTCATTCAAATCCGCTCGTTATTTATGAGCGAAAAAATTCGGCACAGGTCTATAGCCATATTTTAATATATGTAAAAGCTAATATGTTTATATCATTGCCTGCAAAAAAGCATAAAAAAAATCGGACTCATTTTACTGCGTCCGAATTTTTTATCAATGTATTGATGAACAAGCGGGCGACCCAAGGCCGCCCCTACAGATAGGTTTGTTAGCTCTTTTTCTTTGCACTGGATTTTACCGCTGTGAAACTCCACACAAGTCCAACTGCGATCCAGAAGTATGGTGATGATGTAACAGAACTTATGTTGAAAAACGCCTGTATCAGATAGCAAAGAACTGCCGCTGATACTGCACAGCCTGTCCAGCTGTTTTTGTCTTTCATAAAGCCTGCTACGAGCTTGCACATTTTTACTATAGTCATAATAAGGAATACTATTGTAAGTGCGAAAACGATGAGTCCTCTTGACTGCAAAAGGTCGATATACTCATTATAAGAGCGGTCTATTATAGCACCCGACTCGAATATCGTTCCCCAGTTGTCTGGACCGGTTCCCCAGATAAGGTTTTGCTCGGCAGTATACATTCCGTCGTCCCACAGATAAGGATATATCCACTGTTCGGTATCATCGCCTCTGCCTGTGCCTGTGATAGAAAGTCTGTCGAAGCTGTCATGGAAGATTATTTTCTCGTCCATAAGCCTGAACTCGTTTGAGGCGAAAAGTCCGGTAAAGATCCCTCCTGCGACTATAAAAGCCACAAGGCAGGCTATAAAAGGCTTCTTATCCTTTGCAAAGCCCGACTTTACAGCGGCAATAATAAGAGATATAACATAAACCGCACCAAGTCCCAAGATAGCAGGGACAACGCAGGCGAGGATATCAGCCGCTGTCATAAGTGCAAGGGAGATAGCATAGAATATCTTTCTTGCCTTTTTATCATCATAGAGCATACCATTAAGCGCAAAGGCAGATATCACTGTAAGCACTGCCGCCAATGCAAAAGGCGTACACAAAAAGCCTGTTGCGATATATTCCTTTGTATAGGTCATACCGCCTGATGAGAAGCCCGAGAATATCTCTTTGAAATAGTTTGGAACTATTTTTGCGGTAGCAGGTATAGCCTGCAAAATTCCCACGATAGCTTCAAATGCGCCTATTCCTACGATAAAGTCTGCAAGCTTTATCCTGCGGTCGTCAGCCGTAACTGTCATTCCTGCGGCAAAAAGTCCCCAATAGCCAAGTATGGTGAGCATACCCTCGGAGCGGTCGAGATAGCCGTAGAAAGATGTGAAGATATCCGCTGAAAGCAAGCAAGATACCACCGACAGAAGCACCACCGCAAGTGGTACGATAAGGCTCTTGTTGTCTTTAAGCTCCACCTGCTTTTTCATGTTGGCAATAAGGAAAATGATAAATCCCACAAAGCCGACCGCAAGCACAGCGGCAGATATAAAGAATATAAATTTTTCGTTTAGATAAAGGGTACGGTTGACGCTTTCGTCCATACCATATTTGATATTCTGTGTGAAATAATACGGAATTGTGATAACGCACAGAACAAGCACAGCAATAATGCTGTAAACTCCGCACAGCTTTTGTGCAGACTCGGCAGACATATTCAGAATAAAATCCGACTTTTCCGAACTGCCGAAAAGGTGCTTTTTACCTTGATTGGTAGTGACCTCTTTTTTCTCTTTTGCTTTTGACATAAAAAAATCCCCCAAAAAGCATAGATATTTTATTATTTTATATAATTAAAAAATCATCGCCGCAGGCGATACCTTAATTCCTCATTCCTCACTCCTAATTCCTCATTAAAAACAGAGTGGGAAATAAAAAAGCAGGCAAACCCTAAAGTCTGCCCGCTGTTTACACAATTTACTTTGCGTATTCGATAGCTCTGCTCTCACGGATAAGATTGACCTTGATCTGTCCCGGATAATCCATTTCAGTTTCGATCCTCTTAGCGATCTCACGAGCAACGAGCACCATTTTTTCATCGTTGATCTTCTCAGGCTGTACCATGATACGAACCTCACGGCCTGCCTGTATAGCAAAGGATTTCTCAACGCCCTCGTAGGACGTGCAGATCTCCTCAAGCTTCTGGAGCCTCTTGATATAGTTCTCATAGTTCTCGCTTCTTGCTCCCGGTCTAGCGGCGCTTATTGCGTCTGCCGCCTGAACAAGTGCCGCAACAACAGTTCTTGTTTCAACGTCGCCATGGTGAGCCTCGATAGCATGAATAACTTCAGGGCTTTCCTTGTACTTCTTACATACGTCAACACCTATCTGAACGTGCGAGCCTTCTATCTCATAGCTGAGAGCCTTTCCTATATCGTGGAGCAGTCCTGCTCTTCTTGCCAGATTTGCGTCAACGCCAAGCTCTGACGCCATCATTCCTGCAAGGTGAGCGACTTCAATAGAGTGGTTAAGCACGTTCTGTCTATAGCTCGTTCTATAGCGCAGACGTCCAAGAAGCTTAACAAGCTCGTGGTTCACGCCGTGAACATTGGTTTCGAGAATAGCTCTCTCGCCCTCCTGCTTGATCTTCAGCTCGACTTCACGCTTAGCCTTTTCTACCATTTCCTCAATGCGTGTAGGGTGTATACGTCCGTCCTGGATAAGCTTTTCAAGTGCGATCCTTGCGACCTCTCTTCTCACCTGATCAAAGCAAGAGATGGTGATAGCCTCAGGAGTATCGTCAATGATAAGATCAACGCCTGTGAGAGTTTCGATAGTTCTGATATTTCTTCCCTCACGTCCGATTATTCTGCCCTTCATCTCATCATTAGGCAATGCAACGACTGACACTGCTGATTCAGACACCTGATCGGCAGCACACCTTGAGATAGCAAGCGAGATATACTGTCTGGCCTTAGCCTCACAGTCCTCCTTCACCTGATTTTCAAAGTTTGTGACCCTCACAGCCTTTTCATGCACCAGATCCTCGTCCAGCTTTGAAAGCAGATAATCCTTAGCCTGATCAACAGTGAACTGAGATATCTTTTCAAGCATATCGAGCTGTGACTTCTTGATCCTGTCAGCCTCAGCCACCTTTTCGTCAGCATTTTTCAGCTTGTTCTGGAGAGTTTCTTCCTTTTTCTCCAAATTATCGAGCTTTCTGTCGATAGACTCCTCTTTCTGCTGAACACGTCTTTCCTGTCTGGAAACTTCGATCCTTCTCTCTTTAAGCTCTTTTTCCGTTTCCTGGCGTGACTTGTGGATCTCGTCTTTCGCCTCGATCAATGCCTCTTTTTTCAGAGTTTCAGCGTTTTTCTTTGCGTCGTCAACGATACGCTCCGCTTCCTTTTCCGCAGAGCCTACAGCAGCTTCGGCTGTTTTTTTGCGATAGCTTATACCCTGTTTGAAGCAGATAAATCCGCTCACACCGGCACCAAGAACAAGAGCAACTACACATAGTAGAATAGCAATACCTGGTTCCATGTATAGCTTTCCTCCTTCTTAGAAAGTATGGATATCCATATTTTGTGCGTAAAAAACGCATGAAAAAAGATATCCACCTGATATTAAATTGTAAAGATACAAAATTGCAAAATTTATTTTATAAAAAACATCAGAATAATACAAAAAACTATACTTCATCTTTCAGTTATATAAAAATTATAATGCATAATATTATTGTATAATAAAACTTCTCTGTTGTCAAGAATTTTTTTAGTTAAATCCACAAAATTATATATTTTCTAACAAACCCCTTGACAAGCGGGTGAAGAGGTGTTAAAATGTTAGTCGAAGCAAAAGATAAAGTCTTTTGCAGTTATACTTGAAAGCTTTGACGGGGAAGCCCCTCGGCGAAAGGTCTTTTCAGAGAGCACCGCACGTTTTTATACGAGCTGTGAGCGGTGCAGGACTATGCAGAGTGAGGATACCGCCCCTGAGTGCGTTTAATACACGCCGCAGGCTCAGCGTTAAAGGAGCGGCTAATGAGTTGTGCAGGAAACTGCGCATGAAGTTGGGTGGAACCACGATATCATCGTCCCATAGGATATTTGTATCCTATGGGATTTTTTGTTATGTAAGAGGGTGATGATACTATGAAAGACAGGAAAGCTATGAAAACAAGGCGTATCCTTGCGATCATTTGCTATACCATTGGGTTTTGCGCTTATGGTGCAGCGGGATATGTTTGCTGGTTATCATGGAACGGGACTATATCCGACAAGCAAGGGTTTCTCACCTTTCTGCCCATATGGATAGTATCATACTGGTTCAACACATTTTTCTCTCAGCTTGTTTGCAGGGTGAAAAAAGACGGCTCCAGGCAATGGGCTATCAAAAAAAGGGCAAGGCACGTTTTGAGCGACATTTCAACGGTGCTGAGCGTAGTGCTTCTTTGCTTCTGGATATATGTGTATGTTTCGCAGTATACAGAACTGCTGAACTTCAAATAATATGACTGTAGGGGTGACCTGAGGTCGCACACAAAAAACGTGTGATATGTGACGCATCACAAAAGAAACAACGTGTTTATGCACGTTATAATAAAGAATTACAATATTATATAAATCGGAGGAATCAAAAATGATCAAGCTGAAATTAAAAGACGGCTCTGTCCGTGAGATCGAAAAGGCAATGCCTGCAAGCGAGATAATCAAGGATATCGGCATGGGACTTTACAAAGCTGCCTGCTGCGTAAAGCTGGACGGCGAAGTTTTCGACATGAGAACTGTCGTTGACCATGACTGCCATTTTGAGGTCATGACTTTTGACTCAAAGGCTGGTAAGGAAACTTTCTGGCACACAGCTTCTCACCTTATGGCGCAGGCTGTAAAAAATCTTTATCCTGAGGCAAAGCTTGCAAGAGGTCCTGCTACAGACACAGGCTTCTACTATGATTTTGAGGTGGAAAAACCTTTTACGCCTGCTGACCTTGAAAAGATACAGGCCGAAATGAAGAAGCTTGCAAAAGAGGGCTATGCTTTGGAGCGTTTTGAGCTTTCTGCTGACGAGGCTATAAAGCTCATGGAGGAAAGACACGAAGATTACAAGGTAGAGCTTATCCACAAGCATGACGATAAGGGTGAAAAGCTTTCATTCTACAAGCAGGGTGATTTCGTTGACCTTTGCGCAGGCCCGCACATAATGAGCGTTGCACCTATCAAGGCTGTTAAGCTTCTTTCATGCACAGGTGCATACTGGGGCAAGGCAGAGGACGGCAAGCAGCTTTCAAGAATTTACGGAACTGCATTCCCTAAGGCTTCAATGCTCGATGAGTTCCTTAAACAGCAGGAGGAAGCTAAGCTTCGTGACCACAACAAGATAGGCAGAGAGCTTGAATATTTCACAACTGTTGATTGTATCGGTCAGGGACTTCCTGTTATGCTTCCAAAGGGCGCAAGAGTTATCCAGCTTCTTCAGCGTTGGGTAGAAGATGTGGAGCAGGCAAAGGGCTGTCTGCTTACAAAGACTCCGCTTTTCGCAAAGAGAGATCTTTATAAGATATCAGGTCACTGGGATCACTATCTTGACGGAATGTTCATTCTTGGCGACCCATATGACGAGGAAAAAGAGTGCTTCGCACTTCGTCCGATGACTTGTCCATTCCAGTATCAGGTATTTCTTAACAGACAGCGTTCATACAGAGAGCTTCCAATGAGATTGACAGAGACTTCTACGCTGTTTAGAAACGAGGACAGCGGTGAGATGCACGGTCTTATCAGAGTAAGACAGTTCACTATCTCCGAGGGTCACTACATTCTCAGACCTGACCAGCTGGAGGAAGAGTTCAAGGGCTGTTTGGAGCTTGCCAAGTATTTTCTTGACACTGTTGGTCTGCTTGATGACTGCACATTCAGATTCTCACAGTGGGATCCTGCTAACCCTAAGAACAAGTACGAGGGTACGGCTGAGCAGTGGGAGCACGCACAGGCTGCAATGAAGACTATTCTTGACGACCTTGGCGTTGATTACGATATCGGTATCGACGAGGCTGCGTTCTATGGTCCAAAGCTTGACATTCAGTACAAGAACGTATATGGCAAGGAAGACACGCTTGTTACTATCCAGATAGATATGCTTTTGGCCGAAAGATTTGGTATGTACTATGTTGACAAGGACGGTCAGAAGAAGCTTCCTTACATCATTCACAGAACTTCACTTGGCTGCTTTGAAAGAACACTTGCTTATATGCTTGAGCATTTCAACGGCGTTCTTCCTCTGTGGCTCGCTCCTGAGCAGGTAAGACTTCTTCCTATCAAGGAGGGTCATGCTGAATACGCTCAGAAGATAGCTGACAGAATGACTGCTATGGGAATGAGAGTTACTGTTGACAACAGAGATGAGAACATTGGTACTAAGATAAAAGCCGCAAGACTTGAGAGGATACCTTATATGCTCATCATTGGCGACAACGAGGTAAACAGCAACACGGTTACTGTTCGTTCAAGAAAAGAGGGCGAGCTTCCTGCAATGCCTGTTGACGAGCTTATCGCTAAGCTTGATGAGGAGATAAAGACTAAGGCTAAGTAATCGGCTTTGTTATACAGACGTTTTATGCGATACCGCACAGGGGAGTTTCTCTTGTGCGGCGTTGCCGTTTATAAAATATGGGGCGGACAGGATAAAATCCGCTCCGGGAAAGAGGTAATAGATGAAATCAGATATGATCTGGACGCTTGTGGCATTTGCATTCTATTTGGCCGGAATGCTTCTCATAGGTGCTGCATATATGAAGAAAACAAAAAGCTCCGAGGACTTTTTCCTTGGTGGCAGAGGACTTAACGGCTGGGTAGCGGCACTTTCGGCTCAGGCTTCTGATATGTCAGGCTGGATGCTCATGGGTCTGCCTGGCGCTGTTTACGCATTCGGAACGGGGCAGATATGGATAGCTGTAGGTCTGCTTATCGGCACTATACTTAACTGGGCGATAGTTTCGGGCAGACTGAGAAGATACACTATAAGAGCGAACAACTCCTTGACGCTTCCTAAGTATCTTGAAAACAGATTTGAGGACAAGCACAAGATAATGCTTTTGGTATCGTCGGTGGCAATCGTCATATTCTTCCTTGTTTACACAGCGTCTGCTCTTTCGGCAGGTGGAAAGCTTTTCAACTCTATATTCGGTATCGACTACAAGATATGTCTTACTATCGGTGCGGTAGTAATTTTGGGATACACTTTCATGGGTGGATTTATGGCAGTATGTGTAACGGACTTTGTTCAGGGTCTGCTCATGCTGGCAGGAGTTGTGACTATACCTATCATTGCGTTTTTCCTTGTTGGAGCAGGAAACGTTATGGACAACATCACTGCAAGCGGTGTTGAGGCACATCACTATCTTAACATATTCAATGATGAAAAGGGTCAGACCCTTTCAGCCATCGACATAATCTCTAAGCTCGGCTGGGCACTTGGTTATTTCGGTATGCCGCACATTCTGGTAAGATTTATGGCTATAAGCTCTGAAAAAGAGGTAAAAAAGTCAAGAGTTATAGGCTGTGTATGGTGTGCTATATCACTTTGCTTCGCTTGCTTTATAGCTATCGTGGGCAGGGCTTATCTTGTGCCTGCACTTGCAAACAACAAGTCTGAGAATGTTTTCATCGAGATGATACAGAAGGTATTCAACTCCGATATCGGTCTGCCATTCGTCGGCGGAATTTTCCTTTGCGGAATACTGGCTGCCATAATGTCAACAGCTGATTCGCAGCTGCTTGTAACTGCCTCATCGGTATCGGAGGATATTTACCACTCATGTATTGCACCTAAGGCAGAGAGCAAGAAGGTACTGCTTGTGAGCAGGATAACAGTTCTTGCTGTAGCGGTAGTGGCATACATAATAGCACTTGACCCTAAAAGCAGTATAATGGGTCTTGTTTCAAACGCATGGGCAGGTCTTGGAGCTTCGTTTGGTCCGATAATACTTATGTCCCTTTATTGGAGGAGAACAAACCTCGCAGGTGCGGCGGCAGGCGTTGCCAGCGGTGCGTTATCGGTAATAATATGGGATTACATACCTCTTGCAGGTGGACAGACTTTAGGTGACAAGACGGGGCTTTACTCATTGGTAGTAGGTTTTGCGGTAAGTCTTATACTTATCATTATCGTAAGCCTTTGCACAAAGAAGCCGTCCGAGGAAATGCTGAAGGCATTTGATGATGTCAAGAACGGTGTGAACTGCGGTTGTGATGAAAAAGCATAACAAAGTAAAAGGTCCATGGGTACGCCCACGGACCTTTTGTATTTTATCTTTTAGCTATCATACTTTTCCTTATTTTCGCATCTGAATTCCGTAAACACCGCTTTATTGCCTTTATCCTCATATTTCTGAGCGTAAAGACCAATAACAACTCCCGTGAAATTACCTGCAAGCTCAGTAGACAAAAACTTCGTTTGTGCTCCGCCCAAGTCTATATCTCCCGAAAGCGTTTTCGCCGAGAAATTGTATGTAAAGTTGGAAGCATTACAGCAAAGCACAGCCGAGTTTTCTCCCTGTGGCAATGCTATGACATGATCCTCATGGCGAATATCGCCTATGCAAAGTCTCCGGAACAGCTCGACGCCTTTATCTGTGCGTCTTAACGCTATCTCATAATGCTGATCTGGGGTCATGTAGAACACCAATCCTGCTTCGCCCTCTGTTATCTCGACTTTGCACTCCACGTATAAATTCATTTCTTTCTGTCTTATGCAGATAAAAGCAGGCGAGCCGTCTGCCTCAAAGATCGTATGCTCGTTTGGCGTAAGCTCAAAGCGTTTTTTATCGAGCTTATAAAGGTTCATATCGGGGTTTTGCATAAAGCACCACTCACGTCCGACTTTGGTATTCTCGAAAGTGTATTCTTTCCAAAACTCCTGCCTGATATCCCCGAGTCTGTCGGTTTCAACTTCCTTGCGAGTTGTGCCATTATCGCCCATTGTGAACCAGCCGTTCTCGTCGAAAGTCACTGGTACGAGATAGACTTCTCTGCCTGTAATGTGGTGCATCACCCACATATTTATCATTCTGAACGCAAGGTGGACGCACCAGAAGTTGCCGTTTTCGTCCTCCACAAGGTCACCATGACCGCACCCTTGTATCTCGTATCCACCAAGATTTCTGTTTGTTAGAACTGGGTTGTGAGGATAATTCTCAAAAGGACCATAAGGGGTCTTACCTTTGGCATAGACTATCATATGACCGTATTCCGTGCCGCCCTCAGCCGCCATAAGGTAGTATTCGCCCTTTATTTTGTAGAGGTGCGGGCTTTCAAGGAAACGTCCGCCTGCACCCGTCCAGATGGTCTTGCTTGGCGTGAGCTTTTTGCCTGTTTCGATGTCTATTTCGCACTGTGTAACACCATGGTTGCCCTCATCGTCCTCACCATTGGACATAAAGTAGGCTTTGCCGTTCTCAAAATACAATGACGGGTCGATACCGCCCTGCTGAACATAAACAGGCTCAGACCATTCACCATGGATATCGTCAGTGTAGACATAGAAATTTCCGCCATTCGTGACGTTGGTCGTTACCATGTAAAATCTGCCATTATTGTATCTTATAGTTGGGGCATAGATACCGCCACAAGAGCCTGCCCCCTCCAACGGGAGCTGACTTTTTCTTGTGAGAACATGACCTATCTGCTTCCAATTCACAAGGTCGTCGCTTTCATAGAGGGGAACACCCGGGAAGAACTGAAAAGAGCTGCAAACAAGATAGTATTTGCCCTCAGCCTTACAAATGCTAGGGTCAGGGTAAAAGCCTGATATGACTGGATTTATGTACTTCATATTGTGACCTCCGTTTATATTTTACAGACATTATAATCTATTTCAGATGGCTTTTCAATAGCTTCTCGTGCAGTATGAGTGAATTTTTGTGCAAATGAAAAAAACAATTTTCAGTTTACGATTTTGAAAGTGGGTAGTGGCGATCAATTGGTACGGATATCTAGGCGGAATAGTAGCTTCGATGGGCAAATGCTGTTCTCTCCTATAGATTTTTTGCGGGGATATATGTTAAGTTAAACGTTTTTGATAGCGTGTTCAGTATAAAAGTTACAAATTGTAATTTTTGCTCCGACATTTGTTCGTATGGCATATAACAGTCTATATTTGGGGGATATATTTGAATATAGAACTTGTGTTTCTTGTGAAAACAAACAAATATTTTAGTCATTTCGGCAAAAAGCGATAAAATCTGTTGTCAAATTGTAACCTTTATGATATTATGAAGTTGATATACGAAAACGTATAAGATAATTCTGTCAGTTAGGGGGCGTTTGGAATGGAAAAGGGGCTGAAAAAAGTTTTTTCGGCTATGGGCGCAGTATTTTGTGCTGTTATGATGATAATGCTTTGTCAGGTGACAAATGCGGTGAGCTACAGCGAACAGACCGTCACCGTGGACTATGATTATCAGGTCATAGACTCTTTTGAGGGCGTTGACGCTAAATACGTTCTCGGCTATTCCGACACCGGTTATTACTGCTGTGCAGGATATGTTTCACGTTTTTATGAAGAAAAGTTCGGCGTTACAGTATACAACATAAACATGGTGGACGACAAGCCTAGCGTGTACTGCTACGGCAAAAAGGCGGAGCTTCGTGAAGTGAAAACTCCGCAGGCAGGGGACATAATGCAGGACAAGGATTACTCTCATGTTGCCATTGTAAAGGACTGTCAGGGAACTACAGCCACGCTTATCGAGCAGAACTACAAATGGACTTGGAACGACACTGTTTACACTGTGAAAAACAGAAAGGTACTTACTAACAATCATTATTTCTACAGACTTTACATAAACGGCGTTGCGCAAAGTCTTGACATCGACACGACAAGACCTGTTATCGCAAACGCAGGCTGTGAGAACATCACTGGAAAAGGCTACACTGTTAAGGCGGATATTTCTGACAACAGGGCTGTGGCTTCGGTAAAGGTATCCACTTATTTTGAGGGCAACAAGTCAAAGACTATAAGCCGTGTTTACACATCGGCGGTGAACTCGCTTTCACACTCAGTAAAGGTAACTGACCTTGGGGGCAAGGACGGATATTATATTACAACCATAACGGCTACTGACGAGGCTGGGAACAGCTCTGAGCAGGTCATAAAGACTTATGTTGACACAACTGCGCCGACCATATCGGGGGCAAAGGTGGAGAACATCACAGCAAAGGGCTTTGATGTTTCTTGCAATGTGAGCGACAAGAGCGGAGTTTCAAAGGTGGTCTTCCCTGCTTACCCTACAAAAAATGGTGAAAGCGCAAAGAAATACGCAGGCGGAAAGCTTTCGGGTGGCAAGGCTTCGGCTTATGTTTCTGCTGAGGACTATTCAGTAAAAAGCGGTGAATTTACCGTTAAGATAACGGCTTATGACAAATACGGAAACAGCTCAACAAAAACTATAAAGGCTAGCATAAAGCCTGCGGCTTCGGTAACATTGGATAAGGCTTCATTAACTCTTGACAAGGGCAAAAGCAGTGTTATTTCTGCAAAAATGGGTGGCGGAAGCGGTCTGACGGACTTTGTTTCCTGGAAGTCTTCTAACAGCAAAATTGCTTCTGTGTCAAACGGAAAGGTCACTGCAAAAGGGGTTGGCAGAGCAACTATCACGGCATACACAACAGGAGGAAAAAATGTTAAATGTACCGTCACTGTAAAGGGTAAAATCAGTGACAGCAGTATTTCGGCTATAAAGACGCAAAGCTACACAGGGAAGTCGGTTTCTCCTGCGCCTGCAGTGACATATGGTGACAAAAAGCTTGTAAAGAACACTGACTACACTGTGAGCTACTCAAAGAACACAGCCATAGGTCAGGCGAGCGTAAAAATAACAGGCAAGGGCTTATACAAAGGCACAAAAACTGTGAACTTCAACATTCGCCCTGCCACAGTGACGGAGTTAAAAGTTTCTTCCACCGGTGAAAAGAGCGTTAAGCTTTCTTGGAAAAAGGTAACGGGTGCTGACAGCTACGCTATATACAGATATGACAATACAAGCAAGAAATGGCAAAGAATAAAAACCGTAAAGGCTGTGAGCTTCACTGACAGCGGACTTGCTCGTGCAAAGGGGTACAGCTACAAGGTAAAGGCTGTGAAAAAATCTGGCGGAAAAGAATACATTTCGGCTAGCTACTCAAAGGCTGTAGAGGCTGTCACAAAGCCTGCAAAGGCTTCATGCACGGCTAAATCAGCAGGCAGCGGCAGCATTGAGGTATCATGGAAAGCTGTTGGGGGTGCAAGCGGATATGAGATATACTCCTCTTCAAATGGCAGTGATTATGTGAAGTCGGCAAAGGTGGGTGGCTCTCAAAAGAGTGCTATCGTATCAGGATTTGAGCCTTACTCACTTAGAATGGTAAAGGTAAGGGCTTACAAAACTGTGAACGGAAAGACTTCTTACGGGGCTTTTTCGCAGGCGGTTATGGTTATTGTTAGGTAGGCTGGATACAGAAACATATGATATAAAATAAGCAAGTGATAGGAGATATGCGGGCGACCAAAGGTCGCCCCTACGATAGTTCAAGCATTGTAGGGGACGGCGCCCTCGACGTCCCGATTTCGGAACGTTACCATTTGTAAGATTGCAAAAAACTTGTGTAATTTCGCCATATATCATCAGTCGCCACTACGATACATGACTGGTACGCTACACAATTGAGGTAAACCAAACGAGCGAATGATGTTCGCCCCTACATTTTTTATTGCTACACAAAAAAGGACAGCACTTTGGAAAAAATGCTGTCCTTTTTTCTATATTCATATAGGTCTATCTTTCCATTTTCCAGAACTCTACAGAGTATGGCTTAAGCTCGCTGCCGCCACCAAAATCATGGATAGTGCCTGTGAGAAGCTCCTCTGCCTGACCGCAGCCTGCGTCAAAGTGAGCTGTGAAAGGCTGATCGTCAGCGTTTATTGCAACAAGGACACGCTCACCCTCGAACTCACGCTCGATTATACACTGCTTATTGGTAAGAACAGGTATTTTGATAGAGCCATAGCAGAGAGCCTTGCTGTTTTTGTGTGCCTCTGCCATTTTTGAGATAAGCTCTGTAAGGTCGTTCCACTCAGGCTTTTCAAAGCTTACACGGAGAGCAGGGTCGCCCTCGCTCTTATTTGCCTTTGTTCCCCACTCTGAGCCGTAATATACGCATGGGATACCAGGCATACCAAAGAGCATTCCATAGATAAGTGGCAAATGACGCTCATTTGTGAGCTGGCTCGCTATTCTTGATACGTCATGGTTATCAACAAAGCACAGCAGGTGCATTCCTCTGTATCTGCACCAATTCTCAGGTCCGAACTGGTTTTTCAGTGAATGGCATATCTCGAACATATTCATGCAGTTGAAGCTTGAATAAAGTCCCTTATAGCACTCGTAGTTCGTGCAGGAATGGAGCATTTCAGGATTTACCCACTGAGCGTAATCACCATGTAGAAGCTCGCCGATAAGGACAAAATCCTGCTTGAGCCAATCGCAATGCTGTCTGAGGCGCTTCAAGAAGTTCTTATCAAGGCAATATGCAACGTCAAGGCGGAGTCCGTCTATATCAAACTCCTTGACCCAATTTGTTATGCATTCCAAGATATGATCCACTACATGCGGATTGTTAAGGTTTAGCTTAACAAGGTCAAAGTGACCCTCCCAGCCCTCATACCAAAGTCCGTCATTATAGTTGCTGTTGCCACCGAAATTGATATGGAACCAATCTTTATATGGTGAGTTCTCACGGTTTTTCAGAACGTCCTGAAAAGCCCAGAAGCCTCTGCCGACGTGATTGAAAACGCCGTCCAAAACTACCTTTATGCCGTTTTCGTGAAGCTCTTTGCAGACCTTTGCAAAGTCCTCATTTGTACCAAGGCGGCAATCTATCTTGCGGTAATCTCTGGTATTATAGCCGTGAGTGTCGGAATCGAACACCGGTGAAAAATAGATAGCGTTGGCACCAAGCTTTTTGATATGAGGTATCCAATCTATTACCTTTAATATCCTGCTTTCCTCTTTGCCGTCATTCTCAAATGGCGCACCGCAGAATCCAAGAGGATAGATCTGATAAAATACACTTTCGTATGCCCACATAATATTATCTTCCTTCCTGATACTAATAGAAAATGTTGTTCGCAGGTAATATAGATCTGCCGAAAAAGGGCTGGCGAACGATGTTCGCCCCTACAGGGGTGGCATGACGTTTCTAGTCCTTAAATTTCTCAGCTTATTTATATTTTATGAGATATCTGCAAAACTATAGTTAAACTGTACAAAATACAACAAAAAGCAACACCGCACAAGGATTGTGCGTAAGATGCGCCGTCAGATTTTTCGTCAGATTGTGCTAAAGCGACGCAGGAATACTAACGTATTTCAAGGAGCTTTAGTGCGATATGACGGAAAATCTGCAAGCAGATTGCGTGCAAAGCCGACAGGCGTGCCTTGTGCGGTGTTGCCTTATTATTATATCAAACTTTGGCATATTTCTCAATACTCATTTTTCATTAATATAATCCACACTTTTGTGCATTTTGTACAACTATTGACAAATCAATCGTGAAATGATATTATATTTATAACAAATGTCAAGGGTTGATTTTTGGTAAAGGCAGGGATAAAAACATGAAGAAGATACTTGTGCTTTTCACAGGCGGAACTATCGGGAGCATTACTACTGACGGCATAATAGATGTTGAGCGTGAGGGAAAATACGCTGTTGTGGAGGCTTACAAGAGTGCATACGGCGATGATGTGGAATTTGAATGTCGACAGATACTTAATATACTCAGCGAAAACATGGGGTTTTCGGGGTGGGAGAAAATGATACACGAGATAAACAGCATTGACACGGCTTTATACTCAGGAGTTATCCTCACCCACGGCAGCGACACCCTTGCTTACACTTCTGCTCTGCTTGGAATGTATTTCAGGCATTTTGATATACCCCTTTTTATTATCGCAAGCAACAAGCCCATTGGCGAGAAAGGTTCAAACGGGCTTTTCAACTTCACCTCGGCGGTGGGTCTTATAAAAGAGGGAAAATACAAGGGCGTTTTCACGCTGTACGAGAGGGTCATGCTTCCTACTAGGGTGATACCTGCAGACACCTGTCGGGACAGGTTCGGGGTATACGGTTATGACGGTTTCAATGATTTTTCGGTTTTCAGCGGAGTGAGCGAGAATATGCTTTCACGCCCTAGGGAACAGATTTTCCATAATGATGTCAAATTTGGGAAGCGTGTTCTTTTTATAGAGGGTTATCCTGCAATGGACTTTGGGTGCTTTGTGCCAAACGAGGACACGGCGGCGGTGCTTTACTCACCTTATCACAGTGCGACGGCTTGCACTGACGTTTCAGAAGGGAAAAGCTATGCACTGACGGAATTTATCAAGCGGTGCATAACAAAGAACATCATGGTGTATATTTGCGGTCTGAAAAGAAAAGTACCTATATACTCCACTGTGGAGGAGATAATAAAGGCAGGCAGCATACCAATATACACCACCTCAGCGGTGGCGGCTTATATGAAGCTTCTGCTTGCTTACAATCAGGAGGAAATGCCTGTGAAAGAGGTCATGGGGAAAGACCTTTTCTTTGAGGAGGTAAAATTCTGATAAACATTGTTTCAGTTATTGACAAAATGCTGAGCTTGTGATAAAATCAAAGTATATTAAAATAGTATATTTAGAAAAAATTACAACGGAGGTAATAAAAATGGCAGACACAAAAATTTCAGACTCAGTTATTTATATTGGTGCAGACGATCATGACATTGACCTTTTTGAGAGCCAATATGTTGTGCCAAACGGCGTTTCGTACAACTCTTATGTTATCATTGACGAGAAGATAGCGGTAATGGACACTGCTGACCCTAGGGTAACGGACATTTGGTTTGACAATCTTGAAAAGGCTCTGGACGGCAGAAAGCCTGATTATCTTGTTGTTCAGCACATGGAGCCTGACCATGCAGGAAACATCAAAAAGCTTGCGGAGAAATATCCTGAAATGAAGATAGTGGGAAACGCAAAGACTTTCCCTATGATGAAGCAGTTTTTCACCATTGACGGACTTGACGATAGGTCTGTTGTGGTAAAAGAGGGGGATACTCTTCCCCTTGGAAGCCACACACTTCAGTTCGTAATGGCGCCTATGGTACACTGGCCTGAGGTAATGGTGACATACGAGCAGAGCGAAAAGCTTTTGTTCTCGGCTGACGGATTTGGAAAGTTCGGCGCACTTGATGTTGAGGAGGACTGGGCTTGCGAGGCTAGAAGATACTATTTCAACATTGTGGGCAAATACGGTGCACAGGTGCAGGCACTGCTGAAAAAGGCGTCGGCACTGGACATAAAGATGATACTTCCTTTACATGGTCCTATACTCAAAGAAGACCTTGGTTACTATCTTGGACTTTACAACACATGGTCAAGCTATCAGCCTGAGAGCAAGGGCGTATTCGTTGCATATGCTTCAATACACGGTAACACTGCAAAGGCGGCTGAAAAGCTTGGGGAGATGCTGAAAGAAAAGGGTGCTGAGAAGGTAGTTATCAGCGATCTTTCAAGAAGCGACATGGCAGAAAATATCGAGGACGCTTTCAGATATGACAGGATCGTACTTATGGCAAGCAGTTATGACGGCGGTGTATTCCCTGTTATGGAGGATTTCCTTATGCACCTTAAGTCAAAGAACTATCAGAACAGAAAGATAGGTCTTGTGGAGAACGGCTCATGGGCGCCTACTGCGGCAAGAGTTATGAAGGGCTATGTGGAAAACTTCAAGAATGTTACCATTGCTGAGCCTGTTGTGACTATACGCTCTACGCTTAATGAGGCTTCAGAAAAGGCTTTGGGCGAGTTGGCTGAGGTCATGGCTAAGGGTGAATAAATTTCGCTAAGTCAGATAAATCAGACACAAAAAATGCGGGCGGCCAGAGGTCGCCCCTACAGATATGAAAAAGGCAGGACGTTTTGTCCTGCCTTTTGTGTTATATCACATTGCCGTCTGTGGTGATTATTCTTACTGCCACGGGGATATTTTTGCCGCTGTCGGTGACTGCTTTTCTTACTGCGTGTTCTATTCCGCCACAGCATGGAACTTCCATTCGGGCTACTGTTATGCTGCGGATATTGTTTCTTTTCACTATCTCGCCAAGCTTTTCGGAATAGTCTGTGGCATCAAGCTTCGGACAGCCTATGACGGTTATTTTGCCTGTCATGAAATCGGAATGGAAGCTTCCGCAGGCATAGGCTGTGCAATCCGCAGCGACAAGCAGGTCTGCACCGTCAAAGTATGGAGCGTTCACAGGTACAAGCTTTATTTGCACAGGCCACTGCATAAGCTGTGAGGGAGTCTTTGATGTTGGGATATCAGTTGGAGCTGGCTTTTTGGCAAAGGTTTTCATCATTGAGCCTGGACAGCCATGGAAAACCGGTTTGCCAAGACGTTTTTTGTTTTCTTCCACTGCCTTTTCGTCATAGGCGGCAGCTTCTCGCTCAACAAAGGATATGGCGTTCGTTGGGCAGGCTGGAAGACAATCTCCAAGACCATCGCAATAATCGTCACGCATAAGCTTTGCTTTGCCGTTCACCATGCCTATTGCGCCTTCGTGGCAGGCTTTAGCACAAGCACCACAGCCGTTGCACTTTTCTTCGTCTATTTGTATTACTCGTCTTATCATATGGTTACCTCCGTATTTTTATTTATATCTTTCGTTTCGGCATAAAGCTCTTGACTTTATGCTATGATTATAATATAATCTTATCGCAAAGTCTGTTGTAATTACAACAAAAGCATAAAATTATTTCGTAAAAATGAGGAAGATAAAATGGATAATAAATACATCAAGATAATAAAAGGCACTCCCCTTTTTCAGGGCATGAGCGATGAGGAGATAGCTCAGTTTCTCAGACCTGACGGCAGTGGCATAAAAAGCTTTCGCAAGGAAAGCTATATTTTTCACGCAGGAGACAAGACCGCTTATTTCGGCATACTTCTGGAGGGCAAGGCGCTTATCGAACGTGACGAGCTTTGGGGCGGCAGGAGCATAATCGCTCCTTTGGAGGCAGGACAGCTTTTCGGAGAGGTCTATGCCTGTACAGGTGAACCGCTTGGGGTGAGCGTATGTGCAAAGGAGCAATGCACAGTGCTGTTTTTATCCCCTGAGTCTATTATAAAGGAAAGTTCGACGCTGACGGCTAGGCTTCTAAAGATAACGGCTATGAAAAATCTCAGGCTCAACGAAAAGATACAAGTGATAACCCCCAGGACTATCAGAGGGCGTGTTATGGCTTATCTTTCTTCGCTTGCAAAGAAAAGCGGATCGCACATTGTCACGACAAATTTCGACCGTCAACAGCTTGCAGATTTTCTCTGCGTTGACCGCAGTGCGCTGTCAACAGAGCTTGGAAAAATGCACCGTGAGGGGCTGATAGATCTAAATGGTCGGGAGTTTATACTGCCTGAAAACTGTTCTCGTGGAACGTGATTTGTTAATTTATATGTAAATAATAAGTCATTTAACCATATTCATTTTTTCCGCTCTTTTTAAAGAAAAATTGCATATTTTATATTGACACAACCTGCTTTGTGTTGTATAATATATATAGTGCCGCCGTGACAGTTCATAATTACTTAAACGTTTATTGCGGAAATGTATTTATTTACAAATAGTCACGGTATTGGGAAATTGATTGAAAGGATTGATTGCTTTGGCAAAGAAGAATGAAAGCATAAGCGACAAGATCGTTCGTTTGTATAAGGAGGGCTACTCCATTCCTGAGATAGCAAAAGAAATGGAGATGCCTAAGGATAATGTTCCGAGAATACTTGAAAAGCACTTCCCTGACTATGCAAGCTTTGAACAGCCTGTAAGAGAGAGTGCTGATGAAAACGGCAACGGAAAAAAGAGCGTTTTCAATATGTCTGTAAGCGAGCTTTTCGGAAAGAAGAACAAAAAGCAGGAGAATGTTGAGCCTGCAAAGGTAACTGTAAATCTGGCTATGGACGATGACGGATTTGTTGATCACAGTGTTGCGGCTATCGCCTCAATGCTTCAGAAAGGCAGAAGCGTAAACGATATTGCAGGATTCTTTAATAAAGATCCTGAGGATATCAAGGCTGTTCAGGGCTGTATGGACGAGCATTTCAAAAGAATGAATACATACAAGGGTCCAAAGGTCGACCCTGCGTCTGAGCATAAGGAAGAGCCTGTTCAGAACATAACTGATCCGCTGGCGGCAAGCCTTGCAAGCGGCATTGCAAAGAGAAAGAGCAATATGTATGCAACAGGTATCGAAACACCTGCAAAGGCTGAACCTGCTTCCGCTCCTGTTCCTCCTGAGGACAATAGCGTTCACCTTGTTACTCCTGAGGCTCTCAAAGAGGCTGAGGAAAAAGCTAAGGCAGAGGAAAATGCAAAGGCTGAAGCTGCTGTGGCTGAGGAAATTCCTACAATGGACGAGGTTGAGATGCCGTCCATCGAGCCTATAAGCCTTGATGACACAATGGTGGTTTCACCTGCCCCTGAGTCTACTATGCCGTCTATAGAAGACGAGATAGCTGAAAAGAAAGCTGCGGAAGCTGAAAATACAAATAATAATGAGGAGGGCGAGAATATGGGTATGAGTCCAATGGAAAAAATGCGTATGTTTGCACAGGAGCAGATCGAGCTGAACAACAAGAAAATCGACGAGCTTAAGGCAAGCATTGCTGAAACTGAGGCAAAGTCTTTGGATCTCGGTAAGCAGGCAAGCGATATCTACGAGGAGATCGTTAAGCTTCAGGAAAAGGCTAAGGCACTCAACGCCGAGAAGGAGCAGGTTGATATTCAGATCAGTCAGGTAAACGCTGAGATCGAAGGCATCAGAAAAGAAAACAACGAATTCAAGAGCTATATGTAATAGCGTCTTATTCAAATCATATAAGGCAGGAGGCTTCGGTTTCCTGCCTTTTTTATTTGCGGAGAATGAAGTAACAGAGTATGTGCAAATATGGAAAAAAGGCAAGAACGCAAGCGGGCGACCTTGGGTCGCCCGTTAATTATTAGGTTTGTTGCTTCGACGGGCGAACGCTGTTCGCCCCTACAGAATGGGGCGTTTTTTTGATTAAAGTCAAACTTTTTTGTCTGAAAGTATTGAAAAAGGGTGGCAAATATGGTACAATGCTTTTATAAACCTTGAAAGGATATTTTATATGAGCAATATACTTATTCTGGCATTCCTGTTCTTTGCAGGGTGTCTGATAGGCTGGGGGATAGAAGTTATTTTCAGACGATTTGAGCCTAACAACAAAGCAAGAAAATGGATAAACCCCGGCTTTCTTATTGGTCCTTATCTGCCTTTATACGGATTCGGGCTTTGCACCCTTTATCTGCTGGCAGGACTTGAAAAATTTATACACACTGACAACACGGCTTTGCAGAAGTTTATACTCTTTTTGCTTATGGCTATTGCAATGACAGTGATAGAGCTTATTGCAGGCGAGATATTCATTGTGAAAATGCACGTCAAGCTGTGGGACTACACGGGAAACAAATTCAACTATAAAGGCATAATATGTCCGTTGTATTCGCTCATATGGGCAGCACTGGGCGCGGTCTATTATTTCTTTATACACCCATATATTCTTGACGCACTCAACTGGCTTGCGAATAATTTGGCGTTCTCGTTCTTTATTGGATTTTTCTATGGTGTTTTTGCTATCGACCTGTTCTATTCCCTGAAGCTGGCAGAGAAGATAAAAACGTTTGCGGAAGAGAACGATATGGTCATCAGATACGAGGAGTTCAAACGGCACATCAGGGAAAGTTCAGAGGAGAGAAAAGAAAAATACAGATTTATGCTTTCCATGGGCTCAGGTGCAAGGCTTGGCGAGCATTTGAAAAAATATCGTGACAAACAGCGTGAGGAGCAACGTGGACACAGGCTCAATGACTTTATATCAAAAATAAAAAAGTCGGATACATGAAAATTAACAAAATAACCATTGACAAAACATCAGCATGGTGATATACTGATTTCATATGTAAAAAACGTTGACGAAGACAGTAGGCTTTATGCGAAAATCTCAGCGAGCCGCCGACAGTGAGAGGGCGGTATGATTAGCTTCAGGCTGAATATCACTTCCGAGTTGCAGGCTGAAAATCAGTATGATAAGTAAGCTTCGCCGCTTTTCCTGCGTTAAAGGGAACGCATATGTCAGTATGCTGAAAAGGTGGTTTGCGAATGGCTTTACGGCTTTCGTCCTGTTTCAGGGCGGAAGCCTTTTTTATTGCATTTTATCTTTATGCGTAACTGATCGTTTATTACAAAATCAGAAAGGATTGATCTTCGTGTACAAAAAGGTTGACACCAATCTGAACTTCGTTCAGAGAGAAAAAGAAGTGGAAAAGTTCTGGGACGATAACAATATCTTTGAAAAAAGTATTGACAGCCGTAAAAAGGGCGAGTCCTATGTTTTCTATGACGGACCTCCAACGGCTAACGGCAAGCCGCATATCGGTCACGTTCTCACTCGTGCTATCAAGGATATGATACCAAGATACCGTGCTATGAAAGGCTATCAGGTACCTCGTAAGGCTGGCTGGGACACACATGGTCTGCCTGTTGAGCTTGAAGTAGAGAAAATGCTGGGGCTTGACGGCAAGGAGCAGATCGAGGAATATGGTCTTGAGCCGTTTATCAAGAAGTGTAAAGAGTCTGTATGGAAATACAAGGGCATGTGGGAGGACTTCTCAGGCACTGTTGGCTTCTGGGCTGACATGGAACACCCTTATGTTACCTATGACAACAATTTTATAGAGTCTGAATGGTGGGCTTTGAAGCAGATATACGAAAAGGGCTTGCTTTACAAGGGCTTCAAGATAGTTCCTTACTGCCCACGCTGCGGCACACCGCTTTCTTCTCACGAAGTTGCTCAGGGCTACAAGACAGTTAAAGAGCGTTCTGCTATCGTTCGTTTCAAGCTTGTTGGCAAGGACGAATACTTCCTTGCATGGACAACAACTCCTTGGACGCTCCCTTCAAACGTTGCCCTTTGCGTAAACCCTGATGAAACTTACTGCAAGGTAGAAGCCGCTGACGGCTACACTTATATTCTTGCCGAAGCACTTCTTGACACTGTTCTCGGCAAGCTTGCAACTGAGGACAAGCCTGCATACAAGGTGCTTGAAACTTACAAGGGCAAGGATCTTGAATATATTGAATACGAGCCGCTTTATGAGTGCGCAGGCGAAAGCGCAAAGAAGCAGGGCAAAAAGGGTCACTTTGTTACCTGTGACAGCTATGTAACTATGTCAGACGGTACAGGTATCGTTCATATTGCGCCTGCTTTCGGTGAGGACGACTCTAAGGTCGGAAAGAAGTATGATCTGCCTTTCGTTCAGTTCGTTGACGGCAAGGGCGACATGACTGCTGAAACTCCATATGCCGGAATGTTCGTAAAGGACGCTGACCCTGAGGTACTCAAAGACCTTGACAAGTCAGGCAAGCTTTTTGCCGCTCCTAAGTTCGAGCATGATTATCCGCACTGCTGGAGATGCGGCTCACCTCTTATCTACTATGCAAGAGATACTTGGTTCATCAAAATGACAGATGTCAAGGACAGACTTATCGCAAACAATGACACTATCAACTGGATTCCTGAGAGCATTGGTAAGGGACGTTTCGGTGACTGGCTGAAAAACGTTCAGGATTGGGGCATTTCAAGAAACAGATATTGGGGTACTCCGCTGAACATTTGGGAGTGTGAGTGCGGTCACAGACATTCTATCGGCTCTATCGAGGAGCTTAAGTCAATGTCAGACAACTGCCCTGACGATATCGAGCTTCACAGACCATACATCGACGCTGTAACTATCAAATGCCCTAAGTGCGGAAAACAGATGCACCGTGTATCAGAGGTAATAGACTGCTGGTTCGACTCAGGCTCAATGCCTTTTGCACAGCACCATTATCCATTTGAGAACAAGGAGCTTTTCGAGTCACAGTTCCCTGCTGACTTTATTTCAGAAGCTGTTGACCAGACAAGAGGTTGGTTCTATTCACTCCTTGCTATCTCAACGCTTATATTTGACAAAGCTCCATACAAGAACGTTATCGTACTTGGACTTGTTCAGGACGAGAACGGTCAGAAGATGTCAAAGTCAAAGGGCAACGCTGTTGACCCATTCGAGGCACTGGCTAAATACGGCGCAGACGCTATCAGGTGGTATTTCTACACTAACTCTGCTCCATGGCTTCCTAACAAATTCCATGACAAGGGCGTAACAGAGGGTCAGAGAAAGTTCATGGGCACGCTATGGAACACATATGCGTTCTATGTGCTTTATGCTGAGATAGACCAGTTCGACCCTACAAAGCATGAGATAGAATATGACAAGCTTTCTGTAATGGACAAGTGGCTGCTTTCAAAGATGAACTCTATGATAAAGGCTGCTGACGATAACCTTAACAACTATAGGATACCTGAGGCTGCAAAGGCTATGCAGGAGTTTGTTGACGATCTTTCCAACTGGTATGTAAGAAGAGGCAGAGAGAGATACTGGGCACAGGGAATGTCACAGGACAAGATAAACGCTTACATGACTCTTTACACTGCTATCGTTACGCTCTGCAAGTGTGCAGCACCTATGGTGCCTTTCATCACTGAGGAAATATATCAGAATCTTGTTAGAAGCGTTGACAAGGACGCTCCTGAGAGTATCCACCTTTGCGATTATCCTGTTTGCGACGAGAACATGATAGACGAAAAGCTTGAAGCTGACATGGAGGAAGTTCTGGAGATAGTTGTTCTGGGACGTTCTGCAAGAAACGGCGCAAGCCTTAAAAACCGTCAGCCTTTGAGCGTGATGTACGTTGCAGCAGACCACCCACTTGACAGCTACTATATCGACATCATCAGGGACGAGCTTAACCTCAAGGACGTTCAGTTCTCAAATGATGTATCTGCATATATTGATTATAAGTTCAAGCCACAGCTCAAGACACTTGGTCCAAAGTACGGCAAGCAGCTTGGTGAGATAAGAACTCAGCTTTCACAGCTTGACGGTCACAAGGCTATGGGCGAACTGAACGAAACAGGCAGTCTGAAACTCACACTTTCAAGCGGTGAGATAGCACTTGACAAGGATGATGTTCTCATCGAGTCTGAGCAGAAAGAAGGCTTCTACACCCTTTCTGAAAACGGTGTTACTGTAGCTATCAGCACTGTTCTCACTCCTGAGCTTATTGAAGAGGGCTTTGTAAGAGAAGTTATCAGCAAGGTTCAGACAATGAGAAAGGATTCGGGCTTTGAGGTAATGGATCACATCACTGTTTCTGTAAGCGGCAGCGAAAAGGTTATGGCTGTTGTTGACAAGAACAGAGAGGCTATTTCTCATGACGTTCTTGCAGACGATATCGTTCTTGGCGAAAATGTCGGCAACGAAAAGGATTGGGATATCAACGGCGAAAAGGTTTCTATCGGCGTAAAGAAGAACTAATTCTGAGATATAAAAAATCAAGCAGGACAGCTTTCGGGCTATCCTGCTTTTTTGGTTTTGGGTTATAAGCCATTCACAGCTCCCCCTACATAAAACACAAAAAAAATGGCGAGGTGAAAGACCTCGCCATTGATTTTTTATATTACTTTCTTGCTTCCAGAGCGGAGATAGATTCCATTATCTTTGACATCTTCTCCTCTGCCTTTGCAAGCTTTGCCTTTTCGGCTTCGATAAGCTGTTCAGGGGCTTTTGCAAGAAAGCCCTGATTGCTGAGCTTCTTGCTAAGGAAGTCTATATCCTTCTGTGCGTTCTTTCTGTCCTTATCAAGACGTGCAAGCTCCTTGTCAACGTCTATGATATCGGCAAGCGGAATGAAAAATCTTGCACTGTCTGTAACAGCGGCGGCGCAATCCTTTTCCTCGCACTTATCTGTAATGATGACCTCAGATGCAGAAGCAAGTCTTTCAAAGAACATTACGCCCTGTGAGAATACTTCTGGCTGTGCAGTTTCAATATAAAGCTTTGCCTTTACAGACGGCGGAACGTTCATTTCGCCACGGCAGTTTCTTATGCTCTTTATGCCTGCGATTATCTTCTCGAATGTTGCCTCTTCGTCGGCAAATTCAAGCTTTTCGTCATATACAGGGTAATCCTGAACCATGATAGCTGTGCCGTCATTTACGAGAGCCTGCCAGATCTCCTCGGTGATATAAGGCATGAATGGGTGGAGCATTTTCAGCATTCCTTTCATTACCCACACGAGAACAGCCTGTGCGGTAGCCTCAGTTTCACCGCCTGCGGCTATTCTTGGCTTTGTAAGCTCGATATACCAGTCGCAATAGATATCCCAGATAAAGTCATAAAGCTTTGAAACTGCTACGCCAAGCTCGAACTTATCAAGATTATCGTTTACTTCCTTTGCAAGAGTATTGAACTTTGATATTACCCACTTATCCTCAACATTGAGGTTTTCAGGGAGCTTATCAGCCTTGAAATCGTCAGGAAGATTCATCATGATAAATCTTGCGGCGTTCCATATCTTATTGGCAAAGTTTCTTGAGGATTTTACCTTATCCTCGATAAATCTCATATCGTTTCCAGGTGCGTTGCCTGTTGCGAGCATAAATCTCAGGGCATCTGCGCCGTACTGGTCAATGATAACAAGCGGATCGATACCGTTGCCGAGAGATTTTGACATCTTTCTGCCCTGTGAATCTCTAACAAGACCGTGGATAAGAACAGTATCAAAAGGCTTCTGCTTCATGTTCTCCATGCCTGCAACTATCATTCTGGATACCCAGAACGGAATGATATCATAGCCTGTTACGAGAGTGTTTGTTGGATAGAAATACTCAAGCTCCTCTGTCTTGTCAGGCCAGCCGAGCGTTGAGAACGGCCACAGTGCTGATGAGAACCATGTATCGAGGGTATCAGGGTCCTGACGCATTTCCTTGCCGCACTTAGGGCAACAAGCGTGGTCTTCCTTTGTTACCACAGTTTCACCGCAGTCGTCGCAATAAAATGCCGGTATCTGATGACCCCACCAAAGCTGACGTGAGATACACCAATCTCTGATATCGTTCATCCAGTTAAGGTAGTTCTTCTCAAATCTTTCAGGAACAAACTTGATAGAGCCGTCCTCAACAGCCTTTATTGCAGGCTTTGCAAGCTCGTCCATTTTAACGAACCACTGGAGGGATACTCTTGGCTCGACAGTTGTTCCGCAGCGGTAGCAAGTACCTACATTATGCTCGTGGTCTTCAACATAAGCAAGGAAACCGCCCTTTTCAAGGTCTTCAACTATCTTCTTTCTTGCTTCGTATCTGTCCATGCCTGCATACTCAGGATAATCGTCAACTATCTTTGCGTCCTCAGTAAGAACGTTGATAACAGGCAGGTTATGTCTTTTACCGACTTCAAAGTCGTTAGGGTCATGGGCAGGAGTTATCTTTACGACGCCTGTACCAAACTCCATATCAACATAGCTGTCGGCAACAACAGGTATCTCTCTGCCAACAAGCGGCAAAGTAAGTGTCTTGCCCACGATATCCTTATATCTTTCGTCCTTTGGATTTACTGCAACAGCTGTATCGCCCAGGAGCGTTTCAGGACGTGTTGTTGCAAGCTCTACATATCCGCTTCCGTCTGTAAGAGGATATTTCAGATGCCAGAAGTGGCCAGCCTGATCTTCATACTCAACCTCTGCGTTTGAGATAGATGTACGGCAATGTGGGCACCAGTTTATTATTCTTTCGCCTCTATAGATAAGTCCCTTATTATAGTAGTTTATGAAAACTTCCTTTACAGCCTTTGAACAGCCCTCGTCCATTGTGAAACGCTCTCTGTCCCAATCGCAGGAAGAGCCGAGCTTTTTAAGCTGCTCAACTATTCTGCCGCCGTATTTCTTTTTCCAATCCCATGCTCTTTCAAGGAAACCGTCCCTGCCGATATCGTCCTTTGTAAGACCCTCTTTACGCATAGCTTCAACTATCTTTGCTTCTGTTGCGATAGAAGCATGGTCTGTACCAGGTATCCACTCTGCGGCATATCCGCTCATTCTCTTCCAGCGGATAAGTATATCCTGCAAAGTTTCATCAAGGGCATGACCCATATGGAGCTGTCCTGTGATGTTCGGTGGTGGGATAACTATACAGTATGGCTCTTTCTTGGAATCAGGCTCAGCGTGGAAAAATCCGCCGTCAAGCCAATATTTGTAGATCTTATCTTCTACCTTATTAGGCTCATAAAGCTTTGAAAGCTCTTTTTTCATTATAAAACAATTCCTTTCGCAAATATTTTTCTATCACAGTATCGTGGCAAGACCAAGAGGTTTTGCCTTTTTGCCGTCAGACTCGTGTCTTAGGCTGTCTGCGAAACGGAACTGTGAATTTCATTTGAAAGCTGAATTTGAGATCACACATTATATTCTTTCCTTTCCGCATGATATGGCATTACTGCACCTATTATAATATTATCTCACTTTTGCACCGAATTGTCAAGGGCTGATGACGGTATGGAACGAAAAAAGCAGAACAGCTTGAAACTGCTCTGCTGAGAGTGTTGAAAAAGACTTAAACAAACGGGACGTCAAGGGCGCCGTCCCCTACAACTTGCATAAAAACGAATTTACGCTTACAGCTTGAAATGAACGGGCATACCATTTTTCATTGCTATTTTTACCTCGCCTTGGATAAGTGGCAGGAAGTATCTTACGGCTTCCGGATTTACGTCATTGCCGTCCTCGCTTAACCACTGGGCAGGGAAGAATTTTTCCTTATTTGCAGCATCATGGGCGTCAACGCTGTCAACGGTCACAACATAAGGCACGTCGCTGATACGCTTGAATATCATCATTTTACCTGTTTTCCCTGCAAGAGCCGCTTTTACGCCTGCTGAGCCTATTTCCTCGGCTTCGTCTATATCCGTCTTTGAGCAGATATGAGAAGAACATCTCTGCATAACGTTAAGCTCAATAGAACGGACTTTACAGCCGATATTCTCTTTAACGAGCTGTTCAAGGGTCTTTCCTATGCCAGAGAGATACTCGTGACCGAAATTATCCACAACTCTCGGCTTATTTTCCTCGCCCTTAAGCTTTACGCCCTCGGAAACTGCGATGATAACGGCTTTGTGCTTTGCCATTTGATTTCTTATGTCCTCGAGGAACTTTTCGGCGGTAAAGTTATTTTCAGGGAGATAGATAAGGTGAGGGGCTATCTCGTCATTTGCTCTGAGTACGCAGGTGGAAGCTGTAAGCCAGCCAGCGTGTCTGCCCATTATCTCAACGATAGTGACGGACTCGATAGAATAAACCGAGCTGTCACGGATTATCTCCTGAACCGTTGCGGCAACATACTTTGCGGCAGAGCCGAAGCCTGGTGTATGGTCTGTTACAGGCAGGTCGTTATCTATAGTCTTTGGTATGCCTATAACTCTTATCTTTGAATTTCTTGCCGCAAGATAATCGGAAAGCTTTGCCACGGTATCCATAGAATCGTTTCCTCCGATATAAAAGAAAGCTTCTATCCTATGCTTTTCAAGGCAATTCAAGATACGCTCATATGTTTCACCGCCCTCTTCAACATCAGGAAGTTTATAACGGCATGAGCCGAGAACTGTTGACGGGGTCTGTCTTAGAAGCTCCATATCCTCGTTTGTTTTTATAACAAGCTTAAGATCTATGAGCTGGTCGTTTATGATACCCTCGATACCATTGAGCGAGCCGAAAACGGCGTCTATCTGTGGTGTTTTCACAGCCTGTTTGAAAACTCCCACCAATGAAGCGTTGATAGCGCAGGTAGGTCCTCCTGATTGTGCAACGGCAATATTCATTATCATCAATCTCCTTACAGCTTACTGAGAATATTAAAATTCTCATATTTGTTATTATTATAGCATATTATATATACAAATAAAAGGGTTATGAAAATTTATTAACATATTTTTTCCCTTTGTAACAAAACAAGCCTTCAATAAAACGTTATATCTATCCACTTTGATAATTTTCACATCTATTACATAAAAACGCCTCCTGATTTACACCATATTGTTATAAAGTAAATGTAAATCGTAACCGAATTTTAATTGACAGAACAGTTTATATTTTGTATAATTAAAGATATAGACACGAAATGTGTCGAACTCTAGTCAAAGAACCGAAAGGAAGAATATAAATAATGCCTGACAACAGAAACAATAAAGGCTACTATCGTCCCGAAGAGGATCGCAGACCGCAGGGTCAGAACAGACCTCAGCAGCAGGAAAACTCCACTTGGCTCACTCCTACTGTAAAGGGAATAATAGCGATACTGCTGACTGTACTTGTGGTAGCCATAGTAATAATGATATTTGCAAAAACTCTTTTTGTGAACACCAACACCACTCCGAAAAAGACCGGTACGATAACTTCTACGGAATACATTCCGCCAAAGACCACCACAACTTCGGAAAAGCCACAGGAAACATCTAAAAAGTCCAAAAAGGCCACTGAGCCTGACGAAGATCCATATGACGGTGATAAAGATGACAACGGTGACGCTGTTGGTGATATCCAGTGCATTAGTGCAGTTTATCTCCACCCACAGCCTACATCGAGCAGTGAAAATCTTCTTACTATCCCATCGGGTGCGACCTGCAAATACTACCGCAACGAAAACGGCTGGTATTATGTTGAATATAATGGCACAAAGGGCTACGCATGGCAGACATTCTTCTCGACGCCACCACAGTAATGTGTTTTACGATTTCTTAAATAACGCAGAACGTGCAGCATGGAAATATGCTGCACTTTCTGTTTATATACGCAAAAAAGCGGAGGTGTTGTCCTCCGCTTGATGTAGCTTATCATACAGATAGAACGTGTTAAATAGCGGGCGAACGCTGTTCGCCCCTACACACAAATGTTACAATCAGAGCTCTACCTTGTAATCCTCTGAGCCTACACCCTTTACAGTGTAGTAAGCAACGCCCTCTTCAGGCTTGATGTATACTGAAACTGTCTTTGGTGTTCTGTGACCCTTCGCCTTGTAGTCAGCCTTTGCAGCAGCCACTACAGCTTCAACGTTTATCTCTACGCCTGCGAACTGAACGAATACCTCGTCCTTTATCTCAGCCTCAACTGCTTTCTTTACAGTTTCCTTCTTTGCCTTTGTTGCCTTTGCTGCGGTCTTTACTGCCTTTTCTGCTGTCTTAACAGCTTTCTTTGCTGTTTCCTTTACTGCTGCGCCTGTCTTTTCAGCGGCAGACTTTACCTCAGCCTTGACTTCCTTTACAGCTTCTTCTGCCTTCTTGTCAGCGACGATCTTCTTTTCAGCCATTGTAAAACCTCTCCTTTAAAAGTGTTACTAATTACTTATCCACAGCCTCTTTAAGAGCCTTGCCTGCCTTGAATGCAGGAACCTTCTTTGCAGGAACATGGATAGGCTTCTTTGTTGCAGGATTGATAGAATCCTTAGCTGCACGATCTCTTACCTCAAATGCACCAAAACCTACGATAGATACCTTTTCGCCCTTTACAAGTGCCTCTGTGATAGTTTCTGTTACAGCTGCAAGTGCCTGCTCTGCTTCCTTTTTAGAATAGCCGCCCTTTTCTGCTATTGCGGATATCAGATCATTTTTTGTCATTTTGAATCTACCTCCGTTATAATTTTTTACATTGTTTTTATGCTGTTATTATAACGTATTTGACCCCTATTGTCAATTAATTTGCCCGATTTTGCGTGCTTTCTTGCAATCTTTGTAGCTTTACATAAAAAAGAGGCACAGTCGCCGCTTGATTTTTGTACTTATTCACACGTTGGAAATAGTATTTATAATTTAGCCATAATTAACTTTCGACCAGCGTCATTATTTTTTTATAAACGCCTATTTTTCGCACTCTGTAAAAATCACCCACAAAATATTCTTACATATATTTCATTTCAAAGTTCATTAAATATTTACATTCTTTTATATATTCTCTCATGCAACATAATTCATTTTTTCAATCCGTATTTTCCATAAAAAGCCTCAACATCACTGTCGCTTTTCACAAGCTCGGGATACATTATCTCACGAGTGTTGCGGTTATAAAATCCGATAGTTTTCTCGCCGGTACAGGTGCTTGACATTATTTTTATCTCCATTCCCCTGCACTCCTCAGGGACGGGCTTGACAATTTTCTTTTTGAAAATTCCCACGGAAATTCCCCCTAATATTTTTTCAAACGTCTTATATAAGCGAAAGTGTAGTCCTCGCCTTTATCACGAAGCATTGTAAGAAGATTCTCCAAAAGGTCTGATGTTTCAGGGTGGATGGCTCTTGTCTTTTTTGCTCTTAAAAAGTACGCAAGAGGTGCGCCGTCGTCGTATTTGTCTTTCATATATATCTTGCTTGCGGCAACTCTGTCGCAGAACATTTCTTTCACATATTTAAGGGGCATTTTCACAGGGGTCATCAACTTAGTCCGCAGGTCATAATCCGTCCAATATTCAAAGTGATGCTTATTTCTTCCCTTGTGATGCATCCAGCCGTAAGAAAATCCGTATTCTTCACGCTCTGCTTCATGGGGCGAACGTGTGCCTTGATAATATTTACAGCCCTTGAGAAACTCCTCCGGGGAATATTTTGAAAGGTCATGCCTCAGACCCTGCCACAAAATGCCTGCCTTATAGCAGTTTTTTATCACTCCGTGGCGATGTCTTGTAATGGTATTGAAATGCTCCCATGCCTTTATCAAAACGCTCATCTCCTCTGCATTTCATCTTATGACCTTATTATACTACTTTTGCTTTATTATTTCAACAGCCTGCGGTCATTTTCTGCTGCCGCAGATATCAAGCAGGGGACACTCGCTGCAGCGTTCTCCCCTTGCCTTGCAGTATTCACGTCCGAACAGTACAAGACGGTGACAGAAATCAGAGGATCTTTCAGGGGGAAGTATCTTTCTCAGATCCTCTTCCACCTTTGCAGGCTCTTTATTTTTTGTAAGCCCAAGTCTGCCGCATATCCTTATACAGTGGGTATCCGTTACCACCGCAGGCTTATGAAAAACATCTCCCATAACAAGATTTGCCGTCTTTCTGCCTATGCCTGCAAGGGTAGTGAGCTTTTCTATGGTATCAGGTATCTCACCGCCAAAGTTATCCATTATCTGTCTGCACATTGCTACGATAGAGCGAGCTTTTGTTTTATACAGACCGCAGGGGCGTATTATCTCCTCGATATCAGCAACATCTGCGTTAGCAAAATCCTCAATGGTCTTATATTTTGCAAAAAGCTCTTTCGTGACGATATTCACCCTTGCGTCTGTACACTGTGCAGAAAGCCTGCCTGCTATCATAAGCTCGTGGGGCTTTTTATAGTCAAGGGAGCATATGCCCTCGGGGTAGACCTGCTCCAGCCTTTCCACTATCATTTGTGCACGTTCTTTCTTTGTCATCGGTACTGCTCCTTTGTTTATAAGTGCTTTATTATTTTATATTGTACACTTTTTTGCAGGATTCGTCAACCAAAATTTCATATCAGGGACGATATTCCAGCGGGTTTGTGCGTTATACTGGCATAAAAATGCGTTTTGTCATTTTTGCAGGCTGAAACAGCTTTGGTCACAGCGCACTGATTTGTCGACATTTCACGGAAATTTTACACGAATTATGAATTTATAATCGTGATTTTACTTCACATTTCAAAAAAAGGCTATGATTTTTATACAATTTCAATAAAATTATGAAATTTTGCATTTTACTACTTGCAAATTGCAAAATAGTGTGCTATAATAAATAAGTGATGTGCGGAATGAGTAAAAAAGCCGTGCACAAATTATAATTTATAAGATGGGAGTTTTAATAATGGCTTTGAACAATGCGTATCTTGAAAGCGTTTATGAGAAGGTTGAGAAGAGAAATCCCGGCGAAAAGGAATTCCTCCAGGCAGTATATGAGGTACTGGAAAGCCTCATTCCTGTTGTAGAAAAGAGACCTGACCTTGTTGAGGCAGGTATAATCGACAGAATAGTTGAGCCAGAAAGACAGATCATTTTCCGTGTTCCTTGGGTAGATGACAATGGCAAGGTACAGGTAAACAGAGGTTTCAGAGTTCAGTTCAATTCTGCTATAGGACCATACAAGGGCGGTATCAGACTTCACCCTTCAGTATGTGCATCAGTAATCAAGTTCCTCGGCTTCGAGCAGATCTTCAAGAACAGCCTTACAGGTCTTCCTATCGGCGGCGGTAAGGGTGGTTCAGACTTCGATCCTAAGGGCAAGTCTGACGGAGAAGTTATGAGATTCTGCCAGAGCTTCATGACAGAGCTTTGCAAGCATATCGGTGCTGACACAGACGTTCCAGCAGGCGATATCGGTACTGGTGCAAGAGAGATCGGCTATATGTTCGGTCAGTACAAGAGAATCAGAAACGAGTTCACAGGCGTTCTTACAGGTAAGGGTCTTTCATACGGTGGATCACTTGCAAGAACAGAGGCTACTGGTTATGGTCTTTGCTACTACACATCTGAGATGATCAAGTGCATGAAGAATGAAACATTCGCAGGCAAGACAGTTGTTGTCTCTGGTTCTGGTAACGTTGCTATCTACGCTACAGAGAAGGCTACAGAACTGGGCGGCAAGGTAGTTGCACTTTCTGACTCTAACGGTTATGTATACGATCCAAACGGCATCAACCTCGATGTTGTTAAGCAGATCAAGGAAGTTGAGAGAGGCAGAATCAAGGAGTATGTAAACAGAGTACAGGGTGCTGAGTACCACGAGGGCTGCAGCGGCATTTGGACTATCAAGTGCGACATCGCTCTCCCATGCGCTACACAGAACGAGATCAACGAAGAGTCAGCTAAGGCTCTCGTAGCTAACGGTGTATTTGCTGTTGCTGAGGGTGCTAATATGCCTTCAACTCCAGAGGCTATCGCTGTATTCCAGAATGCAGGCGTTCTCTTTGGACCAGCTAAGGCTGCTAACGCAGGCGGCGTTGCTACATCAGCTCTTGAGATGTCACAGAACAGCGAGAGACTTTCTTGGACATTCGAGGAAGTTGACGCTAAGCTCAAGAACATCATGACAAACATCTTCCACAACTCATACAATGCAGCTAAGGAGTACGGTCTTGAAGGCAACCTCGTTGCAGGTGCTAACATCGCAGGTTTCCTGAAGGTAGCTGACGCAATGAAGTGGCAGGGTATCGCTTACTAATATAAGCGTATAAACAAAGCTATATACAAAACGGACGGTTTTTATGCCGTCCGTTTTTTGTTATATTTCAAAGACGCATGGGAACGTTCCCATAGGTCTATTTGACCTGATTTTCTTTTATTATCCTGCCACGCTCAAAAGCACAAGCATTCTCAAGCGTAGTGCGGCTTATGGCGGCTAGGGCTTCTTCGGTGAAAAAGCCCTGATGAGAGGTGACGATAACGTTAGGAAAAGACAGAAGCCTTGCGGTCACGGAGCTTTCTAGGATATCCTCCTGTCGGTTTTCAAAGACGTTCTCTGTTTCTTCCTCATAAACGTCAAGACCCACTCCGTGGAATTTTCTGCTTCTGATACCTTTTATAAGGTCTTCGGTATTCACAAGTGCACCTCGGGAGGTATTTACGAAAACAACATTCTCTTTCATAAGGGAGATAGTTTCAGTATTGATAAGATGATAGCTTGATTCTGTCAGGGGGCAATGGAGCGAGATAAGGTCGCTTTCTCTCAGGACTTCGCTAAGGGGATAATATTTCACGAAGTCAAGGTCAGGGTTTTGATAAACGTCATAAGCTATAACACGCATACCAAAACCGAGGCATATCCTGCACATTGCCGCACCTATCCTGCCTGTGCCTATTATACCAGCGGTCTTGCCATGGAAATCAAGTCCCATAAGACCATTCAGGCTGAAATTGTTCTCTCTTACCTTTATATAGCCCTTGTGTATTCTTCTTGTTACTGCAAGCGCAAGCGCCATGGCGTGTTCTGCCACGGCTTCCGGAGAATACCCAGGCACTCTAAGCACTGTTATGCCGTATTTATCGGCGGCTTTTATATCAACATTATTATAGCCTGCACATCGCATAAGAAGAAGCTTTACACCATGTTCATGGAGCCGTCTAAGCACTGAGCCTGTTATCGTTGAGCTTACAAAGGCACACACGCCCTCACAACCCTCGGCAAGCCTTGCTGTGTCTTCCGTCAAGTCGGCTTCAAGGTAAACGCTTTCTATATCGGGATAGTTTTTTCGCTGCTTTTCAAATGAATCTATATCATACTGCTTTGCGTCATAGAATATTATTTTCATGAAAACTCCTCCAAATTTTAAAGTATTTCATTTTACGCTTGTATTTTTTGCAGCTGTTTATAAAAATATACGGTTTTTGCCTTAATAAGATAAAATTATCAAAGGTTGACAATTATGCGTAAATAGGATATAATATAGGTATCGGTATGTAAAAATATACTTTAAATATACTTTAAATGCCTGTTTTCTACAGAAAGGATATGATGCCAATGTCACAATTTTCGGAACTTCTCAGAGAATACATAAAGAAAAAAGATATTACTATAAAAGCCCTTGCCGAAAAATGTGGTATCGACAGAACATATCTTCATAAGATACTCAAAGGTGAAAGGAAAGTACCAAGCGTAGATTTTGTAGAAAATATAAGCTTGCAACTCATGCTTTCCACAGAGGATAAAAGCAGGCTCATGGAGCTTTATAACATTTCTGAGATGGGGGAAGATGTTTACAATCGCCGTAAGCAGGTGTCAAAGATAATACACGATATGGCAAACACAAACATGGAAGATCCTGACGCTCTGACTTTCAAGACAGAAGTTGATATTGACTCTGTGCCTGAGATATCCATCTACACCGACAAACGTGAGCTTAGAAAAAACCTGCAGGTGCTTATATGCAGCGATGTTCATAACGGTTCTGACATTCAGGTCATCGCTCAGCCAACAGAGTTTCTTACCAATCTGCTGTCCATTGCCGCAGAAGGCAGCGAGTCTACCATAAATCATCTGTTCTTCTTTGACAACACCTCAGGTGAAAAAAACACCGCAAAATACAATCTGGATATTTTTCCGTTCATATGTCACCTTGCGCAAAAGCATGAAAAATATGAGGCTTTTTATTATTATGAGGGTGCGTCGGCATATTTCAACTCCACGAACATCATGCCAAACATAATGATAACGAATAATTTTCTGATCAGAACAGACAGCGATTATTGCGAGGGCGTTATATACAGATCTAAGCCTATGGTAGAATTTTATATGCGGCAGTTTGAAAAGTTCAAAACAAAATGTGCAAAGCTTCTCGACCACGCCGTGGATATTTTGGAATATGTTTACTTTTGGTACGATGACAACGCAAATTTCATCGGCGTAGATTTTCAGCCATGCACCATGCTTTGTCTTACAGAGGATATATACAACGCCCATGCACTTTTGCCAGCTGACGCAAAGAAATTTGTAAAAGCAAAGCTCACCATGGGCAAGAAGGCTCTTTCTGAACACAAATTTGTAAATCTGTTCAGTGAAAAGGGTCTTGCAGAGTTTATGACGACGGGAGAGATTTTTGAGCTTCCGAGAAATTCATATACTTTTCCCACTCTTGCAGAACGCAAGATAATGCTACAGATAATGATATCGCTTTGTGAAAACGGCATGGCAGACTACAGGATAATAAAGGACGACTATTTTGCAGTGTCGAAAAATCTTTGTATCAACATTTCTGACAACACAAGTCTTAACATCATTGCCAGAAACAACTGCTTCTCTGATTTTTCTTATTTGAAGATAAGCGAAACGAGCCTTGTTCAGGCTTTCTGGGATTATTTTCAGCACTTTATAGATTCTGACGCTGTTTGCTCACATGAAGAAACTATCGAGATACTCAGGTCTTATTTGTAAAAAATGGGCGACCAAAAGCCGCCCACTGTAATGATATTATTTAAGCTGTTCGCGCATTAAAGTGAGCAGCTTTTTTTCTCGCCTTGACACCTGCACCTGTGACATACCAAGTTGTTTTGCCGTTTCCATTTGAGTTTTATTCTGAAAATATCTCAGGTATATAAGCTTTCTATCCTCCGCTTCAAGGGAAGCTATGACCTGACGGAGAGAGAGCCTATCAGCAATTTCTATGTCAGGAGCATCAACAGGGATATCTATTTGTCCGTGGCGGTCGTCTTCATCTGAGCTTTCAGTAAGACTAACAGGGGGCAGGGCGACGTTCATGGCTAGAGTAACGGCTTCTTCGCTTTCTCCTGACAGCTCACAAAGCTCGCTTACTGTAGGTTCTCTCCCCTGCTGTATGGAAAATCGCTCACGCTCTCTTACAAGGCGCATGGAAAGCTCTTTTATGCTCCGTGACACTTTTATCGTGCCACCGTCACGGAAAAGCCTTTTTATCTCCCCTAATATCACTGGCACTGCATAGGTGGAGAATTTCACACCACGGTCGCTGTCAAAGGCTTTTGCAGCTTTTACAAGACCTATACAGCCTGCACCGTAGAGGTCGTCATACTCTATGCCACGGTTGCGGAAGCGGTTTGCGCACAGGTGAACAAGCCCCAGATTTTCTTCTGCAAGAGGGGTCTCGACTATGCTGCTCATTTTATACTCTTTCTTTCAAGGTTTTTTCAAGGATAAGGGTAGTTCCTTCTCCAAGCTTGCTGCGCACCTTCACTTTATCCATAAAGCTTTCCATGACCGCAAAGCCAAGGCCTGCTCTTTCCTCCTCAGGTGCAGTGGTGAAAAGCGGCTGCATAGCCTGCTCGATATCAGCGATACCGCAGCCCTTATCCCTTATTTTTATGTAGACGTGTCTGTTCTCGAATATCCTTATTTGCATGAATATCTCCCCTAGGGTGTTTCGGTATCCGTGGACAATGGCGTTTGTGACTCCCTCTGACACTGCGGTCTTGACATCTGCAAGCTCGTCGATCTGAGGGTCAAGCTGAGTAAGGAAACCGCTGACTGCAACTCTAGCAAAGCGCTCATTTTCAGAATAGCTGGGAAAACTGACTTTCATTTCATTAAGGGGTTTTCGTTTCAATTTTATCACTCTCCTTTGTTTTGTCATCGGGGCTTTCATTCTGTTCCTGAGCCTCTTTCTTCTCTTGTATATACAGGGCAATATCCGTGACTATCTTTGTGAGTCTGTGCATACCTGCAAGCTGCAAGACCTTTCGGATATAAGCAGGAGGCGACGCCACTATCACCTCGCCACCCATTTCTGACATTATCCTGTATCTGCCCATAACAAGTCCGATGCCTGAGCTATCCATAAAAGTCACCTGAGAATAGTCGAGGATAAGGGTAAGAGGGTTATGGCTTCTAATGGCTTTATCTATCTCTCCCCTGAAATATTTTGCTGTATGGTGGTCGATATCGCCGCATATCTCTGCCACAAGAGTTCTGGCTGACGGATAGTTTTTTATCTCCACATTCATGCTTTATCATTCCTTTCATCTTTTCGTTTTATCCGCTGAAAATATATTATCACTTACAGTGGGATTTTTTTGTCGCATTATCGTATGAATGGAAAAAGGGCATAAAAAAAACAGGAACACACTTTTTTGTGTGTCCCTGCCTAGGAAAATTATTATGTTTATGCTTATGTATTAAAGTCCGTTAGGATTATTCTTAATGAAGTTCCAGCTATCTGCTGTCATTTCATCAAGGCCATATTGTGCTTCCCAGCCAAAGACCTTCTTTGCCTTTGCTGTATCAGCATAGCAGGTTGCGAGGTCGCCTGCACGTCTTGGCTTTACTACATATGGGAGCTTCTTTCCGCAGGCTTTTTCAAAGCTGTGAAGAACGTCATAAACGCTTGAGCCTTTTCCTGTGCCGAGGTTTACGGCTTCAACACCCTTGTTTTCCATTACATACTTGACTGCGCAAAGGTGACCCTTAGCAAGGTCAACAACGTGGATATAATCTCTTACACCTGTTCCGTCAGGAGTATCGTAATCGTCACCAAACACACCGAGCTTTTCAAGCTTTCCTACTGCTACCTGACAGATGTAAGGAAGCAGATTGTTTGGTATACCGTTAGGGTCTTCGCCGATAAGACCGCTCTTATGTGCGCCGATAGGGTTGAAGTATCTCAGAAGTGAAACTGACCAGTCGTTGTCGGAAACATAAACATCTCTCAGTATCTGCTCTATCATTACCTTTGTATAGCCGTAAGGGTTCGTTGCAGAAGTCGGCATATCCTCAGTGTAAGGAGCTTTGTTCACAGGGCCGTAAACTGTTGCGGAAGATGAGAAAACTATCTTCTTACAACCGTATTTTCTCATTGCCTTGATAAGCATGAGAGTGCCTGTGATGTTGTTATGGTAATATTCAACAGGCTTCTGAACAGATTCGCCAACCGCTTTAAGACCAGCAAAATGTATAACAGCGTCTATCTTGTTTTCTTCAAATATCTTTTCGAGCGCTGCAAGGTCAAGAAGATCTGCCTCATAGAATCCAAAATCCTTGCCTGTTATCTTCTTTATTCTGTTAAGAGCCTCCGGCTTTGAGTTTGAAAAGTTATCAACTATAACTACTTCATAGCCTGCTTCAAGAAGCTCAACGCAGGTGTGGCTTCCGATAAATCCTGCTCCGCCTGTAACGAGTATTTTTGCCATATTCTTTACCTCCCAAATATGTCAGGTTTTTTCTTACACTTACATTATACCATATTTTCACGTTTTTGCAATACCATTTTTGTTTCAAACACATGGATTTTTGTTGCAAAGAGAATAAAAATATGCTATCATATCTATAACAGACCATCTCACAGAAAGGAACACACAGAATGAATACAGACCGCCATTCCTTTAAATCAGACCAGACGGACGCACTTTCGCTGTCAGTATACAACGTGGGCTATGAAAAATGTCAGGGGCTTCACAGTTGGGGAAGCGGTGTTCGTGACCATTATCTTATCCACCACATCATAAGTGGCAAGGGCGTATACAAAACACCGCAGGGAGAGTATCACCTTAGCGCAGGGGACACTTTTCTTATTTACCCCTACACTGTTATAACATACACTGCCGACAAGAATGACCCATGGGAATACTACTGGGCAGGCTTCAACGGCTCTGACGCTGAATTTATCCTTGATCGTGCAGGCTTCACAAGAGAGTGTCCCGTTATCTCCGCAGACTTTGGAAGCGAGCTTAAAGACAGTCTTGAACGCATTTATCGTCTTAGTGGAAACAGAAGCTCAGACCTTGTGAAAATGACAGGTCAGCTTTACATCACGCTGGGCATTCTTATGGAACGCTCGGGAAGTCAAAACCGTTCGGGGAGCACTGCAAAGGGATATGTCACAAAGGCGAAAAACTACATTGCACACAACTACACCCTTGGGATAGGGGTCGAGAATGCCACCGATTTCGTTGGCGTGAGCCGTGCCACGCTATATCGAGCTTTCATGGAATACGAGGGGCTTTCTCCTGCACAGTATATAACTGATTTCCGTGTGAACGCCGCCTGCCGTTTGCTGGAAGAAACTGAGCTTCCTGTGTCGGCTGTGGCAAGGTCGGTAGGGTATAATGACAGCCTTTATTTTTCAAGGATATTCCACAAGACAAAGGGTGTGTCACCTACGGAATACAGGGCTGACGCTTTGTGTACAAAAGGTGAAAACAAGGCGTTTTCGGTTGACAAGGGTATATAAATGAGATATAATAAATAGGTATAATCAGCTACGAAAGGGTCTTAAACAATGAATTTCTTTATGGTCGGCTCGTTTTTCATGCTTTTCATGCTAAACGCAGGCTGGACTTCTAATTACGTTATAAAGCTTGTAGGCTTTTTATTTTTCGCAGTGGGAACGGCTGAGGCTGAAGAACGCACTGACGCTTTCGCACATCTTAAAAAGCCTGCTTACACTTCTTCCGCTATGTGCGCTCTTGCGGTGGTATGTCAGCTTCTATTGAAGCTTCTCTCCCCTGCGGCAATGGCGGCGAACGTTATAAGCATTTTGCTGTCGGCGGCAACTGTCTATATGTCACTGAACCTTATGAGAATGTTCCTTGTGGCGCTTGACAGCCACAGAGAGCTTGTGGAAGACGTTTCAAACATTGTAAGGCTTCAGGGCAGTTTCAACAAGCTTGCTCTCATGACGTTTATTTACTTTGGGGGCGACCTGCTCAACAGACTAATACCAATAGAGTTCGTCACCACCCTTGCAGGCGTTATTGCGGCAATAGCAAAGATACTTGTGTATATTTTCCTGCTCATCATGCTTTACAACTTCAATAAGCTGAGGACAGATTATGAAAAACGCCGTGAAAGAGAAAACAAATAAGGATATTTCAAGAACGTCATGTTCACAAATGGCGTTCTGTTTTGTGTATAAAGGCAACAAAGAATAGGAGAACGAAAAATGCTATCAATAATAATACCAAGCTATAACGAGGAAGGCAACGTTGCAAAATGTGCTTCTGTTGTTTCAAAGCTTCTCAGCGAAAACGGTATAGACTATGAGCTTGTTTTTGTAAACGACGGCTCAAAGGACAGAACATGGGATATAATCTCAAACCTTGCACGCAATGACGAGCATATCGTGGGCGTGAACTTTTCAAGAAACTTCGGCAAGGAGAGCGCAATTTTCGCAGGACTTGAAACTGCAAAGGGTGACGCCTGCGTTCTGCTGGACTGTGATTTGCAGTTCCCACCTGAGGTCATAATCGAGATGTACAACATCTGGAAAAACAATGACGTTGACATTGTTGAGGGCAGAAAAAATTCCCGTGGAAAGGAAAACCCTGTATACAAGTTTTTCTCTCTGTGGTTTTACAAGATGATAAACAAGTCAAGCGGACTCGACATGGAAGCGGCTTCCGATTTCAAGCTTCTTGACAGGGCTGTGGTAGATTCACTGAATGCAATGCCTGAAAGACTGACGTTTTTCAGAGCAATGTCAAGCTGGGTAGGCTACAAGACGGAGCGTGTATATTTTGACGTTGCTGACAGAGAGATAGGCGAATCAAAGTGGTCTGTAAAGGGGCTTTTCAAATTCGCCATAAACAGCATAACCTCTTTTACCTCTGCGCCTCTGCAGATAGTGACAGTATGCGGTGTTATAACGTTTATTTTCTCTGTCATACTGGGACTTCACACCCTTATCAAAAAGCTTATCGGTGCGTCGGCGGTAGGATTTTCAACTGTCATAATCCTACAGCTTCTCACATCGAGTATAATAATGTTCAGTCTTGGAATAATAGGCTTTTATCTCTCAAAGATATACGAGGAGATAAAACAGCGACCTAGATACATAATCCGTGATATCATAAGAAAAGACGACGAGGAGAAAAAGAATGGAAAAGACTAAGACATCTCCCCTTTCATTTATAAAAAAATGGTGCTATGATAAGCGGCTGTACTTTTTTGTGTTTTTTCTGCCTGTGGCAATAATGTTTTCAGCCTATGCGTTTTTCAAGATACACCCTATAGGCGACAGCTCGGTGCTTGTGCTTGATTTGAACGGCCAGTATGTTTACTACTACGAGCAGTTCCGTGACGCTTTCCATGGCAACGGCAGTTTTATCTACAACTGGTCACGAAACCTCAGCGGAGAAATGTTCGGTGTGTTTGCATATTATCTTGCAAGTCCTTTTATGCTGATACTTGTGCTGCTGCCGAGAACGATGATGGCGACCTCTATCCTTATTTTACAGCTTGCAAAGATAGGCACGGCGGCTGTGACGTTCATGTTCTTCTTAAAAAAGATATCAGTGCAGAAGCCTAAGACTATCTCACTTATCATATTCCCTACCATGTATGCTCTTATGTCATACATGGTGGTACAACTTATGGACCCTATGTGGCTTGACGGACTTATCTATCTGCCGCTTATCTGCTGGGGCGTTCACAGGCTCGTTGATGAGGGCAAGCTTGTGCCTTATATAGTGCCGCTGGCGCTTATGTTCATTGCACATTTCTACATCGGCTATATGGTGGGAATTTTCACGTTTTTCTACTTCTGTTGGTACTGCCTTTCAAGAGAGGGCAGGATACTGCCAAAAAAGTTCTTCTCACGCTGTGTGGCTTTCGGTATCGGCACACTTGTTGCACTTATGTGTGCGGCATTCGTTCTTATAACCGTTTACAATTCTTTGAAGCTTGGCAAGTTTGAGTTCACTGACCCTGATTTCTCACTTGCAACACAATTTGATTTCCTTACGTTCATAACAAAGCTTTTCCCAATGTCATATGACACTGTTTACCCTGAGGGTATGCCTATGATATACTGCGGAACGGCTGTATTGATACTTGTTCCGCTGTTCTTTATGAACGACAGGATAACAATGAAAGAAAAGACCTCCACAGGTCTGCTCACTTTCCTGCTTGTTATACTAATGTATATAAAGCCTGCTGATATGGCAATGCACGGCTTTCAAGTGCCGAACTGGCTGCCTTACAGATATTCTTTCATATTCTCATTCCTGATGATAGTAATGGCATTCAGGGCGTTTGAAAACCTCGAGGGCATAACTGCAAAGAACATCGGTGGAATTTTCTTCGGACTTATGGTATTCCTCTTCTGGTGTGAGCGTGAGAACTACTCTCACTTCCAGCTTTTTGAAACAAAGACAAGTGAAACAGGCGACACCACAAACGTTATACAAGGCATATGGGTATCAATGATAGCGCTGGCAGCATATTTCGCACTTATCTATCTTATCAAGAAATATCCAAAATCAAAGGCTGTTTGTATCGTAATGGTAGGCGTTCTTGCGGTTGAGCTTTTTGCAAACAGCGCTGACACTATCGACAAGATAGACACTGACGTTGCATACAGCAAATACACATCTTATGAACCTTACATGACGCAGACGAGAAACGCTGTGTCAATGATGAAGGAATATGACCCGTCGCTTTTCTACCGCATGGAGGCAACTTTCCACAGAACCGTAAACGACCCTATCGGAACAGGCTACAAGGGCATTTCACACTCCAGCTCAACGATGAACGCACCTGCCCTTATGATGCTCCACAAGCTTGGATATGCTTACGGCGGACACTATACAAAATATGACGGCACAACGTTCATGACGGACGCTCTGTTTGACATAAAATATCTTATGGACAAAACGGGCAACACCTCTTTTGTAGGCACAAGAGTTAAAGTCCCAGAGGAATACAAGCTTACTACAGAATACACTGAGGGCGACGCAACATATAAATTCTACAACAACCCTAACGCCCTTGGTCTTGGCATGGTATCTTCGCCTAATATTGAGGACGTGTCACTTTCTGAAGATAATCCTTTTGAAAATCAGAACATGGTATTCAACGCCCTCGCAGGCACAACAAAGGAATATTTCACAAAGATACCTGTTATAAACAGCGAAATGGAGAACGTTTCTACATCTCAGCTCACTGACGGACACACGAAATACTTCCCTACAGACACTTCCATTGCAGAATGTCACATTGACTATGTTGTGAAAATGGATAAGGACTCATATCTTTATATGTATCTTCCAACCAAATATGAGCGTTCCTGCAACGTGTGGATACAGGACGAGGACGATTATATGGACGGCTCTGAGCCTATGGAATATGCAGGTCAGTTCTTTGTGGGCGACAATTATTCCATTATGAATCTCGGCAAATTCTATGAGGGGCAGGAGCTTCGCATACGCATAACGGTAGCAAATGACGATAACGAAGCTTACTGGAAAGACCAGCTTTTCTACACCTTTGATTATGACAGCTTTGCACAGACCTGCGCTGATATGCAGAAAAATGTGCTTGAGGTCACAAGCTTTAAGGACACTTATCTCGAAAGCACTGTTAATGCTGAAAATGACGGCTCTGTACTGTTCACGACCATACCATACGAAAACGGCTGGACTATCACTGTGAACGGCAAAAAGGTGACAGCTGAAAAATCTCTTGACAGCCTTATAACTATCCCTTTGGAGCAGGGTGAAAACAAGATAACAATGAAGTTCTCCCCTGACTATTGGAAGGTATCTCTTATCATAACGGGCTTTGGTGTTGCCCTGCTGGTGCTTATATTCCTGTTTGAATATAAGCGTGGAAAAGTCATGAAGAAGGTGCTTGCAAAAGCTAACTTTACGGCTGAGAGCAGTGAGAAAGCCACAACCCCTGTGATAAATGACACAACTGATACAACGGACGAGCCGCTGAGGATATACCGACCTGACAATGATGATGACGAAAAGCTTCGGCACATAAACGAGATGATGAAAAATATTCTCGGTGAGGACGAGGATAGCGGCAAAAACGATAAATAGCGACGAAAGCTGCGAAAAAAATCTATTGACAAGGCTTTTATAAAATAGTATTATAATAGGGACGGAAATTCTATCCGCCCCTATTTTTTCGGACAGCGGATAAAGACTTCACAAATGAAAGGACTAATCAAAATGGCAAAAAAGATCTACACAAAGAAGCTTACATATGCAGGAATGTCCCTGTGTCTGCTGAGTTTTTTCGCATTCATTCTCTCGGCAGCAGGCGCTCTTGCTGACCCTGTGGGAAAGCTCGTTTACAACAACGTTTTCACAAACAAGATAGACTTTTTGTTCACCCCCGACATTTTCGCTTATGTGAACACCTATGGTCTTTCATGCGCACTCGCCATATTCAGCCTTGTGGCGTTTTTCACATCTGCAAGAGCAAAGGGCAAGAAAAAGCTTGATGGTGCATTCGCAGGCTTTCTTATCCTTTTCCCGCTTGTTGTGATGATAACAAAGGGCATAATGATATACTATGTTACGGTAAAAGGTCACTTCTCAAACGCTATAACAATGGGCTATGACAATGACAAGTTCAGGGTAGCCCTTTCACTTGCTGATGATGTTCTGCCATTTATTGCGGCTTTCCTGCTTTTTATCGGTGGACTTGTTATTGCAGGCAGACTTATGGGCGAAGATTTCGCCGTTGAGATACCTGTTGCCGCAAAGACGCCTGACAATGCCCCTGCGCCTATCCCAATGACTACACCGCAAGAACAGAGTTTTGCTCAGCCTGATATGTCACAGTTCAGAAAGCCCGACAATGCCGAGCCTGTTATGTCACAGAGCGTAGTTGAGCCCGAGATACCACAACAGACAGAGCCTATAGAACCACCTACAGAAACGGCTGAACAGCCTGCCTGGCAGACCGCACCTGAAAAGTGTCCTCACTGTGGCTCAGAGCTGAAGAGCGGAGCCAAATTTTGCAGCGTTTGCGGAAACAAGGTCTAAAAAGCTACACCAATACACTTCCATAAAAAACACGGCATATGCCACTTTTTCGGTGACATATGCCGTGTTTCATTTTTACTGTTTTGATACGCTGGGGCTTGCAAGACCATGCTTTACTCGGTCACGGACCTCCGCTCTCTTTGCGTCGTTAAATCTGTCGAGAGTTCCAACAAGATAGCCTGTTATTCTTCTTATACGCTGAAAAGGCACGTCTGCAAAGTGATAATCAACGTCAACAAAGTCGCCGTCTATTTTTAGGTCGATAGTCTGGATAGTCTTTTCAGGGTAAAGCTTCTGCGCCCTGTCGATATATGAATTTATCTCTGCCTGGGACATCTCCCCGCCTGTTACGTTCACATTTACCATTTTACATTACCTCCATTTTTCTTTGTTATACATATTGTTGCCACAATAAAAGGATACCACAATATCTTGTATTTGTCAATAGTTAATACCTACAAAGCACATGAGTATATTTTGTAGGGTATGCCTGCATGGTCAGCCTTTCATTTCTTCTCTTATGCCTCGCCAATCGGGACAGAACTTGCCCACCAAAGCCCAGAAATCCTTACTGTGATCCATAAAGACCAAGTGGCAAAGCTCGTGGAGGCAGACGTAATCTATGCACTCTCTGCGGAAAACGATAAGCTTTGAGTTTATGGAAATATGCCTGTTTGAGATACATCTTCCCCAGCTTGCTGTCAGCGGTTTTATTGTGACCTTTTCAGGCACAAGCCCTGTGGAGGCAGACATTTTCTGCATACTTTTTGTTATCTCCGCCACTGTGAGATCGTTTATGAACTTGGTGGTCTGCTCTTTTACATAGGTCTGGTCGCTGGTCTTGTTCACGGCGATAAGAAGCTTGCCGTCCTCTATCTTGGGAGAAAAATACTTATCAGCCTGAACAAGGGTCAGGGTAAGCTTGTTCCCCAAAAGTCTGAGCCTTTCGCCATCGCAGAAATCTTTCGGCAGACCCACCGCCGCCTTGTCTTTTTGCTCCTTTATCCAGCCCAGATTATTATTAATAAAGCTTTCAAGCTGCTGCTTTGAACAGCCGTAAGGCACACGCACTGTCAAAGTGCCGTCACGCATACCCATATTAAGGCGACTTCTTTTGGCAACGTCAAGGATAAAGTCTATGCGCTCTCCGTTTTTATCCTCGATAAAAGTATTATATTTCGGCACTTCAAAGCCCCCATATCCAAAAACGCCGCACATTCTTTTGTGCGGCGCTGTATTTTTTACCACTGTACTGCTATAGAGCTGTCTGTTGTAAGATAATCCTTATAAATATATCCTGTGAGTGGACCGTCTATGTTCATGAAATTTATCTTCACATATCCGTTATCCTCATATTCAAGAACGTTTACCTGAACGCCCGGTGACATACAAACGATATTCTCAGCGTCATTATCAGGTGCCACATGAAGATAAGCATACTCTGTGACATACATTACTTCAAGCACATCTGTCTGGCTAGACTCGTCGCTGGACACATCTGTTACCGCACCGCTTTCGTCCACACTGCTGTTATCAGTAACGGACGTATCCGCAGGGGCGGTGCTGTTCACTGGCTCAGCCACAGACTCATTTGTATTTATGGTGGCAGTATTTATACCCTTTGGCACTTCTGAACTATTGCTTGCAAAAAGCCCCTTGGCAAGCAGAAGTATCACGCACAGCACAAATATGCCCACAACTATTATTGCGACAACGCTCGCCGTATTTCCCGAAGCCTTGCGGGAAACGTTATTCTTGTTATTATCCATATATTGCACGGCACAAGCCGTCACATTTCGCCTCCTTTTGCAGGAACACACCTGCACACCTGCAAACAAAGCACAGGTACATAAACATATTATAATATTTTTTATCATCAATGTCAATGACAGTTTAATTACAATATTGTCACATTTCACTCTTTAAGCCCTCTTCTTGAGATATTTGCCATATTTACACCGATATTTTGACATTATAGCCAAATAGGCGTTTACTAATTTGATTAAAATACATATTAACAGAATCAGCAAAATATGATATAATGAGTTTTAAGGGCGTGCCTTGGGAGGCGTTGCCCTTATAGTATAAAAGCAAGGGGGCAGGAAGTTGCATAAAAAAATTATCTGCGGTGCGTTGTCTGCTGCAATGTTCCTGACCCTTTTTTCAGCCTGCGGTCGATCTGAAGAGAGCGTGGTCAATACTAAAAACTCCTCGTTTATCGAACAAGAGGAAGTCGTTGACAGCCCTGCAAAGATATTTTTCTCAGCATGGAACGGCAGTGAGATAACCGCTGACACGGCTAGAGAGCATGGTATGATTTTCATGGACTCTTCAGAAGAAAGCGATATGCACTGGGCTGAATTCTGTGAGTGCGTAAAAAGCGGCACTGAGGCTGAGATAACAGTATGCACAAGCACGCAGGTGATACATGCTGAAAGCTCTTTGGAGGGGGACAGCGGTGTTCTTACCATAGAATCTGAGGACTTTTCTGAGGGCAGCATGAAGCTTTTCTCAAAAAAACTTTCTGCCGACAGCCTTTACAGCGTTTGTGAAAACGGATTGACGGTATATTACGCAGGAAGCAACAAGCTTTATCAGACAGAGAATGTAACAAGTGAGCTTACAGACGTTCCTTTTGAGCAAAAGATATACAAGTGCAGCAGTGAAGCCAACATGACATTCCCCTATCAAAAAATGTTCTCAAATTATGATGATTTCAGTGAATATTATTTGAAATACAATGGTGAGCTGCAAATTCAGGAAATGAAAAAGGATATGGAAGCTTTTGAAAACGAAGGCGGCTTCAACAACCATGTTATTTTTCTAAAAGGAGAGCTTTCGGGATATGAGCATATCGACTACAAAGCAGTAAGGGCGGTCAAGGATAAGGATTCCCTTTTCATATATGTGGCTAAAGAGATACCCGAGAACAAGGCAGGGGCGACTTCAAAACGTCAGATAACTGTCACAGTGCCTTCAGAGTATCTTGATGAGATAAGCCCCAAAAACATAAAATGGATAGTTTTCACACAAGAGTGACAAAAGGCGGACAAGGTGTCTGCCTTTTTTTATTCTGAAAGTTGACAGATAAAAGCATTAGTATTATAATAAGGTCAACACCTCATAAGGAGATATTTATATGAAGCTTTTTTACCCTGAAATATTTGATGAATTTGTCTGCACAGGCTCGCAGTGTTCTGACAACTGCTGTATGACCGATTGGGATATCGAGATAGACGAGGACACCTACGGCTTTTACAAAAAGCTTGACAATGATATAGGCAGGAAGTTTGTGAACTCAGTTACGGAAGACGAGGGCGTGAAATATCTTGTCCACTGCGACGGCAAATGCCCTATGCTCAACGAAAAGGGGCTTTGCTCTGTTCAGCTTGCTTACGGTGAGGAAAACATCTCAGACATATGCCGTGAACACCCGAGGTTTTACGAGTGGTTTGGAGATTACAAGGAGGCAGGCGTGGGACTTGCCTGCGAAGAAGCTGTGAGAATGTATCTTTCTGACGATGAGCCTGTGAGATTTTTTACCAAAGAGATAGATGAAGAGCCTGACGACCTTGAGTTCGATCCCCAGCTTCTTGAAACCATGCTTTTTGCACGGACGGCTTTCATTGACCTGCTTCAAAACAGGGAATATTCTCTCCATGACAGGCTTGTGAACGTTCTTTCAGCGTCAGCGGAGATACAATACGCTCTTGACGAAGAGGATACAGAGGAGATAAAAGCCATTGCCCAGGAGCTTTCCCACCCTGAGATAATTGCAGAGCGTGTGGAGAGTTTGAAAAAGGCTTTGCCTGAAAAGCCTTTGGAAAATACCGAAAATATGCTTTTGTATCTTGAACATCTTGACTTTATAGGCGACATTCTCCCACAGCAGATAAAAGACGCAAGCCGCTTTGTGAAAAAGCTTTCCGCACCCTTAAAGGCTCAGACGAGCGGTGAGTACGAAAAGCTTGCGGTGTATTTTGTATACAGATATTTTCTTAAAACTGTGAGAGATTTCGACCTGCTGTCAAAAATAAAGGCTATGATAGTGTTCGTTTTTGCCGCAGAGGTCATAAACCTCAGTCGTGAGCAGGACGCTCACGCACGCTTTGAAACCGTCAAGGAGCTTTGCAAGGAGATAGAATACTCAGATGACAACATGGACAGGATATATGACGACAGCTATCTTTCCGATATTTTCTCCGACACTTCTATGCTTGCACTTCTTGAATGGACGCTTTAGAGAAGAAGGTAACCAAGCGCCAGAAGAAGCTTTATGTCTGCGCCCTGCTTGTATAATATGTAAATAAGCAGACCGATAAGGGCTTTTTCCTCGTCTATCTTTATATCGCCTAAATTCCCCCCAAGCAGACCGCTCAAAAGCGAACTGCTCTGAGGGGCTTTTTGTGGGCTATGAGCATTCTGAGTGCGAGGGGTTTCCTCTGCTTTAGGTGGTGCAGGCTCGCTATCAGGGCTTGCGCCCACAATGCTTCGTGAACGCCTTTGCATTTCTCTCACACGGCGAATGGCTTCCTCCTGCATGGTGGTGAAATTATTGTCATCAGAATAAGCCAAGCAGATCACCTCCCAGAAGCCCGCTTTCTTTCAGTGCGGGATAGACCGCAAAAAGCTTGAATATTTTTATGAGCCTGTCTATTTTCGCCTGATTTTCTTCTTTCAGCAGAGGTCGCAGAGCAAGAAGAAGCTGGATATTTTTATCGGGCTTTGAAGCTGACTGCATAATGCTTTGTATCTTCATAAGCTTTGCAATATCAAGACCCCCTGCCTGTGTCGCTTGCACAGGCTTGCTTTCCGCAGGTGGAGAAACGCCGCCCAGGCTTTGGAGAAGCTGAGAAAAGTCCGTGTTCCGGGGGCTTTGTGGAGCTTCGCTCTGACCGCCCTGTTCTCCCTGTCCGCCGTTATCCGCCGTGAGCATATCCGCAAGCTCCTTTATCTGCTTCATGCTTTCCTCGTCATTAAGCACATTCTGTATTTTATTCATCAGATCGTCCAATTATTTCACCGCCTGTTCAAGCTTTTGCCCTGTAAAATACTATTTCCCCTGAAGCTTTTTGAATATCGCCCTTGCCTGTGGTGAGGACAATATTTTCTCGGCAGTTTTCGGATCTGACAAAGCCTTTTGAAGCATCATAGCCTCGTTTTGTGGCATACCCTGAAGCGCCCTGTCATAAACTCCGCTTTCAAGCTGACCTTTCAGCACATCAGGAGTAGTGCCTAGCTTTCTTGAAGCCACTGCAAGAAGCGCCTGCATGGCTTTTGGATCCATAGAATTGACGCTGTTTTTTGCGCTCATAAAAAATTCTCCTTTTTTCTATAGTATTTATAAATATTTATGTTATAATATTGCTTGTTATAACTGGTAAAGGGGTGTAACTATGAGAATAATCGTTTTTTCGGATACTCATGGAAATTATTCTGCAATGCACAAAATATTCAAGAGAAACGGCGACGCCGACCTGTTTATTTTTCTTGGTGACGGCGAACGTGACCTTGACAGCCTGAGAGTGCAGTATCTTGACAAAAAGATAGTAAACGTATCAGGAAACTGCGACTTTGCTTCGCTCACTCCCGAAAATGACATATACATGACCGATGATGGTATAAAGATATTTTTCACCCATGGCCACAAGTGGGGCGTGAAATACTCTACCGACAGACTTTTTTACAAAGCCAAGGAAATAGGCGCACAGATAGCACTTTTCGGACACACACACTGTCGCTACTATGCCTATGAGGAGGGTATCCACATTTTAAACCCCGGCAGTGCAGGTCAGCCGAGAGATGGCAAGCCTGCAAGCTATGCCTATATCGATATTACAAAGGACGGTGGCATATTCTGTAGTCACGTTGACCTATAATATGCTCAGGACTTAGATCTTGTTAAGGCAATACCGCACAAAGATTGTGCGTCAGATGCGTAGTCAGATTTTTTGTCAGATTGCATAAAAATTCCGCAGGCATACTGTCGTATGTCAAGGGATTTTTGTGTGATATGACGGAAAATCTGCAAGCAGATGGCGTGCAAAGCCGTCAGGCGGGCTTTGTGCGGTGTTGCCTTAAACAAAAAGCGGACGAACACCTTTCATGTTCGCCCGCATTTTTATGCTAAAAATTATTCTGATATCTCTTTTCTTACCCTTTCAAGCTCATCAAGGAACATCTGATCCGCATGGCTAAGGCGGTAATTGCTCTGATAGATAAGAACGTCCTTATTGGTCTTTTTGAAGCTATGACAAACTCTCTGCACAAGGCCATAACGCTTCAATATCTCCTTTGGCAAAGGACTTACCCACATGAATGAGTCTGGACAAGCCGAGAGGATATCGAACTGACTTCCTCTCTCATAGACGTAAATATGCCTGCTGTGATTATTAAGCTCAGCGTTTTTCTTCTGATAAGTCGCTGAGATGTTCGGCACGATATTATCCCCGTGCAATACCTCTATGTATTTATCAAGGACAGTTTCGTTTATCTCTTTTTCTTTAGCAAGCTGGCTGTTTTCGCTTGTGATAAGTACATAATCGAACTCCCACACGTTATGATATTTCAGATTTTTCTCTTCTATCATAGACATGAAAAAGCTCTCATACGCCACAGGATAACGGATTATACCCATGTTATATTCGCATTCCACCACTGCGTTTATGGCTTCCATGGAGTTTGTTTCCCTTATTTTTGCGTCAAGTTCCACATTCGTGCCTAACTTGTTCACAAAGCAAGTGAAAGCGTGGGTTATATAGCTTGCCCTTGGCAAAAGCAGAGAGAAGTTCACAGCGTTTTCACCATTATCCTTATAAAGGCTCTCCATTTTATCCATTTGCACAAGTATGGCCTTGGCATACTGCAAGAACTGTTTGCCCTTTTCTGTGGCAACAACACCCTTTGCACTTCTTTTAAAAATCGGTATGCCAACTTCTCTTTCCATTTCCTTTATGGCTTTTGAAAGGTTAGGCTGACCCATATAAAGTGCTGAAGCTGCTTTTGTGATAGACCCAAGTCTTTCGACCTCTACCATATATCTGAGATGAGTTAAATTCATAGTTTCCCCTTCTTTGTTATCGGTATATAAAATTTTAAGGCTGTCATATAATATTATATATGCTTTCTGTCAATTTCATTATAAAGCTTTGTTAAAAACTTGTCAACCACAAGGAGCGTTTTTTAACATTTATTTAACATAAAGCAAAGTCATTTACCTCTTGACAATGCCTTTATACTCTGTTATAATCTTATATGTTTAAGGCTTACTTCTGCCGCCGGGTAGAAGTTTTGCGTCGGACCTGCTGTCGTTAGGCTTTAAAAGACAGCGGTGTTCGGCGTTTTTTTGTGGGATAAACGGAGGATAAAAATGAAGAAAAATTCACATCTTAGGGACTTTGCCAGATACGCTTCTCTGAACGTTCTCGGAATGATAGGTGTATCGTGCTATATCCTTGCGGACACGTTCTTTGTCGCAAAGGGCATGGGTGCAGACGGCGTAACTGCACTGAATATCGCCATTCCAATATACAGCCTTATCCACGGAACAGGTCTTATGATAGGCATGGGCGGAGCGACAAAGTTTGCAATATACAAAAGTCAGGGACGTGACGAAGCAGGAAGCAGAGTTTTCACCTGTGCACTGCTTATGGCTCTGGTGCTTGGAGCGATATACTTTTTGGGCGGAGCGTTTTTCTCAATGCCACTTGCAAAGCTTCTTGGTGCAAAGGGCAGCGTTGTGGGCATGACTAATACCTACCTAAAAGTGCTTATGATGTTCGGACCGTTCTTTGTGCTTAACGACACTTTCAACTGCTTTATAAGAAATGACGGAAACCCAAAGCTTTCAATGGCGGCAATGCTTACGGGAAGCTTTTCAAACATAATACTTGACTATGTGTTCATTTTCCCACTGGGTATGGGCATTTTCGGAGCTATCCTTGCAACAGGGCTTTCGCCTGTCATAAGCCTTTGCATACTGAGCATATACAAATTCCGCAAAAAGAACAGCTTCCATATCGTCAGGGCAAGGCACGAAGGGAGAACCTTTGGCGGCATATTATCCATAGGCGTGCAGTCGCTTATAACTGAGCTTTCATCAGGCATCGTAGTGCTTGCGTTCAATATAATAATACTTGGTCTTGCAGGCAACACAGGAGTTGCAGCTTATGCAGTGATAGCGAATACTTCCATTGTGGCGGTATCCATATTCACCGGTATCGCACAAGGCGGTCAGCCGCTTATCAGTGCTGCTCACGGCATTGGCGACAAAGACCGTCTTAGAGCAGTGCTGAGATATTCTATTATATCACAGCTTGTGATAGCGCTTATGGTTTACCTTGCTATTGCATTTTTCACAACGCCTATCGCCGCCATATTCAACAGCGAGCATATCGACTCTCTTCAGCGCATGGCAGAGGACGGCATGAAAATATACTTCACCGGATTGTTTTTCTCAGGCTTCAATATAATAATATCTGCATTTTTTGCGGCTTCTGAAAAAATCATACCAGCCCAGACCATCACCATATTAAGGGGCTTTGCTCTTATCGTGCCAATGGCTTTCATTATGTCCAAGGCAGCAGGATTAACTGGCGTATGGCTTGCTTATCCTGTCACGGAATTTATCGTAGCGGCAATATCCATAATATTCTATATAAGAAACAGACACAAGACATAAAACAAAACGGCAAAGTATCAGGCTTTGCCGTTTTATTTTTGCATAAAGCTTGAAAAAAGTTGATTTTTATGCTATCATAAAGAATAGTGATTAATTTTGCGGAGGTCAACTGACAAATGATAAATGCAAGCGGCAACACGCTGATAATAGATATAAGGGACGAGCTTTCTTTTGAGTATGGTCACATTGACGGAGCAGTGAACATCCCTGCCGAAAAGCTTGATAAAAGCGACCTGCCAAAGGACAAAAAGCTTCTTATCTGCTGTAAAAGCGGACTTATAAGCGACACTGAGGCCGAAAAGCTTCGAGAGCTTGGCTATGACGCTGAAAACCTAGAGGGTGGCTACTATGGCTGGCTGAGAGAAAAGCTTTCCAAAGAGGTCGTAGAAGATATCTCACAGGACGCTGAGCGGAGCATACAAAAGAAATTTCGCAAGGAGATATGGAACAGATTCACACAATCTGTGAATGAATATGAGCTTATAAAGCCTAATGACAGGATAGCGGTGTGCATATCAGGCGGCAAGGATTCAATGCTCATGGCGAAGCTCATACAAATGCTTCACCGCCACAGCAAGTTCCCTTTCGAGGTAAAATATCTTGTTATGGATCCGGGCTACAGCCCTGCAAACCGTGAGATAATCGAGCGCAACGCAAAGCGGCTTGGAATACCCATAACAGTGTTTGAGTCTGATATTTTCGACTCTGTATACAATGTGGAGAAAAATCCATGCTATCTGTGCGCACGAATGAGAAGAGGTCATTTATACAGCAAAGCACAGGAGCTTGGCTGTAACAAGATCGCACTTGGACATCACTATGATGATGTTATCGAGACCATACTTATGTCAATGCTTTACGGTGGACAGATACAGACAATGATGCCAAAGCTCAACAGCACGAATTTTGAGGGTATGCAGCTTATAAGACCTCTCTATATGGTAAGAGAGGACGATATCAAGCACTGGCGTGACTATAATGGTCTGCGGTTCATACAGTGTGCCTGCAAGTTCACCGACACCTGCACTACCTGTGCACCTGACAGCAGGACAGTATCAAAGCGTATGGAGATAAAACAGCTTATCGCAAAGCTAAAGCTTGTTAATCCGCAGGTAGAATACAACATTTTCAAAAGTGTGGAGAATGTTATGCTCAATCAGGTCATTGCATACAAAGACGATGAGGGCAGACACAGCTTTTTGGAGAGATTCAAAGAGGAATAAAAAATCATCGCCGCAGGCGATACCTTAATTCCTCATTCCTCACTCCCCATTTCTCACTTATCTATAAGGTGGCATAATAATGATATTTCTATTTCTTCTGCCCTTTTATCTGGGCGTATCATCATACATGATGTTCCGATTTTTCTACTGGATGAAGCACTGCAACCACAGATTTAACTGGCTGCGTTTCAAAGTGCCTTTTGCAGTGGTCTATCTTTTCATGGCGCTTTCGCCTGTTATAGCTTTTCTGCTTCCAAAATCCGCCGTTGCTATCGTCATAAGGCGAATTTCTACATACTGGATAGGCATTATGCTCTACTCGCTCTTGTATGTGGTGCTTTTTGACCTGCTAAGACTTATCGCAAAGCACACGAAGCTCAAAAACACGCTGCTTTTTTCCCGTGGAAGCGTTATTTCCATAGGTTCGGTGGTTGTGGCTTGTGCGGTGGCGACCTGTCTTTACGGCATTTTCAATGCACGAAACATCAAGGTGAATGAATACAGCGTAACTGTCAACAAGTCATGCGGCAGTGACAAGCATTTAAAGGCTGTGCTTGTGGCTGACCTGCACATGGGTTACGCCATCGGTGTGGATCACATCACCAACATGGTTGAGAAAATAAACCAGCAGGACGCTGACATTGTTATAATAGCAGGAGATATTTTTGACAACAGCTATGACGGCATGGACGATCCCGAAGGTATAAAGGCACAGCTCAGGTCCATAAAGAGCAAATACGGTGTTTATGCTGTCTACGGCAACCACGATATAGATGAAAAAATTCTCATGGGCTTCACATTCGATTGGGGTGGCAAGCAGCTTCATAGTGAAAAAATGACAAACTTTATGAAAGAGTGTAACATAAAGCTTATCAATGATGAGTCTGTTTTGATAAACGATGAATTTTATCTTGTGGGCAGGCGTGACACTGACAAGCCCGGTACTGAGGACGGCACTCGTGCAGAGATATCAGAGCTTACGAAGGATCTTGACAAGACCAAGCCGATATTCGTGCTTTCCCACGAGCCTGACGAGCTTCAAAAGACCGCTGACGCAGGTGCAGACATAGATTTCTCAGGTCACACACATGACGGACAGCTTTTCCCAGGCAATCTGACAATAGGTCTTTTCTGGGAAAACCCATGTGGCATGATAAAGAAAGATAATATGTACTCCATTGTCACCTCTGGTGTTGGTGTATACGGCACTTTCATGAGGGTAGGAACTGACGCTGAGATATGCTCTGTAGATATTGATTTTGCAGGTTGAGTTATATAGCAAAAGGTCTGTCACTTGATTTTGGTGACAGACCTTTTTTATGCTAAACAATATCTTTTTCAAAAACGGCTTTGATATTCACATCACCATTCACCTTAGCCTTTATCTCCGATTGGGTATTATCGCCATTTACGCCCTCCCAATGGTCAAAATGCCAGCCTGATTTTGCTTGTGCGTTCAATTTTATCTCACAGCCGTCAAAATATGTGCCGCTATAATCACTTTCTATTTCAACGCCCCCTATCAAAACGCTTCCCTGCTCGTTATCCGCTGATATCTTCACTGTTCTGCGCTCATAATAGTCAAACTCTCTTTCAAGATAGCCAAGAACTTTATCATATCTTCCCTCAATAAAATTCTGCCAACGTATTATCATAGGGTCTGTAGCTTTCGCAAGGTTTGCCCATGTTGGAAAACGGTCGAAATAATTATCAAGTTCGCCGTAATAGATATTCTTATAATATTCGAGATACTCCCCGAACCGCTCCGCAGTAAAGTTCACGCTTCCAAGCTGACACATTGCCGAGGTGAGCTTCAAATCGAATTCCTCGTTATCTATAAGGCTGCAAAGTATTCCGCCAAACTTTGTATAGCTTTGGCTTCTAAGATACGAGAACATATTTGTTTCCAGATCCTTCTCGTTATAATGCGAGCATGATGATTCCGTATCGAAAAGCACAAAGCGCCATCTGCCATCTGCATAGCTATTGCCCTGCTCTATGGTTCTTGTGCGCCAGCAAGCATAGTTGTTCTGCGGCCAATCGTCATTGAAGATATACATTTCCGTGGCGGCATACTCCACAAGGTTATCCATATCTATCATTGCGCAGGCTTTGCGATAATTCTCCTCAATGGACATATCGTTTTCTGTGATAAACTTATACATATCGTTGAAAAGCTTTTCGTCCTCAGGCTCACCCTCGCTCAGCTCATCATTTTTATACATGACAACGTTGCTTTTTGCAACATTATATCTATCCGCAAAATATCTGTCGCTGTAATCCGACTGCAAGGTATAAAGTCCCCAGTACTCACCGTCTATAAACAGCACGCAGGCTGTTCCCTGCTGAGTTTCAACACCTCTGCCTGACACCATATTTTGTATCATCATGTCCTTGAATTTTGAATAATTGGCGTCATTTCCGCCGTTTCTAAGCACAAAGGTCTTGCAGGAGGTGATAGCCTCGCCGTTTACATCTGTAAAGCTATCCCAGAAAACTGTATCAAAAGAGCTTTTGCCATAATCGTTTCGAGCATAAAGCCTGAACGACTTTTGATAATCCGCCCTAGACCAGGCGCCTTGTATCCTTATGCCGCAATCCTGAGAAATAAGGCTGTTGCCCTCACTGTCGAAATACTCAACATAACATTCCTTTTCCCACTCTCTGCCACGCTGATTATAGTTTGCAGGGATAGAGCCGTTCAAAGGGTGGTCGGGGTTTTCTTCGTCATATTCCTCATAGACTTCTCCGAGGCTGTAAATGCCCGTTTTTTCGTTGAAAAGCCCGTCAGGATCGGTGGTAATGGATACTATAGGCAGATCGTTATGATCTGCACTTGAAACGTCCACAAAATAAGTGGCAGTAACAGTTTTTCCGCACTTTCCGCTTGTACCCTCTGCACAGGCTCTTATCACAGTGCCTTTATCAACTGCGCTTTTGTCAGGCAGTTTTATGCTGTCACGATAATCAAGCTGTATTTTCATAGGGTCATAAGCCGAAAGGACATTTTCATCATCTGACCTGTCGTCAATTCTCAGGGCATTTTCATAGACCTTTCTTGTGTCCGACGTGGCAGGGTCGGTGCCGTCGGTGGTATAATACACCGTCTGACTCTCTCCTGCGGTTATCTCAAGGTCAAAAGCCTTTTCATAGCTACCTGCCGCCTGAGAAAACACAGGTGTATCTCCGATAGTTTTCTCTGCATTCGCCGCAAGAGGTGTAGGCTCTGAAACGTACATTTCACCCTTGACATTTTTAGAATAGCTCACGCCCTTGTTAAGCTTAGGCATTTTTATGCTCTCACACTGGAACGAGTCATATTTCAATATTATCTCCGCTTCGCTGACCTTGCCTATGCTGAAATCAGCGTGAGGAAAATCAGCATTTTCAAAGCCTGCTGACGAGCAGTATACTATTATATAGTCATGGGCTTTAATGACATATCCGCCCAAAGGCTGATCTCCACCGCCATTTTTTGAAAGTGAAAATCCCGTAAGTGAAATATCTTTATTTGTAGGATTATATATCTCTATCCAATCGCTTGGTTCTCCGTTTTTGTCCTGCATAGCTGTTTTCTTAGATGTTTCGCTGTTTGAGGGGCATATCTCGCTTATATATATTTTCGGCGGTCTTATTATCACCGCAGCGAGCATTACCACCGCTGCCACCGCCGCAAGACAAAGCCCTATCACGAAAGCCCTTTTTAGTCCCAATACAAAACCTCCTGCTCTGCAATACTACAGATATCATTATAGCCTTTTTTCACATTTCTGTCAACCAACTGCAAAACATACAAAATCCATGGGGATTTTCTCTGTGGCTTTTACTATTTCTACAATCCTTTTAACTTTTACTTGACAAACTTTTACGGCTGTGCTTTAATAGAGTAGTAGGGTAAAATCCCCGTAAATACGAAAGGAATGGTACATATATGAAGTTAAGAAAAGTTCTGGCACTTGCCGCTGCAGCGGTAATGGCTGTGGCTGCTCTTGCGTCATGCGGCGTTAAGGAGGACTCCTCAAACGATTCAAAGGCAGGCGGCTCATCAGAAAAGCACTATAAGATAGGCATTGTGCAGATAATGGAGCATACATCTCTCAACACTATCAGAGATGCTGTTATCGACAGACTTGCAGAGCTTGGCTATGTTGACGGCAAAAACTGCACTATCGACGCTCAGCAGGCTAACAATGAGTCAACAACTGTTCAGCAGATACTCGACCAGTTCAAGGCTGACGGTGACGATATCATCATCGCTATCACTACACCATGCGCACAGCTCGCAGCTCCATACTCTGAGGAGATACCAGTAGTATTCTCCGCAGTAACAGACCCTATCGGTGCAGGTCTTTGCGACTCGCTTGAAAGCACAGGGGCAAATATCACAGGAACATCTGACAAGCTCGCTATAACAAAGATACTTGACTTTGCGCTTGAAATGAAGCCTGAAATAAAAACTCTCGGTTATCTTTACAACACTGGCGAGGACAACTCAGTTTCAACCCTTAAAGAAGTAAAGGCTTACTGTGAGGAAAAGGGCATCGCTGTTATCGAAGGCGCTGCTTCAAACACATCTGAGGTGCAGGAAGCTGCTCAGAACCTTGCCGCAAAGTGCGACGCTGTATTCTCACCTAACGACAACACTATTGCAGGCGCTATGGGTACAGTTACAGAAGTTATGAACAAGGCTAAAGTTCCAATGTTCGTTGGCGCTGACTCAATGGTAATGGACGGTGGTCTTGGCACTGTTGGTATCGAGTATTCCGACCTTGGTAAGGAAACAGCAAACATGGCAGCTCAGATACTCAGCGGTGAAAAGAAGGCGTCCGAGATACCAATAAAGGTATTCAACGAAGACCTCAGCACTTATATCAACAAGACAACTGCTGACACGATCGGTATCACTATTCCTGACGATATTGCAAACGGAGAAAAGACAGTTTACTTCGATTAAACTATTGCAAAATCAAAGCAAACATAGTATAATAGTAGGGAGCGGGACTTTCGCTCCCTGCTATTTTTTTATTGAAAGGAAAATTATATGAAACTGAATAAGAAAACAGTTATCTCGCTTATACCGAAAGCTGTGCTTTTGATCTTACTTCTTGTGATAATAAACACTCAGCTCACGGAAAGCGTTGTTACGGGAACATTTGAAAAGGGTCTTGTTTTTTCTATCCTTGCACTTGGAATATTCATCTCATTCAGAATACTTGATATTCCTGACCTGTCGGTAGACGGAACTTTCACCCTTGGCGTTGCAGTATCAGTTATGCAGGCTTTCAACGGCGACCCTATCAAGGGCATACTGCTGTCAATAGTTGCAGGAGCTATCGCAGGAAGCGTGACGGGAATACTTATCACAAAGCTCAACGTTCAACCTATACTTGCAGGAATAATCACAATGACGGCTCTTTACTCCATAAACCTGAAAATCATGGACAGACCTAATATTTCACTCTATAAGAAAGATACTATATTTACAATGGCACAGAAATATTTCGGCGACTATTACAAGCTTGCGGCGGCAGGTATCGTGCTTGTTATTGCGGCTGTTCTGCTTTTCTGGTTTCTTAAAACTCAGGCAGGAATGTCACTTAGAGCCACAGGCGACAATGAATACATGGTAAGGGCTTCTTCAATAAACTCAGACAGGATGAAGATAATGGGCTTTGCCATTGCAAACGCTTTGGTATCCCTTTCAGGCGCAATGTACGCTCAGTATTCCTCGGCAGGCGACTCAAACAGCGGTACAGGTATGCTGGTGGTAGGTCTTGCTTCTATCATTATCGGTGAGATATTCTTCAGCAAGCACTCGATCCTCTGCGGAATACTTGCGGCGATATTCGGTGCGATAGCATACAGATTTGTTCTTGCTTTTGCAATGAATCTCGGTATGGACAGCAACTACACAAAACTTTTCTCAGCCTGCATAGTTGCCCTTGCTATCTCTCTGCCTGCTATCAAGAAGTATATCACAAAGGCATACAAGCGTGTATGCAGTGACAAATAGGAGGTTTAAAATGCTTAAGCTTGAAAATATAAACATAACCTTCAACAAGAACACTGCCAACGAGCGTAAGGCACTCCAGCACATAGACCTTGATGTGGCTGACGGAGATTTCGTTACTGTAATAGGTTCAAACGGTGCAGGAAAATCCACACTTATGAACGTTATCAGTGGCAGCTACGAGGCTGACACCGGCAAGATATTCCTTGACGGAAAGAACATCACTCACCTAAAGGAGCATCAACGTGCAAGAACTATAGGCAGGCTTTTTCAAGACCCACTGAGAGGAACTGCGCCAAACATGACCATAGAGGAAAATCTCGGCCTTGCCTACAGTCGTGGAAAGCGTCGTTCGCTGACTATCGGTATCAGGAAAAAGGACGTTTCAGTGTTCAGAGAAAGGCTCAAGGAGCTTGACTTAGGTCTTGAAGACAGAATGAAAATGCCTGTGGGCTTGCTCTCAGGCGGACAGCGACAAGCGCTCACATTGCTTATGGCGACTATCGTTACACCAAAGCTTCTGCTTCTTGACGAACACACTGCGGCACTTGACCCTAAGACCGCAGAAAAGGTCATGAGGATAACCGAAAAGATAGTAAAAGAAAACGCACTGACTACTCTTATGATAACACACAACATTTCAAATGCCATTGAATATGGCAACAAGACTATCGTAATGAGCCAAGGCAAACTGCTTCTTACTATCGAGGGCGAGCAGAGAGCAAACATGACGGTGGAAAAGCTTATGAAGCTTTATTCCGACACCGCCGAGGACGAACTTTCAGACAAGATGATACTTCAAGAATAATCAGACATACAAAAAGCTGCGGAGGGAAAACTCCGCAGCTTTTACTTTTGTTCTTTCACATAAGACTAAACATATGTTATATCTATTCCTGCGATCTTTGCTCTGCCCTTTATGATAAGGATCTTTTCTTTTTCATCATAAGCTCCGTTAGGCTGGTCTATTCCGCCAAGAACGCAGTCGGCTTCCACCTTTATGCCCCAGTTCTTCGGGATATAAAGCTCCACTCCGCCGCAAAGCACATCAACATTCAGCTCGACTTCGTTTCCTGCCATATCGGCAGAATCAAAGTACACCTCCATACCGCTGTAACGGCAGCTTATGTCAACTCTTTTCAACACCTTTGAGGTTATATACTTTGTGCAGCCTGAAAATTTTGCGTCGATACGCACATATTCCCCGTTGTCTGAGGATTTATCCCATGCAGGATTATCGGTAGTGTGGGTGGTCCACTTGCTTTGGGTAAACCTGTAGCGGTAAGGGAAAATAAATGAAAATCCCACGCTGAGAAGCAGTGCCGCACCGAGAACAGGCCATGGGGTGAACTTCTCGATACCGAGAGTTTCGTCAAAGAGTATCGCCATGATAGCCATAGGGAAGAATATTCCCCAGAAGTTAAGGTGTCTGACGCTCGTTACGATAACAGGAACGAGGAGCAGTGAGATCACAACGCTCCACACGCTTACACTTCCAAGCAGACCTGTGCGGTCAAGGATAAGCGCAACGCCTGCAAGGATAAAGAACAAGCCCCATATAAGATTTTTGTTTTTCATAGAAATCTCCTTTCTCCAAGTCTGAGCTTCAAAAGCTTGTAATAGCTTCGTGAGGCGTAAAGCTGTTTGTGAGTGCCTGCAAAGCTTATAAGGCTTGCAGAGGTTATGTTTCGCTCAACGGAATAGATGTGCTTTACATTCACGATTGCTGATTTCGACACCCGCACGAACTTTCGTGGAAGTATCTCTTCAAGCTCGAAAAGCTTCATTTTGACCTGAAAAACGTCGTCAGAGGTATGAGCGTTAAGATTATGTTCCCCTGTTTCAAAAAACAGTATGGAATCAAGGGGAGGATAGAACTGAACTGCGTCTTTGAAAAAAGCTATCTCAGGATCGCCCTCTGCCGACTCCGCCGCCCTTTTCATTTTAAGCACACGTTCATCGGGCTGGGCGCACCTTATGACTATCTCGTCTTCAGACATATTCTCGTCTATCTCTATCCTGACCTTCACGCTTTCACCCCCGTATTATCTGACAGCCTTATTATAATCTATTTTTCCCTTTGTGTAAACCCCTTTTGACTGACAGGTGCAGATTTCTATGCAAGAGGTAAATTTTATGGCCCAAGGGGGTGCTGACCACGCAGCACCCATTTGATTTAGTTCTTTACCAGTAGCTTGCCTCGCTGCCTGTGCCGTTCTGCATATATTTGTATATAAGCTCGAAAAGCTCGCTGTTGTCAACTCTGTTTTGCTCCATATAATCCACAACGCCCTGAGCGGTAAGACCGCTTGCATAGTCGCTGTTTCTAAGCACCATTGCAAACTCTGCCGCAGAGCAAGCCTTAGCAAAATTCTGTGACACAGCCTCTGTATAGTCAGAACACATAACAGACTTGTCTATAAGCTTGCTTTCGCTCGCCTCCGGGTCTTTATACCTCACTGAAACTGTGAGCATTTCGCCGCTGAGTTCGCTAGTTTCAGCCACCTTGCTCTCGTTATCCTGATATTTCAGAGACTTTTCATTGCCGTTATTTGGCACTATCTCATACAAAACCGTGACCTGCTGCCCCGAGCCGATATCGCCTGCGTCCTTTGTATCGTCCTCAAAGTCCTCGTCATTAAGAAGCCTGTTTTCATAACCCACCAGCCTGTATGCTGAAACATTTTCAGGATTGAACTCTATCTGCACCTTTGCGTCCTTTGCAACAGTGAAAAGCGTTCCGCTCATTTCTGTAACAAGCACCCTTTCTGCTTCGTCAACGCTGTCGATATAAGCATAGTTTCCGTCGCCGTTATCAGCAAGGGCTTCAAGCCTGTTATCCTTATAGTTTCCTGAGCCGAAGCCAAGCACTGAGAGATATACCCCTGAGTCACGCTTTTGTGATATAAGGTCGGTAAGCTCTTCTTCACTTGACAGACCAACGTTCAGATCGCCGTCAGTTGCAAGGATAACTCTGTTGTTGCCGCCCTCTATGAAATACTCCTCTGCAAGCTTGTAAGCAGTGGTAATTCCTGCCGCACCTGCTGTCGAGCCGCCTGCTGACAGGCTGTTAAGTGCTGAAACTATCTCCTCGCTGTTGTCGCCACTTTCGCCCTCAAGAACAACGCTGTCGCTGCCTGCATAAGTGACGATAGAAACTCTGTCATCAGTCCCAAGGTTTTCAGCAAGCATTGAGAAAGCCTGCTGAACAAGAGGAAGCTTATCCTCGTCCTCCATTGAGCCGCTCACGTCTATGAGGAAAACAAGGTTTGTAGGAACGTCCTTGACCTTTGCTTCCCTTGCCTGAAGCCCCACAAGCATAAGCTTTGCTTCACTGTTCCAAGGACAATCAGAAAGCTCGGTATTTATAGACACCGCACCCTCCGTAGGCTTTTCATAGTCATACTTGAAATAATTTATGAACTCCTCTGTTCTCACAGCGTCAGGATCGACCTCCCAGCCGTCGTTTATCATTCTTCTCACGTTTGTGTAGGAAGCCGTGTCAACGTCTGTGGAAAAGGTGGAAAGCGGTTCGTCTGAAACGAGCTTATAGCCGTTTTCCGTCAGGTGGTTATACTCCTCGGTATTGTAACCGCCTCCTATGTTCGCTGTGCCGTCAGTATCCCCAGCTGTAACATTGTTGTATCTGTAGTTTTCCGCAGTTGTTCTTTCATTGTTATAGCTGCCGCTCTTTCTGCTCTCCGAGCCATCATAACCGCTTCCGCATGAAGCAAGCATTGTCGCCGTCATAACAAGCGACAGAGCTGTGGTCAAGTTTCTTTTTATGCTGTTTGAAGTTGTCTTTTTCATAGCTGTCATCTCCCGTAAAATAGCGTGGGCGATATGCCCTTGCGTTATTAGTTACATAGTCCTCCACTTAGCAAGCAGGTCTTGCAGATCGTTTTTCGAGGAATATCTCATTCGGTCATAGAAATAATCGTTCTTGCTTTTCTGCGAGCCTTTGAGAATACCCGAATCATCATCAAGACTTTTCCAGCCGTTTTGAAAAACGATATCCCCGTCAAGAGAAATTTCTATCTGAGGTGCATTTTCAAAGGCCATAGAATAAGTGCCGTTTTCTTTCCTCAGTGGTATGAAATATTCTCTGTTTTCCTGCATGATATAAGGGGTAGAGCTTTCAATGGTGATATTTGTTTTGCTTTCTTCTCCTGTCTTTGATACAAGGCTGTTTATTCTCAGGGTGTAATGTGCGCTGTCGCTGTCGAGCCTTGCTGAAAGCACTGTCACATCTGCAAAGAAGTCTGTATCTTCCAGAACGCTGTCCTCTGTGAAATAATCATCGCCCTTTGGAATGTAGCTGTCCTCATAAGCCTTTGTGTCTGTGTGACTGAAACTGAGCTGTTCGTATGTCTTTTCTTCTCTGTTTTTAAGCCTAGCCTTGTCAGCCGTTTCTACGCTATGCTTTGAAACACTGTCCGACTCTGAGCGGATATCGGCGTAAAGGCTTACGCCGCCGATAATAAGCACGAGCGAGGCTGCTGCCGCTGCAAATTTTCTGTAATTTCTGCGGCTTACTTTTATCTGTGTCTGATCTTTGTCCGTTTTGTTTTCAAGCTGTCCCTCTATCCTGTCCCAGAGCTTTTCCATGTCAGGGGCAGTATCAGAAATATGCTTTTTGTAAAGAAATTTTATGTTCTTAGCCATAGATACTGTCCTCCTTTATGGTCTTTTTTAGTTTGAAAACAGCCTGACGGTATTTCCATGTGACAGTACCCAGCGGCTTCCCCACTGCCCGACTTATCTCACGAAATGTCATATCCATTCCAAGCCTCATGTTCAGGATATCCCTTTCGTCCTCTGAAAGCAGCTTCAAAGCCTCCTCGAAGGTGAGCTTTCCGATCACATCGTCGTCTACCCGCATACTGTCCTGCTGTTCTTTATGCCCTGCTTCTTCATCATCAAGGGTCGGCGTTTCGTGCCGCCTTTTTCTGATAAAGTCAAGAGCGAGATTTTTCGCCATTACAGTCAGATATCGCTTATGCCCCGTTCCCTTTCGGTACTGACCTGCGGTGTCCCATAGCTTTAGGAAAAAATCTGATGTAAGGTCCTCAGCGTCCTGAGGACTTTTCACAATGTCAAGCATGATGTTATATATCACCTTGCCGTAGCATTGATAGATCTCCCTAAGCCCGTTTTTGTCATTTTTCAGGATCAGCTCCACCCTGAAATCGAACTCAGTGTCGGTCAAGTCTTTCACACCCCTCGATAACCTATATACGATTCTGCACGGGAGATTTTATGGCAAAATAGTATACAAATTTCACTTTTATTTTTTGTGTATTAACAACAAACTTATGTACAAACACGATTGTGCCGATAAGATATTTTAGCACATTAAAGTGCTTCTGTCAAATAAAAGAACACACCCCCGTCCATTTGAACGCGGGTGTGTTCTTCGTGTGAAGATCTATGAGAAATTATTTGGAGAGGTCAATATTTCTTACAGCGTCCCTTACCTTTAGAACAAAGGTCGGAGAAACTGAAAGCTCGTCAATGCCCATTCTCAGGAAGGTTTCTGTGAGAGTAGTGTCAGCCGCAAGCTCACCGCATATACCTATCCATGCGCCGTTCTTGTGTGCATTCTCTGCGGACATCTCAATAAGTCTGAGTATAGCCTCATGGTGAGTGTCGCAGAACTGCTCTATATCAGGGTTCTGTCTGTCGCAAGCAAGGGTATACTGAGTGAGGTCATTAGTGCCAACGCTGAAAAAGTCCACAAGCTTTGCAAGCTTATCGCTTATGATAGCCGCCGCAGGGGTCTCTATCATGATGCCAAGTTCAACGCTGTCAGAAACTGTTATACCCTGTTCTTTAAGTTCAGCCTTGACTTCACCACACATAGCAAGGGCTTTTTCTACCTCTGAAACGCTTGTTATCATAGGGAACATTATGCCCAGATTGCCGTATACGGAAGCTCTGAAAAGCGCTCTGAGCTGAGTTTTGAATATCTCAGGTCTTGTAAGACAAATTCTTATTGCTCTGTATCCCAAAGCTGGGTTTTCCTCTTTTTTCAGACCGAAATAATCCACCTGCTTGTCGGCACCGATATCGAGCGTTCTTATGATGACCTTTTTCCCTGCCATGCTCTCAAGAACACGCTTATAAGCCTGAAACTGCTGTTCCTCTGTAGGGAAATCTGAGTTTTCAAGATAGAGAAACTCGCTTCTGAAAAGACCTATTCCGCCTGCGTCATTGAGAAGCACAGCACCGATGTTGTCAACGCTTCCGATATTTGCATAAATGTTTATCTTTTTACCGTCCTTTGTGACATTCTCCTTGCCTTTGAGGGTCTGCAAAAGACGCTTTTTCTCCTCGTCTGCTTTCTGCTTTGCGGTAAGCTCAGCGGTGGTCTTTTCATCAGGGTCAACGAATATCTCACCTGTAAAGCCGTCAACGATAGCAAAGTCGCCGTCCTTTATTTCTGACAGGAAATTGCTACCTACGCCTATTACCGCAGGTATGTTCATATTTCTTGCAAGGATAGCTGTATGTGAATTTGATGAGCCATGTGCAGTAACGAAGGCAAGCACCTTGTCTTTATCAAGAGATATAGTTTCGCTTGGTGCAAGATCATCGGCACAAACTATCATCTTGTCGTCACCTGCTGAGCCGTCGCTTACGCTGCCTGTGAGGTTTGCGATTATCCTGTTTGAGATATCCTTTACATCTGCGGCTCTTGCCTGCATATAAGGATCGTCCATAGAAGCAAACATCTCCGCAAAGTTGTCTGCCGTCACTGCCACTGCATATTCTGCGTTGACCTTCTGGCTGTCGATGATATTCTCTATAGACTCGTTATAATCATCATCTTCAAGCATCATCATGTGTATCTCAAAGATCTGAGCATTTGTTTCGCCCACCTCCCTGAGTGCCTTGTCATAAATGCTCTGGAGCTGTTCTGTGGCTGCCTGCTTAGCTTTGGCAACTCGCTTCTTTTCTCCCTCGCTGTCTTCTGTGTGAATACGTTTTATAGCGGTATCCTGCTTTTTGAATACTGAGATCTTACCCATTGCTACCGCACCGTAAACGCCTTTTCCTGTATACTTAGTCATAAATATCCGCCCCTTTTCTCATAGATCTTATTATTTTTCATGCTTTTTCCAGCCGATGGGACGCTCCTGCGAACACACCGCAGAAACGTCCCGTCGGCTGGACGGCTTTTACCGCCCAGCTGACAGATAATAATTAAAGTGTTTCCTCAAAAAATGCCTTGAGTGCTTCGGAAGCCTTGTCCTCGTCTGCACCCTCGCAGGTAACAGTAACAGTATCGCCCTGCTTAACGCCAAGACCCATAAGAGCCATAAGCTTTGTGATGTTCACGCTCTTTCCGCCCTTTTCGATAGTGCAAACGCTCTCGAACTCCTTTGCTTTCTTTGCAAGAAGTCCAGCCGGTCTTGCGTGGATACCAACTTCGTCTGTGATAGTGTAGCTAAATGTTTTCATGATGAATACCTCCAAATAATTATTTTATCTTCAAGATCATATCTCCTGCCGAAACGCTGTTTTGTGCAACAGGTTCAACAGACGCAAAATCGTCCGTGTTGCCTATTATCAAAGGCGTTGTCACCTTATAGCCTGCGGCTTTTATCTTATCCATATCAAAGCTTATGAGCAAGTCGCCTTTCTTGACTTCTTGACCGTCACTGACATGGGCTTCAAAATACTGTCCGCCAAGCTTTACAGTGTCGATACCGATATGGAGAAGTATCTCCACTCCATCGTCCGATACCATATTTACGGCATGCTTTGTGTCAAAAACGCTGTCTATTTTTCCGTCGCATGGGGCGTAAAGCTTGCCCTCTGACGGCTCAACGGCTGCGCCCTCGCCCAGTATCTTTTGTGAGAACACCTCGTCCTCAACGTCCTCAAGCTTAACGGCAGTGCCGTTCATGTGGGAGTAAAGCGTTATTGTCTTGCCGTTAGTTTCTGTGTTTTCTGCACCCTCGGTCTGCGGTTTTTCTTCTATTTTATCAGAAGCTTTCTCAGTGCCGATAATGCTGTCAGGATCGTCGCTGTATGGTGAATCGATAAAGTCCTCAAGATCTGATTTTATAACTGAGACCTTTGGTCCGTAAATGACCTGAACGCCGTTGCCCTTGTGGATAACGCCCGAAGCACCGCTGGCTTTGAGCATATCGTCCATGACCTTTGAGGCGTCATTTACTGTAACTCTAAGTCTTGTTGCACAGCAGTCAACGTCTGAAAGATTTTCCTTGCCCCCAAGACCTTTGAGTATCGTTGCGCTTACAACGTCTGAAGTCCTCTTGTCTGTGCTCTTTACCTTTGCCGCCTTAGCCTCGTTTACGTCGCTTCTGCGATAAAGCTTAGGTTCAACGTCATCAGGCTCTCTGCCAGGTGTTTTAAGATTCATCTTTGTTATCATAAAGTAGAACACAAAGTAGTAAACAACTGCATAGATAAGCCCCACAACAACTATCCATATCCAGTGGGTCTTTGCGTTGCCCTGCAAAATTCCGAAGAGGGTCATGTCTATAAGACCGCCTGAGAACGTCATTCCAACGCCAACGTTAAGAATGTGCATAAGCATATATGAAAGTCCTGCCAATACGCAATGAACAGCGTACATAAGAGGAGCAACAAACAGGAATGTGAACTCCAAAGGCTCTGTGATACCTGTTATCATTGAAGTAAGAGCCGCTGACAGAAGCAAGCTTCCTACTACCTTTTTCTTTTCAGGACGAGCAGTTTTGTACATTGCAAATGCTGCAGCAGGAAGACCAAATATCATGAACGGGAATTTTCCTGCCATAAATCTTGTTGCCGATACTGAGAAAACTTCTGTTGACTTTGAAGCAAGCTCTGCAAAGAATATGTTCTGTGCGCCTGCTACCATGTTGCCGTCTATCATCATCGAGCCGCCAAGCTCTGTCTGCCAGAAAGGCATATAGAAAACGTGATGAAGTCCGAACGGGATAAGTGCACGTTCAAGTATTCCGTATATCCAAGTGCCTGCATATCCTGAGTTGAGAACGAGCACGCCAAGCTTTGAGATACCAAGCTGTACGATAGGCCACAGATAGAACATTATGATACCAACGATAAGGTATGTGACAGTTGAAACGATAGGAACAAATCTTGTTCCGCCGAAGAATGAGAGCACCTGCGGAAGTTCTGTTTTATAGAACTTGTTGTGCAGTGCCGCAACGCCAAGTCCTACAAGGATACCGCCGAAAACGCCCATTTGCAGCGTGGTGATACCAAGCACTGACGTTGTGGAGTTTTCTGCCATTGCCTCAACGCCGCCCTTTGCGGTGATAAGTGCGCTGATAGTGGTGTTCATTACGATATAGGCGATAGCACCCGAAAGGGCTGCGACTTCTTTTTCCTTCTTTGCCATTCCGATAGCAACGCCCATTGCAAACAGAAGTGCAAGGTTATCGAAAACGGCGCTTCCCGTTTTGCTCATTATGTCGAGTATAGTGTAAAGCACACCGCCCTCATAGATGAATTTGCCAAGATGATAGGTTTCGATAGTTGTGGCGTTTGTAAAGGAGCTGCCTATTCCAAGAAGCAGACCCGCCACCGGCAGCAGTGCGATAGGGAGCATGAAAGAGCGTCCCACACGCTGCAATACACCGAAAATTTTATCCTTCATAATAATAATATCCTCCATGATCAATTTATCTCAGCTGAATTATCATTATGGTACCGTTAATGATAATACCGCAGCGAATACATTATATATAAGCTGTGGCAATAATGCCTATCCGCTTATTTTCTTCAGATGAATCGAAAGAGTTATCATTTCATCTTCCGATATAGTTTTAGCATAATTCTTCAAAATATGATCCTGCATATGTTTTGCGCATTTATACTGCTTTTTGAATTTCTTTTTTATGATATCAGCGAACTCCTCGTCCCTGCTGAGAACATTAGGAAGCTCCTGAGATTTGAAGAGTCTTTTCGCAAGATATTTTAAATGCACAAGAAATCTTTCATATGCAACCGAGTTCTTGTTTATCTTCCCTGCCAGACAAGCGTCCGCTATCTCAGCACAGCCGTTCACCATTTTAGTGATATCCTGTATCTGTTCCATTTTTGTGCCCAGCCTTGCGTTTATGATGTGCATTGCGATAAAGCCCGCTTCATCACCCCTAAGCTCCACGCCAAGCCTTTGATATATCTCCGCCACGCAATATCTTCCAAGAGCAAGCTCCTTCGGGAAGCAATCGCTTATGGCGTCCATGAGAGGATTATCAAATTCAAGTCCCTGCTTTTTTCTTTCAATGGCAAATGAGATGTGATCTGAAAGTGTTATTATGAGCGACTCGTTTAGCTGTCCGTCGATATGTGAAGAAATATAGTCCACAAGATCTGCCGTAAGCTTTATATGCTCATATGGTATCTCGGTCAGGCACTCGATAAGTCTTTTTCTAAGCTCTGAGTCTGTGACAAGATACATTTTCTGAATCTTATCCTTATCAGGCTCGTCGCCGTATTTTTTTCCGAAGCCTATCCCCTTGCCTGAGATTATCTGCTCTTTTCCTTTATCGTCTATGACGCTTACGGTGTTATTATTTATCACCTTGATTATTTTCATTAAAAATCCCCCTATAAAATAAAAAAACCAACCTTAATACGAACTCACACAATATGTCCGTACAAAGTTGGTCATGCCCAGTCTATAAATGAAAGGTAACACTCCAATAAAAGATGTTATGTATCAATTTTACTATAATTATATTAACACACCTACATTTATTTGTCAACAGCATACATAAAATTTGTTTTCCGAATCTGTTTTTTTAACAAATAAGCTCATTTTGTTTTGTATAAAACCTACAATTATCAGCCTGAAAAGCACAAAAAAGCCGTGGAAACACTGCTGTTCCCACGGCTTTCGGTATGTTAAGAGAGTATCTGTATAGCTTTATTACTTTGTCATAAGCTCGCAAACAAGGTTTGCAAACTCAACAGGGTTGTCGATAGACATACCCTCGATAAGCAAAGCCTGATCGTAAAGAAGCTTTGCATAATCTTTCAGCTTGTCCTTATCGTTAGCATAGAGGTCTTTGAGCTTCTCAAAGATAGGGTGGTTTGGATTTATCTCCAGTGCCTTTTCAGCCTTTACCTTATTGCCGTCATTCTGAGGCATAGCGTTGAGGACCTTCTCCATTTCGATAGTTATGCTGCCGTCTGATGAAAGGCAAACAGGGTGAGTTTTAAGCTTCTTTGAAAGACGGACAGTCTTTACCTTGTCAGCGATAGCTTCCTGCATGAAAGTGAACATATCCTTGTTCTCTTCGTCAAGCTTTTTAGCCTCTTCCTTTTCTTCCTCTGTGTCAAGGTCGAGATCAGCGTCGCTTATGGACTTGAAAGGCTTGCCGTCATAGTTTATCATCACCTTGATAGCGAACTCATCAACGTCCTGTGTGAAGTAAAGAACTTCATAGCCCTTATCCTTGATCTTTTCAAGCTGAGGGAGCATTTCGATCCTTTCCTTTGTTTCGCCGCAGGCATAGTAGATCTCTTTCTGATCTTCTTTCATTCTTGAAACATACTCTTTGAGTGTAACGTTCTTGCCGTCAAATGAGGACGGGAACATAAGGAGATCTTTCAGAGTTTCGTTTGCAGCGCCGTATGACTGATAAATGCCAAACTTGAACTGAAGCCCGAATACGCTGTAGAACTTCTCATACTTCTCACGGTCGTTTTTCAGAAGCTTTGCAAGCTCGTTCTTTATGGACTTTTCAAGGTTCTTTGCGATTATCTTGAGCTGTCTGTCCTGCTGTAAAAGCTCACGGGAGATGTTCAGTGAGAGATCCTCAGAGTCAACAACACCCTTTACAAAGCTGAACCAGTCAGGAAGCAGATCTGCACACTTTTCCATTATCATTACACCGCTTGAATAAAGCTGGAGTCCCTTTTCATAGTCCTTTGAGTAATAGTCAAAAGGTGCACGGGCAGGTATATAAAGCAGTGCATCATATGTTGCAACGCCCTCGTTCTTTGAATGGATATGTGCAACAGGTGGCTCATAGTCGCCGAACTTCTCCATATAGAAGTTGTTGTAATCCTCGTCCTTTAGCTCGCTCTTGTTCTTCTTCCAGATAGGGGTCATGCTGTTAAGAGTTTCGATAGCCTTGTGTACCTCAGGCTCTTTACCCTCCTCATTATAATGAGTATGCTCGACTTCCATTCTGATAGGAAATCTGATGTAGTCAGAATATTTCTTTACAAGTGACTGTATCTGATACTGATCAAGATATGTTGAATACTTTTCGTCATCAGTATCGTCCTTGAGTTTAAGTGTGATAGTTGTGCCGACGCCGTCAGGCTTGTCACACTCTTCTATTGTGTAGCCCTCAACACCGTCAGATGTCCACTTGTAAGCCTGATCGCTGCCAAAAGCCTTTGTTACAACGGTAACTTCCTTTGCTACCATAAAAGTAGAATAGAAGCCTACACCGAACTGACCGATGATATCAACATCGTCCCCAAGGTCATTGTCTTTCTTGAAAGCGAACGAGCCTGAGTTTGCGATAGTACCAAGGTTGTTTTCAAGATCCTCCTCGGTCATACCGATGCCGTTATCAGAAACTGTAAGCGTTCTGTTTTCCTTGTCGATAGCGATATTGATAGCGAAGTCGCTCTTTTTCATTCCCACAGAAGTGTCTGTCAAGGACTTGAAATACAGCTTATCAATAGCGTCGCTTGCATTTGAGATTATCTCTCTGAGAAAAATCTCCTTATGAGTGTAGATCGAATTGATCATCATATCAAGCAGTCTTTTGGATTCTGCCTTAAATTCTTTTGTCTGCATAAAATCTCGACCTTTCCTTAATAATATTTTACTTTCTTTGAATACTGTTCCATATAATTAGCACTCTATCTATTTGAGTGCTAATTATATTATACAACAAGGTTGATAAAATGCAATAGTTATCACAAAATTTCTCTTATTTATTTACAATCTCATAACATTTCATCACATACCTGACAAAATACCATTTGCAAAAGCACCATGTTGTGTGTTATAATATATAGATAAGACCGAACAAGGGAGGAATAATATTTGACTACCAAAAAGTCTGTTTCTCTGCTGACCCCTGAAAAACAGCAGGAAAAGAAACTTCTTACTATAGATTGCGTGAAAATTTCACTTCTGCTCATTTTATACAACCTGCTAAACAGGATATTCGCAGTGTTATTCTTTTACGTTGCATACACTTACCACTCAGGAAAATTCACTCTTAGCTACTCGGCAGTTCTCAGCTATCTGAAAAAGCAGACCGCTTTTATAAGCTCAACTACTTTTTCCATGACGGCAAATTTGTTTATCACTCTTATGAGTGTGCTTGTTTTTGGGATAGTTTTTGCTATACTTTTCCGAAAACGAGAATCAAGCTTCATAAAGCCGAAAAAAGGCACGGCAGTAAAAGGGTTAAAATGGTTTTCAGCCTGCTTTGTAATAAACATTCTGCTGTCACAGCTCATATCTATCCTCACGGGTATACTTGGTCAAAACGGAGTGACAGTTCCCACAAGCGATTTTTCCATTCATCAGCCCTCTGCCCTTGCAGTAATAGTGCAGTTCTCATACGTTGTGATAATAGCCCCTATCGTGGAGGAATTTATCTACCGTGGAGCGATCCTCACGGCTCTAAGCCCATACGGAAGGGGTGCGGCGGTGCTTTTCTCGGCACTTGCATTCGGACTTATGCACGGAAATATCCCTCAGGCGGCTTCGGCATTCGGCACAGGACTTGTTTACGCTATTATCGCCGCAAAGTGCGGCTCGATACTGCCAACAGTTATAATACACTGTCTAAACAATCTGCTTGCAAACTTCTCGTCCATATCTGACGCAATAGGACTTGAACACTATGAAACCTTCATGAGCGTTGCTGAGATAGTCATAGGACTGGTAGGCTTTATGGTGCTTTTCACAAGTCTTAAAAAGCTTATCATTGATGACAGCGAAAACGTGCTTACACCGAAAGAATGTCGCAGATACGTCTTTACAAACCCTGCCACTATAGTATATATGCTCTGCCTTATCATACCGATAATAAAGAGTCTTGTCCAGGCAAACAGCTAAAAATCACAAACAAAAAACGGGTGACTGCCAATAACAAATTGACAGCCACCCGATATTTTTTTATCCAAAAAGCCTATTAATAAGCCTTGCCCCAAAGCACCATATGCTTCGCAGGCTTTCCACAGCATATGCAGGTATCTGCTATCTCTTCCTGCTCGAACGGGATACATCTTGAACCTACTCCTGTGAGTTCCTTTACCTTATCCTCGCAAGCTTCGTCGCCGCACCACATTGCCTTAACAAAGCCGTCGCCCTTTTCCTCAAGAGCCTTTGTTATCTCGTCAAGTGTCTTGCAAACATAGGTACGTCTTTCTCTGTTTTCAAGTGCCTTCGCATAAAGACCATCATGAACAGCCTGAAGTCTTTCATTTACTGTTTCAACAAGCTCATCAAGCTTGCAGAATACCTTTTCTCTGTTGTGTCTTGTAACAAGCACACACTGATCGTTCTCAATATCCTTTGGACCAATTTCAAGTCTTACAGGAACGCCCTTCATCTCATACTGTGCAAACTTCCAGCCAGGTGACTGCTCTGAATCGTCAAGCTTAACTCTTATGCCTGCATTTTTAAGTGTGTTGTAAAGCTCGTTAGCCTTGTCAAGAACGCCCTCTTTGTGCTGTGCTATAGGTACGATAACTACCTGAACAGGTGCAACAGCAGGTGGCAGAACAAGTCCGTTATCGTCGCCGTGTGTCATTATAACTGCACCGATAAGTCTTGTCGTAACGCCCCATGATGTCTGGAATGGGTGTGCAAGCTTATTATCTCTTCCGGTATAAGTGATATCGAAAGCCTTTGCAAAGCCATCGCCAAAGTAATGCGAAGTGCCTGCCTGCAAAGCCTTGCCGTCGTGCATAAGAGCCTCGATAGCATATGTTGCTTCTGCACCTGCGAACTTGTCGCTCTCTGTCTTTCTGCCCTTTACGACCGGCATAGCAAGCTGCTGCTCGCAGAAATCAGCGTATACGTTGAGCATTCTCTCTGTCTCCTCGATAGCCTCCTCAGGTGTCTCGTGGATAGTATGACCCTCCTGCCACAGGAACTCTCTTGAACGAAGAAATGGTCTTGTTGTTTTTTCCCAACGTACAACAGATACCCACTGATTGTAAAGCTTAGGAAGATCTCTGTAGGAATGAACTATATTAGCATAATGCTCGCAGAAAAGCGTTTCAGACGTTGGTCTTACGCAAAGTCTGTCTTCAAGCTTTTCACTTCCGCCGTATGTTACCCAAGCTACCTCAGGTGCAAAGCCCTCAACGTGGTCTTTCTCCTTCTGAAGCAGGCTCTCAGGGATAAACATAGGCATGCAAACATTTTCATGACCAAGCTCCTTGAACTTTGTGTCAAGTATATGTTGGATATTCTCCCATATTGCGTAGCCGTAAGGTCTTATTACCATACAGCCCTTTACGCTTGTGTATGAAACAAGCTCAGCCTTCATACATATATCAGTATACCACTTTGCGAAATCCTCGTCCATGGAGGTTATCGCATCAACCATTTTCTTATCCTTAGCCATTTATAAAACCTCTTTCTTATATCATTCAGGCATTGTCATTATTCTTGTTGCCGTCGTCTTTTTTAACAGCTTCACTGCTGACATTCTTCTTTTTCTTTTTAAAATTAAGAGCATAGATATCCTCATTATATATCTTATAGTTGGGATCCCAGCCGTCAATGTGGGACTTATCAAATATGCCCTGTACCTTATAGTTCTCAGGATCATTCCCTGTATTCTCACCGTCCACCCTTTCGGGATCGTCCTTTTCGGCAAGCTCAGGGTGACGTTTTTCAATAAATCGTGCTATTTTTGGAGTGATAAGGCAGGCAATGACGATAAAGGTCATTATTACGACACAGCCTGCTGCCAGCTTCAACAGCAATAGCAGTAATTCTTTATTCAGACAAGTCACCTCTTTTCGCAAACATAAAGTTATTATAGCACAATTATTATCCAAATTCAAGAGGTGAAATATGAATTTACCGCCATTTCCGACCTTTAGCACGAAAAAAGGCGGAACAAAGTCCGCCTTAAAGCATTTTCTTTCGTTTGAAAAAGATTATACACACTATCACTACTATTATACTAAGGGCTATAACACCCGGATACCCCTCTTTAAGTTCGGGCATATTCTGAAAGTTCATGCCATACCAGCCCGTGATAAGGGTCAGAGGGAAAAATATAGTGGATATAACCGTAAGAAACTCCATATTCTTGTTCTGCTGAGCATTGACATGGGACTGATAAGCGTCTCGCACCTGCGTTGCATATTCAAGAAGATGTACAGTTCTGCCCATGAGCCTGTCGGCACGGTCTGAGATAGTGCCGAAATATTTTTTCTGCTTTTTCTCAAAGAAGCCGTTCTCGTCCTCTTCAAGCTCTCTGCCCAGATCCATTATTTCATCATAGTAGCTTCTCAAAATAAGAAGCTCTTTTCTGATAGGCGTTATGGTTTCAAGAAAATCGTCCGTCTTGCCATCGTTTACGTTTTCCTCAAGCTCCATAAGCTTTTGCTCATGTTCCGCAAGAAGCTCGGTGTCACGGAGCATAAATTCGCTGAAAAAATTGTAGATAAAATGCTCCCTGCTCTCTCCCTGATTATGCCTGCTTCTCTGTATGCGTTGGACTAACCTGAGCGAAAACTCCTCATCGTCTATTATCACCATGTTTTTGTTGTCGATAAAAAACTGTATCCTGTGTCGGCTTCCCTTTATGTCAAGAAGCTTGGGTATAGAAAGCGTGCCTGCCAGACAGAAAGGCTGTGATTCTATCTTACAGAACACAACGTCACGCAGGGATATCACGCCCTCGTAGGTTATGTTCGCCGTTCTGAGGGTTTCCTCTGCGTGAGCAGAGTCGGTAATAAACACAGCCGAGCAAGTTTGTTCGCTTAGCTGTGCCGGTGTTATTTCTTCAAGTGAACCCTTCAGGGCAAATATGGTCATTTATCCTCGACCTCCGCCTTTGAAGCTCTTTCATAGGCAAGATCATAGAAAAATTCCTGAGAATTGAGCGGCTCTTTACCGTCTGAAACAAGGGTATATTCCCCGTCAGAATCAAGCTCTCTTGCCTGACAATTATCTGCAAGCATTTTATCGAACATCATGCTTATCTGAGACTTGATATCCTCGTCAAGAATAGGTGTAGCGACCTCAACACGTCTGAGGGTATTTCTTGTCATAAAGTCTGCGGAAGCAATATATATCTTTCTTTCCTCGCCCTTGCCAAACATATAGATACGGGAATGTTCAAGAAAACGTCCTACAATGCTTATTATCCTGATGTTGTCGGTTTCGCCCTCAACGCCTGGGATAAGACAGCATATGCCTCTTACCACAAGGTCTATCTTAACGCCTGCTCTTGAAGCTTCGATAAATCTGTCGATTATCTTCTTATCAGTGAGAGAATTTATCTTCACGCCTATATAGCCCTCTCCCCCTGATTGTGCTATGGCTATCTGCTCGTCTATCATATCAAGCACCTTGTTTTGCAGACAATTCGGTGCAACAAGAAGCTTGTCAACGCTCTTTACAGTATCGTCAGAAGCAAGAGCATTGAACACGTCTATAGCGTCCTTTGCGATGTCCTTATCGCAGGTCATAACAGACAGGTCGGTATAAAGTCTTGAAGTTTTCTCGTTGTAGTTTCCGGTGCCTATCTGAGTATAATACTCGGTCTTTGTGCCTGAACGCTTTGTGATAAGGCAAAGCTTTGAATGTACCTTATAGCCCTCCAGACCATAGATAACAGTACAGCCAGCCTTTTCAAGTCGGCGTGACCACTCGATATTATTTTCCTCATCAAATCTCGCCTTAAGCTCCACCAATACAAGAACGTCCTTGCCGTTCTCTGCGGCTTCACAAAGGGCTTCGACCACCTCACTGTGCTTTGCCACACGATACAATGTCATTTTTATAGACACAACATTTTTATCGTCAGCCGCCTCACGGAGCATATTGATAAAAGGCTTTATGCTATCAAAAGGATAAGAAAGCAGTCTGTCTTTCTTTTTTATCTGCGGCAGGATCGGCTTGTTATCGTCAAAGGCAGTAAACCTCTGCGGAACTCTCTTTTTATAGAAAAGCTCGGTTTTCTGTCTGAGTATATCCTGTATCTGGAACAGAAATGACAGATCAAGGGGAGTACTGTTTCTGAAAACAGATTTTTTATTCACTTCAAGCTGTTTGCAGAGCAGGTCAACGATATTGTTATCAAGCTGCCTTGAAAGCTCCAGTCTGACAGGTGCAAGACGCTTTCTTTTCTTGATAAGGTCAGCCATGAACTCACGGTAATCAAGATCTTCGTCGTAAAGTGCGTCAGCGTCGATATCAGCATTTCTTGTAACTCTTATAAGCGACTTTGACTTGACGGTGTAGCCCTTGAAAATTTTAGGCACATAGTGGAGGATAAGCTCTTCAGAAAGCATATACTTGCCTGTTGAACCGACCTTTATAAGGCGTGGGAAGACCTCGCTTCCGCAGGAGATAACACCCAGCTTCTCCTTAGAATTTTTGCTTTCAAGGACAACTGCGGCATAGATATCCTTATTTTTAAGGAAAGGGAAAGGCTGTCTTTTGCCCACCACCATAGGTGAAAGCAGCGGAGCTATCTGATTAATAAAATACTGTTCCAACTGAGAATTTTCCTCCGCTGTAAGCTTGGAAAAATCAACAAGAGCAACGCCCTGCTCGGCTATTTTCTTCATAAGGTCAGCGTAGATCTTATTTTTACGCTCGTTAAGCTCACCCACTCTAGCGATAACGGCTTTGAGCTGTTCCTTAGCGGTCATATTTGTTTTATTTTCCCTGCTGTCCGGATCGACCTCCATCTGGTCAGTAAGCGAGCCTACACGAACCATAAAGAACTCGTCCAGATTGCTCTGATAGATAGAAGCAAAAGAAAGTCTTTCACAGAGTGGCACGCACTCACGCTCAGCCTCCTCAAGGACTCTTTCATTAAATTTCAGCCATGACAGCTCTCTATTCATAAACACATTTTTCATTGTGCCATACTCCTTTTATTATGATATCAAAACATCTATACTGATTTAATATATTATATCACAAAACGGCAAATTGTTAAAGAGTTTTAAGCAAATTTCATGTAAAATATTCTTATTATACACTTCCTGTATTGTAGCTGTACACAAAAATTATGCAAAATGACGCATTTGCTTTTTAGCCAAAGCATAATACTGTGCAAAAAGGCAAAAATCAAAAAAGTCCAAACTTTTTGCGCAAAAAAGGTTGACAACGGGGCATAAATAGTGTATAATAATCAAGTCGCTATGAGAAACGCATATGGCGGTATAGCTCAGTTGGCTAGAGCACTTGGTTCATACCCATGGTGTCACCGGTTCAAATCCAGTTACCGCTACCACATTTCTCATAGCGAAAAATCGGCCCGTTGGTCAAGAGGTTAAGACGCCGCCCTTTCACGGCGGAATCATGGGTTCAATTCCCGTACGGGTCACCAAATCATATGCTCGGAAACAGCGTAAATGCGTTGTTTCTGAGTTTTTATTTTTCCCTAAAATCCACTCAACCACTTATCTGCCACTTATTTTGAAAATAACCGCTTTCGACTACCTCTTGGCTGTGTTCTATGTACCCCGCAAGGCTTGCGCCCTGCGGTTATTTTTATGCCCCGAAAACTTGTCCGAACTGTTCTTCTTCCTGCTCGTCCTCATCTTCGTAGGTGCCCTCTGTGCTGTCCTCGGAGTGCTTTTCTTCTTTCGCTTTAACCTCGTTCGTGAAGCTTAGAGCGTTGCTTATCGCATCGCAGTTGCGTGCTCTCGCCTCTTGGAACATATGGGAATATAAATTTAAGGTCGTTCCAACAACGCTATGTCCCATATCTGCGGACACCGCTACAACGTCCACACCCTCAAAAATCAATAGCGAGGCATGGAGGTGACGTAGAGAGTGAATATTTCGAAACGGTATTCCGATGCGCTCGCAGTAGCCCTGAAGCCACTCAAAGGGAGTCTGCGGATTCATAGGTGCGCCGTTCCATTTGGTGAACAGCCTGTCGTGGTCCTCCCATTTTGTACCGAGCTGTTTCGCTTCCTTGTCCTGCTCTGTCTTGAACTGCTTTAGCAGATTCATTATAGACGGTGGAAACTTTGACACACGCTTGGACTTTCGCGTCTTGGTGGTGTCGGTGTATATGTCCTTTTCCTTTGTATACTGAGATGTTCTGCGGACATGGATCAGGCTGTTCTCAAAGTCGATATCTTTCCATTCCAATCCCAGCATTTCGCTGCGCCTGAAGCCGCTGTATATCGAAAGCAGAAGGTACACCTGGTATTTCATAGGCTCGTCCCTTAAATGTTCGTAGAGTGTTTTTACCTCGTCCAGCGTATATATCTGCTTTTCCTCTTGCTCGGATTTTGGAACAACCACCCGTCTGCAAGGGTTGTCAGTCAGCATTCCCATACGGATAGCGTAGCTGAACACATCGCTGATAAGGCTGAGATGATGCACCGCTGTTTTGCGTGACAGCGGCTTTCCGTTGTTCATGTTCTTGCCGTTGATAAGCAAGTCAGTCACAAATTTCTGAATATCTCGACTCGTTATTTTGTCAAGTCTTTTATGACCAAGTGCTGGGTATATGCGTTTGGTGAGTTGTTTCATTCTCGAATATGATGTGGAACGCAGATTGACCTTTGCATATTCTTCAAACCACTGTTCGGCAAATGTCTCAAACTTGACTGCCGCAGTTATCTGTCCTCGCTTGCAGTCCTCCTCGAAAAGTATTGCTTGACGCTGCACCTCCTTTTCGATCTGCCGAGGTGTCATACCAGGCTCAGGTTTGTAGCTCTTGTACTGGTTGCGCTGCTTACCGTCTACGCCGTAGCCGCATGATACCTTTATTTCGTAAGTCCCATTGGGACGCTTTCTAATAGTCGCCATATATATTAAAACCTCCGTTTCAAAACCATGGCGCATTTCTACCGACAACATTTTACCACATCTCGGTGGAAAAGTCCAGAGAAATGCGCCGCCGTATACTTGTATCTTTCCTATGAGCTAATTTCTTACGATGTTTTTCCACGGAGATAGTTCAGAAAAATATCTTTGTTAATGAGATACTTTCTGCCGGCCATTATGTGCGGAATTTGATCGTTGATGCACATCTGACGTACTCTGTACTCGGTCATGCCGTTTACAAGAGCAGCCGCCTCCTTGATCGTAAGCATGGTGATCTTTGTTTCGTTTTTGTTTTCTGCCATTGTATTATCGCTCTCCTTGTTGTTTTGGTAATTCTGCTTATGGTATGTGTGATGTTCATTTTTACAGCTGTCCTTTCATAGTGTTTTCAAGGGTACAGTGAAATGTTGTACCCTTGGTATGTCGGAAATATATTACGTGTTCTCATGTCAGTAAAGCTGACATACAGCAACGTTTTGTTACACAACTTAATATGAGGTAAGGATTCGTCCACTCATCGGAGACCTCGTCACGTTCCGTTACTCTATCGATGCTTGTTCAGATTATTCATCATCGGCTATACCCTCATCAAAGTTTCTTGTTATCAGATCATCAAGATTGATTTTCCCTCTTGTGCGTCTGACATTGTTGACCGCCTCGCGCCTGATGTCCTTCAACTCGTTCTTGCTAACCTCAAAGACGCCTGCGAGAATAGCTATCAGCATTTCAACCTCGACTGCATATCTGAACAAGCCTTTTGATATTTTTGTTATGCCTTCATCGCTTGCCTGAGCAATGCACTCCGCAAGCTCCGGCACAAGAACATTACTCTTGGTATAGATAGTTCTTGTCGCAAGAAACAATTTCAGTGCCTGCTCTATCAGTTCCGAGCGGCTGATGTCCTGCTTTGTACAATAATCATCACACTCTGCAAGCACATCACCGGACACATAAATCCCTGTTCTGATTTTATCCAAGGTCAATCCTCCTTCTGATATTTGTAGGCATTTCTGAAATCAATAATGCCGTTTGTCCTGCGCACATCTTCAGTACACATTCCGTACAGCTTACCGACATCGGTTTCATCGACATCTGTCACCGCCGCAAGTATGTGCGACTGTATTGCAGACTGCACCGCCAGCTTGAACAATGCTCTGCTGATACGCTGCTCACTGCCTTTTACGATCCCGTCAATGACAGCTGATACCGTTTCACCGAGATACTCTGTCATATTCTCCGAATTACAATCAAGATATCCTGCATAAAACCTTATCGCTTTTTCAATAAAATCGCTCTGCGACTTTGCATTTGCTGCCGCCATATGAGTGGTCAGCAGTTCTTTTACTTCCGGGTAGAGCCACACCGCTTGTTTTTCTTTGTTCGCCATGGAAACGCCTCCTTAATACTGTTCGACTTTGTTCTTTCGCTGATATTTCGGTCGTGATTTCGCAGCGTTGCCCTCTTATGGTAACACACCCCAAAACCACAACCCCCTAAAATACTGCACAAGACCTTGCCCAAAAGCTCGCAATTGCGGTCGGCTTTGCCGTCCGCTGTGAATGCGGCGACCCCGCCGCTTTAACCTGCAATCTTATTCCTCTACGTCATAACCGCTTGGAATTTACCCGGTCCGTGCAATATGCCGACAGCCGATTTTACTCCATTTTTCTCATCTTCCTTCTGCAAAAAATATCTTGCTGTACCTCGCTCACAAACGCCGACAAATCACTCACAGCGGTGTTTTGTTGGCTCGTTGGTTAAACTATCCGACCTCGGCTGTGGGGCGGTACAAATCGCCCGATAGCCGTTCTTCCATCTTTAGCTTATTCAGCATCGCCACATTCACTACTGTGTTGGAGTTGTCCCTGACCGAGACCGTGTTGCGGCTTGTCCTTGACAGCAGCAAGCCCTCTTTACGAAGCTGACGAAGTAGCTCATTTTTGCTAATAGAAAAATGCTCACCCTGCTCGGCACACAGCTTTCGCACCTCGGAGTGTGTTGTGTCTGCGAACAGATAGTAGTGCTCATCGTCCTGCAAGCCGATGCAGTTTCTCTGACGGGGCGGAGAGTCAAGCCCTTTTGTTTCTACATAACACCGTCCGCTGTCCAGCAGACTTTTCAGCTTTTCACAAAACTTAGTTGTCGGATTTTCAAGCTCGATGATTTCTGCGTTTGCAGACACAGCTTTCAAAACGATCTCGTCGAACACCTTTTCAAATTTATCAAGCTCCGACTTGTTGATTTGATTTTTCGATTTAAGAAACACAAGCAGAAATGCAAACCCGATTTTCAAGTGTGCAAGCATGTCGGGTGTGCGGTTGTGAAACTTAATTCTGTTTGCACACAGCCTGTCCAGATAAAACTTGCGGTATTTCAAAAACACATCTTCGAGTGTTTTTACAAAAGCACTTTCATCATCAAGATACACATTTTTAATCCACTCAATGTAGCTTTGCATAATCCCACACAGCACTCCGTCATTTGCTAACTGCTGATATTCTGACAGATCATCAAGCTGAACATCGTTTTCATTAAGTTCAATATTGAAGTATCTCGCCGAACCCGACACGGAAATTTCAGGAGTGTACTCCGCTGTGATAATTGCATTGCCTGTAGGCGGTTTTGAAGATTGTAACTCCGCTTTTGAATTTAGTCGTGCACGACCAATTCTATCACCGTAGTATCGCGAAATATTCTGCGCAATGCTTTTCATCTCCTGCTCGTGAAACATTCCGCTCGGATGAAAATCGTCAATGCAAGTCAACACGTCTTTTAAATAGTATATGTTGCTCAAAATGCTATTCGCTGTGTCGTGGAATGACATCGGTAGGTCGCTTGCTGAAAACTTTCCGAAGAACGAAAGGAACAGCGCTGCAAGTGTGGATTTACGACTACCCGTCTTACCAATCAGCGCAGTCACAAACTTTGGCTCACAGCCTGCACTTTTCAGAAAGTGATTGAGCGGACACAGAAACGTTACCGCCAGCAGCGGTAGCATAACACACTGCGGTGCAAAACTGTTTTCAAGCATTGCAGACAAGTAAATCAAGTCCTCCTGCGAACCCTTTTCAGTGAAAGAATAGTTTTTCAGCTTGCCCTGCAGTTCAACGGTAAACGGACTGTTCTGCGTCGGCATCAGGAACACATACTCACCGTTTATCTTCTTCCAACCAGTTTGGAGATACATAGTTTCAAATTTCACCTCACCTTTCGTTAACATAATTGCGTGGCAGATTTTACTTAGCACGTTTTGCTTAGGCTGTGCAGCACCCAATGCACCCCAGCGGTTTAAGAGCCATTTCATGTTTTGCATTTCGTCTGCGGAAACAATCTGCTCCGACAGTTTAATTCCCGACTTGTGAACCGCACCGACCTTGAACATTTTCTTTTGCTCTGTGCCGTCATCTCTGGTGATTTCCGAAATAAGTGTGGGAACAAAGTCTGCAAGTTTCATTGGAACGACCTGATCTTTCACCTGAACCATTTCATAAAGGCAATTGCTTTTAACAACGTAGGGATAATTGTAGACTGTTTCATCAATCAGTTTTGCTTTTTTTCCTTCTGTCATGATTTCTGACATTGGCATCACTCCTTTTTTAATTTATGTAGTTGTTGTGGTGTGTCCTGCGCTTTCAAACATTAGCCGAACGCCCGACAGCTTATCAGGCTCATAGAGCAGCGTTCCTATTGCTTGCGACGGTTGGTATCACGCTCGAGAACGTGCAATGTCAGCAAGCTGAAACGTAAGTATCCGTTTCTGATTTTCATCGCCAACTGCAGTTGCTAGATGCAGGTTGAAGATTGTATTTGTCGCTCGTTTTGAAATACAAAAGTCATGGCGTACATCTTCAGCAGCTGGAACAGTTCATCACCCCTCCGTCAGAAATAACGTATTCGGTTACCGATTATTCAATTTTCAAGATTCCGTCAATCATTCGCTCTGTATATTAATTAGGCGAATTTTTTCTAATTTATCAAATCGCATTACAGGCAAAAAATCCATTCACTACATGGTTTCAAATGCTTATATCAATTGTACAATAAAAGTTACCACAAATCTGAAAAAGTGTGATATAATAAATATAGGTTTTTAGAGCTGACCTATAAATACACTTTTGAGGGGTACTTGACATGAACAATGCAATTTCAAACAATCCGAATTACGATATGCCCGACGACAGCTTTTTTAATTTCTATTTTCTGATTCACAAGAATAGAATTTTCACAACAAAAATAGCTTTGAAGGTTGGCGAAATCACAACGGCTCTGCTGAATATGAAAGCTGAGGACATGAAAAAGATTTATGACTTAACCGTCTCTTTTGCACGGTTTGCAGATAATAATATGGCGATGAAAAACGAGCAGACTATGACGGAATTTGTTGACCGCATAATCGAAATCGAACAAATTGCGGTGACTTTACCACCGTACTGCTATGTGAATATTGACCTGGAAAAAGAAAAACAGCGTGCCGAAATAATGAAAAGCAAGGCTTTCTACGGCAGGCTGTATGATATGACATCGGAGGAGTTTGCGGAGTATGAGAGGTACAAAAAGTTGTTTTCGGGGTACGGGATTGGGCTTTACATAATTGCCTGCTGTATAGCCGAAATGTCAGATGAATATTTTACACGGCTTAAGAAACGTGACGAAAGCAACTATGCGATTGCGTGGGGTGCGTTTAACGAATATTCCACTCTTTCGAGTGAGCTGATGGCGAGCGTGCCGTACTATGAAAAGGCAAGAGTTCGTGAAACCATGGACGTAAATATCGGCGTTTCGGGAATGATCGATCCCGATGATAAAGACAAGACATGGGTGGTTGATACCTGCGAATTTCATAATGCGCAAAGCGTTATTCAGTACGATTTTTTCAGAGGAATGCAGTATGGCAGAGCGCCTTTTCGCTGTCACCACTGCGGACGTTTTTTCCTTGCGACTGACAGCTACAAAACGTTTTACTGCAATGAAAAGTCTCCCGAAAATCCCAACAGAACCTGCCGTCAGATTGGCGCGAAAAACAAGCACAAGGAAAAGGCTGAGAACAATCCGATTATCCAGACCTACCACAAGGCGAGGAACAAATATTATCAGCAGAAATTCCGAGGAAGTATTTCGGATGCGGATTACGACAAAATTCTGCACTACCTTGAAACCATGCGTGACAAGGCAATTCGGGGCAAAAGTGACGAGAATGGAAATCTGATAACGTACAAAACGCTCGAACAGCTTTTTGAAAAGGACACGCTTTACAAGACATTAAATATCGGGGGAGAACAATGACCAAGAACACAAATGAACAGCTGATTCAGGATAATTACCGCAACGTATACGCACTTGCACATTCTCTTGCAAAATCATACAATCTTGCATTTGAGGCTTTTGAGGACTTGCAGAAGGTCGGCTACATTTCACTGATTGAGCAGTCGAAGACCTTTGACGAGAACAGCGGTGTGCCTTTTTGGACATATGCCTGCAAGGGTGTTAAGTTGAAAATGCTCGAAGAACTCCGCTTTATTCTCGATACGGTGAGTATTTCGCCTTATTTGAACAAGCAGATAGGAAAGGTGAGGAAAATCGTTTCAGCCAATGCCGAAAGCAACACATCAGAACTTATTGAAATCGTAAGTCAAATACTCAAAATATCAGCGGACAAATCCGAGGAGTTGCTGATTTTAAGCACAAAAGAGAAAACAAGCATTGATGAGTACCAATCAATGCTTGAAAGCGGTGAGGGTATGCAGGATGACAAGCTTGAAGATATGCTTAAGTCCGATTGTCTGAATCCCGAAGATTTAATGCTGGAGCAGGAAAATCAGGCTTTTGCCATGCTGTTGGCGGACAGTCTGGACGACATTCTAAGTCATCGGCAAGCGGAATATATCCGAATGTATTTTGGCATCGGGTGCGCTCCGCAGACCTTTGAACAAATTGGGGAGGAGTTCTGCGTTAACGCCGGCACGGTGGAAAAGGGCGTTAAGTCGGCTCTGAAAAAGTTGAAAGAGTATATTGACTGACCTATGTTCTATCGAGTTTCCAGAATGGGAATTCAGGTAGTATGCGTACTCCATTTTTGCTCCGTATTACCGCATTACAAAGAGCTATTTGCCCAGCATTCTCAGCGTTTTGCGAGGTTTCGGCTCGCATTACATTTGCATAACACAAAACAAACAAGCATATTACAACGGAGTGGCTGTAGTACGCTTGTACGCTATTGTATGCTTTTTTTGAGGCGTGGTATTACTCATAAAGTGCGGGTTTTACGGCATTTGCGAGGATGTAAGCTTTGTACGGTGGATTTTGACGGAGAGCTACACCTTACTCAGATTTTCATTCTTGCCGATGAGCACGTCAATCATCAGCTTTGCACCGTCACGGAATCCGGCTGAGTAGTTATCCACGGACATTACATCGTTAAGCTAAGACTGGGTGTCACACATCTTTTTGAGCAGTTCACCGTTTTCATCTCCGAGAATTTTGATTATCTGGTCATACAGATCAGCCTCGGTTTTCATCAGCTTGGCATACTGCGAATTGTCCCGAATTTTTGCATCGAAAAGCCTAAATTGCCGTAGTAAAGGTCTTTTATATAGTTCATTTTTGATATCTCCGTGATTGGTTTGGAAGTACGGTATATCACAATTATTCGTGGAATGGTAGCGGCAGATGTGATGAAAATTGAGTGGCGGATTTGGGAAGAAGTGATAAATTAGAATCATTTTACTGATTAACTGGCGTTTTAGTCACTGTTAAAGGCAGGTGTGTGTTACATTTGCGTTAAAAAATGTAAACATATATTGAAAAAATATGAAAAGTATGCTACAATGAAATGAATGCAAAAATGACTTTTTATAGCTTACGCTGATGAAGGGTAATAAGGTGGTCGAGATTGCGGAAATATGAGCCGATTTTCTGTTGTTCCTCTATTGTTGTCGGCATCATCAAATCCATATTTGCAATTTGTTTACCTGATACTTCGACAAATGTAGAACCTGCACCAATATGATACCGTGTCCGATATGCGGTAAGAGAACGGAATATATCCGGGCTTATGAATGAATATAAAGGGAGAGATACTATGAAAAACAGCGTTAAAAGAACAACAGCAGCTATACTGGCGACAATGATGATAGGCACAGGAATGTATGCACCTATCGATCACTATAATCTTTTTCCTCAGACATCAATAACCGCAGAGGCGGCAAGTGTCGGTAGGGTAACAGGTCTTAAATCTAATACTTTAAGCAACAGCGAGATAAAGCTTAAATGGAGCAAGGTCAAGGGTGCAAGCGGTTATACCGTGTATATGCGTAAGAACGGAAGTTATAATAAGGTCGCTGATACAAAAAGCACAACGTACACCGTAAAGAAGCTTCCAAATGCCACGAGAGAGAATTTTAAGGTAAGGGCATATAAAAAGGTAAATGGTAAAAAGGTATATGGCTCTTATTCTTCCAATTGGAACACCGCCACAAACCCACAGCCTTGCAAGGGATTGAAAGTATCTTCTGTAAATTCAGACAGCATTAAGCTTTCGTGGACGAAAATTGGCTGTACAAACTATCGTGTTTTCCAATACATAAGCGGTGAGTGGAAGGAGATAGGTAAGACCACAGGAACGTCCTACACCATTAAGAAACTCACGCCACAGACAGAGTACAAGTTTAAAATAAGGGCTTGCAAGAAGGACGACAAGAAGAAATGCAACAACCATTATGGTAAACATTCAAAAGTTGTTGCTGCCACAACGAGAAGTGACAAAATCACACAGGCAGACATAGATGCTATGAAGGCAGAACTTACAGCATATTCAAGAGAAAAGGCGACGTATATTAAGGAACATTATACGGAGTTTTGGAAGTACGGCATTGATTATAATACCGTAGAAGAATTATTTTCAATGCTAGAAAATGAATCCACACCTGAAAACAGCAGCTATAGTGATGTATATACAATACAATTTGACGAAAAGAATATTGATGATATGACCAAAATCTTCAAGGAACAGATAGACTATGAGTACAAACAGGATAGCGACGCTTATTACGTTGTGTATGTGGAAACCTGTCCTGACGGACATAGAACAAATCCAAACCCTTGTTGGGCTGTGTATTTCCTTTATTAATAGTGGACACATATAGCACAATTTCAATTGCTCCTCGGATTACAGGATAGCACAGGCACGCATTTTTAACCGTTTGTGAGCAAAGCTCAGCACGCATATTATCAGCCATCGCAAGACCGTTTGGCATCAGGTCATAACAGTCAAAAATTGCAGAAACATAGAGTTTTCCGTCTTTTGCTTTCACTTCCGTAATATCAGTAACACATTTCTTTAGCGGCTCATCAGCCATAAAATCACGTTTGAGAAGGTCGTCCGACTTGCGTGCTTCGCGGTCAGCTTTGGTGATTCCGCCCGGCTTGCGTTTTGGCTTATGTATGAGATTTATCTCCTCCATAACCTTGCGGACAGTACCTTCACAAGGCACATGAACGTCCGTAAACTCTCCGATTTCCTGCCTGTAAGTGAGCGCCTGATACATACGCACTCTGCCGTAATCTGCATTGCATTCGTCCTCACCATGAATTATCATCATGGCATCGGCAAGCGCCTGATACTTCCAAGGCTCATCTTTGCGCTCAAGATAGTCATAAAATGCCTGTCTGCTGACTTCAAGAGTCATGCAGTAAAAACTGATTTTTCCCTTAATTCTGCCGTCATCAGTGCGGATTGCGATGTATTTCAGTCTTTGCTCTTTCCCGACTTCTGACGGCTCGCTGCGAAAAAAGCGGCGGCGTCCTCTAAGAATTCGTTCATCTCGTTAAGGCGTTTTATTTCTTTTTCCATCGCATTTGTCTTCTTCTTTAGTTGCTGATTCTCCTGTGCGATATTCAGTGCATCTTCAGGGTTTCGCTCGCCCAGACTGATATCAAGCCCTCCGACCTTCGCCTTGTTAACCCAGCCATACAGCGTATTAGACGGCACGTTTAGTTCCTTAGCTGCTTTTTCCGTGCCTATCTCCTTTGCAAGCTTTACCGCCTGTACCTTGAAATCATTGTCATACTGTCTGTTCTTTGACATCATTTTCTCCTCCTGGTTTTCATTGTTTTCATTTTATTACTTTGAGGATTAGGTGTCAAGTTTTATTATACTACATCATACGAATACGCATCGAACGTACCTTTCGTGACATAGCGATAAATCTCTACATTCTTGTTCTGATTGCCCTGTCTGATGATACGTCCTGCGCGTTGGTCAAGGTCAGCCGGTCTCCAAGGAATATCGAGGTCATGAACGGCTATCAGCTTGTCCTGAACGTTAGTACCCGTACCCATTTCGGCAGTAGAACTCACGCCAACACCCTCCTAATTCCGTAAAACAACGAATTTACGGTGGTCGATATGCAATGAAGTACACAAACAATTAAGCATACCGAAAGGACGGATTACAATGATTGATGAGATTTTTAACTATCGTGAAAGCTCTCTCCCTGCTGGTGAGGTCAATGAGGAATGGGAGAACCTGTCTGACGAATTTGAAGCAATGCTGACCGAGGAGCAGGTCAAGATGTTCCACAAGCTGTGCGATATGCAGAGCGATTCGACTGCCGATGAGGTGAAGAACGCTTATATTGCAGGCTTTAAGGACGGCATTACACTTATGACTGAGGTCTGGGACGGCTAAAATAGACACTTACGGCTGATTACAAGGGGCTATGCTCTCCGTGACGGAGGGTGTAGCTCTTTTTCTTATCAGAAAGATATATTTCTTAAATAACAAGTTAAATATATAACATTTTCACCAAATCAAAATCGATTTCTGATACTGCAATTGGCTGATATGTAAAATCACTCTTAATATATTGCGAATTGTGTTGCAATATGATATAATGATAGTGGTACAATTGGAAGGAAGTGTTTTGAATGAGTGTTACATATGATGGATTATGGAGAATGCTATCTAATAAAAACATGAGTATGGCTGATTTAAGAAAATATACTGGTATAGCTCCTAATACAATGACCAAGCTAAAGAGAAATGAAGATGTAGCATTATCTATACTTGATAAGATATGTTCTTTTTTGAATTGTGATTATGGTGATTTGATTAGTCATGTGCAAGAAGAATGTGCTGCTGGAGATATTTCAACTTTCAGCATCAATAACAGAAGATACTTAGGAAATAAATATAAACTCTTACCTTTCATCACGGAAGTTGTAAATAGTTATTGTCATAATATTTCACAAGTGGCTGATATTTTTTCGGGTACAGGTGCTGTTGCATCGGCGTTTACGGATAGACAAATAATTACGAATGACCTTATGTACAGTAATTATATCTGTAATTATGCTTGGTTTAGTAGTCAATCTTTTGATAAATCAAAAATCATTCATCTTATTCAAAAATACAATTCCTCTGTTGTTATTGAAGAAAACTATATGACAGAAAATTTTTCAGATACCTATTTTTCACGCTCCGATTGTTCAAAAATAGGGCTTATTCGTGAAGATATTGAATTGCTGTATACAGAGAAAAAAATTAATGCACGGGAAAAGGCTCTGCTTATTATGTCACTCATTTACGCAATGGATAAGATTGCCAACACCTGTGGGCATTATGATGCATATAGGCAAGGCATAGAGTTTGACAGGCACTTGGTACTTAGCGTGCCTAATGTCAATGCTCTAAATAACCCTCTTAATCAATGTTTTAATGAAGATGCAAATGAACTTGTAAAGAGGATAAATCCCGATTTAGTTTATATTGATCCCCCATACAATTCAAGGCAATATTGTGATGCTTATCATCTGTTGGAAAATGTTGCTCGTTGGGAAAAGCCAAAAGTATTCGGTGTTGCGAAGAAAATGGATAGAACGGCAATGAAAAGTCGATACTGTACACAATCTGCTGAAGTTGCTTTTAGAGAATTGATAGATAACATTAATGCTCGTTATATTCTGTTTTCATATAACAATATGGCTGTGAAAGGAAATGACCGTTCAAATGCAAAAATTTCTGATGAAGTAATACTTGATGCATTAGGAAAGAAAGGAAAAGTGCAAGTATTTGAGGAAAGCTATAAAGCATTTTCAACAGGTAAATCCGATATAAAGGATAATGCTGAGAGGCTGTTTCTCTGCCAGTGCAATTGATCATGGAAAATAAAATTGAATTTATACAATCTCCGCTCAACTATACGGGCGGAAAATATAAGCTGCTACCTCAAATTATCCCATTATTCCCAAAAGAAATAAATGTATTCGTCGATCTGTTCTGCGGAGGGTGTAACGTTGGGATAAACGTTAAGGCAAAAAGGCATATATATAATGATACTAATCGTTACTTACTTAGCCTTTACAATACCCTAAAAAACAATGACAAAGATGTTACGCTTGAATGGATATATAGAATTATTGAAAAGTATGGTCTTTCGCTTGTAAGCAAGTACGGATATGATTACTATGAATGTGATAGCAGTAGCGGTTTAGGGAGTTATAATAAGGAAAAATTCACTAAAATGCGTGATGATTTTAATTTTCACACAAATGAAGATTACTATTACTACACCTTATTGTATGTCATTATAGTGTATTCGTTTAATAATCAGATACGTTTTAATAGTAGGGGCGAGTTTAATTTGCCCGTTGGCAAAAGAGATTTCAACAAGAAAATGGAGAAAAAATTGCTTGATTTTATTGATAGGATCAAAGAACAAGATTCTTCATTTACTTGTATGGACTTTAATGATTTTGATATACAAACATTGACTGGAAATGATTTTGTATATATCGATCCCCCATATCTGATAACTTGTGCAACTTACAATGAGCAGGATGGATGGAATGCTGACAAAGAAAAGCAATTACTTGGATTCATTGAAACATTGAGTAATCTGCATATAAAATGTGCATTATCAAATGTTCTGCGAAGTAAGGGCAAGGAAAACGGAATATTGATAGAATGGTTAGATAAGCATAAAAGTAAATATGCTGTTCACCGACTTAATTATAATTACGCTAATTCTAATTATCATACTAAAGATAAAACGAATAGCTCGGAAGAGGTACTAATAACAAATTACTAATGAAAGGAGTCGTTACTGCGTGAAGATAAAAGGCCAACAGATTTTTAATCTTATGGATACTAACGGCAGAAGAAACGATGTTATAAATGCTTTGCAAGGATATTTGACAATACTCAACGACATACTTAGAAATCAAAAAATGACTTGGAAAGCCTTACCTGAAAGCCGTGCAGAGCTTGATTTTTACCGTCAAGCAATTGCTTTATCACCTGATGTCTTTCAGAAACACGGAAAATACGATAAGCTGATGGAACAGCTTGACAGTATGCCCCGATTAAAAAGAGCTATTGATGAAAATGATACCGATTGGTTGATTGATAACTTTGCGGAATTTACAGAGTGGCGTAACGAACTTGATAAAAGCGTAGAGGCACGTGCAAGACACTATACAAGCAATTTGGTAAAACTCGGTTTTGCGGATAGTGCAAGACAGATAACTGCGGTGGGTGATGTTTTACTTGATAATGTTCTAATCCACAAAGATGTTATTGAATCACTTTTACCATTAAACAACACAAATATAATCTATCTTAGGCAGCTTTTTAAGCTTAGAATATTTGATAATAATGCAGAAAGGTACTACTCGCCCTTTTGTATGGCGTTATACGCTTTATTGACTAAACCACGTATTTCGCAAGACGAGTTTTGTGAGATAATTCAAGGTTTAAGCCCATACCATAATATAGCTGATTATGATACATTCATCAATGAATACAAAAAAGATGATATAATACAAACCTATTCATTTGCTGTTCCGGCTGAAATAAATAATACTAATGCTATAAATGATGATGTGTTCTCAAAGATTTTTACAAATCAAAAAAGCAAGAATGCAATTATTGTATATCAGAAATTTTATAAAGCTCTTTACGCATTTCGTACCAAACAGGATACTTCTACGCTTAATGAACTGTTAACAGTATACGAAGATAATAAACCTATGCTCAATAAAGCTTTTGGTTATGGCAGTAACATCTTCAAAAATAAGCGTGGCAACAGACCTACATCTTCCGACTTCTTAAAGAAGGAAAAACTCGATCTGTTTACAGGACAGCTTAACACTGCTTTCTATTTAAGGTTTGCACGCTCAAAAACAATTGATACCATTAGAGAGTATTCCGATACAACTATGCGTATTTTTAAGGCAACAGGTCTTATCAGCTTTGACAATGGATTTGTTGAGCTTGTATGCAGGGATTTATGTGAATGCATCTTTGATAAAGAAACTATAAAAAATCATATCTTCGGAACTATCTCAAATGAAATAATTAATGATATTTCAGACTATGAAGAATCATGGGACAGCTATTACTGCAGCAATCACTCAATAATAACCATTATGGAATATTCAGAAACTGCTGTTGACAAGATTCTTCTTGCGGTGCAGTCTGAATTTGACGGTGCAGAAATAGAGGATATTCCTCAGATCATCAAACAAAGAAGAAAAACTGACTTTGATTTGTTTATTGATAAAACTTATCCCGAAACTCGTGTTAAAACTCTGCTCAGTATGTTCTCTGACCGTTCAAATGATGGAAAAATTAAGGAAGAAGTTTATCCAGATGCAACCGTTCCAACCATATATGAGTATATTGTCGGTTTAGCTTGGTACTACTTCTCAAATAAGAGAATTGACTTGTTAAACAGCTTTAATCTCACTCTTTCAGCAAATTTTGAGCCTTTAACTCACGCTGGCGGTGGTATGGGCGATATAGTTATTTATGAGGAAAAGCAAGTCATAATGCTTGAAGCTACGCTGATGAACGCCAATAGCCAAAAACGTGGTGAATGGGAGCCTGTTCTAAGGCACTCTGTTAATTTGAAAATTGATGAAGAAAGCTCAACTAACAGAGAAGTTACAACATTCTTTATTGCAGATTCCTTTGATTTTAATACCATTAACATATGGAAGGCTATATCGTCTGTTCCGCTCCAATCTTCTTCGGATAAGGACAAGTACACTGATAATGTGATAATTATGCCGATAAATAATGATGAATTGTCAAAACTTATGGATCGAAAAAATGAATACAACAGTATCATACAGCAAGTTAGAAAACTCTTCTTGAAAGATATTACATCTTTTGATAAAGATTGGAGAGAAAAGTTTATTAGTACTGTAATTAGTTAGGAGAAAAGAATGATTAAAGCCTTGATTGTTGGTGTTAGTGAATATACACTTGGAGCAGGATGTAAAAATTTACCACTTTGCCTTAATGATATTCAAGCTATGAAAAAAGCTCTTATTTCAGGTTTAGCAGTAAAAGAAAGCAATGTTCTTGTACTTGGTGAGAATAAGGTAGTTAATATTGATGACTTCATCAGCACGTTTAATGGCGTAATAAATAGCGTTGATACTTCTGACACGTTTATTTTCTATTTTTCTGGTCATGGTGCAGAACTTAATAGCGAAAATTACCTTGTATTAAGTAATAAACCTGTTTCAACGAATGAGGTAATATCTTTAATCGATAGATTACCTTGTAAAAACAAAATCGTAATTATTGATGCTTGTCACTCTGGGAATAAAAACGTCACCCTTGAATCCCCATTAAATTTGCAAGCAACGGCGGATCAATTTGTAGGTCATGGTTGTGCAATATTTGCATCATGTGCTATTGATGAAACATCGGGATTCAACTATAGTAGAAATATGAGCCGCTATACGTGTATTCTCTATGATGCATTAACCAATCCATATTTGATAAGAAATGGCAAAAAGAGCCTTGAAGAAATTAAGCAATACGTTGATAGACTTGCTGATATTTCTAACAAATCAATTATGAATAAACAACATAATGCGTTTCGTTCAAGTATTGTAGGTACAATTTCTTTTGAAGTCGAGGAGTATAAACCTTACACAACACAAAAAATATACAAAGAAACAGAAAGGTACATCATATACTCTGTCAAGCCTGTTCACGCCAACGTAAAGAGAATCTCTTTAGAAGTCATACTAAGATTTCCCTTTTCCAAAGAAGATATTTCCGATATTGCTGAGGAAATCAAAAAAGACGCTCTCTCTTATGAAGTATATGATAACAAGATAAGCGAGGAAAGGTGGAAAGGCAAACCTAACAATATAATCTTTACGTATTATGGCTACAGCGAAACAGATATGATCAATCATACCTATGCTTTCAGAAGTACATGGGTTGATAGCCAGCAAGATAAAGATCATTGGTATCGTCTATCAGATAAATCTTCTGTTATTAATGATGTATGGATAGAAGAATATAGTAACTATTCATTTATGAGAAAATTTATTTCTGATAATACAGCTGATGATGTAGAACTAACTGAGGCTACACGAAATTGTATGTATGAAATGATTCTATCAGCTGAAAAGTTTTTAGGATACTACAGAGAATATATCAATAGAACAATAACAGAGGATACTTTTACTAATAGTATCAAACCATTGTTGACAAAAATAAGGGAACTGTTTTTAGAGCAATCAGATTTTTCTATACCAAGCAAAGATTTGCATAAATGGTCAGAGGGGTATTCATCTCTTGCAGCAACAATAGATGAATTTGTTGTTATCTATGATCCGAGTTCTAAAAGGGATAGTAAAAACAGAAAACAACTTATGGATATAGCTATTAAGCGATATAACGATTGCTTAGAAAGAGTCAAGGAACTTGATATTGAGTTTGCAAATAGATTTGATGATTAGGTGATTTCTATGAATAAAAGCGATTCAACAAAGTGGATTCCATGCGATAAAGAACTTCCAAACGGAGAAAAAGATGAAATTGCTTGCTTAGTTACCTGTCAAGAGTGGGATATATTTCAGGGCAAGTGGGGCGATAAAGAGGTTCAGATTCTATCATATTCAACTTCTTATAAACAATGGAATACAAAGTCTGATATTCGAGTATTAGCTTGGTCGATACTTCCTAAACCATACGAAGAATAAAAGCTATTTCTTTAGACCAAAGCCTAATGGCGCACTTTAATTCCGTTCCGCACAAGTCAAAATCGGAATTATGGAGCATACCACAATCAGCGAAAACCCTAATGACATACAAGTAATATGCAGGCTCTCAGAAACGGCTCTATAATCGTTTCTGAGAGCCTGATATTTTTAGTGGTTAGTTTTCCGCTCCGCAAGGCTCGGACGGTTCTGTGAGCGTTTCCGTTCCGCTGAGAGGGTGTCAGGCGGAAGTCTGCTCGGTGATGCCGTGGCTGACCTCATACTCACGCACACGGCGGTAAAAGGTGTTAGCTGTGATACCCATTCTCCGCATAAAATCCCTGCCTGTGATGTGCTTTGCTCTCCATTCCCCATACAAGCCCTCAAATTTCGCCCAGTCGATAGGGATAGGCTTTCTGCCTGTGTATTTGCCCTGTGCCTTTGCGATCTCGATGCCCTCACGCTGACTGTATATACCGCACCCCCAGCCACAGCTGCACGGACATTCTGCCACACCTCGTCGCTGACTGCCCACGGCACTGAACGGCATAAAAAGAGCCCGCCTGAAACCAGGCAGGCTCCCTGTTGAATCTAATCAGATTCCCGGATATTCAATATCGTTCTCATCAAGAATCTTTTTGAGTTCATCGATGTAATCATACAGCCTCTGAATTTCTATCCAGTTGCCATGACAAAGATTATCAGCCTCCTCCAGTTCGTGACGGGTAAGCTCATAATCCTCCCATTTCAGGCACTTATGATCTTCACTGAAAGCACAATAGTTATCCATCACGGCTCAGCTCCTTCCGGCAGACCATGACGTTTTCTCATGGAGATCTCGCCGTCGATCATTATGTCGTAGGCATTGTTGACAATTCGGTCAATTATCGCATCGGATATCGGGCTGTCATTATCAGGGTCGGAATTGATACGCTCATACCAGCCCTCTGAATGATACTGCGTGCAGAAAATCATTGACTTTTCGATCCTTGCTTCGATTATCTCCAGTAAGTTGAAAGCATCATTCGGTGTCAGTTTGCGTATCAGCCATTCATCAAGGATAAGCAGATCGACCTTCTTGTACGCCTTGATAACCTTGCTGAACTCATTGTTAGCTCTTGCAATCGTAAGCTCATCAAGCAAGTCCGGAAGTCTGATGTAACGAACGGTCTTGAATTTTCGGCAGGCAGCATTTCCGAGAGCGCAGGCAATGTATGTTTTGCCATTTCCGGAAGCACCCTTGAGGATAATATGTCTGCCCTCATCAACATAATTGCAGGTTGCAAAGCGCAGCATTTTTCCCTTGTCGAGATGCCTGTCCTCGATGTATTCAATGCCCTCAATAGTTGCATTGGCATCAGAAAAGTGTGCGTTTCTGATGTATCGTGTGAGCTTGTTGTTCTGTCGACGATTCCATTCAGCGTCGACCAAGAGTGTTAATCTGTCTTCAAAACCAAGCTGCTTGTAGCTTTCGGGATCTTCTAACTGTCGCTCCAATTCAGTGGCAAGAGCATTCATTTTCATAGCTCTCAGACGTCTATCGTATTGCTGATCATTTACCGTCACCGCCCTTCTTCCAGTAGGCAGCGCCTCGGGTAATGCCGTAGTTGTTGCTGTTTTCGGCTTTTTCCATATGCTTTTCAGGTTCTTTAATGTTCTTCAAGAGAGTTGTTATCGTGCGTATGGAAGGCGATGAAGAGAACGCCAGCATACGCTCGCAAACGGCTTCCAGTTTCTTCTTTCCGTAACGTTTTCCGAGCTTTGTAAGGCTTGCGCATGCCTTGTAGCCCTGTTCAGGTACGTTTCCGGATGACAGAAAATACTTTATGATTTCTTCGGTAGACTTTCCTATGGCAGCCGCCCATTTTTTGAATTCATCAGCATTGCAACTCAGATACTCACGGTGATTTGCAGGCATATGCTCGGGTTTCACAACAGGTTGAACGCTGTATTTTTCAAGACGCTTATGTGAAGTCATACGGCTGCCTTTGAAATATATTTCCACCAAGTCTTTAGTGAGCCTGATCTGTACTTGCTCGCCGATGAGGTCAAACGGCACAGAGTATTTGTTCATTCCGTCTGAGATAAGATAGTCATTACCGACAGTCTGCTGTTTCCACACAGAAGGCACATACGGCTGTTTCGGTAGCGGAAGCATGAACTCCTTCTCCTCAGAAAGATATGCCTCTCTGCGGCTTCCGGGACGCTTCTGGAAAGGCTTTGTGTTGATGACTTCAAGCCGTTCGGCAACAGCTTCTTTGACCTCTGCAAACGAGAAGAATTTGCGCTCACGAAGAGCGGCAGTTATCCACGTTGTCGAAAAGCCAACAGAACGTTCTACAAGCCCTTTGTCCTGCGGTTTTCTTACACGAGCAGGAACGATTGCAGTTCCGTAATACTCTGCAAGCTCACGGTAGCTTTCGTTAAGCTGTGTTTCATAGCGCGTGTTTGCAGTTACGCCTGTCTTGAGGTTATCCGGGACGAGAACTCTTGTCACTCAGCCGAAATACTCATAGGCATGAACGTGGCACATAAGCCAATTCTCCTGCTTCATATCAGTGCAGGCTTCGACATAGAGATAGCTGCTGCAAGGTAACGCAGCCACGAAAAGATATGCTTTGTACTCCTCACCGGTAACAGAGTCGTAGTAAGGGATAGTTCCGCCAGCCCAATCGACCTGCATTGTATCACCCGGCTTGTGAGTCACACGCATAGTCGCCTTAGTAACACGCGCCCAGCGGCGGTATTTGTCACCAAACTGCGTGCTCATGTAGGGCGTTTCGCCGTTTGCGTGTGCACGCTCGCAGTACTCCTGCCAAAGCAGAGTGAGTGTCACGCCCTTCTTGGACAACTCCTTGTGGATGTAGGCGTAGTCAGGCTTGGCATAATGTCTGCCTACTGTTCTTCTTTCCGGATAAAACAGCTTTTCGAGTTCTGCATTAGTCACATCCTCATCGATAGGCCATTCTACTCCGTGCTTTTCTGCAAGCTCCAGAACATTCTTCACAGTATGATGAGAATGTCCCACACTTGCTGCGGTCTGTCTCAAGCTGTATCCCATACCGGTCAGCCTGAGTAACTCTTTGTAGTCCACCATATGATAGACCTCCTTGATATGTAGTCACGTCTTTGACGTGCCATATCAAGTATATCATATTTTCCGTGCAGTGCCGTGGGCAGTCAGCGACGAGGTGTGGCAGAATGTCCGTGCAGCTGTGGCTGGGGGAGCGGTATATACACTGACGAAGTTTGAGCTGTTCACGCTCTAACTGCGACAAGGAAGTGATGTAGTATAATAAAACTTGACACAACCAGCAAAACCGAAATATAATAAAAGAAGAAAGGTTGTGTTCAGAATGGGAACAGGAAAACAGTACAGTGAGGAATACAAAAAAGAAGCGGTGAAGCTTGCAAAAGAGATAGGAAATAAGGCGGCAGCCGAGGAGCTTGGCATACCCAAAGGAACTATCGGGACATGGGTAAGCAAAGCCAAAGCCGGTGAAATAGACACAGGTGCCGGCACTCGTACACCCGAAGAATCCCTTAGCCTTGCGCAGCAGCTGAAGGAAGCAAACAAGCGGATAAAAGAGCTTGAAAAGAAAAATCGGCAGCTGGAGGAACTGAATGAATTTCTGGGGGAGGCGCCCATTTTCTCACCTCTGACCTTTACAAAGTATAGTTGAACATCATATGGGGTATCCTCAGCTTGTTTACCGCATAGACACACCCGTAAGGCTTCTCGACCTTATGGAGAAAACCTCTGCCTGTCAGATACTCGACGGCATCACCGATCACCTCATAGGAATACTGCGACAGCCGGTCAGACTTCGCCAGCTCATCGACAGTAGAGTAGTCATTGTTTTCATTGTTGAGCATAGCATCGAGAACATCTCGTTGCTCCTTTTTCTGAAACCTGAAAAAATCAGGCACATCAAATGCTCTTGCTTCGGGTAATGCGTTGGGCATAGAAAGACCTCCTTGACATTCATTCTGAAAAAGAAAAACGCTCCTCATTGCTGAGAAGCGTTGTACACATATTCAATTTTGGGCAAAAAAATAGCGGACAGCGCTTCGATACGAAACACTATCCGCTATCCTTGTCAACAGGCTTTCTACCAACTTTTTTGGTTTTCTACCAACTTTGGTAGAATGGTTTGTCTACCGATTTTCTACCAAGTTTTGATGATTTTCAGATTTTTTCAGTTTTGCGTGATTTCGGACTTTTTTGGCTTCTACCAAGAAAAGTGACGATTTTTCGGGATTGTACAGGACTATACAGTATTGTTCAGAATTGTACAGGAAGTTACTGCTCAAATATCACATTCTCAGAAATTTGTGGCGTAAATTATTGGACAGTTAAGATTTGGGACGTAGAAAACATACCCCCTAATATATGCAAAGCATACAAAAGATGATAGGATTAATGTTTTCATGAATTGTTGAATGATTGACTATCTGACAAATAAATGATATAATATCAGCTTAACATGACTTGTGCTTCTGCCTCGCAAGGTAGATGACCACACTCGATAAACCGCTTCTGGGAAATGACCGCCTGCTGTCATTACGCATACGGTACTCTTCCTGGTAGAAATGCGCCACTTTCAACCACTTGTTTGCCACTTATTTGTGCTAAAAATCACCGAAATCGGCTTAAAATCACTACAATTGCATTGCTCAAAAACGCCGCAAAATCGAAGTATTTTCTGCAAAATAAGTATGTAAATCCGAAGCTCCGACTTCGTTTTTGCTGTTATGAGCCGCTATTGAATTTCAAAGCGTTTGCAACAGCGTCGCAGGCTTTGACCTGATACTCCTGAAACATATGACGGCAGACAGAAAGCGTTGTCGTCTTGCCAAATAGTAACACACTTTCGTATGGTGGGTAAACAACGTAAATACGCCTTAAAATAGGCTTCTTTTATCTTTCAAAGGTTCGTCGAGCAGCGAACACTTTTGGCTAAATCAGAGAAACTTTACCATTCCGCTATGACCTCACCGGAATTTACGAACGATGAATTTGAACAACAGTTAAGCTCTGCGAGTTTGTACAGGTTATGTGGCATAGAACCTCCAAGGAAATGACGATCGGGTCAGGCTGACTGGGCTATGCACTTTTTCGAGCCCCTTTTATGCACTTTCTGCTTGACAAACACAATAGCGGTGCTACCCAAATAGTGCTATCTTCTTTATTACAAAATACAACCATATATGGTCGCCCTTTGTTTTTCAAAAGATGTCCTGAGTCGATTTCTTTATAAAATCAAGATTTTCAATAACTGGATCAAGCTTATAGCAACAACCTTCAACAATCTCACTCTTTTTCATAATTATGCTACTTATCCTTATAAAAATAGCCTTGCCGAAAGTGGCAAGGCTATAAAGGTCTATTTCGTCGGGGGAAGCCAAAAGGATAGCTGCCTTATGTGACTTATGTCCGAACGCAGCAGACTCGCTGCAATTTATCATATGCCGTACATTTATTCAACGCTGAACGGGGTGCGTTATCTTTCAACAATTATATTATATCATATTACAATGCTTTTGTCAACCCTTTTCAAGCATCTTTTTATGCAATTCTGTTCCCACATTTCTAAGCTTTTCGATCTCGTTCTTTTCAGTCTCGATATGTTTTACTCTATAAGACAGTACATATCAGACTGTAATGCGTATTTTAGTTCTGTTACCAAACTAAAAATTCGACTTGACTTCGACAATGTTAATTAGGCTTTTTACATTTACAACACAGAGCTGTTCTTACTCCCGCACTGCTGCACAAGTGCAGGATAATTGCCAAAATAGTGTTCAGCAGGGTTGTCAAAGTGTGCGATATTATCATACACAAACTGCTTGCACTCCATTATTGTTCCCTCAAAGACCTTGCCGAGATTGATATAACTGCTCTCAAAGCAGAGTTTATACAGCGTGACCGATGAACGATTTGCCGCATAACATTTGCGTGAAAAATCTATCTCAAAAAAGCTGTCACCTGTTTTCAGTGCTAACATTTTTATCATTTCCTTTCATATATGTCTCGTATTCTTCTGTAAGGTCAAGCTCCGTGATCGGCGATAGGTGCATACATTCCTGTGCCTATCATCATTGTCGCCAGTATAGCTGCTGTTGTTCTTTTAACGCTGTTTTTCATAGTATCTCTCCCTTTATATTCATTCATAAGCCCCGATATATTCCGTTCTCTTACCGTGTGTTTGTCAAGCAGAAAGTGCATAAAAGGGGCTCGAAAAAGTGCATAGCCAAATCAGCACAAGATTAACGTGTGGGGGCTCGGTTTGCGCATAGATGGAGCGCCCCTGTTGTGTATTTTTGAAGCCCTTTAGCGAGCTCCTGTTCTGCATTTTTGGAGCCCTTTTTGTAAATTCAGGTACTTTGCTCACTTCTTACGGGCTGTTTTCTGACGCTTCATCGACTGCTACAGGCGGTAGCTTTCTCCTGAGAATATCACAATATACGAATGATGCACCAGTCGGTCTATCAGAGTCGCCGTCAGGCGGTTGTCGCCAAGCACCGTGTTCCAGCCTGAGAACTCCAGATTGGAGGTTATTATGAGGCTCTTGCGCTCATAGCACTCGGAGATCACCTGAAACATAAGCTGTGCCGCATCCTATGTATGGTGCAGTAATCGCCTTCGCTGCTAACCTTGTTGCTGCAGCCGGGTTCTGCACATCTGGGCTCAAATGCTTCAAGTATAAAACTTAATAACAGCAGAAATAGTATCGCTCCTATAACTGCTCCAAAAGTTGAGCCACTCTTTTTCTTTGCGCCGGAATAATCGTGTCTGACAGATGAGGAGGGTGTATCTTCTGTAGACATCTTATGCACCATATAATCTTCAAACATATCCTCATTGTTATTGTGATTATCAAAGTTCATATTGTACCTCCATCCTGATTTTGCTTTATCTATATTATATCACATTCTCAGAAATTTGTGGTGTAAATTATTGGACAGTTAAGATTTGGGACGTAGAAAACATACCCCCTAATATATGCAAAGCATACAAAAGATGATAGGATTAATGTTTT
>ERZ780135.9-NODE-9-length-202027-cov-10.798046_pt1 | contig 202027 bp, 194 predicted proteins | sample MGYA00511946_ERZ780135 | MGnify/ENA primary metagenome ERZ780135 (study PRJEB29588, sample SAMEA2151034) | human gut metagenome | biome: human gut; feature: human-associated habitat; material: faeces | place: Denmark | collected 2008/2010 ... | reverse complement strand
CTTTTAAATTGATACAATGAGCTGTTTTTTATCAAGTGGTGATAACTACAAATTATCAGAGGATGTTTACAATGACTCATTATCAATTTTCACAGATATTTTTAGGTTTTGCTGCAAAAGATAGATATACTGTTGCCGAATCTTTATTGTATCATTTAGAGAATTATGGCGTGCCTGTATGGTATGATAGACATGATTTAATAATTGGAGATAATCGACAAAAAGAAAATTTTGAAAAAGGTATTATAGAAAGTAAATATGCAATTATCATTTTTTCAGAAAATACAGAAGATTGCTTTTGTCTAAACGAAGAAATTGATGTTATATATAATATGCACAAAAAAGAAGAAATTAGAGTATTCCCGATATTATTTAACATTACATTTGAAGATCTACCACAAAAGTATAAATGGATAAAAGAATTGATATACAGAGAAATTAGTGACAAATCAGGAAGTGCAATTACTGTTAGCAGTATTGTTTGTCGTTATTTAAAAGATATATCCGATTCTCTTCCGCATAAAAAATTATATGATTTTACTAGTATTAATTTAAAATGCGATAAAAATGGATACATCAAAGAATTGCTAAAGCAATATTATAGTATTGACCACCATAATCTTAACTCGAGATTAACTATTTTATATAGTGTGTATCTTTTCATAAAAAGCAGCATTACATATCAGCAAATTGTATCGATAAAACCGATAGAGTGGCTATTCAGCATAACTAAGTTGGATTTAAAGATAGATTTTAAAGAATTGCGAATTGCTGAAAACAATCTAATAATTTTACTGAATATTATAGATGACTATTATACTCTGCAATAATTTGTAATACAATGTCTGTAATCTTTATAGCGTCTCTGGATTTTCCAAGTACGTCTATGTATTTTTCTAAATAGGGATATTGCGTTATATTATTAGATATATCATTGTATATTTTTCTCGATTCAAAACCGGAACTTCCTATTGGAATTATTACTTTTCTGTTTTTCTTTGCAATTTGATATTCATTCCAAACCCCGATGGAATTATGTTCTTCATTTCTGCGTTTTGAATCACCAAACAAGAAAATTACGAATTGACATTGATCAATAAGATTTTCTCTATGATTGTGTATTTGTTGTTCTGACATATGCTCAGCAAAAGGCCTCATTTTTAAATGGTGTTCAATATTTGTAATATGTACTTCTGAAAGATAATTTAATCCATAGCCGCTTATATAATTACCAAGTTTATATCCCATACCGGAATAAAGTTGATATTTTTTCAACAATCGATAAGTTAGTTCCTTGGCAAGCTCGTTTGCGAATTTATCATCATCATCATTAAGATTAATAAATGAGCCTGAAATAAAAACACGATATGAACGTATCTTGTTAGCCAGTCGATTTAAAATGTTAGGAATTTCATTATTGGATTTGACTTGCAAAACTTTGATATGGTATCTTGTTTCTAAATCTTTTATAAACGCCTTGTGTTGACAAGTATTTTTCTTTTCTATAATTGTATAATGAAAGTTGTTTTTATCATTTAAATAGGTGGAAATAAATGAAAGACATGATAATACTATTGTATCCGAGAAACTATAACCCAAAAACAAAAATGTATTAGATATAAGTTCCTTTTTAAAAAAAGTAAGCAGTAATTGATGATTATCATTATATTTTTCAATATCAGCTTTAGTTATTACTATATTATCAGAATCGCTAACATCACCATTTAATTTATAGATGGTAACATCTGTTTGAGGAACTAAACTGACTAAATCGGAATCTCGGATTATTTTATTAGAAATAATCCTGCGTTTTGATAAGTTATCTTCGATTACTGAATCATAGTTTGTTGTCCATATGTTTTTGAAATTTAAATCCATTATTGAATTTAATAGTTCGCTTTCAAATTCAAAATTTTTGTTCAATACGGATTTTACTATCGTTTGCAACGCTGTTTTTCCATATCTATTTGAAAAGTATTGTGCTATCGAAAACAAATCCGTATCTTTTGTGATTTTTATATTCAATTTGTGAGCGCATTCTTCCAACAGCTTACCCCAACTTGGGAATCCGACACTGCAAGAACTACCTGCCCCTAAAAATAAGGATGATTCATCTCTAATAATATGTTCTGCCATCTCATTTATAAACTCTTTTTCATTCATACTATCCTCACCATAATTTGTAGTTATCACTTATTAAACTTTTTCACCATAAATATATCACCAAATTCCTAAAATGTCAATTTAATCTGACAAAATTCGTGAATTTCCACAAATTGTTGTAATTTGTCAAATGTTAAAAACTCTGATATAATAGATGTAATTTAAAATCAATAAAAAGAATAGTTCTTGGCTAATTTGTTTAATTTGACGAAAATGCCAAATCTACTTATACAAAAATAAAGGAGTTTTCCATTATGTTTGAATACAAATTGCACATTGATGAATTTCTTAATTATTGCCGTTACCACAAAAAACTTAGTGATAAAACGATCCGAGCGTATAAAATCGACTTGTCGCAGTACGGAGTTTTCTCGAACGAGCTTTCAAAGCAGGCCTTGTGGGACTACATAGAATATCTCAACAAAAAGTACAAGCCTAAAACAGCCAAGCGTAAGCTTGCAACGCTTAAAGCGTTTATTCACTTTCTGCTTTTGCAGGATCTTATCGACTTTAATCCGTTTGACAAACTGGAAACAACGATAAAAGAGCCTTTGCTGCTGCCGAAAACCATTCCCCTTGGAGTTATAGCTAAACTAATATCTTTTTCGTATCAGCAGATTGTGTTTGCTAAAAGCGATTATCAGATTCGCAGTGCAGTTCGTAATACAGCAATTCTCGAATTGCTTTTCGCTACAGGAGCTAGAGTGGCGGAGATTTGTACTTTGCGTTCAGATAATGTTGATCTGTTAGGAAACTCGGTTAAATTCTATGGTAAAGGCTCAAAAGAACGTATTATACCTATTGAAAATTTTGCGGTACTCAGTATTCTTAGAAAATATCATTCGTTATTTGAAAAAGAGATTCCAGATTCGGGATATTTTTTCGTCAACAAGCTAGGCAGAAGAATGACCGAACAGTCTGTTCGCAATATGATAAATTTCTATTGCAAACAGTGCGGAGTAGATATGCATATAACGCCCCATATGTTCCGACATTCTTTTGCTACTCTTCTTCTCGAAGAAGATGTTGATATCCGATACATACAGCGAATGTTGGGACATAGTTCAATAACTACAACTCAGATTTATACACATGTTACGTCTGCAAAACAAAAAGAGATACTTAAAACAAAGCATCCAAGAAACAAACTGAATATTGGTTAGGAGGAGATACTATAGCTTTATCGCAAATAATCGTAACAAGCCGCTATCTGAAAAGCGGTACACAGAAAAGTAAAAACAAGCGCAGAAATTACACAAAGTATATCGCAACCCGTGAAACAGTTGAGGTTCGGGATCAAAACACTATTGACAGAAAAGATAACGCTACTAAAAACCAACAAGAATTGCTTCGTGATCTGCTTTCAGATTTTCCCGAAGCTAAAAGATACCTTGAGTATGAGGACTACACTGCGAACCCTACTGTAGAAAACGCTTCGGAACTAATCAGTACGATCATTGAGCGTAACGCTGACGTCATCGGTAATCGTCAGAATTTTGTCGGTTACATGGCTATGCGTCCGGGGGTTCAGAAAAGAGGTTCTCATGGTCTTTTCAATGAAAAAGATGAACCGATAATTCTTGACAGGGTAGCTAACGAAATAGCAAATCACAAAGGCAATGTCTGGTCCCACGTAATTTCACTTCGTCGTGAAGATGCAATTAGACTTGGTTACGATAATTCGGAAGCGTGGCGGCAGCTTGTTATGCGTCACATTTCAGATATTGCAAAAAATCAGAAAATTTCATTATGCAATTTAAAATGGTACGCCGCATTTCATGACACTACTCATCATCCGCATATTCATCTGCTTGTTTATTCCGAAAATACAAAGGAAGGATTCTTAACAAACGAGGGAATTAATAAGATTCGTTCAGCTTTTGCAAACGATATATTTAAGGACGATTTGCAGTCCATATATCAGGAGCAGACATTAAGCCGTGACGAATTGAAAGCTGTATCAAAAACGGAGTTTGAAAGTGTTGTCAGAAAAATTCAGCAAAGCGATTTTGAAAATCCGCAGCTTGAAAATCTTATCCGCAAACTATATTCTCAGTTACAGAATGTTAAAGGCAAAAAAGTATATGGATATCTTCCTCAGGAGGTCAAAGAAACAGTCAACAGCATTTTTTCGGAACTTGCAAATGACGATAATATCCGTCAGCTTTATGAAAAATGGTGCAGTTTGGAGAGCTTGAAATACAAGACCTATACGCAAAAAGAAAAAGAACTGCCGCCATTGGTTGATAACAAAGTTTTTCAGCCTGTGCGGAATATGATAATCAGAACTGTGCTTGACATGAATTATCCTGTCATTGATGTAGAAATTGAAGAACCCGAACCAACAGAACAATTTGCGAATGATGACTTTTATGTTGATATTCTTCTGAAGTTTGATGAATCTGAGCAATCCGAAAATGATAAAGTAACATTTTCGGATAACGACGAGCCGACCGCCGAAGATTTCATTTGGAGCAATGAAAATGAGGTAACAGTCGATATTGAAGATTATGAACCTCAAAGTAAATACTATCTCAAATGGAGTACAGCATACAAAGAAGCTTGTAAGATTATTTACAACAAGCAATCAAAGCTTGAAGATTTCAAAAAGGCGGAACAGCTCTTGCTCTCCGAATCAAAGTCAGGCAATGTCCTTGCTATTCACGATTTAGGAAAATTGTATTCCACCGACAAGCTTGGCGCAAAAGACGAAGAAAAATCATTCGCATTCTACCAAGAGGCATTGCAGGGATTTATGGAGATAGAGCCGGATTCGGACTATATGTTCCCATACGAACCTAAATTCAAGGGACAGGTCATGAAACCTGCGGATATGCGTTCTTATGTTTGGTATCGCATAGGCAAAATGCATTGCTATGGTCTGGGAACGGAACAAGATTATGAAAAGGCATTTGAATGGTTTTTGAAGTCAGCTCAGGAGGGCAACAAATTCGCACAATACAGTCTCGCCAATTTATATTACTACGGCAACGGTGTGGAAAAAGACTTGTCGCAGGCGTTTTTGTGGTATCGCAAATCATCTGAACAGGGACAGCCTTATGCCTCATACGCTGTTGCTCAAATGTACGATAAAGGCGAATATGTAAGTCAAAGTGAAGAAACCGCACAAAGATATTACAAGGTCGCATTATCCGGTTTTCTTGAACTTGAAAGCAAGGGTCAGGCGGACGATAATCTATATTACAAACTGGGTGCTATGTACAAAAAGGGACTTGGAACGGAGATTGATATTCCTAAAGCCATCGAATATTTTGAAAAATCCACTGAAAATATGTGGTCAACTTATCAGCTCGGCAGGCTTTATCTTTTCGGTGCAGAGGAACTTGAAAAAGATAAGGAAAAGGCTGTGGAGTGGCTCACAAAGTCCGCAAACGACGGTAATGAGTACGCTCAGAATATGCTTGACGATATGGCACAGTTTGAAAACACTATACTTGCAAATACGATCTTCGCTCTGTTCGCTAATCTCTGCAAGTGTATTGAAGATGACTATACACAGAAGTATAAGTCGGTCAGACATACAGTCGACAGCAGACTGAGGAGAATGATAAGGCAAAAGAAACAGTCGTTTGGAATTAAGGACGAGCAGTCTCAGAGTTATGAGCAATCATAATTACTGCCAAACATTTATAGAATATACTGTAACAGGTGGTTGCAAATATGTATTTGATATTAAAAAAGACTTTAATATGCTGGAAAACGGAGTTCACAATTGTTTATGGTAAAATAGAAATGCAGAAAAAGGGCTCCAAAAATACACAACAGGGGCGCTCCTTCTATGCGCAAACCGAGCCCCCACACGTTAATCTTGTGCTGACCGGGCTATGCACTTTTTCGAGCCCATTTTATGCACTTTTTGCTTGACAAACACAGTGGACAGTTTTTAAGAATATTTTACTCTGCTCTTGCATGGCGTTTGAACTTAATGATTAGTTAATTTTAAATAAAAGTCGTATAATCAGTCAAATATGATAATATAGTTGACAAAATGTAAATTATTAATGAATTCTAAAATTTACTTGACAAATATTTCAAGGCGAAGTATAATAAAAAAGTGTAAATATAGTCAAAAAGGCATCTTATTATGTGAAATAAATGTTTTTCTTGTTTGACTTAATTATGATAAGAGGAGTGAAACGCTATGACACCGGAAGAAGCTTCTCAGTTGTATAATATAGAACAAAGAAATTATTATGATTACTGTGGTTATATTCAGTCGTAGTATATAGAAGAGTTCAAGGTGGAACAGCGCCAAAGTTAACTGATACATCTACACCTGGACGAAGTTATGAATTGCCAGCACCGTGGTCTGAATGGATAGAGGAAGCTGCTACTAATGTAAAGATTATAAAATAGCATTAAATGGAGTGTGTGTAATGGATAATAAAATGCGTATAGTGGCGGAAGAATTTGAAAATACAACTACTGGAGAGAAAGTAACCGGTGTAACGGTTATGATTGATGGAAAGTTAAGACAGGTCTTTGATATTATGATTGCAAAAAGTGGTTATAACAAGAGTTATTTGGAAATGTTGCAGGAGGTACTTGTTTTAGGAATAGATGAGTATATCAAGAAATTGAAATAGTATATTCAATTACTTATCGTTGGTATTTTAAACCTGTGGTTCAAAACTCGGAAACGCTATCCAGACAACAGCAAAAGTCAGCGGAACGATCTCTAATGGCATGGACGGATTTGATATGCTGTCGATGGGGTTGGGAATGATAGATCCCGATAATCCGTTAACGGCATTGAACAATAAGCTGCATCAGAGCGATATTTACAATGGTTTCCAGATGGGCGTGAGTATGCTTTCATCCTTCAGTGGTGCAGCATCACAGAATATGGCTTGCTTTATTGCAGGAACGATGGTGCTTACAACAGCAGGTCTTGTTGCAATTGAGAGGCTTAAAGCTGGAGATGTTGTTATTTCAACGAACCCCGACACGCTTGAAACCGCATCTAAAACTGTTCTTGAGACTTATGTGCGCAAAGTGGACAAGCTTGTTCATCTCACAATTAATGGTGAAGAAATTGTAACAACTGATAATCACCCGTTCTACGTTCAAGGCAGGGGTTTTATCAATGCAGGAAGTCTTCTTGTTGGTGATAAACTTATCAGCGTAAATGGCGAAGATTTGTTTGTTGAGAAACACTACATAGAGGAAACAGATGTACCCGTTGATGTTTATAACTTCCAAGTTGAAGATCATCATACTTACTTTGTTGGTGAATCTGCGGTTTGGGTGCATAATGATATGTGCCAACCCCAAAATGTCCCTGATGGTATGGGTCAATATAAGGATAAAAAAGGTCATCATCCAATGGCTAAAAAGGCTTTTGAAGGTGCAGAAGGATATGATTATACCCAAGCTTTAAGTATAAGCTCCGAAAAATTACTTAAGGATTTTGATGTCAAACATAGTACTATTACTGGGAAACAGGCTTCTTTATACAGGGAGTTTGCTAAAACAGGAAAAGAACTTACAATGAATGAAATGAAAAACATAGAGATCAAAGCAATGGTTCAAAGTGGTGTTCCGAAGGAATATGCAACTAAAACAGTAAATTCTGCAATTAAGCAGTTAAAGGATTCTGGAATCACTGCCCCAGTAAAAATTCCGTGGGGTTAAAAATCAAAATACACTACATGAATTAAGGAGAATATTATGAGCGAATTGAATGCTAATAAAGAATGTATATTAGATTATTTTGGTAAATGTGTCATAGAAGAAGTGTACGATAGAGCGTTATACGGTGCTAAGCGAACTTTAGAGCTTACTACTAAAAATCCTATAGTATTGGAAAAGTATTCAATATTTTCAGAATTAACGCAAGAACAAAAAAAGAAGTTATATGAACTTATAACAGAAACAACTGTGGATATTATTTATCGTTTTTTGGAAATGATTGAAGAACATGACGAAGAGTTTAAAATCATAATTGAGAACAGTAGCGGTAAATATAGTTTAACAGACATCAGTGAAAAAATGGGAAGTGAAATCGCTGATGTTGACTATGAGGACGGTTGGATTAGGCGGTTTTCTAAGATTTAATTGAAATATAAATCATCACAACCGATAATCGCCCCTTCTACGTTCAAGGCAGGGGTTTTATTAATGCAGGAAATCTGCTCGTTGGTGATAAACTTATCAGCGTAAATGGCGAAGATTTGTTTGTTGAGAAACACTACATAGAGGAAACAGATGTACCCGTTGATGTTTATAACTTCCAAGTTGAAGATCATCATACTTACTTTGTTGGTGAATCTGCGGTTTGGGTGCATAATAATAACAAAGCTTGTCCTGTTCCTGAACCAAGAAAATCGGAAAAACACAAAACAGCAGATGGCGAACCTTTAACATATAAATCAAATTCAAAACATACGCCTGGTCAAGATGGTAATTGTTCAGATGCTGGTATTGAGCCAAGAAATTCATTTGAATTATTTGAGGATTCGATTGCTTCAACTGAAAAAACTGGTCATAGATATGCATATGAAAAAGAAACAGATACGATTCACAGATTTTTCTCAAATGCAGAGGAAACAGAATGGCACTGGTGTGGTTCAGAAAATCAAGGAAAAAATTCTTTGAATATAACAAAGATACCCAAAGATATTAAAAAAACATTTACAAAAGAGTATGGTGTTAAATGGAAAGGAAGATAATATGTTAATTGGCGATCCTTATAAATTTGCAGTTTTATTTGATAGAGTAAAAAAATGGAATCCATCTTTAACAGATAATAATGGTTTTTTTGCACTATGTATTGATGGAAAATTATTTCCTGATGAAATTGAAAATGCAGTAATACCTGTAGGTGTTAGAGATGTCAAAGTAGCTTTATCTGGAATTCCAGTTGATGAAAAAATATTTGACATGGATTCAAAAGATGCAATTTTGATTTTGTATGATCTTGTATATCCAGAGTTTGATGATGAGAAAAGTGATGAAGAAAACAGGGATAATGATTTTAGATATTTGCTTTCTACAAATGAATTAGTTGATGATAATTATCTTGTTTTTGCTGTAGGAAAAGAAAGGAAAATTAGAATACTTGGTACAAAAGCAGAGTATGATTTTGAAGAGAAAAGAGATGTTTTATGTAATTCAAAAGTAACTGAAATAATCCTCGAAAAAGATTATGTTAATAATGTTATTGCTCAACTTGAAGAGATAAAGTGGAATTAAGATTTGAATATTGGTACATTTAATAATCAGCGAATCTTGCACTATATGCCCGACAAGTATACAAGATTGTACATCTGACAATTAACGGTAAATAAATTATCACAACCGAAAATCACCCGTTCTACGTTCAAGGCAGAGGCTTTATCAATGCTGGAAACCTTCTTATCGGTGATAAACTTATCAGCGTAAATGGCGAAGATTTGTTTGTTGAGAAACATCGGGTTGAAGAACTTGACGAGCCTGTTGACGTTTATAACTTTCATGTTGAAGATTATCATACTTATTTTGTTGGTGAATCTGCGGTTTGGGTGCATAATTCGGAATGTAAAGTGAGTACTTCAAGAAGAGATCATATATTAGAGGGTGAAGGGCCTAATGATCCTGGGCATGGCCCCAATAGGGGATTTGGCAATAGTGCTTTTCCTGACACTTGGACAGACGATTACGCTATAAAAGCCGTTGAAGATGTAGCCAATAGTCCAAATTCAACATGGAGACAATCAACAGGACCTGGTGGAGGACGTAACGCTCCTGTTACAATAGGAGGTCCTGATGCAAATGCTCCATTAACCACAAGAAATGGACGACCAGTTAGGTTTATTGTTGAAGGTAGAAATCATGGATTAGATGTTAGAGTTATTGTTGAACCTGGCGGTGAAGGAATAGTTACGGGATTTCCTATTAATCGATAAAGTGTTAGGAGAATTAGTGATGAAAAAAGAAGCATATGATAAATTTATGAAAAAAATATCGAGTGAATTCAAAAATGTTGATACAGTTAAAGAATTTCTTTTAGATGCAGCGGAATTAGCTATGTATGGAGAAAAACGAGTGGCACTTGAAAATTTTCTTGAAAATCTACTGGAAAATGAGATACATATTTCATCCGAATTGATAGATTTGGCAGAAGAGGCATTTAGTGATAACCCAACAGACTATGATAATAGATTAATTTTTGAAATGAAACAATTTAAATTAAATTAATGTGTAATATAAAAGTTGTATGCAAATACGAATACGCTTGAAACCGCACCGAAAACGGTTCTTGAAACGTATGTCCGTCAGGTAGAAAAGCTTGTTCACCTCACAATTAATGGTGAAGAAATTGTAACAACTGATAATCACCCGTTTTATGTACAAGGCAGGGGTTTTATCAATGCAGGAAGTCTTCTCGTTGGCGATAAACTTATAAGCGTAAATGGCGAGGACTTGTTTGTTGAGAAACATCGGGTTGAAGAATTTGACGAGCCTGTTGACGTGTATAATTTTCAGGTTGAAGATTATCATACTTATTTTGTTGGTGATTGTGCGGTTTGGGTGCATAATGCAAGCTCTGATTATAATCTAATTGAACCGGATAAATACACAGAACTTTCTGAGTCAGAGATGCGAATAATATTATCTGATCGTGGCCTGGATGATACTGCTGTGCAAGATATGATTGATTCTTTTGATGGACCAATATATAGTCGTGAAGGAAACCTTGGAGAAGTTTTTACGATAACTGAGGCATCTGCTGGTGATGCATCAGGAATTTTTGTTACAAGAGGTTCTGCTGGAGCTACACCGGCAGAAAGAATTAATAATCTTGCATTACCGCCTAATAATACTGCACTTGTTGAGAGCCAAATGCAACTTACTCAATCACAAATTTTACTTGAGGGAAAAGTAGCTGCACAACCTGAATGGGCACTTATTGCTGATGATGGCATATCAAGAACAGGCGGCGGATGGCAAGTAGTTACTGATGGTGGAAAATATACAGGTGCAATTGATAGGTGAATTAGTATGAAAGAAAAACTAACTATTCTTTATAATTATCTTAAGAACAATGATCATATGCAGGATGCTAATAGGATTGCTAAAATTCTTGATGAATACGATAAAAATGGTGACTTATCAGAATTATCTATAAAAAAAATAAAAGCAATGTGCAATCCTAGATATCTCGGAAATCTTTATATAAAAGAATTTCCCGATCCATATAAATGGTGGAATTTCTTGGCTGAAATAAAAAAATCAATTGAATGAAACTACGTTGATGATAAGAAGCTATTTTATGGATTTTGAGAATGGTATTGTAAAAATAGACGAGGAAGCATTTAGTCCTAAATATTCTTTTGAAATGTTCCGTCATTCCTCTTTTTATAAGAATTAAGCTTGTTCACCTTATAACAAATGGTGAAGAAATTATCACAACTGATAATCACCCGTTTTATGTTCAAGGCAGGGGCTTTATCAATGCAGGAAATCTTCTCGTTGGTGATAAACTTATAAGCGTAAATGGCGAAGATTTGTTTGTTGAGAAGCACTACATAGAGGAAACAGATGTACCCGTTGATGTTTATAACTTCCAAGTTGAAGATCATCATACTTACTTTGTTGGTGAGTGTTGTGCTTGGGTGCATAATAAAAATTGTCCCCCACACATGAATGAAGATGGCACATTAAAACCAAATCAAGAGTATAAAGCTGGAGAAAACGGCTACACATACAAAACCGATGCAAATGGTAATATAAGTTCTGCTCATGCGGACGAATTGAAATTCAAAACCCATGACGGAAGATTGAACCATAATTCAAACACAGCCGGTAAATTACCTGGTGATGACGCAGGCCATTTGTTTGCAGACCAATTTGGTGGTTCTCCGGATTTGGATAACCTGGTTTCGCAGAGAAGTGATTTAAATAGAGCTGTAAAAAATACAGATAATTATCGCAGTATGGAAAGGGAGTGGTCAAATGCATTAAAAAATGGACAAAACGTTACTGATGTAGATATTAAGTTATCATATAAAAACGGTTCATCTCGTCCTTCTTCTTTTAACGTATCCTACAAAATTGACGGTGAACTGTTTAGACGAATATTTAAACAATAGAAATAATTTAAAGGAGAATTGATATGTTACAAGGATTTGAAGATGCTTTTACAGATGCGCAGGCAAGAACGATATCGCTAGCTTTAGAGTTATTAGAAAATAACAAGAAAGAAGCTGATATGATATATATTTATATTTATCAAAGTGATACGCAGATTTTTTTTAACGCATTTTTTGCTAAAGATAAGAAAATCTACCTTTTAAACGATTGGTTCGATGACGATCAAATCAATGATTTTTTTGACTGCGGTGTGGAAGATGTTGACAATATTGTTGAAGTATGTGATACTTACGATGGTAAATGCCCATATGAGTTTAAATTAAGTTACAATGTTAAGACTAAGTCTTTTGATGCGAAATACAACTATGATGATATTGCAATGGAGAATGATGTTGACTTAGTAGATATTTATAAAGAATGGCAGAAAGAATGTGAGTCCGAAATCTCTTGTAATTGAGACTGTTAGCATTTGATGTTTCATACAAAATAGATGGCAAATTTATTAATCCCCATTAAAAAATAGGAGGTTAACCATGTTAAAAGGATTTGAAGACGCATTTGTTGATGCACAAGCTAATGTTATTTCGCTTTGCCTTGAATTACTTAAGAATTCTGAAAAGAGTGCAGACGTTATATATGTATACATATTACAAAATGATAACGAAGAGTATATTGACGCATTTTTTGAGAAAGATGGCAAGTTGTTCACAACCAATGATTGGTGTTCAGATGCTCAAATTAAGGAATTCTTTCATTGTGGAATAGAAGATATAGAAAGCATTGTTGAGCTTTGTGATACCTATGATGCAAAGTGTCCACACGAATTCAAATTAGTATACAATGTTAACTCTAAGTCATTTGACTCAAATTACAATTATGAAAATGTAACTGATGTTTATGATAAGGATGTAATTGAGTTAGTCGAAGAATGGTTTAATGAATGCAAAAAAAATATAAGTCATTGATAAATTTTAAAAGATAAAATTATGGTTGAAGTCAATGAGCAATTAGCTGAAGTTATATCCAACTCGCAAATAGCCTTTTTAAACGGCAAGCTGCAGGAAGCATTCAGTCTATACTCAACACTTATACGTTCAAGGTAGAGGCTTTATCAATGCAGGAAGTCTTCTTGTTGGTGATAAGCTTATCAGTGTGAATGGTGAAGACTTAGTAATTGTGAAATTCTTCATTGAAGAAACTGCTGAATCTGTTTCCGTGTATAATTTTCAGGTTGAGGATTATCATACTTACTTTGTTGGTGAGTGTGCGGTTTGGGTACATAATGCGGAGTGCATCGTACGCAAGAATGGTGAGATTGAGATTACAGATTGGGAAGGTTATCCAAAAGGTGGACCAAAGCCAGATGGAAAACTTAAACTTCTTGAAGGAGAAGAATATACAAAAGCAAGAAAATCTGCTAATAGTGAAAATGCTCAGATTCATAGACAAAATCCTGAATTAAAAGGAAAACAAATTCATGAAGTACATCCTGTTAAATTTAGTGGTAGCCCAACGAACCATTCTAATAAAATTGCGCTTACGCAGTCTGAACATGCAAAATACACCAAGTTTTGGAAGCGAATACAAGCTCAAGCAAAAAATCAAATGAAATGAGGAAAGAAGAATGAATATAGCGGAAAAATATATGACGGATATGGAATTGAATGAACCAAGCAATCCATTAGAAATAAATAAAACTGAAGATAAATTAAAAATTAAATTTCCGGAACAGTATAAAAAGTTTTTGCTATCTCATAACGGGGCTGAGGGTTCTATAGGCGAAAATTCGTATCTCGTTATATGGTCAATTGAAGATACGCTTAATTTTGTTTCATCAGTAAATTCAATGTCAATAAAAGAAATAGTTACGGAATCCGGATTTGCTCGTTTTACGGTATTGATTTTTGCACAGGCATTATTCTTTATTTCAGTAAAGTTGATGCTGAAATTATTGGCAACGACTTCTGAGAACTTTAATGCAGTTGAGTGGATCGCTATTATATTAATACTTGCAATATCCATTATTATGATGTTCTTACTTCATTTGATAGCTATTGATTCAACGCAGAGACTCTATATAAACTTATTGATTTTAACGATAGTTGCAGTTAACATTATAATCTTTTATATGATTGATTCTATTTCTGTGAAAAATAATCAGAAAAAAGAACTGGAACTTTTAAAGGTCCAAGAGCAATACGGTCACCAATATATAGAGAATGCAAGTCAGCAATATGATTCGATAAGAAAGATTAGACATGATTTGAAAGATCAGTTGTCCGCTGTATATACAATGATAGCTCAGGGACACGCAGATGAATCAATGAAGTACATAGAGAAATATGTTAACGTTATATCAATCAGTGAAAGCTTTGTAAATACAGACAATTATATTGTAAATGCTATTATAAATTCTAAGTTTGCAGTCGCAGCGACAGAAGGAATCAGAACAAATTGCAGCTGCATTAAGAGCTTTGATGGTATAGATGATATTGATATGCTTCATATTTTAAGCAATACGCTTGACAATGCTATAACGGCTAGTGAAAAAATAACTGACGAGTCAGAAAGGTTCATTAACCTTGACATCAGTAAAACAATGGACATATATAGAATAGTAGTCAGAAATGCAATAAATGAGTCTGTTTTAAAAAGAAATCCGAGCCTTAAAACAACAAAATTAAATGTTCATAAGCATGGGTGGGGAATTAAAATAATACGAGAGATTGCAGAAAAATATCAGGGAAGATGTGAATTTTACGAATCTGATAAAGTGTTCACATGTTTGATAACGTTAAAATCAACTTTACTGTAAAACGTTAAAATCTCTTTGTATTGGCAAATTTAAGTCATAGCAAATTGAGAGAAACAAGTTAAACTTATAACGAAAAAGAGAGCTGTTACGCCGGTTTTTATATGGTGGACAGTTCTCTTTTTGTATTTCACGACAAAAACTTACACGTCACGCCAAATCGCTTGACTTGAATGTAAATAAATTGTATATTATAGCAAATAAAAGACTTGGTGGAAGTAATGAAAAGATTAGTATCGATAATTTTGAATTTTATGATCAAGAATAATGTAATTTCTAAGGATACAGAAGAAATAGAATTTTACAGATACGGAATAGAAATTACATTATCATCATTAATTAATATAGCCTTAATATCTATCATAGGTATAGTAACAAATTATACTTTTGAGAGCACAATGTTTTTGGCAGTGTTCATTATAATGAGATCATTTACTGGGGGATATCATGCAAATACATATATTAAATGTAATTTAGTGACCTCAATATCTTTTGTTATATTGTTGTTGATATTTAAAATAATAAGACATATTTCTTTAAAGTCAATTATATTAATTGCTATTTTTCAAGTAGTAACCATTGTTTTATTGGCACCGATTGAGAACAAGAATAAACCGATAGAAAATAGAACTGTCTATAAAATTATTTCTACCGTTTTATCAGTAGTGCTATCTGCAATAAGCATCGTATTAATTATAAAAGGTGTAGACCTAGGGCTAATAATTCTGCTGACTTTAGCCTTAGTTTCAATATTTATAATATACGCAAGATTTATGAAAAGGGGGGATTTCTTATGAAAATTAAAGTTGCTGTAGCAAAATCAGTCAAGGCGCTTGTTGGACATATGGCAAAGGCAGCCTGTGGTTCTGCATCACATTGGGGGGCATATCAACCTAAAGAACCTAAATTTAAGAAAGAAAAGAAGTAATAGATAACCACAGAATCGTTTAATAATCGGTTTAATTAGGAGGGGTAAGGTGTTTCCAATGCAGAGATAAAATACACAAAAATGTACAATAACATTTGTGCGAACATACAAAGTTTAAAATGATTTGCAACAAAGTAGATCGTTTGTGATACTAATATATTAAGACAATGGAGGTATTTAAAATGACAAAAATGGTTAAGAAGATAGCAGCTATGGGTGCTGCCGTAATGATGATGGCTTCGATTTCGGCTATGGGTGCGAGCGCATATACTGATCTCGAAAAAAACGGAGCGTATTGCACTGCTTACAAGAGTTCCTCAAGCAGCGTCTATGCTTCAACATCAACAAAGGACGGATCGAAAAAAACGGTAGGAGTTAACATCGTGCTTTACTATACAAAGAGCGGAAATACACTTAACACAGGTAGCGGCAACAGCTATACAAGAGGCGTTAGCACAACCTGCTCCACACCTTCCGGCGGAACGTTTAAAAGTGCGACAATAACACATAAATTAAACAACGCTACTGTATATACAGGTTACTTGGTATAACGGATAATTCTAAAAAATAATGCCGCACTGACATATAGTGATATTTCCGTGCGGTATTATTCTATAGAATATGGAGATAACCGAAATGAAAATTAAAGCATTGATCGTAATGACCATGACCGCCGCTGCCCTACTTCTGCCATCATGCGGAAAACAGCCGGATAAGACCTCGGACGCAAATGTAAACGAACCCGTCGAATTCGGGGCGAATATAACCGTTTCCGACAGCTACGCTTTCAGGGAAAACGACGGCAGACTTTACCTCTGGGATTTGAAAACCAACAGCTATGAGATTTTCTGCACACAGCCCGATTGTAAGCATCAGACCGCTGCAGAAAACGCCGATACAAAATGCTCGGCTGTCGCTCCAAAAGAGGGGTACTTTTATAACTATGCTTTTCTTTATAACGATACGCTATACTCGATATGCACGGGCGAGCTGAACGAGTTTCTTATTTATACCGCCGATACCGACGGCATGAACAGAAAGCTTGCGTTTACCGCGGAACTGTCGCTTTGCACCATGGTTAATCCTGTGCTTGACGGCGGCAGACTGTTCTTTGTCGGCTCGGAATTTGAAATGAACGATACCGACAGTGTTGGATTGCGGGAGAATTATTCGCTCTGTTCGGTTGACCTTTCCGATTTTTCTTTTGAAAAATATATGGACATCGGCACTGCAAACGAAACCGTGATCGGTAAGAAGAGTCTTTTGCTGTACAAAAACAAGATATATTTCCAGCACAGCGAATATTCCGAAAACAGCGTTCATTCCGCTGTCGAATGCTATGATATCGACGGCTCGGAGAGGATGACGGTACTTGAAATGGAAGATTCCGTCAACGTCTGGCAGTGCAACGGCGGTAAAATGCTTTATGTCGTTTCCGACGATGACGATTCCCATTCGCAGGTCTGCTCCTATGATCTCGACGGCGGTGGGACAGAGGTTTTGTTTAAACGGGACGGCTATGTCAGCGATGTCTGCATGATCGGAAACAGGGTGTTTTATATGTACAGTACTGCGGACGGCAAAAGCGAGATACGCAGTGCAGGAGTGTTCGATACGTCGGACGGAAAAGACCTTACGACCGAATTTGACGGCGATGTTTACGTATCGGTTCTGGGACACACGTCAAACGGGCATTTGATACACTATCAGGACTCCGAACGCGACAGCTTCGGACTGCTCTCCGACGAGGACTTTTGGAGTCTGAAATTTGAAAATGCCGATTTTAAATTTGAGCAGTAAGAGGGGAATGAGCAATGGGTAAGAAAGAATATTTAGCCTGCCTGATCTCGCTGGTCATGCTCGGTCTAACAGCGTGCTCCGATAATGCAAACAAGACTGGCTCGGAAGTAAGCTCAGGTACTTCATCAGCCGAAGAAAAGGATTACGGTTACGGCTTTGACAAGTTCGGATTTTCGCGTTTTGACGTTGAAACGGCAGAATCCCTCACTTATGAAAATAAAACAAAGATCGTATATCTTACAAACTACGATACGACCTTTACAACTACTGACGACGACCCGAGAATATACGATGAAATTTACATTGAAAACACTGTGAACGAGTATCTGGATAAAAACGGATATGACTTTTACGTTGATTTTGTAATGAACGGCGAGTTTGATTTCAAAACGGGCGAGCTGTACCCAAACATGGACGTTTACGAAAGTATGCTCAAAAATAACGAGCAGGTCGATATAGTCAACACGGGGCTGGGCATGAGCGCGCTGGGCGGTTACGGAGATACCTTTAATCTGTTTGTAGAAAGGGGTTATCTAGAACCTTTGAACGATTATTTTCAGACCGACAGCGGAAAAGCGTTTTACGACGGGTTCGACGGCATAGTCTGGAAGCAGACGACCTGTGCCGACGGTATGATATACGGAAAAACCACCGACTATACGCTTGCTCAGCCGCTGGTATTGTTGCTTAACGGCGATGTTTGCAACGAATACGGGGTAAATACAGACGATATCCAAAGCCTAGAAGATCTCGAGCCGTATCTGCAAAGCCTTGCGGACGAGGGGAAACGTGGTCTGCTGCTCGACAGCACCTGCGAACTGTATTATGAGATGGCGGGATTTTGCAGATACAAGGGCGTGTATATCAACGCCGAAACGGGACTGGCGGAAAATATTTTCGAGAATGAAAAAGCCTTGAAATATCTCAAGACCGTATATGAATATTCGCAAAATGGATATATATCAAACAACGTCGATATTGCGAACGACGCTTATATTTGCAGCCTGTCGCCGGCAATGCCGCTTTATTATGATTCGTCGAAAATCGTTTCAAGCGGATATTTGCAGCAGGAGGAACTGAACGGAGTCGTGGGGATATCGTCCTCTAGCAAGAACAAGGAAACGGCGTTTGAACTGCTCGCTCTGCTGAACACGGACGAAGAGCTTGCGAACATAATTTACAACGGCGCAGAGGGACGAAATTATGCGGTCAAGGACGGCGAAAAGTACCCGAACAAGAACGCTCTGCCGTTTTACGACGTCGCCGCGACAATGACTAATTCCATTATCGCCGAAAGCAATTCGCAGGACAATCAAAGCAAGCGGGAGGATATTGCGATATGCTGGGAGCATTCCGAGGTATCTCCGTTTTACGGTTTGGAGGTATCCGACGATCTTGCCGAAAAATTGGAGAAAACGGCGGCGGTCTATGACGATTTTTACGGTCTGTTCTACGGCGATTACGGCGAATATCAAAGCCTTGACGAAGCCTTGTTCGCAGCAAATGAACAGCTGAAAGCCGCAGGAATAGACGAGGTTTTAAACGAGCTGAACGAGCAGCATGGAAAATTTGATAAAGAATAAAACCGGAGAAAACAACATGACTCTCACCCTAACAAACCTCACCAAACAATACGGCAATTTCACCGCACTTGAAAACTTCACCTACGACTTCACGGCGGGAGTATACGGTCTGCTTGGACCGAACGGTGCAGGCAAATCCACCCTTATGAATATCATCACCGACAATCTGAAACCAACTTCCGGCTCGGTGAAATTTGACGGCGTTGAAACAAGCACAATGGACGCCGACTTCCGCAAAATTCTCGGCTTTATGCCCCAACAACAAGGGATTTATCCAAACTTTACGCTGGAGCGTTTTCTCTACTATATGGCTGCCCTCAAAGGCATGAAAAAAGCTGACGCAAAGCCGCAGATAGAAAAGCTAATCAACCTTGTCAACTTGCAGGACAGCCGAAACAAACGCCTCGGCGGCTTTTCGGGCGGTATGAAACAGCGTGCCCTCATCGCACAGGCTATGCTCGGCGAACCGAAAGTCATTATCCTCGACGAGCCTACCGCAGGTCTTGACCCGAAGGAGCGTATCCGTATAAGAAATCTGGTGGCACAAATAGCTTTCGACAAGATAGTCATAATCGCAACCCACGTTGTTTCGGATATCGAGTTTATCGCAAAAGAAGTCCTGCTGATGAAAAGGGGCGAGATAATCGACAGCGGTGCGCCTCATATCCTCTGCGAAAAGATCGACGGCAAAGTGTTCGAGATAACCGCCGACGAGAGTATGCTGGACGAAATTTCCGCAAAATACAAGGTGGGAAATATCTCAAAGGACGAGAAAAATATCTACGTCCGTGTTATCAGCGAACAGCCGCCAACTTACGAATGCAAAACCTGCAAGCCCGACCTTGAGGACCTCTACCTCTACTATTTCGATTGAGGGGGCGAGCTAATGATCTTCGTAAACGAACTGATAAAAGCGTTCTGCAAACGCACAACTATTGCAATTTTCGCCGTTCTGCTGCTCCTCAACGGCGTTTTGCTGTATATAAACGAAACAAAACAGACGCTGGAATACACCCCTGAGCAGTACAAAGCCGCTTATCAGACCCTCGAAGGGCTTGACACTCACGTTGCTTTTGAGCGAATTTCACAGAAAAAGTCGGAGCTTGAATTGATACAAAGGCTGTCATTCGGTGAGGATATTTCGCAGGAAAACTGCAATGCTGAGGAGCTTTTGAAGAGCTACAAGACGAAGAGCTACCTAGAATTTACCGACGATATTTACTCCGAGATAGAGCTGACCGACCGCATTTACGAGGAGGTCGCCGCCTGCGAAAATTACGACAGCTACCTTGAAAATATCGACAGCACCGCGCGAAAAATGACGGGCATTTCGCTTTTCGCCGACCCCGATAGTTTCAGCTACAAAAATATCGCACAAACGCCTGCGGACTTCGCCTACCTCAAAGGCTCAAAGCTCACCGCCGCACCCTCAAAGGGCGTTTCAATGGCAACGGGTTTTCTCGCCACAGACCTTATTGCAATACTGATGATAATGACCGTGGTTGTCACGATTGTCACCCGTGAAAAAGAGCTTGACCAGATAACCCTCGCGCGCACGACTTTCAAGGGCAGAATGCCGCTCGGTATCGCAAAGCTTTTCACCTGTTTTGCGGCGGCGATGGCAGCTGAGATCTTGCTTTACGCCGTGAACTTCGCAGTTTCATATTTTACATACGGCTTCGGCAATCTGTCAAGGCAGATACAGTCGGTATACGAATTTAACGGCATTAATTTGAAAATATCCGTACTGCAATACTTTGCATTTTTCCTAGCGGCGAAACTTGCAGTTTACTGCGTATTTGCAGCGATCATCTACCTTGTGACGGTGGTATCGAACACCGCTGTAAAGGTATACGGCGCGCTGATGATAACCATAGCGGCGGAAGCTGTGCTGTACTATACCATACCGAGCATGAGCTATCTTTGTCCGCTGAAATACATTAATATTCTTGCATACGCCAACACAAAAGATCTTTTTGCAAACTATCTCAATCTCAACCTTTTCGGAAAACCTGTCAACTATATGGCTGTATTTGTCAGCTCGGCGTTGGTATTGCTGATTGTGATTTCCATACTCTCTGTACTGATATTTTCAAAGCAAAGGGTGATAAAAAGCCGCACAAGAAAATTCAGTCTTGCAAAGTTCAGCATTTTCAAGGGCAGGACGACAAACCTCTTTTTGCAAGAGTGCTACAAGGTCTTTATCGGCGGAAAGGCTCTGCTGATTTTGATAGCATTTGCAGTCATCACCGCAGTTTCATATTCTCCTATCAGCGAGAGCTTTTCGTCAGCAGACGAGGTTTATTACAAGCAGTATATGCTTAAATTTGAGGGCGAATACACTTCCGAAAAACAGAAAATGATAAACGAGGAAGATCAGAAATTTGCCGACGCACAAATGAAAATGTCAGAAGAAATGGCGAACTCAGAGGGCGACGGCGTTTTCATAATGATGAAGTATCAGGATATACTTGCTCCGCAGTACGCATTCGAGCAGGTCAAGGCTCACGCTGAGTATCTGAGTACAACAGAAAACGGTGAATTTGTCTACGACAGCGGCTATAAGCTTTTGACGGGCGACGAAAGTGCAGGCAACAAGGACTTGACCCTTGGTCTTACCGCAATGGCAATGGTGATACTTTGCCTTACCTACGTTTATGCCGCCGAGTATCAGACAGGTGCGAACGTGCTGTTAAAAACCTCTGCCCGTGGCAGGGAGGACACCTTTCTTTGCAAGTTCGGCATTGGCGTTATCATTGTGACGATCATTTTCGCTCTGACCTATACGCCCTACTTTTACAACGTTATCAGCGCATACGGCACAAGAGGGATAAATGCCCCAGCCTGCTCGATAGAATCACTTTCAACTTTTGATATTTCTATCAAAGAATATCTCATTCTTATAAGCCTTGGGCGGTATCTCGCTTTGCTCTGCGCAATGCTCATCATCTATTTTCTGTCGGCAAAGCTCAAGAGTGTTATCTCGACATTCCTTGCGGCGACGGCGGTGCTTATTTTGCCGATATTGCTGGCTCTGCTGGGGATAGGCGTGTTTGAGTATGTCTTGCTGGATCCTATTTTGGTGGGGAATTTGTAAAGGGTAATATCTTGATAAAAATATTTATTAATTTAAAACCACGCATCCAATACAAGCTTTATCTAAAATGACAATACTTGTATAATTCAAAGTGATAAAGACCTGCAAATAAAAGTCAAGCCCCAATTAAGTGAATTTACAAACAATTCACAAAGATAAAAAGTGCATGACTAAAAGACCGCATCAAAATCTTTTTTTTGAAGCAGTCTGATTAAAAAATATTTGTTTAGAAATCAGTTCAGAGCCTGCATGACCCGAGCATAGTAAATGCGCAGGAACTTGTGCACAGCGTTTCAAGAGTGGAATTAAGCATCACAGCCGCTTCTGTAATAATCTTAATGACGGAATCCGTCATAGGTAATACGCTTATCTGTGTTTTGCAATATGAGTGGATATCAGCAGCTTTTTTATCACTATAGTTGTAATTGTTCTTTCTGCACCAGCTTTGATACTTTACCTTAAAAGCTGATAAGGAAAGCTTTGAAATAGAATGAATATGAGGAAACTTCAGCACGAAATCGACCTATTTTTCGTGTCCGTCAGACTCTCAGCGAGGTGAAGTGAATAATGTGTTGGCATTTGGAAAGCAGGAATCAAGCAGGCTGATAAGATTGTTTTTCTGCATAACAAGAATTTTATTATATTGAACATACTGCCTGTTAAGGATCTTAAGCGTTTTGCGAATATCATTGGCAGGTATGTACTCACGAAGGTCAAGCCATTTATCGATAGCAAACGAGGCTATTTTTAGAGAATCTTTCTTATCGGTCTTGACCTTTCTAACACGATTTGTGCCATAGTCATCGATCAACAAAGGATTGACTACGGATACAAATATAACCTGGTTGTGGAGTGCATTGGCGATCGGTTCATAATATGCACCTGTGTATTCCATAACAACCTTTGTTTCACCTGAAAGTGATTTGATGAGCTGCACAAGCTTATAGAGATCACTTTCTGTGTGAGATACATCAAATGGTTCAGCTATGACAATTCCAAATCCATTATATATCGTAATATTATTACAACGTTTTAATCATATTTTTAAACTATTGACGACTATTAAATGGAATTGTTTCCTCTGTAAAAAAACAGACCCTTATTTTAAACAGGGGTCTGATAAATTTAGCATTTTTCTTTCTTTTTGAACTTTGTCAGATTGATTATCAACGCAAAAAGTGCCATAAAAAGAACTGCCACTATGAGAGTAACTGTCGATAATTTAATAAGGCTGTCAGTTAAGCCATACATGGATCTTGTGAGTGCATTATACACAGTGTCATTATGTATCGCAAGCCCGTCATAATATTTTGTACCCTTTAGGATAGCACACGGAACAAGAATGAGCATTGAGGAACAGAAAAGTGAAGTGCCTACCCAATAAAGCAAACCGCTTATATGCTTTCTGTTTACTGCTGCCATAACGCCTATAAATATAACAGCCGTTGCAATAAGAGCTATCCTTATTTTTCTCGCAAGCACAAGCAGATCTTTAAGCTTTGTGGAAATGCCATTAGGTTTATTTATATGGCTCAAAAGCATAACGTCAAGGTCGGATTCAATTGCCTGCTCCACATTTTTTATTGTCTTATGCTTTATGTCTTCAAGTTCCTGAGTATATTCAACGCCTTCTTTTTCAGCCCATTTTGTATAATCGTCTGAGATATTCTTTTCAAGAAGCGTAAAGTCTGCCTTAAACTCAGGAAGTTCGCTCTTTTCGCCAAGAATATAACTGAAAGTATCTTCAACATAGCTATAAATAGCGTTTGATACATCAGTTTTGTTAATCGACTTCTTCAGGGTATCAGCTTCAACACCAGTGTAGGCATATTGTTGTTCAGAATATGTCTGTATCTCCTGGAAAGCCGTGTCCTCAATTTTTATCTTGTGCATACTGTTCGTATAGGTTGTCGGTTCAAAGAAAATATTATCTGCCGCAAACAGAAGTGACAGCGCAAGGAATATAAATGCCAAAAACAGCGAGATTATCAGATTAGGCAGGTAGTTGTATAGTTTTTTGTTTTTCACAGATCTTTCCCTCCTAATTCTTATATTCTTTGCTTACGACTTTGCAGATAACATATAGCCTCTGATCTGAAAGACCCATATATCCATTGTTCCAGCAAGTGTAGAGTATCAGATCATCTACAGGTGGATCTGCGGTCACGTCATAATACAAAAGGGAAGTATCTGTATCTGGAAGTACCTTAGTTTCTGTGACCTCATAAGTAAATTTGCCATAATCTGTTTTTAGTATCACTTGATCACCCACTAGAATATTAGGTAAATATCTGAAATAAGTGTGGTTATGTGCCGCAAGGACAACTCTGCCTGTAGCACCTATATATGCAGAATAGTTAGATTGCACAACCCCTTTTGCTAGGAGATCATCAGAGTCTCCCCAGTAAACAGGCTCTTTGTCAATGCCTGCCTTATCATTCTTTACGGTCAGCTCGGCATATTTGTCGCCGTAATACGGATAGATTATCTCATGCTGTTCCGTCTTATTTTCAGAATCTGGCACTGTGACTTTTGTTAATCCCTTCATAGGCAGTGCGTCTGCATTTCTGTATTTATTATCCTCTGATGGGTTTTTCAAATGAGCGTTCTCATTGAACGCTATTGCTGCATATCCTTGCAGCTCTATGAATTTTTTATAACTTACCAGCGTCATGATAGACAAACAAAGAGCCAAAACTAAAAGAGGCGTCAAGACCATTACAGCCACTGACGTCCTCTTATTTTTTTTCAGTTTGTTTGCGTCAGACGAGGAAGCTTTAACCTCTTTCCTGACCATATCTTAGCACTCTTTGTTCTTCTTAACAGCTACTGTAATACCAAATGCACTAAGAGCAAGTGTAAGAACCGCAGCAACCTGAACAGCTGTCATGCTGTTTGCACCAGTATTAAGTGAACCGTTACCTGTGTTTGTTCCTATGTTTGTATTGCCATCTGAATCAACAACCTGAACGTTCCAATCCTTGCTTGTAAGCTCGTCTACCTTGATAGTAACACCAAAGTGTTTACCTGTAGCTACGCAAGCATCAGCAATAGCCTTTCTGCTATCCTCGCCCATTTCCTTAAACACCTGTCTAAGCTGATCGTTTGTTAGTGAAGCAAGATCTGTTCCTGCACCAAAAAGCTTGTCAGCAACAGGCTGAACATATGTAGCACCACAATCAGAGAGAGCCTTTACCATGTAATCATAGTCAGCAGAGCTGAACTTTGAAGCGTGAGAATCAAGGTAGTTCTTAAGCTCTGATACATGGTTAGAAGGAACACCTGCTGATTTAGCTGCAGAAACAACATCGGCAGAAGAAGCTGCTGATGCACTTACAACCATTGTTGAAGCAATGATGAACGCAGTAACAGAAGCCGAAATTGACTTAAATATCTTTTTCATAACACCTATCACCTTTCGTAATATTTTCTTATAACAATATTATACACTATTAAAATTCGATTGTCAATATTTTTATTGGTATTTTTTTCAGAAAAAAGCAAATATTTTTACGATAATTTGAAATAGTTATGTATAAGTGCGTATATGCGCTATTTCATGCAATTGTATATTGTTGGAAAATGCAAAAGATTCTCGGCATTCTCAAATAAAAGACCTATAACATTACTGTATTGGTGCTTTTATGATTTTTGTCAAAGCTGATCTCAAAGCATTTGGATATAATTTCTACATTAATTATTATAATTATAAGCCTTGACACGATATCATGCCATGGTGTATAATTTCTGTGTATTATATAATTGATGTAATGTGCAAGGAGGACATATGAAAAATTATCTCAATGAAAGCCTTTCAGTTCAGGAAAGAGCTGAAGCACTTGTAAATGAAATGACCGTAGAGGAGGCGGCTTCACAGCTTAGATATGACGCTCCTGCTGTTGAGCGGCTCGGCATTCCTGCCTATAACTGGTGGAATGAAGGTATCCATGGGCTTGCACGAAGCGGTGTTGCCACCATGTTTCCACAGGCAATAGGTCTTGCGGCTATGTTTGACACCGACCTTGTGTTTAAAGTGGCAGATATAACCTCTACAGAAGCTCGTGCCAAGTATAATGAGTATTCAAAGCGTGATGACAGGGATATATACAAAGGTCTTACCCTTTGGGCACCTAATATAAATATTTTCAGAGATCCACGCTGGGGCAGAGGTCATGAGACTTACGGTGAAGACCCTTATCTTACCGCAGAGTGCGGCAAGGCATATGTAAAAGGCTTGCAGGGCAGTGGCAAGGTACTGAAAACTGCCGCTTGTGCAAAGCATTTTGCAGTACATAGCGGACCTGAGGCTGTTCGCCATGAATTTAATGCAGAGGTTAATTGGAAAGACCTTGAAGAGACCTATCTTTACGCCTTTGAGGAGCTTGTGAAAAAAGCAAAGGTCGAGGGTGTAATGGGTGCTTATAATCGTGTGAATGGCGAGCCGTCATGTGCTAGTGAGTTTCTAATGGGCAAGCTCGACAAATGGGGTTTTGATGGCTATTTTGTTTCTGATTGCTGGGCAATAAGGGATTTCCACGAACACCATTTGGTGACGTCTTCTCCTGTAGAGTCGGCCGCAATGGCACTTAAAGCAGGCTGTAATGTGAACTGCGGTTGTACATATGTACACCTGCTTTCTGCTCTTGACAAGGGGCTTGTGACAGAAGATGAAATCCGGGCTTCCTGTGTTGCTCTTATGAGAACTCGCATAAGACTTGGCATGTTTGACAAGTCAACGGAATATGACAACATACCATACAGCGTTGTTTCTTGCCCTGAGCATAAAGAAGTATCCTACCAGTGTGCAGTGAAGTCCATGGTGTTGCTCAAGAACAAGGGTATTCTTCCGCTTGACAAAAAATCAATATCAACTATCGCTGTAATAGGTCCAAATGCGGACAGCAGAGCGGCTTTAGAGGGCAATTATAACGGCACAGCCGACAGGTATGTTACTTTCCTTGAGGGTATCGAGGACGCATTTGATGGCAGGGTGCTTTATGCTGAAGGCTGTCACTTGTATAAGGACAGAGTATCGGGTCTTGCACAGGCAGGGGATAGATACGCTGAAGCTGAGGCGGCAGCGGCAAATTCTGATGTTGTGATACTTTGCGTTGGTCTTGACGCCACTATTGAGGGCGAGGAGGGCGACACAGGTAATGAGTTTTCATCAGGTGACAAGAACGATCTAAGACTTCCTGAAAGTCAGCGTGAGCTTATAAAGCGTGTCGCAAAGATCGGCAAGCCTATGATAGTGGTATGTGCGGCAGGAAGCTCAATAAATATCGAGCATGATTGTGACGCTCTTATCCACGCATGGTATCTGGGTTCAGAGGGCGGCAAGGCTATTGCGGATATTATTTTTGGTAAAGTGTCGCCATCAGGAAAACTGCCTGTTACATTCTATAATAGCGCCGACAAGCTACCTTGCTTTACTGATTATGCTATGTCTGATAGAACATATAGGTACACAAGAGATAACATTCTTTATCCATTCGGCTATGGTCTTACTTATGGAGATGTTGTTGTTACATCGCTTAGTTATGACGATGGCAAAGTCAATGTAGAGGTAGAAAATAACGGTGCCGATACTTGTGATGTTATCGAACTTTACATTAAATCACATTGTGATAATGCTCCGGGTTATCCTGTGCTGTGCGGCTTCAAGAGAATTTTTGTCAAAAAAGGTGAAAAGCTTGATGTTGAAATCGAAATACCTGACAAAGCTTTCACAACAGTGTCAGATATCGGCGAGAGAAAACAGTTTGCAAAGGAATTCACCCTCTATGTTGGTACGCATCAGCCTGATGAACTTAGTTGTCAGCTTAGTGGTACAAACTGTATGAGTATCGAGATAGAACGATAATGAAAAGAGATCTTACAAACGGCAGTATCATAAGCTTGCTTCTTGCTTTTTCAAGCCCGATGATACTGTGAAATCTGCTCCAGCAGGTGTATAATATTGCCGACACATTTATTGTTGGCAGATTTCTTGGCGAAAATGACCTTGCGGCTGTGGGCGGTACATACACCCTCACGACTTTTCTTTATTCGATCATAATAGGTCTGTGCATGGGCTGTGGCTCGCTTGTTCCTTATTGTTTCGGTGAAAGAAATGAACGCCGCCTGAAAGGCTGTCTGAACATATCATTTCTGATGATAGGCTCTGTTACTTTGGTGGCAGAGCCTATTACATTGTGCTTTTCCAATGAGATTTTGAAACTTTTGCATACTCCAATGAAAATAATGTTGTTGACATCTGATTATGTTATAATTATCCTGTCAGGTGTGGGACTTTGCTTTTACACTCTTGCCAAAGAACCTCTTTTGCGACTATACTTCAAGAAAAAATCTTGGAAGGATTGCAGTTTTGGTGAAGTGGTGCGAATGTCGACCGCTGCCTCAGTTCAGCAATCTGTCATGAATTTCGGCATACTTATGATACAGGGACTGGTAAATAGTTTTGGAACGACTGTAATGGCGGCTTTTACAGTAGCCATTCATAATTGTTAAATTAAGCTGTCAGCTTATATGATTTTCCGACAAATACTTGGCTGATTTTGTTTATCTTATTGTATGTTATAACAAAAAACCATTTTTTTGTTGAAATACAAAAAAACGTATCGTTTAAAGTTGACTTTTTGAATAGAATGTGATAAAATTATTATTGTACGGTTTATTTTTTGGGAAAATAACGAAAATATCAACAATAGGGTGAATAATTCAAATGAAAAAAAATTACACTATCAAGGATCTTCTGGTACTTCTTCTCGGAAAGGTTTGGTATATCGTTGCCGCTTCAATAGTGTGTGCGATACTGGCCCTTTTCGTATCAAAATTTGTTATGAGTAAGCAGTATCAGTCACACGTTTCAATGTATGTTAAAAGTGCTGATAATCAATCAATGGGTCAGGATAAGACTAATGTTGACTTACAGGACATTGATGCTTCAAAGTCATTGGTACAGACCTACATTGTTATACTTACTGATGACCCGGTAATGAACGAGGTAAGCGATAAACTTCTTGAGATGTATACTCCTGAACAGCTTGCTCCTTATTTTACTGTAACAAGCGGCAGGGTTTCAAATGACGACCTGAGAAATGCTTATAGCATGATCGCTGTAAATCAGACAGAGGTACTTCAGATAACTGCCACAACAACCAATGCAAAGCTTTCTTCTGACCTTTGTAACATCATGGCTGACGTCGCTCCAAGCTTTCTTATAAGAGTTATCGGTGCAGGCTCAGTTGAAAAGATAGGTGATGCTGAGGTTTACAATACACCTGTTTCTCCTAACACCACTAAAAATGTTGCCCTTGGCTTTGTTGGTGGCTTGATGGTGGCTGTTCTAGTGATACTTGTTATTGACTTCTTTGACAACACTGTAAAGAATTCTGATGAGCTTGGCGACATTTATCAGAAGCCTATCGTTGGTGAGATAATGAATATTGGCGGAAAGACTTCTAAAAAGGATGAAGGTTCTTCTGCTGACAGAAAAAAACAGCTTCTGTTCAATAATAAGGATATACCGTTTAATATTGTAGAGAACTACAAAACAATGCGTACAAACCTTATGTTTACACTTTCTACAACACGAAATAAGATAGTTGTCGTTTCTAGCCCTAATCCAAGTGAGGGTAAGTCTGTAACAGTTGCAAACCTTGCAGCTTCAATGGCTGAAACAGAAAATAAGGTTCTTCTTATTGACGCTGATATGAGAAGACCTGTTCAGCACAGAAACTTCAAGTTAAAAAACAATGTTGGACTTTCAACAATACTGAGTGGTGAAAGCACATTTGATAAGTGTGTGCATGAAACCAAGAATGGCAATTTTGCTGTTCTTACATCAGGCGTTTTGCCTCCAAACCCGTCAGAGCTTCTTGCTTCTGAGAAAATGCGTGAATTGCTTGAATATGTTCAGCATAAGTATGATTATGTTATTGTCGACGGAACCCCGCTGCTTCCTGTAACTGACGTAATGAGCCTTGCAGACGAGGTCGCAGGCGTTCTTCTTGTGGCAAGATATGGCAGAACTACATATCAGGAGATAGAGGAGTCTATGAAGAAGCTTGAGATAGGCGATTGCAATCTGCTTGGGTTCGTTCTTAATGATATTTCCGCAAAGAACGGTTCTCATTACGGATACAAGTATAGCTACAAGTATAAATATGACTACAGCTATAAATACGGTGGGAAGGATACTTCTGCCGAAAGTTAAATGACATGGAGATGTTAGATTGACTACCGATTATCACAGCCACATACTGCCGAATATTGATGACGGCTCTGACAGCATCAAAACATCACTTAAAATGATAAAAATGATGAAACAGCAGGGCATAGGTATAATTGTGGCAACACCGCATTTTTATATGCACAGGGAAGCTTCTTTAGACAGTTATCTTGTCAAACGGCAAAATGCTTATGAGAAGCTCATGGCATCTGACCCTGCCGTGAAGGATATACATATTGGTGCTGAGGTGGCTATAGAAAAAGGCATCAGCGTATTAGGAGAACTTGAAAAACTGTGTATCAGCGGAACAAGACTTATTCTTCTTGAACCACCATTCACTCAGTATAACAGTTGGATCGTCGAGGAGATAGACGAGATAGCAAATTCTCGAAGGCTTATTCCGATAATCGCCCATGTACATAGATATATGGGCGTTTATTCAAAGTCAGATCTGAAAAGTCTGATGTCTGTGGATGCAGTTTTTCAGATAAATGCAGAAGCTTTTGAGCATTTTTCCACTAGACGTTTTGTTAATAAGCTTATTTCAAGTGGCAGAGATTTTGTCTTTGGAAGCGATGCTCATAATCTTGATGATAGAAAACCTAATTTTGATCTTATAGCTAAAAGATCTGGAAGTGAAAATATAAGACGTTCTGATAAAGTACTCATGTCTGCTATGGCTGACGAAGAAAGAATGTTTGCTTTTTAAGTATAGAAAAAATATTGATGATATTATAAATAGCCTGCACTGTGCCATTGAGGGGTGGCCATGGTGTGATCTTATTCATTGCTTTAATTGAGCGGAGGTATGTTTTATTTATGGAGAAAACAAGTGAAAACACAGTTCAGGTGTGGAAAAACAAAAAGATAAAACATTGGATGCTTATTGCATTCTTTCTGTGTTTCTATGATATTGTTGCCGTAAATCTATCCTACATTTTCGGACTTTTCATCAGATTTGACCTTACTTTTTCTGCAATACCAAAGGAGTATATGCTTGCCTATGTAAAGTTTGCTCCAATATATACAGCTTTCTGTGTTGTGGTGTTTTTTGTATTCAAGCTTTATAATAGTTTGTGGAGATTTGCTAGCATTGGCGAACTGTCAAGGATATTTTTGGCCTCGATAGTTACTACCATATTCCAGGCTGTGGGTATAACATTACTCTTCATGAGAATGCCTGTGGCTTACTATATAGTAGGAGCGGGAACTCAGTTCGTGCTTATAACAGCAGTGCGTTTTGCCTATAGATATGTCACCCTTTTAAGAGCAAAACAGGTAACAAATCAGGTGGCAGTGCATAATGCAATGGTCATTGGTGCAGGTGCTTCGGGTCAGATGATCCTTAAAGAGCTTACGATGTCAGAACGTGCAAATGCAAGACCACTCTGCATAATCGATGATAACCCAAATAAGTGGGGAAGAAATATCGGAGGAGTTCCTATCGTCGGTGGCCGTGATTGCATTATGGAAAGCGTCAAAAAGTATAATATTGATCAGATCCTTTTTGCAATTCCAACTGCATCACCTGAGAACAAAAGGGATATCCTTAATATTTGTAAGGAAACAGGCTGTGAGATGAAACAGCTTCCGGGCGTTTATCAGATAACAAATGGTGAGGTGCTTCTCAGCAAGATGAAGCCTGTTGCAGTCGAGGATCTGCTTGGAAGAGAGCCTATCAGAGTAAACATGGACGAGATATTCCAGCACCTTAAGGGTAAGACCATATTGGTAACAGGTGGCGGTGGATCTATCGGAAGCGAGCTTTGCCGACAGATAGCAGGTCATGAGCCTAAACAGCTTATCATATTTGACATTTATGAAAACAATGCTTATGAAATAGAGCAGGAGCTTAAACGTAAATATGGCAGTAAACTCAATCTTGTGACGCTTATCGGCTCTGTTCGTGACAGCAGACGTATCAATGACGTTTTTGAAAAATACAAGCCTGATATCGTTTATCACGCTGCAGCACATAAGCACGTTCCGCTTATGGAAACAAGCCCTAATGAAGCTATCAAAAACAATGTTGTTGGTACATACAAGACAGCCTATGCCGCTTTGAAGCATGGCACAAAGAGGTTTGTGCTTATAAGCACCGATAAGGCTGTAAACCCTACTAATATTATGGGTGCAAGTAAAAGACTCTGCGAAATGGTCATTCAGAGTATGGACGCTATCAGCAAGGCAGGCAGAACAGATCTTCTACCTATGCTCCATGCACACGTTAATGAAATGACAGACGGTATGCTTGAGAACGATCCGATAGACGAGATAGCTGTTGATAATATAGAGAGCAGTGAAGCGGTTAAGATCGAAAGCGTTGGCAATAAGGACAGAAATGGCACACAGTTTGTTGCAGTTCGTTTTGGAAACGTTCTTGGAAGCAACGGCTCTGTGATCCCACTGTTCAAAAAGCAGATAGAAGCAGGCGGTCCTGTTACTGTTACTCACCCTGATATCATAAGATATTTCATGACTATACCTGAGGCTGTGAGCCTTGTTCTTCAGGCAGGCACATACGCATGGGGCGGCGAGATATTTGTCCTTGATATGGGTGCGCCTGTGAAGATAGACACACTTGCGAGAAATCTTATCAGACTTTCAGGCTATAAGCCTGATGTAGATATCAAGATAGTTTACTCAGGTCTGCGTCCTGGCGAGAAGCTTTTTGAGGAGAAGCTTATGGCAGAGGAGGGCATGATGAAAACGGACAATGAGCTTATCCATATCGGAAAGCCTATACCGTTTGACACAGAAACGTTCCTTGGTCAGCTTGGAGAGCTTGCTCGTGCAAGCTATAACAATGACGAAAATATCGTTGAAATGGTCGAAAAGATCGTTCCAACATTCAGTCCTGTAGGTGATAAACCAACAGGTAATGAAAAATATGGCAGAAACGCTGTTGCAGTTTCTACGACAAAATAATAATAGATCCATATTTCAGCACTGCGGGGTTTTCTGCGGTGCTGTTTTTATGCCTAAAATTTCACACTTTTTCTTGATGCTACTTGAAAAAAGACAGTTTATGTGGTATAATGAATGATGAATGTAAATTTGCGTAAAGGACTATTTCTATATGAAAAAATGGAGAATAAACAGACCTGACCCTGTGAAAACTGCAGAGTTTATGAACAAGTGTGACTTGAAAAGCCTTACCCTAGACGTCATGACTTCAAGGGGTTTCACTGACTTTGACAGCCTTGCTGATTTTTTTAAAGGCGAAGAACTTAGTGATCCTTTTCTTATAAAAGATATGGCTATAGCCGCCGAGGTGATAAACAAGGCGGTTGATCAGTATGACCTTATTTGTATTTACGGTGACTATGACTGCGATGGAGTTACGTCCACCACTATACTTTACAATTATCTTGAAAGCATGGGCGCAAACGTTATGTACTATATTCCTGAGCGTGAGGCTGGATATGGCATGAACATGGAAGCTATTGAAATGCTTGCAGAAAAGGGTGTTAAGCTTATCGTCACTGTGGATAACGGCATTTCCGCGGTTGAGGAAGCTGAACGTATTGCAGAGCTTGATATGGAACTTGTTATCACAGATCACCACCAACCGCCTGAGAAGCTTCCGAGGGCAAGGGCTATTGTTAATCCGCATCGTGCAGATTGTCCTTCGTCATACAAAGACCTTGCAGGAGTTGGTGTAGCTTTCAAGCTTTGTGCTGCACTTGACGGTGGCAGTTACGACACTGTTATGGAACAGTATGCCGACATTTGTGCTATCGGTACAGTTGCGGACGTTGTGCCACTCACAGGGGAAAACAGAACTATTGTTAAGCGTGGTCTTGAATATCTTGCAAACACCGAAATATTGGGACTAAACTATCTTATAGATAAAGCAAAGCTTGATAGAAATGCTCTTGACTCAACAGGCATTGCTTTTAGGATTGCCCCTGTTATAAACGCTTCGGGCAGATTTGGCTCACCACTTACAGCGGTAAAAACACTTCTCAGCGAAGACCCGGAGGACGCTGAAAATTATGTTGACACTCTTTTAAATCTTAACGCCCAGCGCAAGCAGACGGAAACAGAGATAATGACAGAAATAGTAAACCATATAAACGCTCACCCTGAAACTCTTGACCATAGAGTGCTTGTGCTTTCAGGCAAGGGCTGGCACCACGGAGTTATTGGCATTGTTTCTTCACGCATTTTGGAATTTTACGGAAAGCCGAATGTTATAATCTCAATTGATGATGATGGAAACGCACGAGGCTCTGCGAGAAGCGTAAAGGGCTTCAATATATTCAAGTGTTTTCAGCATTGCGGAGAGCTGCTTGATAAATTTGGTGGACATGAGTGTGCAGGAGGTCTGTCGCTGAAGGCTGAGAATATCGAAAAGTTCACTCAAATGGTGTATGAATACAGCGATCCTATGGAGAAATTCCCTAACGTTGAGCTTATAGCGGATAAGCTTCTTATGCCGCAGGATATCAACCTTGATAATGTAAAGGGTCTTGCCGCAATGGAGCCTTTTGGTGCAGAGAACCCTGCTCCCGTTTTTGCAATGCTTGGAGTAAGAGTAGATAAGATAATACCGCTGTCACAGGGCAAGCATACAAAGATCGAGTTTTCATACGGAAGCTATAGAGGACAGGCTCTTATTTTCTCCCTTGCACCTGAAAAAGCTTGTTTCGCAGTTGGCGATAAGCTTGATATGCTCGTGGAGCTTGGAATAAATGTGTTCAATAGCCGTGAGTCCATATCCATAAGGGTTATCGACCATAGATTGAGTGGAGTAAAGCAGGAAAGATATTTTGCGGCAAAGGATTGTTATGAAAAGCTCATGCGCGGGGAACAGCTTCCTGCAAGTTTTATAAGAAAAATAATCCCGACAAGGCAGGAGCTTATCGGTGTATATAAATACATAAGTGCAGTTAAGAATATTACGTTGGATAATCTTTTCATGAAAATATCAAGCGACAGCATGAATTATTGCAAACTGCATATTTGCGTTGATATTTTCCGTGATAGGGGTCTTATCGAGTTCAGACCCGCAACTATGAAAATAAGCTACGTTGTGCCGAAACAAAAGGTAAATCTTGAGGACTCTGAAACTCTTGTTAAGCTGAATGAAATGCTTGGAAAGGCAGGTAACTAAAATGTCAGATAAAGAGAATATTTTGCTTGATCCTGCTGAAATGGATAAGATAGAAAATATGCCTGAGATAAAAACTGTCAGTGAAGAAGATCTTCCTGCCGAATCCGAGGTTAAAGAGCAGTTTGAAGAAAAGCCTGCTCCTACGGCTTCGCCTGACTATACCGACGCTGTGCCTGAAGCTTCAAAGCCTGAGCATATAGGTGAGAGGTCGGTGTGTTCCATTGATGCACTTATTCAGAAAATACTTGATGGCGAGAGGCAGTACGATCTGTCAAAAATCGTTTCCGCCTATGAACTTGCTGAAAAGTATCATCACAATCAGAAAAGAGAGTCTGGCGAGCCGTATATAACCCACCCGCTGTCTGTTGCATATATTCTTTTGGAGCTTGGCATGGATACTGATACTATTTGTGCAGCACTTCTTCATGACGTTGTGGAGGACACTCCATGCACTCTTGAAGAATTACAGAAGAATTTTGGCTCAGACGTTGCAATGCTTGTAAATGGCGTTACAAAGCTGAAAAAGGTAGAAACTTTCACCAAAGACGAGCAGAAAGCCGAGAATATCAGAAAAATACTCCTTGCAATGAGCGAGGATATTCGTGTTATTATCATAAAGCTTGCAGATAGACTTCACAATATGCGTACTCTTAATTATTGCAAAGATTCAAAACGCAGAACTATCGCCCATGAAACAATGAACATCTATGCACCGATAGCTCACCGCCTTGGAATACGCTCAATTAAAGATGAGTTTGAAGATCTTGCTTTTTACTATCTTGATCCATATGCTTATGCCGAGATAGACGAGCAAATGCAGCTCAGAAAGGGCAGCCGTGAACAGCTTGTTGAAAACATCAAGCACAAGATACATGACAGGCTTGAAAAGGATTTTGACCCTGTTCCCCTTATCGAGGGTCGAGTTAAAAGCAATTATGGTATTTATAAAAAGGTATATCGAGACGGCAAGGAGATAGACCAGATATATGATCGCTATGCTGTAAGAATTATCGTCAATACAGTTACTGAGTGCTATAACGTACTTGGCATAATCCACGATATGTTCAGACCTATCCCAAACAGATTTAAGGATTATATTTCCACGCCTAAGGCTAATATGTATCAATCGCTTCACACAACTGTTATCGGCAGAGAGGGAATACCTTTCGAGGTTCAGATAAGAACATGGGAAATGCACAGAACGGCTGAATATGGTATCGCCGCTCACTGGAAATATAAAGAGGGCGTAAGGGGTAGCTCAAAGGACGATCAGCGCCTTGCATGGATAAGACAGATAATCGAGTCACAGCAGGAGTCAAACGACGTTGAGGAGATAGTAAGGGCTATCAAAAATGACCTTGCCCCTGAGGACGTTTTTGCTTTCACTCCAAAGGGCGATATGATAACACTGCCTGTTGGCTCAACTGTTATCGACTTTGCTTACGCTATCCACACACAGGTGGGTCATAAGATGTGCGGCGCAAAGGTAGACAAGAAAATGGTGTCTTATGATTATCAGATAAAAACAGGCGAGATAATCGAGATACTTACTACCAACGTTGAAGGTCATGGTCCAAGCCGTTCATGGCTTAATATTTGCAAGACCAATGAAGCCAAATCCAAGATACGTTCATGGTTCAAAAAGGAAAGACGAGAGGAAAATATCTTTGAGGGCAGAAATGCTCTCGAAAGAGAGTTCCGCAGAAATAATATAAGAGTGCCCGAGGAAGAACTTGAGGACTTTCTCAAAATGGATATGCACAGACACAGTTGTGATACTCTTGATGATTTCTTTGCAGCCATAGGTTACGGTGGTGTTCAGCTTTCAAAGGTGATGCAAAGGCTGAAATCTGAGTATAATAAGAAATATGGTGAAAAGGCTCAGCCTGATACTTCTGACCTTGAAAATAAGATAAAGACTTCTAAAAATTCCACCGGTGTTATCGTTGACGGCATCGACAACTGCGCTATCAAGTTTGCACAGTGCTGTAATCCGCTTCCAGGTGACGAAATAGTCGGCTTTATCACGAGAGGTCACGGCATATCCGTGCATAAAAAGGATTGCGTGAACTATCTTTCGCAGAAAGATGATCCTGAAAATGCCGCTCGTTGGATAAATGTTAAGTGGGAAAGTTCTGAAAAGCATACGGGCTATTTCAAGTGTACTTTGGATATTGTAGCAGTTGACAGAATAGGTCTGCTGGCAGACGTTTCGTCAGCGCTTGCAATGATCAATATTTTTATCTATGAGTCAACCTCAAGGGAACTGAAAAACGGCAATGCAATGCTTTCCGTAACTGTCAGCATTGCAGGAATGGAACAGCTTAACAATGTTATAAACAAGCTTCAGAAAATAAAGAACGTTATTTCTGTTGAAAGAAGCGGTAAATAAGAAAGGACAGATAATGAAAATATTTAGGCTCAAACCATTGAGTGTTTGTGAAACGAACAGCTATATTGTTGCAAGCGAAGAAAATAACTGCGTTCTTATCGATGCACCTGCCGACCCTGATTATATTCTCGGTGAGATAGAGAGTCACGGTCTTACGCTTAAAAAGATCTTTCTTACCCACGGTCATTTTGACCATATCGGTGCTGTGGCTGACCTTGTAGACAGGACAGGCTGCGAGGTGTATATCCACATTATGGATAAGCCTAAGCTTACAGATGACGCAGGAATGCTTGCTAATCTTTTCAGAATAAGAGGACACAGAAATTACACAGGCAAGGTCAATGTGTTTACAGAGGACGATATACTAAAGCTTGACGAGCTTGAATTTGACGTATTGGAAACGCCGGGACATACAAGCGGTTCTGTTTGTTTCATATGCGGCATGAATATGTTTTCGGGAGATACCCTATTTTCAAGAAGTGTTGGCAGAACTGACATGCCTGATGGAAACAGCCCAGCCCTCATGAAGTCGCTTATGAAAATAGCTGACCTTGGTGGAAATCTAACTGTTTATCCTGGTCACATGAATGTCACGACACTTGACGCTGAGAGAAAGTATAACCCATATCTCAGGCAGGCTGCGGAGGCTTTGAAATGACTCTGATATTCAGCGGCAACAATTATAAATATGAGCTTGAGGGAGTAATGAAGCTTTTTATCCCTGCAACGCTCTTTACCCACGTTTTTTCTGACAGCATAGATACAGAGGACGATTATGTGTTCGCTCAGAAAAAGGATAACGCTGACAATGTTTGTTTGAGCGTTAAGGTGAGATATGACGGCAAGACTTGCGAAAAAGAGGAGTTTGTGCATTTTGAAAGCGACATGGAACTTTCACTGTCAAGACTTCTTTTTAAGGCAATGAGCGAGATAACAGGCATTGTGCCGAAATGGGGCGTTATAACGGGAATAAGACCTGTGAAGCGTGTGAATGATATGCTCAGTGAGGGCATGAACAAGGCGGAGATATTTAAAGCCATGGAGAGCAGATATCTTTGCAGCGAAGAAAAGTGCGATATTGCATACAAAACTGCTATAACCCAGAAGCCTGTCCTCGATGAGCTTGAAAAGGACAGCTTTAGTCTGTATGTGTCAGTGCCGTTTTGTCCCACAAGATGCTCCTACTGTTCTTTCGTTTCGCAATCTATCGAGGGCTGTATGAAGCTTATCCCTGAGTATGTGAACAAGCTGTGTGAAGAGATAGTTTATACTGCGAAGATAACGGAAAAGCTTGGTTTAAAGCTTGACACCGTATATTTTGGCGGCGGCACTCCTACCACGCTCACTGCTGCTCAGCTTGACAGAGTTATGAAAGTCATTGCAAACAGCTTTGATATGTCAACTGTCCGTGAATACACTGTTGAAGCGGGAAGACCTGACACCATAACTGAAGAAAAGCTGAAGGTGCTTAAAGCAAACGGCTGTGGCAGAGTATCTATAAATCCACAGACTTTGAATGACAGCGTTCTTGAGGCTATTGGCAGAAAGCACACAACTGCACAGTTTTTTGACAGCTTTGACCTTGCAAGAAAAGTTGGTTTTGACTCTATAAATACTGATATAATCGCAGGTCTGCCAACAGACACAGTGGAGAGCTTTGAGAATACCATTGATAAGCTTATCGAGCTTGCTCCTGAGAATATCACTGTACACACACTTTCCATAAAGCGTGCGGCTAGGCTAAATCACAGCGGTGACAGGGAAGTACTGAAAAATCCAGCCGATAAAATGGTAGAGTATGCCACAAAAAGACTTCTTGAAAGCGGCTATCTGCCTTATTATCTCTACAGACAGAAGAATATGCTTGAAAATCTTGAAAATATAGGCTGGACAAAGCGGGGTCACGAGAGTTTATATAATATCTATATAATGGAAGAGGTTCAGACCATACTTGCAATGGGTGCAGGTGGCTCGACAAAGCTTGTTGACAAAGAGGGCGGACGTTTGGAGCGTGTGTTCAATTACAAATTTCCGCTGGAATACAATAAGCATTTTGAGCTTATGCTTAAGCGAAAAAATGAGATAGAGGAATTTTATGCTAAAGAAAAATGAGATTATCAGGCTTGAAATAAGCGGTATGACAAATGATGGCAACGGAGTAGGAAAGCACGAGGGCATTGCTGTTTTCGTGCCTTTTACTGTTATTGGCGACGTTATCGAATGCAGGATAGTCAAGGTCTGCAAAACGTATTGCTATGGCATTATCGAAAATATTGTAAGTGGTTCGGTTGAAAGAACGAAGAACGATTGCCCTGTTTATTCAAGGTGTGGCGGTTGTTGTTTTCGTCACATGAGCTATGAGGAAGAATGCCGTGTAAAAGAGCAGTTCATAAAGGATTCATTTGAGCGTATTGGTAAGCTTTATCCTGAATATGACGGTTTTGAGGGCTGTAAACAGCTTGTTGGCTATCGCAACAAGGCGCAGTACCCTGTAGCAGAGCAGGACGGTAGGGCAGTTTGCGGATTCTATTCAAGGCGTTCTCACCGTGTATGCGATCACACTGATTGTGCATTACAGCCTGCTGTATTCAAGGCAATAGCCGATGAAATAATGGCATATGTGAACAAGCGTAAGATAAAGGCATACAACGAGGAAACGGGAAGCGGTCTGCTCAGGCATATTTATCTCAGGCGTGGCGAACACTCAGGTGAGATAATGGTTTGTCTTGTTATTACCGACCTTAAAAAGCGTGGCGTATTTGATGTGCTTGTGGGTGAGCTTTGCAAAAAATTCGCTGATATAAAGAGTATAGTTTTCAACGAGAATAGCCGAAAGACCAACTGTATACTCGGACAGAAGCTTGTTACTGCGTACGGAAGCGACACGATACACGATACCATGTGCGGAAATGATATAGAGATATCACCGCTGTCATTTTATCAGGTAAATACAATTCAGGCGGAGCGGCTTTATGAAATTGCCGCAGATTATGCTCAGCTGACAGGAAATGAAACTCTTCTTGATCTTTACTGCGGTGCAGGAACGATCGGTTTGTCAATGAGCAAAAAGGTGAAAAAGCTCATAGGTGTTGAGATAATAGAGTCTGCAATAGACAATGCAAAACGAAATGCCGCAGCAAACAATGTCACAAATGCGGAATTTATATGTGGTGACGCAGGAAAGATAGCAGAGATACTTTACAGCCGTGGCGAACGACCAGATGTGATAATAGCTGACCCTGCAAGAAAGGGCTGCACTAGGGACGCACTGGAGTACATGGCAAAAATGTCCCCTGACAGGATAGTTATGATATCCTGCAATCACGCTACTGCTGCTAGGGACTGTGCTGTGCTGGAAGAGTTAGGGTATAAGACGGTCAAGGTCAAGGGCGTGGATCTGTTTGGGAGGACGGGGCATGTTGAGAGCGTGGTTCTGTTGACTAAAGTACAGAAGTAAAAGTGTGAAAATGGCTTGAAAAAAGGGGATTTCCGAGATTTTTAGAATTGAAAATCAGACTGCGAAATATGCCTTAAAAAGTGAATAATATCTTGGTATTTTTATAGTTGGATAGATAAGAGCATTGAGATTGGGTCGATTATACAGAAGTGTTTACTTGTGATTTATGGAAAAGTGAGAGTAGAAATAGACTAATAATCATTTAAAAAATATCGAATTATGGTTAGGCTATTTTGGAAAGGAGAGGTGTTTATGCCTGGCAAAGTGAGAGTAATTCCGGCTAATACAAATGAGCCGATGAAACATGTTGTCATCTATGCTCGTGTGAGTTCTAACACTATGGATCAGCTTGAGAGTCTTAAGGCACAAGTTTCGGGGCTGACAAAATTTATATCTGGGCATAACAACTGGAAACTGGTCGATATTCATATAGATATTGCATCTGCTAAAAAAGATTCTTCTCGTCCTGCCTTTCATCAAATGATAGAAGAGTGTAAAGCGGGACTTACGGATATAGTTGTGGTAAAAAGCATCAGTAGACTTGGAAGAGATACTGTCGAGGTGCTGGATGCAATAAATACTTTAAGAGAGTCACAAGTGCGAATTATTTTCAAACAAGAGGAACTGGATACATTAACAGCTGGAAGTTCATTATTGATATCCACCGTTGAAGCTTGCACACAGGCTGAAAATGAAACACGAAGTGCTAATATAAAATGGGGCATTAAACAAAGAGCTAGTAACGGCAGCTTGGGGTTCTATCGTAGAAAATGCTATGGCTATGATAAGGACAAGAATGGTGATCTTGTAATCAATAAAGAACAGGCAGAAGTTGTTAAGCTGATTTTCGATTTGTATCTTGGTGGTAAAAGCGTATTAGGCATTGTTAAGGAACTGAAAGAAAGGAGTATCAAATCTCCTACAGGAAAAGATAACTGGCCAAAACGTTCTATAGAAGAAATGCTGAGTAATGAAAAGTACATAGGTGTTTCGGTTGTTAATGTAGGCGGCAAAGAAGGTCAGATTTATAAATTGAACAATTCTCATCCAGCAATCATTTCAAAAGAAATGTTCGATGCTGTTCAGGAAGAAAAGCTGAAACGCAGCAATATAGTTGCTGATGAGAATGGAATACACAGAAATACTACGAAGTATAGTTCGAAGAATAAAAACCGTATTTTAACATAAAATAGGAGGTTTGAAGATGTCAAATTATGCATATAGAGATATAGAAAGAAAAATAGTACTATATTCAAGTCAAGCTATAAAAGAGGATAGAAATGAGACTTTTTATTGCCCCAATCCGAAATGCGAAGCTAAACTTTACATTTGTGCTATAGAAGGAAGTAAAAGTGCTTATTTTAGAGCTACAAAACCAATGTATAAACATATCTCGAATTGTCCATTTGGAACTAGCAGTTCGGAATTCGATAAAAATAAATTCGATGAGTCAGAATTTGTTTTTAATAATGCAATTGATGGTCTTCTATCTGTAACTGGAAATCCTAAAGAAGAAAAGAAAATTGATGGACATAGCATTGGAGAGCCGAAAGCACATCCACTAAGGACACTAAAGCAAATTTATTCTATGTGTAAGAGTATGCCAGTAAATTTGAAATATGGTGATAAAGAAATAGGAGAAATGTTATTGGATGATAGAAGTGAATATAGATATCCTAGGGGCTGTTTTGGCAAGAAGATAATTGAGGCAGCTGTTAAAGGAAAGTTATATGATAACGAAAAGAAAGAAATCTATTTAGTCGCTCCTATGTATAGCCACAAATATTCTTTTATATTATCATTTTTTGATGAAATCACATATAAAACTATTCGTTCTGAGATATATAATAACAGAGATAAGATTATAGTTGTTGCCGGCGAATGGAAATCGTCAGGTATATATAATTCTTTTATCACACATGTATATGGAAGAAAGCAAGTTGCTATTATAAAATAGCCTAAAAATCTCATGTGGAGAGCGTGGTTCTGTTGACTAAAGCACATAAGTAAAAGTGTGAAAAATGGCTTTAAATAAGGCTTTCCCGAGGATTTGGACATAAATCCAGGTCCTCGGATTTTTATATTTTATGGGGCGGAAAATAAGAGTAAAATAGAGGTTGAGAATACAAAACTATTGATTTCGGGTTGAATATACAAGATTATTGAATAAGGCGGTGAGGGTGAGGAAAAATGAAATCAAAGCTAAGTATAATGCTCGCTGCAAAAAGAAATGAAAAGCGACTAACTAAAAAGCAAACTGCTGAACTTATTGGTGTTACACCCATGTATTATGCTCGGTTTGAAAATAATAATCTTACTCCTTCAAGGAGGAAGATAGATTTTTTTGCCGGTTTTTTTAGAAATGGATAAAAATGAACTTTGGAATATTATCGAAGACGAGAAGAAAATGAAATTGTAAATTTTCTTTGTGATTCTTGAAAATTATAGCGCACTGCGCTATAATTAAGAAAATGAAAACAAGGAGTTGTGAAGATGATTTCAGTAGAAAAGAAGTTGTTAACAGGATATACATTTATAGATTTGTTTGCAGGATTAGGTGGGTTCAGAATTGCATTAGAATCATTAGGCGCAAATTGCGTTTATTCGAATGAGTGGGATGTCCCTGTGCAGAAGGTATATGCAGAGAACTTTGGTGATACGCCGGAGGGGGATATTACGCAAGTTGATGAGAATACGATTCCTGATCATGATATACTCTGTGCCGGATTTCCTTGCCAGGCATTTTCTATTAGTGGCAAGCAACGTGGCTTTGAAGATAGTAGAGGAACATTGTTTTTTGATGTTGCTAGAATTGTAAAAGCGAAGAGACCCAAAGTTGTCTTTATGGAGAATGTGAAGAATTTTGCGACACATGATGACGGAAAAACTCTTGAAGTTGTAAAAGGCACTATGCAGGAATTGGGTTATACATTCTATCAGAAGGTGTTGAATGCTGTTGATTACGGTGTTCCGCAAAAACGAGAAAGAATTTACATGGTGTGTTTTAGAAATGACTTAGAGATTAATGATTTTAAGTATCCTAAGCCATTTGAGTTAACCCGTCACGTAGAAGACTTTCTTCTTAAAAACGAAGAAATGGTCAAAGACTTATATGTTGATAGACCAGATACTTACTACAACGGTATAGAAGACAACCAGTATAGCAATAAGTCTATTCGTTTAGGTATTGTGAACAAAGGTGGACAAGGCGAAAGAATATACAGCACAAAGGGAATCGCAATTACTCTTTCTGCGTATGGCGGAGGCGTCTTTGCTAAGACAGGTGGATATTTAATAAATGGAAGGACGAGAAAGTTGCATCCACGTGAATGTGCTAGAATCATGGGATATCCCGATTCCTATAAAATCTGTAAGAGTGCAAACCAAGCTTATAAGCAATTTGGAAATTCAGTAGTAATTGATGTTTTGCAGCTCATCGCAGTGGAAATTGGTACAGTGATGGAGGGAAAATAAAGATGAATGAGATTGAATTCAGAAATTGGCTTATCAATAAAGGTGTAAAAACAAGAAAGGTTGCAGGAGATACAATTTCAAGATTAAAAAGAATAGAACGAGAAATTTATCACTGCGATATTGATGAACAATACCGCAGTGATAAATGTGAATATCTATTAAAACTCTTTTTAGATATGGGTAACAATGATGAAATGAAGAAATACCCAAACGCAAATCTTCCGATAGGAAAGTATTACATGAGTACATATCGTCATGCCCTTAAACAGTATATTCAGTTTTCGGATGACGTTACTTCAAACAAGCAATAAACTCTGGTTCGGACATACCAGGTGTAGATGCTTTATGCTTGATTGAAAAAATAACATTAGCGTTGTATGTGTTTGAGAGTTTACGAAGCTCATATTCATCTCCACGTAGAGAAAACATATACTCAATTCCACGAAGGATGAATCTGTGATCGTGTAGCTGCTGTGGCGAAACAACAAAAAGCTTATCCCCGGCAATACGAGAATCTGTAATAGCATAATCGTGAGTTGATATATAATCCATCACAGGCTTAAGACGGCTCTTACCAACATTGCCTGAACCGCTTCGTTTGATTCGATACTTAGCTGTTACTTCGAAATAATCTCTGAAACGCTCAATAGGTAAAATTGTATAGTTATTTGTGATGAAGAAGTCGGCTCCCTTGTCTTTATATGCCTGGATAATCCAGTCAGCGAAGATATCGGAGCCGTTTGGCATATCAATATCTTTTCCGGCTGTACCAGCTTCTCTGAATGCATCGAAATCTTCATTCATATAGTCAATTATCATTTCTGCGTATCTGTTGATGCGATTAACATTGAGACGGCTATATTCAAATGTTCCTGTATCAAGGTCTGGTAATAAAACAAACTGTCCGCATTGAGCAGGTGAGTGTTTAGCATCAATGTAAAATGAATTGCCGGACTTGGTCTCAACTAAGATGTCAGGTACAGTTGAGTCGGCACCTCCTTGATGAAAAAATCTTGCGTATGCACCGAATCTGTTATTAAGATAATCCGTGCACTGAATTTCAAATTCTTCCCATATTGCCATTGCTTAATCCTCCTTAATCATTACATCCTCAAATGCTTGAAGATCCTTTTTGTCTTGTACTGTCTTCTTTAGTGATAATTGACAGATTACATTTGGATTACTTGTATTTGATAATCTTCTAACTTCAAAAACATATTTCATTGATTTAGAAAGTGTTTTAGAGTAATTATTATCCTTAAATTGATATGTGTGTTCCTCACACATCATTTTTCTTTTATGTATATAAGTGTCAGAGTGAAGGAAACACCTTGTCTTTCCGCCCACCGATTTATATTCGATAATTCCCGAAATGCCTTCTTCTTTTAATCCTTGTAATATTTCTGAATTATTGTTTGATTCATTAGGCTCCGCTGAACCGCTTGTTTTTCTACGATAAAAAGCCTCAATAGTGAAGTAGTCAGAAAAATTGCTGGATGGAAAAATTATTATGTCTGTTCCTTCTGTCATAAAGAATTTAACCTTTTTCACAGAATAGAAATCTTGAACTAAACCGTAAAGAGTTGAACTGTCGACATCTACGGGAATTCCCTTTTTTCCGACTTTGTAATACCTCTTATATAGCCCATCCATGTATGCAATAATTCGCTTGCAATTATCAGATAGTGGAACTTTATTTCTTCTTGAAAAATCAAACGATTCAGTATCCTCGTTAGGAAATAAAACAAACTGACAACATTGAGAATCCCTGGCTTTTACTTCAACAAAAAATTCATCGGATGCTGCTGGTTCAATTTTGATGTCAGCTTTTGTAGAGTCTGATTTGCCATATGGTTCAATTGAATTATTATCTCCATACATACGTCTCAAATATTCGTAACACCTGTTTTCTAATTCTTCCCAAGCATTAGCCATAATCTAATGCACCTCACTTTCGACAAAATTTTTAATTGAACATCCCAAAGCCTTTATGACATTAACGGTCATGGCATTTCCCGCCTGCATAAGGAGATGTCTATCAGAAACTTCGTTCTTTACTCTGTCAGCATATTCTTTTGGAAATCCTTGAAGTAGTAATGCTTCATAACCAGTCAGCTGATATATCGTATGGTTTTTAACATATAAAACACCATCTCTCTGTGCTCTTAATGTTGGACAGCGACCGTCATAAATGCGAAGATCATTCATGCGAGTGTCGATTATTTTGCCCTCCATCTCTTTAATATCATCAACAGTGTATTTACCGTTATTTGTAGGATTTTTTAGATAATAGGAGAGAATATCGAGTCTTTCAGTACTTGCAATATTATCGTCAATCAAGAAATTGGAAAGAGATGGTTTTTCTACTGGTTCAGGCCACTGAAATTCACCTATATTCTTTCCTAAATCTTTTCTGATGCCTACAAAGTAAACTCTTTGACGCATTTGAGGAACACCATATTCAAGGCTAGTAAGAACCTTATAGGTTACATCATAACCAACTCTATTTAATTCGTTGATGATGATTTTTATTGTTTTGCCTTTGTCGTGAGTTACCAATCCCTTGACATTTTCTAAAAGAAAACATTTAGGTTGCGTTTCTTCTAAAATTCTTGCCAAGTGGAATATGATTTGTCCTCTGTCATCAGAGAAGCCTTCTTTCCTGCCTATAACAGAGAAAGTTTGGCATGGAAATCCAGCAATCAACATATCGTAGGGTAGTAATTTTTCAGTTTTAATTCTCTTCAAGTTATAATAATAAGGTTCATCTGTAGTATCGTGCATGAGGGTATAAGTACGTACTGCAAGTTTGCTAGTGTCTGAATAACCTGTACTTTTAAGTCCTGCTTGCTCTAAACCGAGTCGGCCGCCACCAATTCCGGAACACAAATCTAAAAATGTATTTATTTCCATTGCTTTTAATCCTTTATTGTTTCCATGATGTCTTCCAACTTACAATCCATAGCCTCACATATTTTGAGAAGAACATCAGTGGTGATGTTTGCACCTTTGCCTAACTTGGCAATGGACGCTGCACTGATTCCGGCAGCATCCTTAAGATCATTTTTATTCATTTCTTTGTCGATTAACATTTTCCACAATTTGTTATAACTGATTCGCATAATCAACCTCCTTGTTTTATAGCCCAAAATCAAATGAATCTTCTTGCTGGTTATCGGTAAGGTAGTTTCTCAAAAGCTCCACGTCTTTACTGATATCACGTGGCTTGATTCTATTGATTACCTTTTCTTCAACCTCTGGGGTCCAGTAGATTTTCAGTTTTTCCCTGGCTCTTGTGATAGCAGTGTAGAAGATATTGTGTGTTACAAGTTCCTCAACTTCATCGGTAATAACTATCTTTACAGAGTCATATTCGAGACCTTGTGCTTTGTGTATTGATACAGCATAAGCAATTTGGAATGGTACAACAGTGAATGAGGTACTTTCATCTCCATCTTCGTCAGCACTCTTTAATTTGTGTACACAAAATCTAACTAACGATTTTCCTTCGCTTTCCCAACATTCAAGTAGTTCGAGATTAATACGCCGAAGATCACTTTCATCTACTACCTTAGGTATCTCAACATCAAACTGAATGCGTTCTTCATAAGTGTCTGGGTCTAAGATTTCAATTCCCTTTATAATTCCCTTCATATTATTGTGTATGATAGGGAAAAACCTATCCGAATCAAGGAAGAGAATCGGGTCTCCAACTTTATACTGTTGAATGTCCCATTGAACAGCAGGGTTAGGATTGCTTTCCTGTAAGAATCGGTTGATGTTGTTGATTCCGTATAAGCCGTCATAATTCAGACAAAGGATGGCTTCTCCTGGGTCGAGAGAAGAGAGTAAGGATTCATCTACTTTTAAGGAGTAGCTTTCTCTTTCAATGACTTCTTTTGCAGTATCATCCATCTGTCTGACCTTATCCCACAGTTCAAGTAATCGTTCATCCTTGGTTCGATGAGGTTGGGTAAGTTCAAATACAGCACTTTCCGGTAAAAATGCTTTTAATACCGAGAACCAATTTCCAAATTGAATGGCGTCAATCTGATAAGTGTCTCCAACCAATAAAAGCATTTCAAAATTTGCCTTTTGAAGAACCTCAACCATATCTTTATTGCTGACGGTACTACACTCATCAATAACCAATAATTTATACTTAGCAAAAGTAGACCCTTGGCGTTTGAAACTTTCAATTGTTGAGAAAGTTGTATTTTCTGCATCGATCTTTCGCATCAGGTTCTCCTTTGCTGGATTTGTTTGGGTTAGATATAATTTGGCATCATCATTTAAGTAGTGAGAAACATGATTTATAAGCGTAGATTTTCCTACACCTGCAGAACCGTATATTACACCTACTTTTGACTCTGAAAATATACGAGTGATGATGTCCTTCTTTTCATCACAGTCAATTTCATAATCGCCGAATAGTAGCCAAAATTCAACATCGTCACTGTATTTTTCGATGCCGGATTCCGACAACTCTTGTAATTTTTCAATTACAGTGCAGGTATCGAGTTTGTAATCATTTATAAATACTTGATTATGCTCAAGCATTAAATCACTTTCAGGTCTGTGCCCTGAATAAAGGCTATCGTTATACTTTTCGATAAGAATTGGATAATCCGGGAAATTACCCAACTCATCAATATCAGTGAAAAGTTGACCTTTACCTTCTGTGTTATTTCTTATAAATCTTGCGAACAATTCTGGGCGTTTGTCTTTACACGGAATACAATCAAATACAGCACCTAATTTTGGATTATGACCAACAGGAGATCTGTTAAATGGTAAAGAGTCAAACTGCCTGCAACCGTTTGATAAGTACAAATTAGAAAGATAACTGTTTCCGGTATGTATCCATTCTTCATAGTATTTGCTATAGTATCCGTCTGAATATTGACCTTTAATAATAACGTTATTCATGTTGTAAAGCAGATATCGCAGCACATTCTTTCCATTACGACCATTTCGGATAAGTTCTCTGCAGTAATCTAAAATAGGAATAAATACCATAGATTTAAGGCTATTTTTCCATTCAATAGTAAGCCTATCATATGCTTTATCCGGGAAGTCCATTAGAGCAGTCAAAGTGTATTTTGTTCTGGTAAGGAACTCACAGATTAAGCGTTGCTCTGGATATGGTACTCTTTTTTTCTCTCCCTTTATCAGTTTAATAAAATTTTGAAATTCACAGTCACGAATGGAGACCTCCCAGCCGTCAATAATGATGATAGGCATTGTTTTTCCTAATATCTTGATAGTTTCATGTACGAGATGAAACTTTGATGCGTAATTGCTTTTGATTGGAAGTTTGGTAAAAGCAATTACTCTGTTAGACTTGGATTTGTTTTTTCTATCATCTATTGGTGTAAATGTGATTTCGTAATATATGTGTCTGTTTACAAACAGTGGTTTGATTTTCTGAACATAGTATTTATCATTTTTTTCGGCTTTGAATTCAGCAGGATATCGTTCTATTTTTTCAGAAATCTTTTTATAGTATTCCTGTAAGGTATCATCTAAATGAAGAGGGAACTTCTCTAAATTATGTAGTACCTCAATACCAAAGTAGTGCCAGACAAGATTTTTCGCTTCTAGCAGGTACTGGTAATACTTAAGCATTAATCGTTCAGAGCCGTCTTCATCCAATGTATATTGTGTGGTGACTACTTCCAGATAATTATGGAATTTATATAAAGTGTACAGTTCACTGTTTATCTGTGCAAACTCTGTGGCCTTTACTATGTTTTCGGCAGTGATAGGTATTTCTCTGCCGTTGGCATAAAACTTGAGCATGATATGATTAACGAACTTTGTCAGCTGCTCTAAAATATCTTGAGAAATAGCACCACGAGAATTGTTTTCTATTTCATCTAAATGTCTACATATGACGTTGTCTATTTTACGGATGGATTCATCAAGTGATGGCATCAACATCCTCCTTTCCGATTAGTAATATTCTCCATCATCCCAATCATCGATAAATGCATCATACGGAAATGTTCCGGCAAACTGGTCGGGATGAAGCTTTACATACAAATTGCGTATTTTGGTTCTGGAATTTCCTAAAAAAGGAGTTGCAGAGCCACTGACTAAAAAACCGTTGCTTATATTGTTTAATTCGCCAAGTAAACCAAAAATATACGATTTTAAAGATGGATCAGCAAATGTAGCTGCTTTTGACATCCATTTGGTCTCATACAAGTCTTTTATTTTACATGGCAGAGTCATGTCGATTAATGATGCAGCATAGTTTTCTCCAATGAGAGTAACCATGATTTCGTCATAATCTGCTGTGAATTCTTCAAGCAGTAATTCGTCTTCAGAAGAATAGGGGGATTTATCTACTTGTTCTTCTGGAAGTGGAACACTTGTTGTTTCGGCAGTACTGTTACCATCTAATCCATTTACCAGGTTGCTTACTGCGTTACCCCACGCATCGGCTACTGCCTGTCCGGATGCCGGTATCTTTTCTTCAAGAATATCATGTGTGGTTTTATCAGCACTCTTCGGAGTGCTTTTTTCTTTGCCTGCAGCTTCTCTCAAGATTTCCAAAAACAACTCTGTAATCTTAAGTGAAGCATTTACAGAGTTAATATCAGGAATATCATTCTTAAATTCGTCAGCAAGCAGCTGTGCAGTTGTTTCACCGAAGCCTTCAAGATATGAAGAAAATTCATCGTCCTCATTTAAGTTTGCCAATATAAGAGCGGCAACCTTTGAAATACTTGTATTGCCGTTGAAGTATGATTTGAAAGTTTCAAGGCTAGTGTCTGCTAATAATTCGGGTCCACTTTCGTTCATCATGGTTTCAAAAATGGTCTTCGTAAATAATTTGGTATTACTTTTTCCACCAATTACATTCTTTAGTTTCTTTGCAAAAACCTTAAATTCCATAGTTCCACCACCGTTATCGTCTAATAATACCCAAGTCTACCCACGGCTACCGAGTTCTACCTACCCACTTATATATACTGGGTAGTGTGGAAAGCAAATAGCGAGTGCTTGCTACTTGTGAGTATGTACTGGGAAATTGGTCTAAAAAATATTATATCAGAAAAATAGATAAAAATCTACACTTTCACAAATTGTTAATATACGTTCGCAGAGAAAATTTATATTTTTAACAAGAATTGCTTTCTATCTGACTTTTAGTTGAGTTCATTTAGTGGATTCAACTAAGTGCCAGAGTCACTTAAAAAAAATAATATCACAAGGCCTGATTAGCTATAAGGGCATTGGGATACAAATATCGGCATCAATCACAGGACAACCTGTGAAAGGTGCGATAGAGGTACCCTTATTTCCTTATGCCCTTTTTCAGGCAATTCATGGGTCGGTACTTCTATAAGCAACGACCCTATTTGTTTCCTATGCCCTTCTGCAAGAACCAGGCAGAAAGGCAGGAACTTTATGAAAATCAAGATTCGTTACGAGAACGAGTATCAGACACTTGAGGTCGAAAACATGGAATTGGAGAAATGGTTAAATATCTCCATTTCAGAAGAAGAAAGTCAGGAAGACTACGAAAAGAGAATCCAAGATGTAATCGAAGAGAGATTTAACAGACCCGATTACAACAGCTGGCACAAGCATGACCGACATACAGGAAATGCAAAGATGAAGAACAAAGAGGGTGTTATTGAAGTTAACACCGAAGAGGCAATTATGTACAGAGCAGCTGATAAGTCAGCATTTAACAGTTCTATTGACGGAGTACATAACCAGCTTGAATACGAAGAATGCTGTGAAACTTTGAGAAGTCTTCTTAAACCTGCAGTAGCAGATATGGTCATTGCCATTGTACTTGACGGATACACCGTTGGCGAGTATGCAGCCTCAATCGGTGAGGATGCCAACAATGTCAGTCATCGTTACAGACGTGCAATCAAAAAATTAAAAAAAGTTTTTTCAAAATCGTCCTTTTAACCCTTCTCCCAAGGCTACCAAGTAGGAGGGTGACACCTCCGAGAAATTAATTTAAGGAGGTAATTCGCATGGAATTACAAGTATTTAACAGCACAGAGTTTGGCTCTGTAAGAACAGCAACTGTAAACGGTGAGGTTATGTTTGTCGGCAAGGATGTAGCAGACATTCTCGGGTACCAGAACGGTAGTCGAGATATTAACCGTCATGTAGATGAAGAGGACAGACATAAAGTCATGCTCTTTGATGGTAACCAGGATAAGGAAACCATCATTATCAACGAGTCTGGTCTTTACAGTCTTATCGTTTCAAGCAAGATGCCTAATGCGAAGAAGTTCAAACATTGGGTAACTGCAGAGGTTCTTCCGGCTATCCGTAAGCATGGAATGTATGCCATCGATGAGATTTTGGAAAATCCTGATCTTGCGATTGCAGCACTTACACAGCTTAAAGAAGAGCGTGAGAGAAGAAAACAGCTTGAATGTCAGACGCTTATTCAGCGTCAGCAGATTGCAGAGATGCAGCCAAAGGCAAGCTACTATGACCTTATTTTACAGAACAAGAACACAGTTCCTATTACACAGATTGCAAAGGACTACGGTATGAGTGGCCGCAAGTTCAATGCACTTCTTCACGAACTTGGAGTTCAGTACAAGTTCAGAAAGACCTGGCTTTTATATCAGCAGTATGCAGAATGCGGATACACACAATCACGTACCTATGCAATTGATGAGAGCAGAAGTGTGATGCATACCTATTGGACACAGAAGGGCAGACTTTTCCTTTATGACCTTCTGAAGAACGAAGGCATCTTACCAGTCATTGAACAGGAGGATTAAAAGATATGGGCATTGATAAGTTTAATCATGAGGGTTATTCCGACCCGACTACATATGAGGCTCTTACCAATATCCATCGTGAAGAAGTGGCAGCTGATAAAAAGGCTGCCTATCTTCCGTTGGTATATGTTTGCAGTCCGTATGCAGGTGATATCGAAAATAATGTAAAGAATGCAAAAGCATACAGCAGATTTGCTGTTGATGAAAATGTTATCCCGGTAACACCTCATCTTTTATATCCGCAGTTCATGGATGACGGAAATGAGGCGGAAAGAGAGATGGCTATGCATTTCAATTATGTACTTCTTGGCAAATGCACAGAGGTCTGGGTATTCGGTGGTGTGATAAGCCGAGGCATGGCTCGTGAGATTGGTGTTGCCAAGAAAAGAAGAATGAAGATCAGATGGTTTACCCAAGATTTGAAGGAGGTCGGAGAATATGATTAATTTTACTGTTTATTCAGCAGACTGTGTCGGCAACAGCGGTAACTGTCTGTATCCTAACAAGATGATTGTTTCCGACAAGGAATCCTTTATTAAAGCAACGAAGATGGATCATGTAACTGCAAAGTACAAGGGAAATTATCGAAGTAAGGATAACTTTGAATCCTCCGACTGTATTCCTCTTGACTGTGACAATGACCATTCGGACAACCCGAATGAATGGGTAACTCCTCTTGATATAGCACTTGAAATACCGGGAGTTGCTTTTGCTGTATCTTACAGCAGACACAACAACCTTCCAAAGGGAGATAAGTCTGCTAGACCAAGATTTCATATCTTCTTCCCTATTGAGATTGTATCGGATGAGCAGGAGTATGCAGATATGAAACGCAGGATTGCAGACATTTTTCCTTATTACGATACCAACGCATTAGACTCTGCAAGATTCCTTTATGGAAATAACTCTGATGAAGTGGAGTTCTATGAGGGTGACAAGACTATTATTGATTACCTGGAAGAGGATGATTTTGCTGATTTCGATGCAAGCCTTGAGCAAGTGCCGGAAGGTCAGCGTAACAGTACTATGAGTCACATTGCCGGAAAGATTATCAAGAGATATGGAAATACAGAAGATGCTTATCAGATATTCCTTAAGAAGGCAGAACTCTGTAATCCACCACTTCCTGAAAGTGAACTCAAGGTGATATGGAGAAGTGCATCGAAGTTCGGTAACAAGGTGTCAAACCAGGAAGGCTACATTCCTCCTGAACAGTACAACTCTGACTGCAGATTAAAGCCGAATGATTTCTCGGATGTGGGACAGGCTACCGTTCTTGCAACTGAGTATAAGGATATCCTTCGCTATTCCCCATCGACTGATTACATGGTCTACAACGGCAGTTTCTGGGAAGAGTCAAAACCAAAGTCCCAGGGTGTTTCCCAAGACTTGACGGAAAGACAGCTTGCAGAGGCTGAAACCGAAATGAAGAAGGCTATGGATGAACTTGTAAAGAATGGTGGCATGGAAATTCTTGTATCCGTGGGCCCGAAAAAAGCTGTGCAGATGTTCAATAAACAGCAGGCTCATGCTTATGAGATGTATGAAGATGCTTCTGTCTATAAGAAGTATGCCATTAAGAGAAGAGATACGAAGAACATTGCTGCCACATTAAAAGAGGCTCGTCCGATGCTAGAGGTGGAACAGAGAAACCTTGATGCCGATGAGTTTATGCTGAACACACCGACTCTTACCTATGATTTAAGACAGGGTATTAAGTTTCCAATAGAACACAGACCAGAACATTTCATCACAAAGCAGACAACCGTTGACCCATCAAGTGATGGAGCAGACATCTGGGCAGCTGCACTTGACACCTTCTTTTTAAAGGATACCGACCTTATTGATTATGTTCAGAGAATGGTTGGTCTGTCAGCAATCGGCAAGGTGTATGTGGAGGCACTCATTATCGCATATGGAGAAGGCCGCAATGGTAAGTCTACATTCTGGAATGTTATCGCAAGGGTTCTTGGTACATATTCAGGAAACATCTCTGCCGATATGCTTACCGTTGGATGCAGAAGAAATGTCAAGCCAGAACTTGCCGAGGCAAAGGGTAAGAGAATGCTCATTGCAGCAGAACTTGAAGAAGGTATGAGATTGAATACTGCCAATGTAAAGCAGCTTTGTTCTACCGATGAAATCTATGCTGAAAAGAAGTATAAAGATCCGTTTTCATATACTCCCACACATACACTTGTGCTTTATACCAACCACCTGCCAAAGGTTGGTGCGATTGATAAAGGTACCTGGAGAAGACTTATCGTTATTCCGTTTGATGCCAAGATAGAAGGAAGTGCTGATATCAAGAACTATGCAGACTATCTGTTTGAAAAGGCAGGTGGTGCAATCCTTACATGGGTTATCGAAGGTGCAAGAAAGGTAATCGCAGACAACTATAAGATTGACCCGCCACAGAAGGTGCGTGATGCTATTGAGCATTATAAGGAAAGTAATGACTGGCTTTCCTACTTTTTAAGTGAACGCTGCGAACTTGATCCTGCCTATGTGGCAAAGTCGAGCGAGGTATATAACGAGTATCGAATCTTCTGTACCCAGGTGGGTGAGTTTACAAGAAGTACAACTGATTTCTACACAGCCTTGGAAACGGTCGGATTTGAAAGATACCGCGACCGTAAAGGCAGATACATTAAAGGCTTAAGACTCAAGACGGACTTTATGGAAGAAGAGTAATGACAGTAGGTGTGACAGTTAATGACGGCTATTTACTATCCTTTTCTATAGAGTAAAAAAATTAAGTCTATATATAAGTATAGGAAATGACAGTCTTACCCTGTCACACCATCAAATTCAGCATCGATGGAGGTGGCACGAATGCGTGAAAAAGAAGTAGAGCAGAAACTTGTAAAGGCTGTAAAGCTTGCAGGTGGTTTCTGCATCAAATTTACATCTCCCGGATTTGACGGAGTGCCGGACAGACTGGTTCTTCTTCCAAAAGGGAGAATGGCTTTTATAGAACTCAAGGCTCCTGGCAAGAAACCGAGAGCCTTACAAAAAAGAAGAATGAAACAGTTATCAGCTTTGGGGTTTACCTGCTATGTGGTTGATAACACTGATGTGATTGGGGGTGTCATTGATGAAATACAATCCTCATGATTATCAGACTTATGCAACAAACTTTGTACTGGAACATCCTGTGGCAGCAGTCCTTTTAGAAATGGGACTCGGAAAGAGTGTGATTACCTTAACGGCTATATTTGAACTTCTCTATAACCGATTTGAAGTTGGAAAGGTTCTGGTCATTGCACCCCTCCGAGTAGCAAGAGATACATGGCCTGCTGAAATAGAAAAGTGGGATCACTTAAAGGGACTGACCTATTCGGTGGTTATAGGTACAGAGTCGGAGCGAAAAGAGGCATTAAGAAAAAGTGCAGGTATTTATCTTATCAACAGAGAAAATGTGGACTGGCTTATCAACAAGAGTGGCTTTCCATTCGATTTTGATATGGTTGTAATAGATGAATTATCGTCATTCAAGTCGGCATCGGCTAAACGATTCAAGAGCCTTCTTAAAGTAAGACCAAAGGTAAAAAGAATCGTGGGTCTTACAGGAACTCCAAGCAGTAATGGACTTATGGATTTATGGGCAGAGTTCAGAATCCTTGACATGGGAGAAAGGCTCGGAAGATACATCACACATTATCGTATGAATTTCTTTGTGCCGGATAAACGAAATCAGCAGATGATATTTTCCTATAAACCAAGACCTGGTGCGGAAGATGCCATCTACAGACTGATATCGGATATTACGATTTCCATGAAGTCGGCAGATTTTCTAAAAATGCCTGAATGCATTATGAACGAAGTGGAAGTAAAGCTTTCAGAAAAGGAATGGTCTGTATATGACGAATTAAGACAGGAAATGGTGGTGTCTTTGGAAGATGAAGAGATTGATGCTGCAAATGCAGCTGCTCTTTCAGGCAAACTTCTGCAGATGGCCAATGGTGCTATCTATAACGAGGAAAAAGAGGTCTTCCATATTCATGACTGTAAGCTTGATGCACTTGAAGATTTAATCGAGAGTGCAAATGGCAAACCTGTACTTGTGGCTTACTGGTATAACCACGATTTGGAGCGAATCAGGGAAAGGTTCAAGGTTCGTGAAATCAAGACTTCAAAGGATATCAGAGATTGGAATAACGGTGATATACCGATTGCCGTAATTCATCCTGCGAGTGCCGGACATGGCTTAAATTTGCAAAGCGGTGGTTCGACCCTTATATGGTTTGGTCTTACTTGGTCATTGGAACTCTATCAGCAGACCAATGCAAGGTTATGGAGACAGGGGCAGAAATCCACAGTTGTCATACACCACATTATTTCAAAGGATACCATTGATGAAGATGTGATGAAGGCACTAAGGCTCAAAGAGAAAACACAGACAGATCTTATCGATGCGGTTAAAGTGAGAATCGGAGGTGGTGTGTATGCAAGGCAATGAGTTTTTAAACAGACCTTTTATTCTGAATAATAAAATCAACGACAAGAAGATTAAGCTTGGATTTTACAGAGAATTGTCGTGCAGTCCATCGTCACCGGGGTTCGAAGAGCATTTCTCAAGCAATCCAAATACAAAAGCACCCTTTGTCCGCTACTTAGAAAAGATAGATGATCTAGAGCGAGAGATTGCTGAAGATTATAAAAAGCTTGATGAGATTAAAACCGAAGTGGACAATGCAATTGATGTTGTGGAAGATCCAATGGAACAGATGATCCTAAGATATAGGTACTTGGAATTTTTATCAATGCCGGATATTTCTGTTCGAATGCATTACTCACTGCGTTGGACAAAGAAACTACATAGACGTGCATTGGACAGCTTTGAAAGAGGACACCCCTAGATCACCCCTAGGCCACTCCCCGTTCATATTGAAATGATGTAGAATGGTATTGTAGAAAAATATATAAAACAACTAAGCCTTTGTAGGAGCAATCCCGCAGAGGCTTTTGTTATGTCCAGCTGGAGGTGAAAAAGATGCCAAGAAAACCAAAGAAACCGTGTGGTTATCCTGGCTGTCCTAATTTAACAGAAGGTAGATATTGCAAGGAGCATGAAAAACAAATGAAGCAATCCTACGAGAAGTATGGCAGAGAGAAAGCTGTACGCCGTAGGTACGGAAGAGCGTGGAAACGAATTCGTGACAGCTACGTGAAAACACATCCATTCTGTGAACAGTGCTTTGAGAAAGGAATCATTGTTCCGGTGGATGAGGTTCATCATAAAAAACCATTGTCGGAAGGTGGTACTCATGACAGAAGCAATCTGATTTCTCTTTGCAAAAGCTGTCATGCCAAGATTCATGCCGAGCGTGGTGATTATCACGGAAGTAAAAAACATCATGTGTATAAGTATTAAGTGTGTCGGTCTATGACGGCTATTTACTATCCTTTTCTATAGAGATAAAAATTTTATCCTATATATAATATAGGAAATGCTGGTCATAGGGTGTCACACTGCGAATTGATGAATGAAAAAGCACCCCAGGGGCGGTCAAAATCTCTAACACCGGGACCACCGTGGAACGGCGTGGGGTCTTGCGTGTAAAAAAGGCGAAATCAAAAGGGTAATAAAGGAGGAACATGAGACGTGCCTACGAAATCGAATAACATAGGCGGCCGTGGAGGTGCCAGACCTGGTGCCGGACGTAAGAAATCGGCTGTCAAAGAAAAAGCAAATAACGGAAATCCGGGCGGACGAAGATTAGAGATTCTGGATATTCCGGATGTGGAAGGTGTGGAGATGCCAAAGCCACACGACTTCCTGTCAGCAGAGCAGAGAGATGGTTCAGAACTGCAGGCATCCGAGATTTATGAGGAGACTTGGCAGTGGCTGAAGAAGATCGGATGTGCATCGAAGGTGTCTCCACAGTTACTTGAGAGATATGCGATGTGTTCTGCGCGTTGGATTCAGTGTGAGGAGATGACCAATAAGCTAGGTTTCCTTTCCAAGCATCCAACTACACAGAAACCTATCCCATCTCCGTTTATCAATATTGGCATCAACTATATGAACCAGGCCGTAAGGCTTTGGAATGAAATATTTCAGATTGTGAAGGAGAACTGCAGTACCGATTATGACGATGCTGCTCCACAGAATGATTTGATGGAGAGACTCCTAAGAGCAAGGGAAGGAAGATAGCATGATTGAAAAAGTGAATCCGAGCCATCCGGATAAGGTGGCAGACAGAATTGCAGGTGCGATTGTCGACCTTGCGTATAAGAAACAGGAAAATCCAAAGATTGCTGTGGAGGTACTCATCGGTCATGGGTATGGTCATGTGGTGATTGAAACATCCGCACCTTTGGAAAAGGAAGATGTTGCATTCATTGTAGAGCGAATGGCACCGGGCATCCGTGTGTTTATTCAGATCGTTCCACAGGATGTGCATCTTGCAAATAACCAGTCGAAGGGAATGAGATGTGGTGACAACGGCATCTTCAAAGGTGTGCCGCTGAAAGAAGAGCAAAAGGCACTTTCAAAGATTGCAAGAGAAATCTACACTTCCAATCCTACAGATGGAAAGTACATTCTTGATGAAGCTAGACTGATCATCTGTCAGAGCAATGCAAAAACTACAGATTTGAAAAACACATATCCAAATGCGGAAATCAATCCGCTCGGTGACTGGACTGGTGGCACTGATGTAGATACCGGAGCAACCAACAGAAAACTTGGGTCTGATATGGCTGATTCAGTAACAGGTGGAGGACTTCATGGTAAGGATTTATCGAAAGCCGATGTATCCGTTAATATCTATGCTTTTCTAAAAGCACAGAAAACGGGTAAACCAGTAGAAATCTGTTGTGCCATTGGTGATGATACAATCGATGGAATCCCGTATCAGGACATCGTGAATATTGCAAAAGATTACATAGACTCCGTAGGTGGATTTGAAAAATTCGCTGAGTGGGGTCTTTTTTAGTGGAGGTGGCTATGAGTAAGACAACTACTGAGATGCAGCTTGTAGCTGTATCAAAACTAATTCCTTATGTGAATAATGCAAGAACTCATTCTGCCGAGCAGGTAATGAAACTTCGTTCTTCCCTTCGTGAGTTCGGTTTCATCAATCCTGTTATCATTGATCGAGAGTTTAATGTTATCGCAGGCCACGGAAGAATCCTTGCTGCAAAGGAAGAAGGAATACTTGAAGTACCTTGTGTATTTGTGGACTACCTTACAGAGGCACAAAAGAAAGCATATATTCTTGCCGACAACCGAATGGCAATGGATGCAGGATGGGACGAAGAGTTACTTCGTATTGAGATTGAGGCTCTCCAGAGTGAGGACTTCGATATCGGACTTACGGGATTTGACGAAAGCGAGATTGCGGATCTCTTTGGTTCGGATGATACTTCCGGGGTAAAGGATGATGACTACGATTTGTCAGCTGCACTTGAGAAAGCAGCATTTGTAAAGCGTGGTGATATCTGGACAGTCGGAAGACACAGACTGATGTGTGGTGATGCGACTTCCTCAGAAGATGTAGCTGCACTTATGGATGGTAAAAAAGCCAACCTTATCGTAACGGACCCGCCGTACAATGTGGCATTTGAAAGTTCCGATGGCTTATCCATAAAAAATGATAAGATGGCAAATGATAAATTCTATGAATTTCTGCTTTCCGCATTTAAGAACATGGCCGAGCATCTTGAAAAAGGTGGCTCGGCTTATGTATTTCATGCAGATACAGAAGGTCTTAATTTCAGAAAGGCTTTCATGGATGCAGGCTTTCATTTATCCGGGTGCTGCATCTGGGTAAAGAACTCTCTGGTGCTTGGCCGAAGTGATTATCAGTGGCAGCATGAACCAGTCCTTTATGGCTTTCTACAGAATGGAAAGCACTACTGGAGCAAGAATGCAGGCAGAAGTCAGACAACCGTCTGGAACTTCGATAAGCCGAAGAAGAATAAGAATCATCCGACTTCAAAGCCACTTGACCTGCTTGCCTATCCAATCGGAAATTCAAGTCAGGAAAACGCAATCGTCATTGATACCTTTGGTGGCAGTGGTTCAACGCTCATGACCTGTGAGCAGACGAACCGTGTATGTCATACGATGGAACTTGATGAGAAATACGCATCCGTCATCCTTCGTAGATATGTTGAGGATACCGGTGATACAGATAATGTATTCGTTATAAGAAACGGAGAGAAACTTGCTTACTCCGACCTTGTAAAAGAGGTGGAGGGAGCAGATGGAGAATAAGAATTTGACCCTCGGAAGTCTGTTTGATGGTTCCGGGGGTTTTCTTTTGGGAGGACTAATTTCCGGTATCACTCCGATTTGGAGTTCAGAAATTGAGCCATTTCCCATAAGAGTTACAACAAAAAGACTGCCACAGGTAAAGCACTATGGAGATATCTCCAAGATGAACGGAGCAGAGATTGAACCTGTAGACATCATCACATTTGGCAGTCCATGCCAGGATATGAGTATTGCAGGCAAGCGTGATGGACTTGGTGGTTCAAGGTCTAGCTTGTTTTACGAGGCAGTCAGAATCATAAAAGAAATGAGGTGTAAGACAGATGGCAGAAAACCTAGATTTATCGTCTGGGAAAATGTCCCCGGAGCATTCAGCTCCAACAAGGGAGAAGACTTCAGAGCAGTACTCGAAGAGGTCTGCAAAATCAAAGATGAATCAGTGTCAGTGCCTAAACCTAACATATGGAACCGCGCAGGAAAAATCATGGGAGATAATTACTCCGTTGCCTGGAGACAGTTTGATGCTCAGTTTTGGGGAGTACCCCAGAGAAGAAAACGTATCTACCTTGTCGCAGATTTTGCAGATTGGTGTGCCGGAAAAATACTATTTGAGTCAGAAGGCTTGTCTGGGTATTCTAAGGAGAGCATCCAGTCGTGGCAAAGTTCTGCCTCCGCTTTTAGAGAAGGCACTCAAGATGCAGGCATCGGCTTAATGTTTGAAAACCACGGACAGGATGCAAGATATACGGGTCCTCTTGATGTGTCTCAGACCGTTCTTTCTACTTATGGAACAGGCGGTAACAATCAGCCGTTTGTAGTGGAAACACCAAAGACATTGAAAATCCGAAGTGGATGTGAAGGCGGAGGAAAGGGTCCGCTAATCCAGGAGAACAAGTCAGCAACACTTGGAACAAACAATGATCAGACATTATTCCAGCCTGTTGCTTACGGCATCTGCTCCAAGGACAGTAATTCCATGAAATCTGCAAATCCAAACAGTGGATTTTATGAAGCAGATACAAGCAGAACCATTGATGGCAATGGTGGGAATCCCGGCTGCAACCAAGGCGGCATTGCTGTGATTGAAGGCAATGGCACTCGTCCTTCTCATAAGGGTGATGGATATAAGGAATCAGATGTCATGTACACATTAAATGCAACGGAGCAACACGCAGTGGCATTTGCAGATATTCATGCGACACTTTCTGCCAACGATGGTCCAAAGGGACCGTCTTCTCAGATGATGGGAAATCCTCATGAAAATTTTGTAGGAGAGCCTGCATATGGTATTGGCAGACCCGCAATGAACCAAGGCTATAATGCAAAGTTCAGTTTCCAGATTGAAGAGGAAGTTGAACCGACTATTGTGGCAGCAGGAGCAAGTGGAGTAGCTCATCCGGTGTATAGTTCATCCAAGGCATCATTTTTTACATCCGCTGAAGAAGAAATGGCAAACACACTCGTTGCCACAGATTACAAGGATCCACCTATCGTTAATGAACCGAGATATATTGTGAGAAGACTTACCCCTACGGAATGTGCAAGACTGCAGGGATTTCCGGATTGGTGGTGTGATGAGCTTGGAACAGAGAATCCTACCGATGAGGATATTTCTATATGGAGAGAAATCTTTCAGACACACACTGATGCACTTGGAAAGAAAACAAAGCCGAAGACAGATAATCAAATCAGAAAATGGCTTAAGAACCCACATTCAGACTCAGCGGAGTATAAGATGTGGGGCAATGGTGTAGCACTTCCTAATGTGGTGTTCGTGCTTTCCGGAATAGCATATTTTGCACAAAATCATGATGGATAAATCGGTTCATATTTACTCAGATATTTACAGATATGACTTGCTATTTATGTGATTCAGAGTGATATATGTAGTACCGAAAAATAAAGGAGGTACTCATAAATGAGAGTAGAATTTAACCGAACCGGAGCAGAGAGAAAAGCACTGGTTACAGCAATTGGAGAAATCCTCGGAACAAAGCCAAAGTACAAGGGGATGCCAACAGCTGCTTATGATTTTGGTGGATTGATTATCGACAAAAACGGTGATGCAGAGTTCGAGGAGAACATCTTTCCAAAGGATATCGAAGACCTTCTTCAGCAACTTGCCGACAGAGGCTTTGCTTACGAAAGCAAGGAAGTATCCGAAGACCCGGAAGAAATGCCACAGGGCGAAGATGCGGGGCTTACAGTGGCAATTTCCATTGAGAATGTTGGAGTTTGTAACCTTACAAATTTACTTGATGCAAAAGGAGAGTTAATCAAAAAAGCGTTAGGAGTGGATGACATTCGAATTGAAATTGATGAGGAAAAAGTTTCATTTCCTTGGTTTTCCGAACTCCCGGATGCAGAAACCTGTCAAGCTTACCAGAATTTCATTGCAGCACTCTGCAAGATGAGTAAAGAACAGAAACGCATCAACTCAACAGAAAAGAAAGTCAGCAATGAGAAATACGCATTCAGATGTTTCCTTTTAAGACTTGGGTTTATCGGTGAGGAATACAAAGCCGACAGAAAGATTCTGCTAAAGAATCTCAGTGGCTCATCTGCTTTCAAAAATGCAGCAAAGAAGGAGGTGTCAGACGATGAGATTTCCAAGTAAAGAGATTGTGGAAAGGGTATGCAGACAGTATCCTATCGGATGCAGAGTAGAACTTGTGAGAATGGACGATTTGCAGGCACCACCGATTGGAACGAAAGGCACGGTCATGGGTGTGGATGATACAGCAAGCATTATGGTTGCTTGGGATAATGGTTCCGGATTAAATGTAGTATATGGAGAGGACAGTTGCAGAAAACTGGACAGCGTAAAGGTGACTTGCTACGGAAGTACTGAAACTTGGGACAGCAGAAAAGATGCGATGGAATTTTACCTTCGAGCAATGGCATCATCCGAAGGCAGTGAACAAAGCAGATACACAAAGGTGTATACAGAACTTGCAATGGGACTGCCGGATTGTACAGACGAGGAGTAAGATTATGGATGAGAAGATAAAAGAACAGATTTTATATATCAGAGTTTCAGGTCTTACCAATATGTTTGATGTAACGATGGTTCAGAGGCTTGCCAATGAATATGGTTTCTACGAACTTGTGATTTTCCTAGAGGAAAATCGAGCAGATTATGTCCATTTCATCCTTTATGGAGAGACATAAAATACACAGTTATCTACTGAAATAATTGTTACATTTATGCCAGTAATTAACTTGCTATTATGTGCTTTTAGAGTGATATATAGTGTACCGAAAGGAAAAGAAAACACTTAGGAGGACATCACAATGAAGGAAATCAGAACATTTGAAAAGGCAATCGAAGAGAAGGCAAGAAACCTTAAGGACGCAAGAATCAATCCTACACTTTTCTGGGCATACAAAACTTCCAAAGAAGAATCTGGCAACGACCTTATTGATTTTAACGAGGTCATTTGGGATTACGACATCAAAGAGATTGCAGACTGCTTAAGAGCAGAAGGCATTACAGAGTTTACCATCAGTTCAACATTTTCAAGCCTTATCGAAACCCTCGCAGCATTTGAGAAAGAAGGCATTTGCATGAACGGACTTACAACAGTCAACGCAAGACACACCGACTGGAAGACTGGAGAGCATGCAAGAATTCCAGCAATCAAGATGGAGGTGAGATAAGCATGTGGTCAGAAGGAACAATCGGAATTCCTAAGAAGGATGGCGGATACAAGAACGTAAAATACTGGGTGAAACATTTTGAAGAACCCAGCGAGGATTACGGCATCAACGGTGGTAAGATTTCCAAACTGAGCCTTAAGATGGATGGAGAATGGATTGCCAACTACGACAGAGGATGGGATATTGAGCCGACCTGCGAAGAGGCGGAACTTGCTCTTTGCATCCTTTTAAATGATTTTAACTAGACTGAATAACGAAATGTTATCGGGAACGGAAGCTGAAAGGCTTCTGTATCTCGTATAGAAATATTTATTGGTGTCACCGATGATGGTGGCTATTTTTATTTGTGGAGGTGATGGCAAATGAGAAAACTGAAAAAGTATAAACCAACGAAGCTTATGGCGAAGTCTTCTCATTACGATGAGCAGATGGCAGATTATGCTGTCAGCTTTATTGAGGAACTATGCCATACCAAAGGAACGTGGGCAGGAAAGAAATTTGAATTGATAGACTGGCAGGAACAGATTATTAGAGATCTGTTTGGAGTATTAAAGCCAAACGGATACAGACAATTCAACACAGCTTATATTGAAATACCCAAGAAACAGGGGAAATCGGAACTTGCAGCTGCCGTTGCACTTCTTCTTTTATGTGGTGATGGAGAAGAAAGAGCAGAAGTGTACGGATGTGCAGCAGATAGAAATCAGGCAAAAATCGTATTTGATGTGGCTGTAGACATGGTGAAGTTCTCTCCGGCACTGATGAAGCGAGTGAAGATTCTGGAGTCGCAGAAGAAACTGATATATAAGCCAACGAACAGCTTTTATCAAGTTTTATCAGCGGATGTTGCCAATAAACACGGCTTTAATACGCACGGAGTAATCTTTGATGAGCTTCATACGCAGCCGAACCGAAAACTCTATGACGTAATGACACAAGGAAGTGGTGACGCAAGAATGCAGCCACTGTACTTTCTGATCACCACAGCCGGAAATGATACCAATTCCATTTGCTATGAGATACATCAGAAAGCGCTGGATATTCAGGCGGAAAAAAAGGTTGATCCGACATTTTACTCTGTTATCTATGGCGCAGATGAATCAGAAGATTGGACAGACCCTAAAGTATGGAAAAAGGCAAATCCATCACTTGGCATTACCGTTGCTATAGAAAAAGTAAAAGCTGCCTGTGACTCCGCAAAGCAGAATCCTGGAGAAGAAAACTCCTTCAGACAGCTAAGACTTAATCAGTGGGTAAAACAGTCGGTACGATGGATGCCGATGGAAAAGTGGGATGCCTGTAACTTTGCCGTTAATGAAGATGACTTGGAAGGTCGTGTATGTTACGGCGGACTGGACTTATCCAGTACAACCGATATCACGGCATTCGTACTTGTGTTCCCACCGCTTGATGAGGATGACAAATATATCGTTCTTCCTTATTTCTGGGTGCCGGAAGACACCCTTGACCTTCGAGTGCGAAGAGACCACGTTCCCTATGACCTGTGGGAGCGAAAAGGTTACCTGCAGACAACCGAAGGTAATGTTGTTCACTATGGCTACATCGAGAATTTCATAGAAAGTCTTGGTGAGAGATTCAACATCAGAGAGATTGCCTTTGACCGTTGGGGAGCAGTACAGATGGTTCAGAATCTGGAAGGCATGGGATTTACCGTTGTGCCTTTCGGACAGGGATTCAAGGATATGAGTCCACCAACCAAGGAACTGATGAAACTGGTGTTGGAAAAGAAAATCGCACACGGTGGTCATCCGGTTTTAAGATGGAATATGGATAACATCTTTATTCGTACGGATCCTGCAGGAAACATCAAGGCAGATAAGGAAAAATCAACTGAAAAGATTGACGGTGCCATTGCAACAATCATGGCACTTGACAGAGCAATCAGATGTGGTAATGAAGTGACAGAATCGGTCTACGATACACGAGGCTTATTAGTCTTTTAATTTGGAAAGGTAAGGTGACTAGAATGGGAATTCTAAAAGGCTTGTTTAGGACAAGAGATGCTCCCACAAACAGAACAAGTGGCAGTGCATATAGCTTTTTTATGGGCAATAGCACGAGTGGAAAAAGAGTAAATGAACGCTCTGCCATGCAGATGACTGCCGTTTACAGTTGTGTCCGTATCTTGTCAGAAGCAGTGGCAAGCCTGCCATTACATTTTTATAAATATGATGAGAACGGAAGTAAGGTAAAAGCTACAGAGCATCCACTTTATATATTGCTCCATGATGAGCCGAATCCTGAAATGACAAGCTTTGTTTTTAGGGAAACCCTTATGACGCATCTTCTGTTGTGGGGAAATGCCTACGCACAGATTATCAGGAATGGCAAGGGAGAGATTATCGCACTGTATCCGCTCATGCCGGACAGGATGAAAGTGGACAGAGATGAACACGGACGTCTTTATTATGAGTACCAGGTAAATTCAGATGATGCCCCAACCAATAAAGGATCTTCTGTTAAGCTTGCTCCTGATGAGGTCATGCATATTCCGGGACTTGGCTTTGACGGTCTTGTAGGTTACTCGCCTATTGCAATGGCCAAGAATGCTATCGGTCTTGCAATTGCAGCTGAAGAGTATGGCAGTAAGTTTTATGCCAACGGTGCTGCACCAAGTGGAGTGCTTGAACATCCGGGAACATTAAAAGACCCATCAAAGGTAAGGGACAGCTGGTCACAGACTTTTGGTGGTAGTGCAAATTCGCATAAGGTGGCTGTTTTGGAAGAAGGAATGAAGTACACACCGATTTCCATTTCTCCGAACGAAGCACAGTTTTTAGAAACAAGAAAATTTCAGATAGATGAGATTGCTCGAATTTTCAGAGTGCCTCCACATATGGTAGGAGACCTTGAGAAGTCGAGCTTTTCTAATATTGAGCAGCAGTCACTTGAATTTGTGAAATACACTCTTGACCCTTGGGTTTCAAGGTGGGAGCAGAATATGGCTCGTTCTCTGTTAACAGCAGAGGAAAAACAGAATTATTTTATCAAGTTTAATGTAGACGGACTTTTGCGTGGAGATTATCAGAGTCGAATGAACGGTTATGCCACTGCAAGACAGAATGGTTGGATGTCTGCCAATGACATAAGGAAACTTGAGAATCTCGACAGGATTCCTGCCGAACTCGGTGGTGACCTTTATCTTATCAACGGCAACATGACCAAGCTTGAAGATGCAGGTATCTTTGCGGCAAGCCTGGATACATCAGACGGAGAGGAGAAAGCGAATGAAGAACAAGAAGTTCTGGAACTGGAAGAGCCGAAAGACTCTAAACCAAGAAAAGGTCGAAGTCGCAGAACGAGTCCTTGAGTTGCACGGCACAATTGCTGAAGAGAGCTGGTTTGATGATGATGTCACACCGCAGTTATTCAAGGATGAGTTAAATGCCGGAAGTGGAGATATTACCGTATGGATCAATTCTCCGGGTGGTGACTGTGTGGCTGCGGCTCAGATCTACAATATGCTCACACAGTATAAAGGGAATGTCACAGTAAAGATTGACGGTATTGCAGCATCGGCAGCATCGGTCATTGCAATGGCTGGAAATATGGTACTTATGTCCCCTGTTTCAATGATGATGATTCATAATCCTGCAACCGTAGCATTTGGTGACCATGCAGAAATGCAAAAAGCAATCGATATGCTTGCAGAAGTGAAAGAGTCCATCATCAATGCCTATGTGATTAAGACTGGTCTTTCAAGGTCGAAACTTAGTCACTTGATGGATGCCGAAACCTGGATGGATGCAAACAAGGCCGTTGAACTTGGCTTTGCTGATGACATCGTTACAAGAGCAGAAACAAAACCGAATACTGATCCCGAAGAAGAGGATGAAGATGATGAAAGCACCGAAGAGAAGGAAAAGAAACCAACTGACTCGATGCTTTTTTCACGCAAGGCGATAAACAACGCTCTTATGAACAAGCTGGAAAAACACTATGTCCAGTCTAAAGAAATCGTAACAAAGCAGGCAGAGATTTCTGTATCTACAAACAAAGGCACTTCTGCAAAAGAGATTAAGGAGCGTCTGGACTTTATTAAGAAATTCATTTAAGGAGGAATTCTATTATGACTATTAAGGATTTAATCGAAAAAAGAGCAAAAGTGTGGGAAACTGCAAAGAACTTTGTGGAAACTCACGAAGACAAGAATGGTGTGCTTTCTGATGAGGATACAGCAACCTACAACAAGATGGAGAAGGAAATCGAGGATTTGACAGCTGCCATCGACCGTCAGCAGAGAGCAGAACGCAGAGAAGCAGAACTTGCAAAGCCTGTTAATTCTCCGATTACCGGTAAGCCTTTTATGGGTGATGCCAAGGAAGTAAAGAAGGGTCGTGCTTCTGATACTTATAAGGATGCGATGCTTTCTGCAATGCGTTCTAATTTCCGTAATGTAAGCAATGTACTTCAGGAAGGTGTAGATGCCGATGGTGGTTACCTTGTACCGGAAGAGTACGACCGCAGACTTATCGATGTGCTTGATGGTGAGAACATCATGCGCAGCCTTGCTACAAAGATTACTACTGCAGGTCAGCACAAAATCAACATTGCAGCTACCAAGCCTGCAGCAGCATGGATTGAGGAAGGTGGAGCATTATCTTTTGGTGATGCAACATTCGACCAGATTTATCTTGATGCCTACAAGCTTCATGTAGCAATCAAGGTCACAGAAGAGCTTCTTTATGACAATGCCTTCGGTCTTGAAAACTACATCATCACTCAGTTTGGTAAGGCACTGGCGAATGCCGAAGAGGATGCATTTCTTAACGGTGACGGCAAGGGCAAACCTACCGGCATCTTCGCTAAAACAGGTGGAGGTCAGGTCGCAGGGACACTTACAGCGGCTATCAAATCCGATGATCTTATTGATCTGGTGTATGGACTTAAAAGACCATATCGAAAGAGTGCATCATTTATTATGAACGATGCGACACTTGCATCTCTTAGAAAGCTGAAGGACAACAACGGAGCATATATCTGGCAGCCTTCATACAAGGAAGGAGAACCGGACAGAGTGCTTGGCTATGCTGTTCACACTTCTGCTTTTGCACCTACAAATGCGATTGCATTCGGTGATTACAGCTACTACAACATCGGTGACCGTGGTTCTCGTTCTTTTGCAGAACTTCGTGAACTTTTCGCTGGTAACGGCATGGTTGGTTATGTAGCCAAGGAAAGAGTTGATGGTAAGCTTATCCTTCCTGAAGCGGTTAAGATTTTAAAACTTAAGGAAGAAACACAGGCGGCAGGTAAATAAGACTTAAAACAATAATGTGTGACACTTTATGACGGCTATTTACTATCCTTTTCTAAAGGGATAAAAAATTGAGCCTATATATATAGATATAGGGAATGCCAGTCATAAGGTGTCACAGTCTTTTTCAGAGGTGGTGATAGATATGATTGTAAATCTTGATGAGATGAAGGGTTACCTTCGAGTGGACTTTGATGACGATGATGCACTTATCGAAAATTTTGTAACAACCGGGCAGAATCTCTGTGCAGATATAGCCAGGTTATCCGTGGATGAACTTGGTGCGATTCCATCATCTAAGATTGCTGTCATGTACGCAGTTGCCTATCTGTATGAACACAGAGAAGATGCAGACCATCATCAGCTGACCATTTCACTTCGCTCCCTGCTTGAAGGTGTAAGAAGGAGTGTGTTCTGATGGATATTGCTCTTTTGAATGTGAAGATTACCGTGCAGAAGAATGAAACTGTTGTAGATGCCATCGGCAATCATAAGAATACCTGGACTGACTATCACACCTGCTTTGCAACGGTAAGTGGCGAAGGCGGTTCTGAAAAGAGTGTGGCAGGTCTTATTGTAGATGATTCGGATATTTCGTTTACGGTCAGATACTGTAAGGCTTTTGCAGACCTTGATGTTACAAAACACAGAGTTATATTCGAAGGCTCCCTTTATAACATCGTTTCTATCGACCACATGAACTATAAGAAGAAATGCCTAAAACTGAAATGTGAGAAAGTGAGGAGGTAGGCATAGCAAACGTAAAGATTGATAACCTCGCAGATGAAATCATGAACGGTCTCAAGGAGTATGCTGATCTGGCTACAGATGATTTAAAGAAGTCTGTAAGGAAGGCAGGAAATACAGTAAGAAAAGATATTGCTGCATCTGCTCCAAAGGATACGGGAGCCTATGCGAAGAGCTGGTCAGTCAAGAAAACGAAGGAAACTTCAAATTCACTTGAACTGACAGTACACTCCAAGAACCGATATCAGCTTGCCCACCTTCTTGAACACGGTCATGCAAAACGTGGCGGTGGAAGAGTGGCTGCAAGACCTCACATTGCCCAGGCAGAAGAGAATGCGATTGAAACATTGGAAACAGAAATTGCAAGAGCACTTGGAGGTATGTGATGGAAGAACTGTTACAGATTATTAAAGAAATGGGGATTCCCTTTGCATATGACCATTTTGCAGAGGGAGAAAGTCCAGATCCACCGTTTATCTGCTATCTCTTGCCCGGCAGTGATAACTTTGCGGCTGACGGAAGAGTGTATTTGAAGGTAAACGAAGTTCATATAGAACTGTATACCGATTTGAAGGACTTGTCGGTAGAACAGAAAGTTGAATCCGTGCTTGACAGTCACGGCATTTTTTATGACCGTTTGGAAACATGGATTGAGAGTGAAAAGATGTATGAAGTCCTGTATTCATTTGAAATGGAGGCTTAGATTATGGCGAATAAAGTAAAATACAACCTTAAAAACGTCCATGCAGCAAAGCTGACAAGGACAGAGGATGGTGGCTATTCCTATGAAACACCAAGATCAATTCCCGGTGCAGTAAGTATTAGCTTGGATGCAGAAGGTGATACTTCTCCGTTTTATGCGGATGGTATCGTGTATTTCCGTTCTGTATCTAACAACGGTTATAGCGGAGATTTAGAGATTGCCCTTATTCCGGAATGGTTTAGAACTGACATCCTTAAGGAGGAACTTGACAAGAATGGTGTTCTTGTGGAGAACTCAAATATTACAGAGACAGAGAAGTTTGCACTTCTGTTTGAGTTTGACGGAGACGTGAAGTGCATCCGTCACGTTCTGTATAACTGCTCGGCAGCCCGTCCGTCTATTGAATCGGAAACCAAAGAGGATACGATTGAACCGGGAACAGAAACATTATCTCTTACAGCAGATCCAAGAGAAGATGGTCTTGTTAAATCAAGAACCGGAGATACCACTACGGATGCGACCTATAGCGATTGGTACAAGGCAGTATATGTTCCTGTTGCGAAGACAGCACAAGCTGTAAATGGAGGTAAATAATCATGCTGAAGAAAGTAATTAAAATTGGGGATAAAGATGTGGTATTTCGTTCCTCTGCCACTGTTCCAAGATTATATCGTGCAAAGTTCAAACGAGATATCTTCAAGGACTTAGCAAAGTTGGAAAGTTCCTATAAAGGCAGTAAGGAAGAGGGAGAAGAATTCGCTATCGATGATTTGGAAATCTTCGAGAACGTGGCATATATCATGGCATATCATGCGGACAACACCATCCCAGATAACATCGATGATTGGCTTGACCAGTTTGAGATGTTTTCTATCTATGAAGTGCTGCCGGAGATTCTAGCTCTTTGGGGAACGAACCTTATCACGGACATTGACTCTAAAAAAAACTTAAACGCAGTAGTAGGGAGATGACAACACCCTTGTTCCTTTTGCGTTGCTTAGAAATCGGTCTTTCCATCCAAGACTTGGATTATCTGACCATTGGTATGGTAATGGATATCTGGACGGAGAAAGGAAACGATTCTGTAAAATATGACAGCATTGCAACGCAGGAGGATTTTGATAAGTTTTAATGGCTCGGAAGATACCGAGCTTTTCTTATGCAAATTTTTAAGGAGGTAGACGCCAATGGCAAACAGAATCAAAGGTATCACTGTCGAAATTGGCGGTGATACTACCAAGCTGCAGACAGCTCTTAAAGGAGTTAACGGTCAGATTAAAAATACGCAGTCTGCATTAAAGGATGTAGAAAGACTTCTAAAACTAGATCCGACTAATACAAATCTGCTTGCTCAGAAACAGAAACTGTTAACGCAGGCAATTGGAGAAACAAAAGAGAAACTGACCACCTTGAAGACGGCAGCACAGCAGGCAAATGAACAGCTGCAGAAGGGGGAGATTTCTCAGGAGCAGTATGATGCACTTCAAAGGGAAATTGCCGCAACGGAGGCAGAACTTAAAAGGCTTGAATCTCAGGCATCCAAGACCAATCAGACACTGACAAAGATTGGTGAGGTTGGCGGAAAATTAGAAAATGCCGGAGACAGCATTGCAAACGCCGGAAAGAAAGTGTCTGTTGCATCGGCAGCCGTTACTGCGATGGGCGGTGCTGCCGTAAAGACAGCAGCGGACTTTGAATCTTCCATGAGCCAGGTACAGGCAACAATGGGAATCACAAAGAATTCCATGTCCAAGGTGAACGGTCAGTCTGTCAACACAATGGATACATTATCTGACCTAGCAAAGACGATGGGTGCCAAGACTGCCTATTCTGCAAGTGAGTGTGCGGAAGCTCTTAATTACCTGGCGCTTGCCGGATATGATACGCAGGAAATGTGCGATACCCTGCCAACCGTTCTGAACTTAGCGGCCGCAGGAAATATCGATCTTGCATCTGCATCCGACATGGTAACGGATGCCATGTCTGCGCTTGGACTAAAAACCAAGGATGCCGATAAGATGGTGGATCAGATGGCAAAAACCGCATCCAGTACAAACACATCGGTAGGTCAGCTTGGCGAAGGAATCCTTACTATCGGTGCAACAGCAAAGTCTGTCAAAGGAGGAACCGCTGAACTTAATACCGCTCTTGGCATCTTAGCCAACAATGGTATCAAAGGTGCAGAAGGCGGTACGCATCTTCGAAATGTTATTCTGTCTTTGCAGAATCCAACAGATGGTGCAGCCAAAACAATGGAAAAGCTTGGGGTTAAGACTTATGACTCTGAAGGAAATATGCGTTCATTAAATGATATTTTGGGTGACCTGAATAAATCAATGGACGGTATGACATCTGCGGAAAAGGCGAACATCATAGCAACTATTTTTAACAAAACAGATCTTGCATCGGTCAATGCACTGCTTGCCAATACCGGAGATACCTGGACAGATCTTCAGACAGCCATTGAAAACAGTGGTGGGGCAGCACAGCAGATGGCGGATACTCAGCTAGATAACTTAAAGGGACAGCTTACCATTTTGAAATCTGCAGTGGAGGGATTTGCTATTTCTATCGGTGAAACACTGATGCCGATGGTAAAAAATATCGTTTCAAAGATCCAGTCCTTTGTAGATTGGCTGAATAATCTTGATGAAGGTACAAGACAGGTTATTGTAAAGGTCGGACTTTTTGTTGCGGCTTTAGGTCCTTTTCTTGTGATCCTTGGCACGGTTATATCCAAAGTGGGTGTGGCTATGCAGGCATTCAGTAAGCTCGGTCTTAAGATCACAAGTCTTGTTACAAATGCCGGAGGAATGTCCGGTGTGATGGGTAAGGTCGGTGCAGCTATTGGTGGCATTTCCGCTCCAGTTGTCGCAGTGGTGGCAGTCATCGGAGCTTTAGTAGCTGCATTTATTCATTTATGGAACACAAATGAGAAATTTAGAGACAGCATCATTGGGATTTGGAATCGGATCAAAGAAATTTTCAGCAGCTTTGCACAAGGTATTACCGAAAGACTGAACGCACTGGGCTTCGATTTTCAGAACTTCAAAGAAGTGGTATCTGCCATCTGGAATGCATTATGTAATTTCCTGGCTCCGGTATTTGAAGGAGTATTTACGCAAATTGCTAATATTCTGGAGGGAGCACTTGGAGTTATCACAGGAATCCTCGATGTGTTTATCGGCATCTTCACCGGAAACTGGTCTCAGGTGTGGGAAGGTGTCAAAGGCATCTTCGGCTCTGTTTGGGATTCCATTAAGAATACATTTACAAACTATATGAACGTCATTCAGAATGCTGCGAATGTGGTTCTCGGATGGTTCGGTACAAGTTGGAATGAGGCTTGGTCTGGTATCAAGAGTTTCTTTGTGAACCTGTGGAATAGTATCGCTTCCTTCTTTTCGGGAATCTGGGACGGTATCAAGAATGTTGTCACAACTGCCGTGATGTTCATTGCATCTTTCTTTCAGGCTGCATTTGACATCATCACAGTGCCATTTCGATTTATTTGGGAAAACTGCAAGAGCGTTATTATTACCGTCTGGAATGCGATAAAAGAAAAGGTGACTACCGTTATCAATGCCGTTTCTTCTGTTATCAGCACAGTGATGAATGGTATCAAAACGGTATTTACTACGGTCTGGAATGCAATAAAGCAGGTTGTTACAACAGTGGTGAACGCTATCAAAAACGTTGTAACTACAGTATTTAATGCCATTAAAAACACAGCTGCTACAGTATGGAATGGGGTAAAGACGGCCGTTACCACTCCGGTGAATGCTATCAAGAACACCGTCAGTACGGTATTCAATGCGGTGAAGAGTACGGTATCTTCTGTATTTAACAGCATCAAGAGTACCGCAACTTCGGTCTGGAACGGAATAAAGTCTGCGATCATTACACCAATTGAGGCGGCAAAGAATAAGGTCAAAGGCGTGGTCGATGCCATCAAGGGATTTTTCTCTGGCATGAAGATTTCACTCCCTCATATCAAACTCCCGCACTTTAGAGTAACGGGCAGTCTTTCCATTGCACCGCCATCTGTTCCGCACCTTTCTATCGATTGGTATAAGGATGGAGGTATCATGACCAAGCCTACCGCATTTGGTATGAATGGATCTTCATTGATGGTAGGAGGAGAGTCGGGTGCAGAGGCCATCTTGCCGCTTTCTGCGTTCTATAAGCAGCTGGAAGCGATGATTGACAGCAAGCTTGATATGAGCGGTATGGAAAAGTACCTAGCTGTTATTGCGGACAATAGTTCGAAGGGAATCTATTTGGAGGATGGAACACTGGTGGGACATCTACTTCCGGCAATCGATAATGGCCTTGGAAAACAGCAGAAAATAACAAGGAGGCTTGCACTATGATACCAGACATTTTGATCAACGACACTTCCATGCTTAAGCTTGGATGGATAAGAGAAACCGTTGATTTTCCTATACCGAAGTCCCAGGCAGAAACCGTTACCGTGCCGGGACGAAATTCTCCGGTACGGTTTAACGAGGCGCTTGGCCGTATATCTTTTGAACCGAGAGCATTTACATTGACGTTTTCCATGCTGGGAACAAGAGTACAGTTTGATGAGCGGGTTTCCATTGTGAGCAATCGTTATGCCGGAAGGCTGTGCCAAATCATCTGCAGTGAAGAACCCAATCTATATGTTCTTGGAACGATTGAGATGAGTTCTTCCTATGATCCACTTACCGGAAAGGGTCAGCTTGTTATGGAAAGCAGTGATGCAGATTCCTACAGGTATCATGTGGAAGAGACACAGGTTGTTTTTACCGGAAGTGGAACGGCAGTGCTTGTAAGTGATTATATGCCGGTAGTTCCTACGGTTATAACGACAGCGGAAACCACGATGTCTTGGAAAATTGGAACAGATACTTTCCGCAGAACACTGAGCAGTGGCACATGGGAAATTCCAGAGCTGCAGCTTAGCTTTGGAGATAACAGCATCAAAATCGAGAGTGATGGAAGTACTACTTTCCGTTACAGGGAGGGATGCCTATGAGTATCTTTAGAGTATATGTGGATGGTCAGATTTTTTATCATCCCCATTTATCGAAGCTTGCTATTACAGAGGCAACCGTAAGTGAGGACGCAGAAAACATCGACAGCTTTACCTTGTCTGCACCATATAATCATCCCTACATTGATTTTATTCGGCCAATGGCATCAGTAATTCAGTGTAAAAGGGATGATGAAGTGGTATTTGAAGGAAGATCGCTGGATGATGGATCCGATTTTTATAACACCCATACTTGGACCTGTGAATCCTGTTTGGCTTATCTGAAAGATACCATGCAGCCACCCTTTGAATATAAGGGGACATTAAGAGGATTATTTGAGCAATTTATAAATGTGCATAATCAATCGGTAGAAGAGCAGAAGCAGTTTGAAATCGGCAGAATTACGGTGACAGACGATAACGATTATATTGCTTACAGTAACTCGGATTATTCTGTAACGATGGATGCCATAAAAAATAAGCTAATTGATACGCACGGAGGATATCTTCGGGTTCGCTATATTGGTTCAAAGAGGGTTTTGGATTATCTCAAAGATTTCGATGAAAGAAGCCTGCAAAAAGTGGAATTTGGGAAAAATCTTCTAGATGTAAAAATAACCAAGGACCATACCGAAAGAGTGACAGCCTTGATTCCATTCGGTGCGAAAAAGATCGAAGAAGATGAAGATGGAAATGTAACAGAACTGGATGAACGAATTGATATTACAGAAGTAAATCATGGACTGAATTATGTCACGGATGAGGATGCCGTCAAGGAAATCGGATGGATATGGGCAACTGAAATATGGGAGGATGTCACCAAGCCGTTAAACCTTTTGAGAAAAGCAAAAGCAAGAGTGAAGGAACTGGCAAAAGGTATCACAAGTATGGAACTGACAATCTTAGATGAATCAGACAGTGACAGTACAATTGATGATATTACATCCAGGATGTATGTGGACTGTTATTCAAAACCACACGGGATTGATGGAAGATATCTTGTGCTTGGAAGAAAAAGAGACTATTTAAATCCTGCCGGAAACACCATCACGATAGGAGCAACGAATGTAACGCTTACATCGGCATCCGCCAAACAAGGCAACAGCATTTCCTTTTTGGAAGATGATATTTTCGGCCAGACCACGAAAATCGAGAAGATTACCGGAGACCTTGATACGATCAATTCACAGAAAATGTATCGGACGGAATTGATTGTAGATGGAGTCAGTATTTTTAAGAATAAAGGTCAGAAAAGCACCATGTACTGCAAGGTGTATTCTTGGGATAAGGAAATCACCGATACTTTAGATGCAAGCTGCTTTATATGGCATCGAAACTCTTCGGATGAAGAAGCAGATAAAGAGTGGGATAAGAACCACATCGGCATGAAACAAATAACGATTACGACAGAGGACGTGTTAGACAATGCGTCCTTTTATTGTGAAGTAGAAATATAAGGAGGAATTTAAATGGCTACGATTTTAACATCCAGTCAGCAGACATTTGTGGACATCACGGATCAGCGAAAATTATCGGCATATATCACATCCAATCTTCCAAAGACGCAGAGTGAAGATCCCAACGTACTGCCACATACCTATGCACCAAGCTGGGACAGTACAAACCTTGTATTGACACCTGTGCTGTTCCTGGATCAGACCAATGTATCTCCGACTGCAACAGGAGTGACGATTGCATGGAAAAGAAAAGATGGTGTGGCATCAGAAACCGCACTGACTTCCGGTGAGACTGTAAAAAGCGGAGTGCTTACGGTCAATCAGAATAAGCTGGCATCATCCAGCTCCGGAATGATCACCTACATCTGCTATATAAGCTACTATGATTCTGAAACAAAGAATACAATCAATATCACTGCGGATATTACCTATACCATGGTGAAGAATGCAGCTAATGCAAAGCTGTGTACGGTGAGCAGTGATACCTACGTCTTTAAGTATGATACTTCCCAGGCTTTAGTGGGTGCTTCTCAGGCAGCACTGACGGCACAGGTACAGGGAGTGACCATTAGCAAATGGCAGTATAAAAACAGCAGCGGTGCATGGACAGATTATCCGACCACATCCGACAATACTTCTATTACCGGAGGAACATTGGTGGTGAAGCCGGTGCATAGCATTTTCGTCAGCAACGTGGCTCAGATCAGAGCGACAACTTCAGAGAGTGATGTGTTTGATACTGTCACGATTACGAAAATCTATGATGGAGCCAAAGGAGATAAGGGTAATCCGGGATCTGCCGGAACAGGAGGACTTTCTGTGGTTCTTGGAAATGAAACCCAGACGATTGCCTGTACTTCAGAAGGAAAGACATCTGCTGCAAGCACCATTACAATTCCTTTTACCGGATATGTAGGTATTACGCAGTCGGCTTGTACTTGTGCTGTTGGAACACTTCCTACTGGTATTACGGTTAAGACCAATACTGCAGCAACAGCCAGTGCAGCAGGAAAGCTGGAACTTTCTGTAGCAGCATCTTCAAATCTTGGAGCAGATGCAGCATTAACAGGCAATATCACGCTGACATTTATGATCTCCGGAAAGACAGTTACAAAGGTTTTTACCTGGACAAAATCCAAAGCGGGAAGCAATGGTGCATCGGCAGTAGTATTTTCTGTTTATGCACCCAATGGAACCATCGTACAGAATCAGTCGGGTAGTATTCTGCTTGCGACATCCGCCTATGCAGGTTCCACAGTGATTACATCAGCAGCATATCAGTGGGCGAAATATTCCAGTGGCTCATGGACAAATATAAGCGGGGAAACATCCGAAACGCTTACAGTATCCGGCTCGGATATTATAAATATTCAGTCTTACCGATGCACCATGACCTACGGTGGAAAAGCTTATGTGGATGTTATCACAGTGGAAGATAAGTCGGATCCGTATGTTTCAGAAATGCTGTCCATTGGCGGATATACGGTGAAGAATAATTTAGGCGGTGTAGTTCCTTATGTAATTGTAAGAACCAATCAGAAGGAAGTAGATTCACTTCTTGGAAGTATTAGTGAAACCGCACCTTCTGCACCAAAGTCCGGAGATTTCTGGTATAAGATTGATCACACAGAAAAAAGTGTGACCTTGATGAAATATAACGGAACTTCATGGATCAGTGCTTCGGAAAAACAAAGCCTTATGTATACATGGTATGCGCAGGATAAAGACGGAAAAGAAATGACTTTTAATAAGGCGGGCAAGGTCATTTATTTATCTGCAGCAGACATTGACAGCATTATGACGCTTCAGTGTGATGTGTCCAGCTGATACGGGAGGTGATGCACTATGACATTACTAACGTGCTGCCAACATTCTTTTCAAAATTTCACAGGATATGAAGAGAGTATCGATGAATTAAAAAATGCGGCAGATGTTTTGACAAAGGAAGTCAGTCAGACATCTGCCGAAATCATGAAAACATCGGATCGGATAAACAGCACCGTAGAAATGGTTAAGACGAAGGTGGATGGCTCAACAGTAGAAGAAATGGAACGAAGAGTAACAGATGTGGAGCAGAATGCAAGTGGAATGCAGATCACTATTTCGTCTGTTCGTGATGCGGTGGATAAACAGGAACAGGATCTTGAAAATTATAAATTGGAAACAAGCATTTATCTGAGGTTCACAGAAAAAGGTTTAAGCATTGGAAAGCAAAATGCCGGAGATGAGTCACCGTATTCGATTGTTATCGATAATGAAAAGATGAGCTTTCAACAGAATGGTATGGAGGTTGCCTATATTCAGTATAACAAGATGCACATCAATGCAATCGAAGCAATGGATAAGCTGAGTGTGGGAGCCGCATCAGACGGTGGATATTTTGATTTTATTTCCACACCTCAGGGAATGGGAATCAAATGGAGAAATGTATAGAAAGGAGATAGTCTATGAGCTTAACAACTAGAAAACTGACAAAGTCGCTGTATTATCTTACGGCGAATGGATCGGTAAGTGGAGCCACAACGAAGTTGTCGATTGTGTTTCAGGCATCGACCGCAATATATGGTGCGGATTCAAAGAATGGAGTGGCAATCTATGTGGATGGAGCAAAACAGAGTCCAACATGGACCGTCAATAAGAGCGAAGATTTTATGGGAACTAAGAAGTATACAAAGATGACCAGTTCGACATTATCGATCAGCAAACCATTTTTCACACTGAAAATCACTGTGGATGGATCGGAGCTATATGAAGAAGTGTTTTCGTTTTATGAGATTGAAAAAGCCGGGAACGGCATCCGTGCGTCTGGCGGATTGATGAATGGAAGCACAGCGTCTTCGGTGAAATTTGACTGCACATCTTCGGATGCAGCCTATAAGGCAACCTTTAAATTAGGATCATACAGCAACACGATAAGCTCCTCCGCATCATTGATTTCTTATGCAATTCCTATCAGTTGGTGTAATGCAGTGACGGATGATATCACTGGTGCTGCAAATATTACCGGACAGGTTTTGTTTGGAGGAAAAGTGTACAAGACATTTACAGCTAATCTTACGGTATCTGTTCCGGACACTGTAATTCCCAGTATTTCGTCCGTAACGTTTTCAGATGTGGATGATTCTGTAGTTCCTTCTTCGTGGGGAATTTATGTACAGGGACAAAGCGGGCTTAAACTGAAATCAATTAGCTGCGCAGGGGCATATGGTTCGGAAATTAAAAAAGTGAAAATGACAGCAGACAGCAGGATCCGGACAACAGATTATCCGGAACTACCGGAAATGGATCATATCTCACAAAGCGGAGAAGTGAGCGTTATGATTACAGTGACGGACAGCAGAAACAGGACGGTAAACAAGAGTGCCGTTGTTTCCATTGTGTCATATGCATCTCCTAAATTATCCAGTATAAAGAGCGAACGGTGCAATGCATTGGGCGAAACGGATAATGATGGAACGTACTTTTTAAGTACGACTTCTGCTGTATTTTCTTCCTGCTTGGGGAAAAATACACTTACTCTCACTGTAAAATACAAGAGAACAGACCTTAAGAATTATGGAAATGAAGTGCAGATAAACCCTGGCTCCAATGTATGTGCAAACAATGATCTGGATCCGGAATACAGTTATGATGTTCTTTATACATTATCGGATGAATTTAATACCGTGACTTATTCGGACTTTGTTTCAACAGCGGTGTATCTTATGCACTTTCTGCATGGGGGAAGAGGTGTTGCGTTTGGACAAAAAGCGACTCTTGCAGATACGCTAGACTGCAACTTCAATGCTGTTTTTAGGAAGAAATTATCCTGCGTACTGGATGATGGAACGGTATTGGAAGTACGAGATATGATGGAGCAGATTCAAAACAATCTGGTGAATATGCTTTGCCCCAAGGGGAAACTTCCTGCTCTTTTACTGAATCTTTTGTACCCGATTGGCAGCATTTATATGAGTACCAGTTCTGCAAATCCAACAAACATCATGGGTGGAATTTGGGTATCCTGGGGAGAAGGAAGAGTGCCTGTCGGTGTTGGAACAGGTACCGACAGCAACAATACGTCCGTGGTCTTTTCTGCAGCAAATCAAACGGGCGGAGAGTATACGCATCTTTTGACTGGGGCAGAGAGTGGACAAAAGGCTGTGCAAACAGGAAATCAGAGTGTCTCTCATACGCATTCGCTTACATATAATGCCGACAGCGGTGCAGCAGCAAGTGGCTCAGATCCAAGCGGAAGAGGTGCTTTTGTACGAAGAACTGCATCCGGAGGAGCAACTTCAACTTGGAAAACTGGAAATCAAAGTGCATCCCACACGCATTCGATCTCAGCTTCTAATGCTTCCAATAGTCATAATAACATTCAGCCGTATGTTACCTGCTATATGTGGAAAAGAACGGCTTAATACTTACTGCTAGATGAGGTGATTGCTCAAATTTGAGCAGTCGCTTTTTCTATACAAATTTTTAAGAAACGGAGGATTTATCAATGAAGGAATTTTGGAACATGATTCAGTTTTTATTTGCCGGAATCGGAGGATGGCTTGGATATTTTCTAGGTGGCTGTGATGGTCTGCTTATTGCACTGCTCTTATTTGTCATCACTGACTACATTACGGGAGTGATGTGCGCCATTGCAGATAAGAAGCTATCCAGTGCAGTTGGTTTTAAAGGCATCTGCAGAAAGGTGCTTATTTTTCTGCTTGTAGGGATTGCAAACATTCTGGATATGCAGGTGATTGGCACAGGTAGCGTACTTAGAACGGCAGTTATCTTTTTCTACATTTCAAATGAAGGAGTAAGCCTTCTTGAGAATGCAGGACATCTGGGGCTTCCTATTCCGGTAAAAATCAAATCAGTGTTAGAGCAGCTCCATGACAGAGCAGAACAGGAGGTGGGGGATGAAGATTAGTATAAGTAGTAAAACAAAATAAGTATATTGTGATTCATTTGGTCTTTGAAAAGAAACTTTACTGAATCAGTTTTTATTTGCAGTATAACTTGATTCTACGGAGATAGCATGGTAACATACAGCAAATTGTTAATTGTTAGAAGAATGGAGAAGTTAATATGGAAAAGCCACAGCATAATACAAGAAATGAAGAATTCTTTTCAAAGCGAGATTTTCCCCAAGAGATCGATTATCTTCTGGAAGGATTTGAAGACAATGAACTTTTAAAGTGTGATGCCGAAAGGATGATAGAGATTGCATACAAAAGTGGATATGTTGATGCGTGGAGGGAGGCATTATTTTTTACAGATAATTAATAGAAAACAAATAAAGACGAGTTGAAGTCCAGATGGGAGAAATCCTGTCGGGACTTTATTTTTTACATCAGATACAAAGAAAAAATCAAATCGTTATTTGAGTAGCTCCAAGGTAGAGCAGAAAGTGAGGAAAAATAATATGGCTTATACAAACAGTAAAATGGTATCTTACACAAGACTCAGTCCAAATCATTCCGGAAAGAGAACACATTCCATTGACAGAATTACACCGCATTGCGTAGTAGGTCAGTGCAGTGTAGAAACTTTAGGAAACATCTTTGCACCAAGATCCAGACAGGCAAGCTGCAACTATGGCATTGGTCCAGATGGAAGAGTTGGCATGTATGTGGAAGAGAGAAATCGCTCTTGGTGTTCTTCTTCCAATGCCAATGATCAGAGAGCTGTGACGATTGAATGTGCATCGGATACAAAACATCCTTATGCGATGAATGATAAAGTGTATGCGTCTCTTATCAAGCTTTGCACCGATATCTGCAAGCGCAATGGCAAGAAGAAACTTCTGTGGCTTGGAAGCAAGTCGAAGGCACTGAATTACAAGCCGAAATCCGATGAGATGGTTCTTACGGTACATCGTTGGTTTGCCAATAAGTCCTGTCCTGGTGACTGGCTTTATTCAAGACTAGGTGACCTTGCAACAAAGGTAACTGCACAGCTTGGTGGTTCTTCTTCTGGCGGAACAACTGCAAGTGGATTATATAGAGTCAGAAAATCTTGGAATGATGCAAAATCACAGAAAGGTGCATTCAAGTCCCTTGATAATGCAAAGAGATGTGCTGCATCAAATCCAGGATACTTTGTCTTTGATGAAAACGGAAGAATCGTAGGCTCTACTACCTCAAGTACCAAAACGGTAGATGAGCTTGCAAAGGAAGTCATCAAAGGTTTATGGGGCAATGGTGCCGACAGAAAGGCAAAGCTTACAGCAGCCGGATATGACTACGCAAAGGTACAGAAGAGAGTAAATGAACTCTTAAAATAAGAAATAGTTAAAACAGTGCTATGAGCCTGCTTGCATTCTTCGGGGTGTAGGCAGGCTTTATTTTTTTGTAAAAAACGTCCTTTTGATGCTCTTTTCAAGGCTACTAGTTAGGAAGAGCAAAACAAGGAAAAAGAAAAATAAAAAAGTTTTTCAAAAAACCGTCCTTTTGAACCTCTTCCCAAGGCTAAAAGTTAGAGAGAAACAAATCTCTCGGAATTGGAGGTGCAGCGATGAAACATAATCTTCACATTAGTGTTTCTGACAAGCCACAACGAAACGGCATGGTGTCCTACAAGAGCATCACACTTCGAGAAAGATTTATGAGAATGCTGTTCGGTAAAAAGCAGAAGATCATGATTCTTGTTCCGGGTGACACGGTTGAGGAACTTGCCATCACAAAAGTTACGGAAGGAGGTAGACCATGAACAAAGTAACAGAATTACTTGACGCTGTTGCCCACGTCATCACGAATGTGCGTAACCTGGCAGACAGTCTTCAGGTGGTAGCCGATGTTCTTACAGATATGAAATCTGTAGAAGTAACTGAATCACAGCCTGTAGAACAGATTCCTGAAAAGACTTCAAAGCCTAAGAAGGAAAAAGCTAAGGTTTACACACTTGAAGATGTAAGAGGTGTTCTTGCAGAGAAGAGTCAGAACGGACTTACATCAGAAGTTAAGGGTCTGATTGCAAAGTTCGGAGGCAGCAAGTTATCCGACATCGACCCTAGCAACTATGAAGCAATCATCAAAGAGGCGGAGGTGCTAGGAAATGAGTAAACACGCATTCCTTTCCCCCTCAAGTTCTCACAGATGGCTCAACTGTACACCAAGTGCAAGTCTTGAATCAGAATTTGAAAATAAGACAAGCCAGGCAGCAGAAGAAGGAACAGCTGCTCACGCATGGTGCGAACACAAGCTTAAGAAGGCTTTCCGCAGAAGAAGTAAAAGACCTGTTTCATCCTATGACAGTGATGAAATGCAGGAACACACAGATGCATACGTGGACTTTGTCTTAGAACAGCTTGACATTGCAAAGCAGAACTGCAAGGACCCATTGGTGCTGATAGAGCAACACGTAGATTTCTCTGAATATGTTCCAGATGGTTATGGTACAGCAGACTGCGTGATTGTTTCAGACGATAAGCTTCACATCATTGATTTCAAGTATGGCATGGGAGTTCTGGTAGATGCAACAGACAATCCACAGATGAAATGTTATGCACTCGGTGCACTTGCCATCTATGACAGCTTATATGACATCAAGGAAATATCGATGTCCATCTTCCAGCCACGCAGGGAGAATGTGAGTACCTGGACAATCCCGTTTGATGAACTGAAGACTTGGGCAGAAGAAGTATTAAAGCCAAAGGCTGAAATGGCCATGAATGGCGAAGGCGAATACTGTCCCGGCGAGTGGTGTAAATTCTGCAGGGCGGCAGTCAGATGCAGAGCAAGAGCAGAAGAAAAGCTGAAACTTGCACAGGAAGAATTCAAACTTCCGCCACTTCTTACAGATTCGGAAATCGAAGAAATTTTAAAGGTTATTCCTGATCTTACAAAGTGGGCAAATGAGATTATGGCTTATGCCACCGAATCGGCAGTAAACCACGGCAAGCAGTGGAACGGATTCAAGGTTGTTGAAGGACGCTCTGTCCGTAAGTACACGGATGAAGATGCAGTTGCCAAAGCAGCCAAGGAAGCAGGTTATAAGGATATTTACCGTCAGAGTCTTATCACTCTTACAGAGATGCAAAGACTGATGGGTAAAGCAACATTTGAAAAGGTACTGGGTGACCTTATCTACAAACCACCCGGAAAGCCGACTCTTGTACCTAACTCGGATAAGAGAGAGGCAATGCATATATCAGACGCTAAAAACGAATTTAAAATGGAGGATTAACGATTATGGCGAATGTAAGAAAAACAAAAGTTATCACAGGCAAGAACACAAGACTTTCTTATTTCCATGGATGGGAGCCTACATCTATCAATGGCGGTCCTGAAAGATACAGCGTATCTGTTCTTATTCCAAAGGATGATAAGGAAACAGTAAAGGCAATCAATGATGCGGTTGATGCAGCTATTGAGGAAGGCATCGCAAAGTTCGGTGGCAAGAAGCCTAACAAGGCAGCAATCAAGCTTCCTCTTCGTGATGGTGACACAGAGCGTGAGGACGAGGCTTATGCCGGACATTGGTTCATCAATGCCAATAGTAAGACAGCACCACAGATTGTTGATAAGGCCGTAAAGCCTATCCTTGACCGTGATGAAGTGTACAGTGGTTGCTATGCGAGAGTTTCACTTAACTTCTATGCATTCAACTCCAATGGTAATAAGGGTATTGCTTGTGGTCTTGGCAACATTCAGAAGATTAGAGACGGAGAACCCCTTGGTGGTCGTAGCTCTGCAACTGATGATTTCAGCACAGAGGAAGATGACGATTTCTTATCTTAATCTGAACCGACCTTTTAACTTCCGGCAGGCGGTGTGAAACACCACCGTCTGCGACTATTACGAATATACGAGGTAAACGATATGAACGAATTATATGAATTAGCAAAGCAGATTGATGTGATTATCATCTTCTACATCTTTATGGGTGCTGGTATCTACGGCATTGTAAGCACCATTATGAATGGTATCTGGCTTGTCAAGGATTCAATCAAGAAACGTAAGGCAAAGAAAAAATCTGCTGAAGAAACAACTGAAGAATAAAAATGTGCAGGCGGTGGAGGACAATCCTCTGCCGTCTGTTTTACTTTGGAAGGAAGTGAGAATGTGAAATCAATCAGTATAGATATTGAAACCTTTTCAAGTGTGAGTCTGCAAAAATCCGGGGTTTACCGTTATGCAGAAAGTGAAGACTTTGAGATTCTACTTTTCGGATATTCCGTAGATGGTGGCGAGGTCAAGGTTGTAGATCTGGCAATGGGAGAAAAGATACCGGACGATATTATTGTTGCTCTTACAGATGATGAAGTAATAAAGTGGGCATTCAATGCACAGTTTGAAAGAGTCTGTTTATCGAGGTATCTTCGTGATAATGGTGTATCTCTTAAGGGATATTGTCTTGATCCTGTGTCATGGCGTTGCACTCTTGTTTGGGCGGCAACTCTTGGACTTCCATTATCCCTGGAAGGAGTAGGAGCCGTTCTTGGTCTTGAAAAGCAGAAACTATCGGAAGGCAAGAATCTCATCAAATACTTCTGTGTTCCCTGTTCTCCAACCAAGGTAAACGGTGGCAGAACAAAAAATATGCCATATCACGATTTAGAGAAGTGGCAGCAGTTCAAAGCCTACAATATCCGTGATGTTGAATCGGAAATGGGTATTCAACAGAAGCTATCCCGTTTCCCGGTAAGCGAAACCATCTGGGATGAGTATCATTTAGATCAGGAAATCAATGACCGTGGAATTGGTGTTGATATGGTTTTTGTTAAGAATGCCATTGCCTTTGATGAGAAGAGCAAGACGGCACTTACAAAGCAGATGCAGGAACTTACCGGTCTTGAAAATCCTAACTCCGTACAGCAGATGAAAGGCTGGCTTTCTGACAACGGACTTGAAACTGGCAGTCTTGGTAAAAAGGTAGTAGCCGAGATGATTAAGGATGCACCGGAACACTTGGCAGAAGTCTTATCTCTTCGTCAGCAGCTTGCAAAAAGCAGTGTGAAGAAATATACGTCTATGGAGAAAGCTGTGTGCAAGGATAGCCGAGCCAGAGGTATGTTTCAGTTCTACGGTGCCAATAGAACAGGAAGGTTCAGTGGTAGACTGATACAGTTGCAGAACCTCCCACAGAACCATATGAGTGACCTTGCACAGGCTCGTTCCCTGGTTCGTAATGGCAATTATGATGCACTTGAATTCTTGTATGAGGATATCCCGGATACCTTATCACAGCTTATAAGAACTGCCTTTGTGCCACAGGGTGACAACAAGTTTATCGTTGCAGATTTCTCTGCCATAGAAGCACGAGTCCTTGCCTGGCTTGCAGGTGAAAAGTGGCGAATCAAAGTATTTGAACAAGGCAAGGATATCTACTGCTCATCGGCATCACAGATGTTTGGTGTTCCGGTGGAAAAGCATGGCGTGAATGGACACTTAAGACAGAAAGGTAAGATTGCTGAACTGGCACTTGGCTATGGCGGATCAGTTGGTGCATTGAAAGCTATGGGAGCCATTGAAATGGGTCTTGCCGAAGAGGAACTCCAGCCTCTTGTCTATGCCTGGAGAAATTCAAATCCTGCCATCACAATGTTGTGGTGGGATATTGATAATTGTGTAAAGGAAACAGTCAAGAAGAGAATCACAACCGAAACTCACGGCATACGATTTATGTATGAGAGTGGATTTCTTTTTATCGTTCTTCCTTCAGGCAGAAGACTTGCATATGTAAAACCCAAGATGGGTGTGAATCAGTTCGGTGGTGCGTCTGTTATCTATGAAGGTGTAGGTGGTACAAAGAAATGGGAAAGGCTTGAAAGCTATGGTCCAAAGTTTTGTGAAAACATCACACAGGCAATCGCAAGGGATATTCTCATGTATGCAATGCAGACTTTAAGAAACTGTAATATCGTTGCTCATGTGCATGATGAAGTCATCATCGAGTGCAGAAAGGATATGTCCCTTGATGCCGTGTGTGAGCAGATGGGAAGAACTCCACCCTGGGCGAAGGGTCTGCTTCTTCGTGCTGACGGCTATGAATGTCAGTTTTATAAAAAAGATTAATGAAAAACGTCCTTTTCAACCTCCTGCCAAGGCTACATGGTAGGAGGTGCTTTTTTTATGCAGATTACAAAATTAGAAGACGGTGCAGCAGCACCAAAGCCTGACACAAAGGTGTTTACACAGGAAGAATTGCAGAAGGAATTTGACTTCATTCTCGCTGAAAGGATAGTTCGTAAGATGGCAGAAAAGGGTCTTATTTCTGATGATGAATTACACAAAATCTCCGAGAAAAATCGGCTTATTTTTTCTCCCTATCTATGCGAGATTTATCAGTAATTGACTTGATATATAACGGTTTCTACGGGAATATGTCATACGATAAAGCGAGGTGATATAAGTGAAGAATGTAACGAAAATCAATCAGGTCGATTTCTCCATTTTTAAGAAGACAAGGGTGGCTGCATACTGCAGAGTTTCAACTGATAGTGATGAACAGGAACTCAGCCTTGAAACACAGAAAAATCATTATGAGAGTTACATCAAAGCAAACAGTGAATGGGAATATGCAGGTATTTATTATGATGATGGTGTCAGCGGTACAAAGACTGCAAAGAGAGATGGGTTGTTAAGACTTATGGAAGACTGTGAAAAAGGTCTTATAGATCTTGTCATCACAAAATCCATCAGCAGATTTAGCAGAAACACTACCGATTGTCTGACACTTGTAAGAAAGCTTTTGAATTATGAAGTCTATGTTATTTTTGAAAAGGAAAATATAAACACCGGCTCTATGGAAAGTGAATTGATGCTTGCCGTATTGGCCAGCATGGCAGAAAGCGAGTCACGTTCCATTTCCGAGAATGAGAAGTGGAGCATCAAGAAGAGATTCCAGAACGGTACTTATGTGATTTCCTATCCGCCTTATGGTTATGCCAATGTTGATGGTGAGATGGTGATTGTTCCAGAACAGGCAGAAGTTGTAAAAGAGATTTTTGCAGGATGCCTTGCCGGAAAGAGCACCCACATAATTGCAAAGGAATTGAATGAAAAAGGTGTTCCGACCAAGAGAGGTGCTAAGTGGACAGGCGCTACGATTAACGGCATTCTTACAAATGAGAAGTACATAGGAGATGCACTTTTTCAGAAGACCATCACAGATGCATCCTTCAAGCGAAAAAGGAACTATGGCGAAGAAGAACAATATTACTGTGAAAATCATCACGAGCCTATCATTGACAAGGATACCTTTGAAAAGGCGAAAGAAGCCATCAGACAGCGTGGACTTGAAAAAGGCAACTGCAGTGAGAATACAGCAAAATACCAGAACAGATATGCCATGTCCGGAAAAATTAAGTGTGGCGAGTGTGGAAGATCATTTAAGAGAAGATACCATTACACTTCCCACGGCAGAAGCTACAATGCCTGGTGCTGTGGCGGACATATTGAAGATTCGAGTTCCTGCTCCATGAAGTTCATTCGTGATGATGACTTAAAGAGAGTGTTCCTTACGATGATGAACAAGTTGCGTTTCGGTAATGACTTGATCTTAAAGCCACTTCTTATTTCCATCACTACCAGTAATTCGAAGAAGAACATTCACAGTATGGAAGACATCGAAAAGGATATGCAGAGCAATGAAGAACAGAGAAAGCAGCTGAATACACTTCTTACAAGAGGCTATCTTGAAAGACCTGTATTTGCCGAGGCTCATAACAAACTGATAATGGAGTATGAACAGCTTGCTGCAAAACGAGATCTTCTTTACAGAATGGATAACGCAGGCTACACAATGGAACAGGCATTAAGTGACATGGTTAGTTTCCTTAACGGAGCAGAGCCTTTTACCGAATGGGACGATTCCTTATTTGAAAGGTTCGTAGAAAAGGTAAAGGTGCTGTCCAGAGAAGAAGTAGAGTTTGAATTAAAATTCGGCTTAAGGCTGAAGGAAAGGATTGATTAAAATGGCACACATACCAGTAGGGTACAAAATAGTTGACGGTTGTGCTGTAGTTGATGAAACGGCTGCAGAACAAATAAGGGCAACCTACAGATACTATTTTGAAGGCAAGTCACTTATTGATGCAGCTAAAGAAGCAGGTTTTAAGATGAACCATGCATCAGTAAAGAGAATGCTTTCTAACAAAAAGTATCTGGGAACAGACTATTACCCACAGATAATTGACAAAGAAATCCAGACAAGATTTCTGGAAGAACTGACACGAAGGGCAGGGAACCTTGGAAGGCTCAACAGAAGAAGCAAGGAACACAATAAGACAGTTCCTACAGCATTTCATTTCAAGCCAGCCGATTTAACATTTCCTGATCCATTCGAGCAGGCAGAATACATTTACAGTTTGATAGAAAGCGAGGAATGACACATGGCAGGAGCAAAGAACATAACAGTTATTCCGGCAAAAAAACGTGTAGGTAATACAGTAACCGTGGAAGATAAGCCAAAGTTAAAGGTCGCAGCGTACTGTAGAGTAAGTACTGACAGCGAAGAACAGGCTACAAGTTATGATGCTCAGGTTGAGCATTACACGGAATATATTAGGAAAAATCCTGAATGGGAATTCGCCGGAATATACGCTGATGACGGTATCAGTGGAACAAATACGAAAAAGCGAGAAGAATTTAATCGCATGATTGAAGATACGATGGCAGGCAAAATTGATATGATTATCACAAAGTCAATCAGCCGATTTGCAAGAAACACATTGGACTGCCTTAAGTACATCAGACAGCTTAAAGAAAAAAATGTGCCTGTATTTTTTGAAAAAGAAAATATCAATACTTTAGATGCTAAAGGCGAGGTACTTCTTACTATTATGGCATCACTTGCACAGCAGGAATCTGAGTCGCTTTCCAAGAATGTAAAGATGGGACTTCAATTCAGATATCAAAACGGAGAGGTTCAGATTAATCATAATTGGTTCTTGGGATACACAAAAGACGAGAATGGACATCTCATCATTGATGAAGAGCAGGCTGTGGTAGTAAGAAGAATATTTCGAGAATATCTTCAAGGTGCAAGCCTTAAGAATATAGCAGACGGACTTATGGCAGATGGTATTCCAACCGCAACCGGAAATATGAAATGGCGAAGTGATGGCATCAGAAAAATCCTTACTAATGAAAAGTATATGGGAGATGCTCTTTTACAGAAGACATATACGGTTGATGTTCTTACAAAGAAGAGAGTTGCTAATAATGGAATTGTTCCTCAGTACTATGTTGAAAATAACCATGAAGCAATCATTCCAAGGCAGTTGTTCATGCAGGTCCAGGAAGAACTGCAAAGAAGAGCTCATTTAAGAACAGAAAACGGGAAGACGAAAAGAGTCTACAGCAGCAAATATGCATTATCGAGCATCATATACTGTGGTAAATGTGGGGATCTTTTCAGAAGAGTTGCGTGGAAAGCCAGGGGTGCATCTTATAACAAATGGAGATGTGCCAGCCGAATTGAGAAGGGACCGAAAAACGGCTGTGATGCCGAGGCAATCAGTGAATCTGAAATTCAAAAAGCAGTCATGAGAGCCATCAATAAGACTCTTGGAGGAAGAGAAGAATTTTTGGTGCAGCTACAGCATAATATCGAAGATGTGCTGAATGGTGATTCTACGGCAACACTTGAGTACATAGACCAAAGAATGGCGGAATTGCAGGAAAAGCTTGTAATGTGCGTAAACAAAAATGCCGAGTATGATGCTATAGCAAAGGAAATAGACGCCTTGAGAGAAAAGAAAGCAGCAGTTGTAACAAAGGATGCAGAACAGGAAATGCTCAGAAAACGAATAAATGAAATGCGACATTTTCTTCAAACGCAAACAAGCAGAATCACAGAATATGATGAGCAACTGGTCAGAAGGCTTATTGAAAAAATCACAGTTTATGATGATAAATTAATCTTCGAATTTAAATCCGGCATGACTGTTGAACTCAAAAGATAATTGAATAGGAACTCTTACAAAAACACCTTGCAGCAATGCAGGGTGTTTTTGTCGTTCATAGAAAATTTACAAAACGGAACTGTGCCAGAATTGAATTTATCAACCAAATGGTTTATAATGTAGTAAGTGAGGTGCGTTTTAGACATGGAGAATTAAGATGAAAACATCCGATATGATTAAAGAATTATGTAATAAAAAGAATATAAGCGTTTCGGAACTTGCCAGACGGATAGGTCAGACTCCACAGAACTTTGGTAAGAAACTGAAACGAGATACAGTTACTCTTGAGGAGTTGAAACAGATAGCTGATGTGATGGAGGTTACTTTTGAACAGTCATTTGTCTTTCCGAATGGAGAACAGATAAAAACGAGTAACGAATAGGAAAGTTAGGAGGACTTAAATAATGGCAGATGAACTACAGCCACTTTCTTTACTTTTTCAAAACAGACTTTTCAGAATTCCAGACTATCAGAGAGGTTATGCTTGGCAGCAGTCACAGCTTATTGATTTTTGGGATGATTTAGTTAATTTGCAAGATGGAAGATATCACTATACGGGTTTGCTGTCTCTTAAGAATCTGAAATCTTCTGAGACGACATCATGGGGGAGTGACCTTTGGATGGTATCAAAAGGATTTAAGCCGTGTCATATTGTTGATGGGCAGCAGAGACTGACAACTTTTGTTATTCTTTTGAATGAAATCGTAGAGTATTCCAGAACATTAGAAGAGAATGAAGGTCTATCCGACCAGAACATTGTGCTAGGATATGAAACGCTGGAAGATGTAGTTTCCAAATACATCTGTCAGCATAGACCACCTAATAAACAGATAACTACATACCTGTTCGGCTATGAGGTGGATAACCCTAGTTCGGACTATTTACAGTACAGGATTTTTAATGAACCATATTCCGGGACTGTTAATGAAACATATTACACAAGAAATCTGAAGTTTGCTAAGAACTTCTTTAGAGATAATCTTACCGCCCTTTATGAGAGCGAAGGTCTGGATGGTATCAATGAGCTTTATCTTAAACTGACACAGCGGTTGATGTTTAACATTCATGAAATTGATGATGATTATGATGTGTTTGTAGCATTTGAAACCATGAACAACCGTGGTAAGAAACTCACAAACCTAGAATTATTGAAGAATCGACTGATTTACCTGACAACTCTTTATCCAGACAGTAAGTTTGATAAGATGGATAAAGAGAATCTGCGTAAACAGATTAATGATACATGGAAGGAAGTGTACTTCCAACTTGGCAGAAATGATAAAACCCCACTCTCGGACGATGATTTTTTGAGGGCACATTGGATTGTGTATTTCGCTTATTCCAGAAGAAAAGGTGATGACTATATCCATTTCCTTTTGAATAAATTCTCTGCCAAGAATATTTTTGAAAAGAAAACGGTGGCTGTTACCGATGACTTTTTGACATTTGCTAGTGATACGGACTATGATTCGGATACTGATATTGAAGATGAATCTAACGAAGTAGAAACTGTTGAGGTTTCCAAACTTGAACCTAGGGAAATCCTTGAATATGTAAACAGCCTGAAAGATATGGCAAAGTATTGGTATGATACTTTTTTCCCATTCCAGAGCGAGAACCTTTCTGATGATGAAAAAGTATGGGTTGATCGTTTGAATCGTATCGGCATTGGACATTTCAGACCTTTGATTATGGTTGTTATTAGCCGAAAGGATTTGAAACCAGAAAAGAGAATTGAACTGTATACGGCTGTTGAGAGATTTATCTTTATTTGTTTCCGTCTTGGCTACTTTAATGCCACATTCAGAAGTAGTGAGTATTATCGTGCATCTCGCAGCATTTACCGCAAGGAAATGGATATTGATGATTTAATCAATAATATCAATGAAACTACGGATGCAAACATTGAATATGCACTTCCGAACTTTATAACCAAGATAGAAAAGCATTTCGATAACAAGGGCGGTTTCTATTACTGGAACTCAATCAAGTACTTTTTATATGAGTATGAGTACCAACTTGCAAAGAAAAACAATCTGGATAAGGTGAGTTGGGAGATGTTTACAAAGACTGAAAAGGACAAAGTTTCTATTGAACATATTCTTCCACAGACTCCTACAAAATATTATTGGCGTAATCAGTTCAGACAGTTTAGCAATGAGGAGATTGAGCTACTTTCTTGTGCTATAGGAAACCTTCTTCCTCTTTCACAGAGCATCAACTCTGCATTACAGAATGATAGTTTTGAGGACAAAAAGGCATCCAAGAATGGCGGACGAAGAGGATATCAGAACGGTTCGCATTCCGAAATCGAGGTTGCCCAGGAAAACGATTGGACTGCAGAATGTATCTATCAAAGAAGTAAAAAACTTCTGGAATTCATGGAAAACAGGTGGAAGTTTAGTTTTACATCGGATCAGCTGAATAAACTTATCTATGTGACTTGGGTAAATGATGATAGGCCTATGCCGGCTTCATTACCGAAAGAAAGTGAAGAATCAGTAATTTCATTAAGTAAAGATAAAATGCCCGAAAAACCTATTGGAAATTTAGAGAGACTTCAGCTAAAGTTCTGGACAGAATTTGTAGAGTACTGTAAAGCAGAAGGTAGAGAGAGTGACATTGCACTTCGTAAGCCTTTGGCACAAAACTGGTATGATGTTCCAGTGAACGGTGCCGATTATCATCTGTCCTATACCGTAACTCGGAGCAAATATTTATCCTTGTTGATTTATGCGTATAATAAAGAAGTATTTGAAAGACTTGAAAGCAAGAAAAGTAAAATTGAAGAAATCTTTGGTGATAAGCTGGATTGGTATTCTAGCCGTGAAGGTAGCGAAGCAAAACGAATTATTTATAAGCGTGAAGCAGACGTGTTCAATCCATCAAAGCAAGAAGAGTATTTTGCTTGGATGATTGATAAATGTGATGAACTCAGCAATGCTCTTGTGCAAGTTGGAGAAATGGACGAAGAACCACAAGAGAAAGATAAGTTTTCAAAGTTGAAACAGTATCTTGAAAACTGTGGAAAGACCGAACTGACATTGACCTTTGCTGATATTGAAGCTATTACTGGCTGTACCCTTTGTAAGTCTGCATATAACTATTCTGCATACTGGAATCCATCACCGACCCATACGATGCCAAATACAATCTTGGCAGCAGGTTTTAAAGTAGTATCGGTTGATTTGGTTTCGAAGTCATTGTTATTACAAAAATAATAGAAATTTTCGGGAAGTTATCTAATTTGTAGGAAGTGTTGACATGAGAGTGTTGGATTTGGATATGGATTATTTCATGACCGAAATAGCTAATACACCATTTTCTTGTAAGGAAAGACTTGCTGAAGAGGATTATGGCAATTCAGTATGGTCTGCAGAAGAAGTTCGACAATTTTTAGAGCATAATTTAGGATTATCAAAAACACACAAAATACCGGGAAAGATTGTGAGTGGGCATAATGAAGCACTGTTCTTCTGGGAAGAACTTATTAATGGCAAAAAGCTTTCAGATCCCTTTGATGTTGTTCATGTTGATTCTCATGCTGATTTAGGCTTGGGTGATGCATCATGGAGTTTTTTGCAAAGTGCGTTTCTTACACTTCCGATTGATTCGAGAAGAAAAATAAGTGAGTATGAATTTTGCGATAAAATAAAAAGAATTAGTATAGGTGACTATTTGCTTTGGGCAGTTGCCTATAAAATGGTTTCATCTATCACATATTGTGCAAATCCTCATGGTGACAAGAACGATTATGTGCTTGACACGTTAAAGGATTTTCATGAAGAGTACATTTGGGATAAGCCTGTAAAAAATTATATACAGTTAAAGTATAATAAAACGATGGAAATGCCTGATTATGATTCGTCTGACGCATATAAGAAAAAATATCTCGAGGGTGCAATAAAAGATCCAGAAGTGGAACTGTTAATAATTCCAACGATTGAGGATGTGAAATTTGACGGAAAATTTGATTATGCAGTTATGGCACAATCACCCAATTATACCCCGGTAAGTGCAGATTTCATACTTGATATTTTCAGAGAATATATTGAAGAAATATAATAGCTGCTAATTTGCCTATACAAATTATAGGACAATTCAAGGTTGTCACAGGCTCGAAACCCTAGATTTTAAGGGAAAAGGTGCGTTCCACCATTTCCTTGTACAATAGGGGTTGAGTATGTTTTTCGTTGAACAACCGAGCCATGTGGAGACGGTTTGTTTGATGTCAAGAAAAGATAAATAAGGGCTGAAAAGCGGCGTATTTCCAGGCTTTTTCGGAGGTTTGGATTTGAAGCCAGACTTCTGAAAAAGCTCGGTTTTCTTATATGGAAACATATCCACTGCAAAATGTATGTCAGCTTGTGACCTCGGATTAGATGTCACAATTTGAGACAGTGGATTAGATGTCAGGCATTTTGGGATGATTTTTGGAAAATGAAAAAGGGTGACAACCAATCCTGCAGGACTGACTCCTATTGAAATCGGTCAGGGAGTGACCTATAAAGAGGCAAAATTAACATTTCTTTGCGAAAAGTTGTATCAGCATCAATTTTCCAAAGAGGATATGACAACTGAAGTTCAGGAGTATTATGCTTCCATGCCAAAAGTCTATCCCGATTTCAATGGAGGCTGGCAACCACATATTGTTTTTGTAGGTGAAATTATAGAGGTTAGGGATGAGCGATAAATTGGGATTTAGAGGATGTGAATGAGCAGCATGAAGAAAACAAAAGAAGGAATTAATTTGAAAAAACTCATTAGGCTGAAGAATACAGGCAGTATCTTTGTGATTGCGGGGCTTCTGACAATTTTTGTAATAACGTTGTACACATTTATTCTGCAAAGTTCTTACACTAAGACCGCCCTTGAAACAGAAATCATACGTGACACAGCGAGTGCAGATGCAGTACACAAACTCGTGGATGGAAGAATCGGCAAAGAAGATTTTGATCAAATCAAAGATCAATCTGATGAAAAGAATCAATTATATAAGGATATTTCTTCATATTTCAATGAAATCAGAACACTGAATTCTACTCGATATATTTACACCGCTACAAAAAATGAAGAAGGAAAACTCGTTTATGTGGTAGACGGTTTGGATTCGGATGCGGATGATGTAAGACACCCTGGAGATTATATTGAGGAAGAAATGATTCCGTATATTGATAGGGCTATTTCTGGGGAGAATGTGTACTCTCAGGATATCATTGATACAACATGGGGTCCGATTTTTACGGCTTGCTATCCTGTAAGAGCAAATCATGATGGGACAGGAGAAATCATTGGCGCATTTTGCATTGAAATGGATATGCAATCAGCTTATGGAATGGTTGAAGAGACGAATCATATTTCCATCATCTGCGGTTTAGTCGCAGGAGCTGTATTGCTTTTAATTTGTCTATATACCTATTATGTTTACCAGAAAAGCAAGGCAGAAGAGCAAAAACAAAAACAATTATTAATGACCGCCGCTGAGGAAGCAGATGCTGCCAACAAAGCAAAATCTGCGTTTTTGCTTAGTATTAGCCATGACATCAGAACGCCGATGAATGCCATTATTGGATTTACAAACATTGCGCTTCACCAGAACACGGTTTCAGATATACATGATAGCTTGGAGAAAGTTCAAAAAAGTTCGAATCATCTTCTCTCTTTGTTGAATGACGTTCTGGATTTTACTCGCATTGAAAGTGGAAAAGTTACTATTTCGCCCGAGCCGGTGGACATTACTCAATTGACGGATAACGTCCAGGCGATCATGAATGGACTTATTTATAATCGAGATCTTAAGTTTGAAGTACATCGAGAAATCCCAAAGAACCCATATGTCCTTGCGGATGTTGCGCGTATTCGGGAAGTTTTGGTGAATCTTCTTGGCAATGCTGTGAAATTCACAAAGGACGGCGGAAAGATTACTTTGGATATCAGCAGTTACCCAGGAGCAGATGAGAAACATATCATAACTCGTTATGTTGTTCGAGATAACGGTATTGGCATGAGCGAAGAGTTCCAGAAAAAATTATTCGATCCGTTTTCACAAGAAGATGATGCTAATGCCAGAACTCAATATAAGGGAACCGGTCTTGGTATGGCCATCACAAAAAAATATGTGGATATGATGGGCGGTTCGATCGCTGTTGAGAGCAAAAAAGGTGTAGGTTCTACATTCACAGTGGAGATCCCACTGGAGTTGTCAGAACAGGTTATTCAATCAGAACAAAAACAACATCTACATAGAGATTTGACGGGTATTCATGTTCTTATGGCTGAGGATAATGATCTAAATGCTGAACTTGCTACGATGATACTGGAAGATGCTGGCACGACCGTAACACGCGCATCAGACGGAAAAGAAGTTGTGGATTTGTTTAAAAATCATCCACGAGGCACATACGATCTTATTTTGATGGATATTATGATGCCAAACATGGATGGACACCAAGCAGCAAAAGCTATTCGAGCCTTGGGTATAGAGCGGCCCGATGCAGTTACGATTCCAATTATAGCTTTGTCTGCAAATGCTTTTATAGATGATATTCAGGAATCCCTGGATTCAGGCATGAATGACCATATTTCCAAGCCGATTAACATGGAGGAATTAATCGATACTATCACTAAATACATTAAACACGATTAGGAAAACAAAGAAGTTAATTCTGATTTACCTGTACCTTTTCAAAATCTTCTCTGCTGATTATGGAAGATCTGGAACAAAATGCGTGCTACTGATCCTGAATATGCACTTGCGATGAAAAATGCTGATATCGCTAAGGTTTGGCTGCTTGAAAATCTCTTCTAGCTGCAGGCTGATGAGATTGCAATTCAGAAGTGTTTGGTAATGTAGCCATTCCTTATTTCTGATCAAAAATCAACAAAACTCGTTTGGTTTAGTTTTAGCCAAACGAGTTTTGTTTTTTACTCCCTGAGATTTTCTTTGAGTTTTACTTTTCGATATTCTTTTGGTGACATACCAATGTATTTATGAAACAGTCTGCTGAAATAAAGCGAATTGGTGTATCCAACCATATTTGCAATTTCAGTAATGGTGTAGTCCGTATTTTCTAACAAATTTTGTGCGTTGGAGATTCGCAGCTTTAAGATATATTGCAGCGGACTGGAACCTGTGATTTCTTTAAAGCACTGAATAAACCAACAGTTGCTAAGCCCTCTGGATTCGGAGTACTCCTCAATGCTGATTTCTGTGTTGTAATTCTTACGAAAATAGTGCATCGCAAAAGCAACTTCTTTTTCACTGGTGCTGCTGAATTTCTTTGCACTCATGATTGCACGGCTTATCAAAACAAAAATATTTCGCAGCTGCAAAGAAATCAATTCATCATACCGTGGTCTGCAAAGCTGCAATTCCTGAATCATCTGACCAAATAACCACTGATAATCGGGAGATGTTCCAATATAGAGAATATTATTTTTCAGGTTGATCTTGTAATACTTTAAAATTTCTTCTACTTCATTTCCGGTAAAATGCACCCAATAAACATCGGTTTGATCTGCACGATAATAAACATATTCCTGTGGTTGATCCGGCAAATATATAATAATATTTCCGGCTGAAACCGTTTTTTCTTCTCCGTGAATGAAAAAATGTCCTTTCCCGGAGGCAATATATAAAAGCTGATAATCTTTTCTTCCCTTCGGACGATGTGTTACTACTTCAGAACGATTTTTCACACGATAATTTCCACAGCTTGTTACAATCAAAGGTTTCGTATTATCCACTACAGTAGATGTAGAGTTGTTTAAATAGGCAACATTCATAAACATAAAAAGCACCTCCTTGCTTCTATGACTATAGTATATCACACCTGAGCACTGATTACAAGAAAAATCCTAAACTTTGTGCATATATTTTATAACTTTGTGTATTTTTTAAGCCGTTTTGTGTGGTATAATAGAGTTAAGAAATGAGAGGAAAGAATTAAAAAAAGACGTCTTTCATTGTAATTCCATGTTGAATTCAGTAAAAATTCTTTATGCTCAAAAGAATAATCATCTATTCTGACGATGACATTATTTCGTTTTTGCAAGATGAAAAGCAGTTCGTATCATTCATTATGGGAAAATTCTGTCCATGTGGGCATACAAACAATGAAAGGAGCTCTATTATGAGCAAAGAAAAAACATACTTAAAGTGGTATAACAAAGTCGGTTATGGTTCCGGCGATGTTGCAGGAAACGTTGTCTATGCATTGCTGACATCATTCGTAATGATCTATCTTACCGACACGATTGGATTAAACGCAGGCGTTATTGGCGTTCTCATTGCTGTATCAAAGATTTTTGATGGAATAACAGACATCATTTTTGGTACGTTGATTGATAAGACACATACGAAAATGGGCAAGGCAAAACCGTGGATGCTTTATGGTTTTATCGGCTGTGCAATTACCTTGATTGGTGTATTTGCAATCCCGATGAACATGGATGATTTTGCTCAGTACGCATGGTTCTTTATCTGCTACACTCTTCTTAACAGTGTATTTTATACGGCAAACAACATCGCATATTCTGCTTTGACCGCTCTTGTTACAAAGAACAGCAAGGAAAGAGTTCAGATGGGTTCTTATCGCTTTATCTTCGCATTTGGAACAAGCCTCCTGATTCAGGCTGTTACATTCCAATTTGTTGAAGCAATGGGCGGTGGTGCAAATGGCTGGAGAACAGTCGCAATTATTTATGCGGTTATCGGTCTTATTGTAAATACAATTTCCGCTCTTTCTGTAAAGGAACTTTCTGATGAGGAACTTGCAGACAGTGAAACAAAAATAGAAGAAACCAAATACAGTTTTGGAGAAGCATTCAAAATTCTCGTACACAACAAATATTATGTGATGATCACAGTAACCTATATTTTGCAGCAGTTCTATGGTGCGATGATCGGTGTTGGAACATACTATGCAAAATATATTCTCGCAGATGAGAATATGTTCGGCACATTTGCGTGGTTTATCAATATTCCTTTGATTATCGCCTTGATCTTCACTCCTACCATCGTACAAAAATGGAACGGAATGTATAAGCTGAACAAATACAGCTACATGGTAGCAACAGTTGGCAGACTTCTGGTAGCAGTTGCCGGATACATGGGAAACATTCCGCTGATGCTTGCATTTACAGCACTTGCAGCACTCGGTCAAGGTCCATGGCAAGGAGATATGAATGCAGTCATCGCTTCATGCTCTGAATATAGCTGGCTTACCAAACACAAGCACGTTGATGGAATCATGTACTCCTGCACATCACTTGGTGTAAAAATTGGTGGTGGACTTGGAACAGCAATTGTCGGTCTTTTGCTCGACTTTAGCGGATTCAAGGGCACTTTGACAGTACAGCCTGATTCGGCTATCAATATGCTTCACATTATGTATCTCATCGTTCCGTTTGCACTGGATCTGATCATCACATTTATTCTTTCTAAGATGAATGTTGAAAAGGCAAATACGGAAATCAAAGAAAAACTTGGGATATCCGAAAATGAAGTTGTGATGGAATCACAGAACTAAAATGGAGGGAACAATATGAAATATACACTCGACTGGCTGACCAATCCGGAAGTGTTTGCAGTCAACAGAATCGCAGCACATTCCGACCACAGAATCTATTCAAACCATTTGGAAGCCGATGCAGACAATTCCTCTCTGATTCAGAATCTGAACGGCACCTGGAAATTTGCGTGGACAAAGAATCCGTCTGAATGGAAGCAAAAGTTCTATGAAGAAAGCGACAGAACTGACAATTTTGACAACATTCAGGTTCCGGGACACATGGAATTGCAGGGATACGGCAAACCGCAGTATGTCAACACCATTTATCCTTGGGAGGGACAGGAGCATCTCCGTCCGCCGTTTATCTCTGAAAAGGACAACCCTGTCGGCAGCTACGTCAGATATTTTGACTTGAACGATGCTCTGAAAAACAAGCGTGTATTCATTTCTTTTCAGGGTGTGGAAACTGCTATGTATGTCTGGCTGAACGGCGAATTTATCGGCTACAGCGAAGATTCTTTTACACCGTCTGAATTTGAACTGACACCAAATATCCGTGAAAAGGACAACAAACTTGCTGTTGCAGTGTTCAAAAGAAGTTCTGCAAGCTGGCTGGAAGATCAGGATTTCTGGAGATTCTCCGGCATTTTCCGTGACGTATTCCTTTATGCGGCACCGTCTGCCCATGTTCGTGATATGAAAGTGATTTCAGATTATGACGGTACAAACGGTATCTTCTCTGCAACGCTGGATATTGCGGGCAAGTGTTCTGTGAAATCGATCTTGACAGATGAAAAAGGAACGGTCATCGCAGAATCCAATGAAAAGGAATCTGTAAACTGGACAATTGAAAATAGCAAGCCTTGGAGTGCCGAAATACCGAATCTCTACACGTTTACAGTGATTCTGACAGACGAAGACGGAAATGAAATCGAGGTCAGCAGAACCAAAGTCGGATTCCGCCGATTTGAACTGAAAAACGGGATCATGTGTTTAAACGGAAAACGTATCATTTTCAAGGGCATCAATCGACACGAATTTGATGCGAAAACAGGCAGAGCAATCACAAAGGAAGATATGCTGTTTGACATTCAGTTCATGAAAAAAAACAATATCAATGCAGTTCGTACCTGTCATTATCCGAACAATTCTCTTTGGTATCAGCTTTGTGATGCATATGGCATTTATCTGATTGATGAAACCAATCTGGAAACACACGGTACATGGCAGAAGCTTGGTGCAACAGATCCGTCTTGGAATGTACCGGGTTCACTTCCGGAATGGAAAGAAGCTGTGCTGGACAGAGCAAAATCAATGTATGAACGTGACAAGAATCACGCAAGTGTTCTCATCTGGTCTTGCGGAAACGAATCCTACTGCGGAGAAGGTATTGCTGCAATGTCGGAATATTTCAGAAGCGTAGACCCGACAAGACTGGTGCACTATGAGGGCGTTACAAGAGTTCCGAATCATCAGTATGATTCTATCACGGATATGGAAAGCCGTATGTATGCAAAACCGCAGGAAGTGGAAGAATACCTGAAGCAGAATACAGGCAGACAGTATATCAGCTGTGAGTATATGCACGCTATGGGCAATTCTCTTGGCGGTCTGAGCCTTTACACTGACCTTGAGGACAAATATGAGGCTTATCAGGGTGGTTTCATCTGGGACTACATCGATCAGGCAATCGAAACCCAAAATGACGACGGGAAAACGGTTCTGGCTTATGGCGGAGATTTTGAGGACAGACCAAGCGATTACGGATTCTGCACCAACGGTGTGGTCTATGCCAATCGCACCTATTCTCCAAAGGTTCAGGAAATGAAGGCTCTTTACTCCAACATCAGAATGTCCATTCAAAACGGAATGCTTACCGTAGAAAACCGAAATCTCTTTGCAGATACAAACAACTTGTCCTTTGTTGTACGATTGGAAAAGAACGGCGTTGTTCTGAAATCCGATACATTTTTTCTGAATGTTCCTGCCGGAGAAAGTAAGACACAGAAACTGACACTTCACAAAATAGACAGTGCAGGAGAATATGTTTATCATGTTTCCGCCGTTACCGCAGATCAGACACTATGGGCAGATGCAGGGCACGAAATTGCCTTTGCACAGGAAGTGTTTGAAGTGAAAGATAATCAGATTCCGGAAACCACATTGCAAAAACCAACGATTGTATACGGCGATGTTATCATTGGCGTTCACGGAGAAAACTTCTCCATGATGTTCGACAAAAAAGAGGGCGGCATCAGTTCTCTGAAATACAATGATTTTGAATATATCACACGCACACCAAAGGTCAGCTTCTGGAGAGCAATGACGGACAATGACACCGGTGCTTCCGAGCCGTACAATCTTGCACAGTGGTATTCCGCGGGCAAATTTGCAAAGTATAAAACCGTTTCATGGCTGGAACAGGAAGATGCTTTGAAAATCACATTCACATATCAGGCTGCCTGTGTTCCGACTTTTGAGTTTACCGTAACCTATACCGCACACTTTGACGGAAAGCTGGGCGTAAGTGTAAATTATGCAGGAGTAAGCGGTATGTCCGATATGCCGATTCTTGCATTGGACTTCAAGATGAAAAAACAGCTTTGCAATTTTCAGTATTACGGACTCGGTCCTGATGAAAATTACAGCGACCGATGCAAAGGAGCAAGACTGGGATTGTGGAAATCTACGGCAAAAGAAAATCTTTCCGGTTATCTCAATCCGCAGGAATGCGGCAATCGTACCGGTGTAAGAACGCTCTCTGTCCATGATGATATGCAGCATGGTCTGACGTTCCAAAAGGCATCTGCTCCGTTTGAAATGAGCGTACTGCCATACAGTGCCTATGAACTCGAAAACGCAATGCATCTGGATGAACTTCCAAGTGTTCGCTACACATGGGTCAGAATCGCTGCAAAGCAAATGGGTGTCGGCGGCGATGATTCCTGGGGTGCACCGGTGCATGAGGAGTACAGGATCCATGCAGATCAGCCGATGAAATTGGAATTTGTAATTATGCCCTTAAGATCGTAAGAAGAAAGGAAAGCAATGAAAATACAGGATTTTCAAGACAATGTTACTTGTGGTGGATTTGATAATATCTTCGCAAATATTTATAAGCCACAGGATATAGAAAGTCAGAAATCACGATATATGAGTGCTGTGGAGAAATTCACAGCACTGTATCCGAATAGAAATGATATACACGTTTATTCTGCTCCGGGTAGAACAGAAATCGGCGGTAATCATACCGATCATCAACATGGCTGTGTCATTGCAGGAGCAGTTGACTTAGATGTTATCGGTGTTGCAGCATTTCATGATGAAAACATCATCAGAATTAAATCAGAGGGATACGATGAATTTGCAGTTTCACTGGACGATTTGGATGTTCATATCGGTGAAAAAGGTTCTTCTGAAATTGTCAGAGGGATTGCAGCTCGCTTTAAGGATTTAGGTGTAGAAATTTCCGGATTTGATATGTATACAACTTCAACCGAACAGATAGATGCAGTGATTCACTTTGCAGCATATTCTGGTTTTGTCAATATCACTTGACATTACTATAAACCGTTCTAAGCCAGAGAAAGATCCTCGTGATATTGCTGCTGCTAAATTGCAAAAAAAATCAACCTATCCTCAATGTCAGCTTTGTGTTGAAAATATGGGATTCGCAGGTCACCAGACACACCCTGCAAGACAAAATCTTCGTCCGGTAAAGTTGAATATCAACAGCCAAGATTGGTTCATGCAGTATTCTCCTTATGAATATTATAATGAACACTGCATCGTCTTTAATAAACAGCATATTCCTATGACAATCAATGCACAGGTATTCAATAAACTGTTTGATTTTGTTGAGCAATTTCCACACTATTTTATCGGTTCAAATGCAGACCTTCCTATTGTAGGCGGCTCCATTCTAACGCATGAGCACTTTCAAGGCGGCAATTATAATTTTGCAATGGCAAAAGCACCGATTGAAAGAACATTTCTTTTGAAAAATTATATGAATGTTAGTGCCGGCATTGTAAAATGGCCGATGTCTGTGATACGTCTTTCTTCAAAAAATAGGACGGCTTTGGCAGCTGCATGTGCTGATATTTTATCAAAATGGAGAGCATATACGGATGAAGTGGTTGGAATTTTTGCAGAAACAGACGGAATTCTGCATAATACAATTACTCCAATTGCAAGAGCAACTTCTTCTGGATTTGAATGCGACTTGGTATTGAGAAACAATGTTACAACGAAAGAAAGACCGTTAGGTGTGTTCCATCCGAATCCTACATTACATCATATCAAAAAAGAAAACATCGGATTGATTGAAGTGATGGGACTTGCTGTTCTTCCGGCGCGTTTAGCAGATGAACTGACACTTTTAAAAGATGCAATGCTGTCCAGCAAAGAGATTGCTACAGATGATAAAATTGCATCTCATGCAATTTGGGCAAGTGAAATTCTAAAAAAATATTCTGATTTTAACGCTGATAATGCAATAGAGATTATTCGTTATGAAGTCGGCAGAGTTTTTGAGCAGGTACTTGAAGATGCCGGAGTATTTAAGAGAGATAAACAAGGAAAAGAAGCATTTGCAAGATTTGTAGAACAATTAGGTTGATTTGGAATATACGAAAATGAGCTATTGCATTATTTGCAGTAGCTCATTTTTAATTTAATTATTCAAGGCTGAGAATTTATTTCAGCACATCATCCAGTGAAATCCAATTATCTCCTGACATATCTTCAGTGTAGATTGTATTATTTATGTACAATTCCTCATCTATGTCACGCACAAAGCCCCAATGAAGGTTGTACTTCTTGGCGTATTCCTTATATGCGTTAAACTTTTTTTCGACCTGACGGTCAATGTTTTTGGTGTGACTAGCCTGCATACCACCTTTAGTTTCGATAATCCGAATATTTCCATCGGTAGTCTTAATGATGTAATCATGATAAAAGAGCCACTGCTTTCTGATACCATTCACATAGATGATAGAAAGATACTGTTGACCAGAGTCACCATTTTTGTAAACCCATTCTACACTATCAAAGGATATGTGCGTTATCTGAATTTTGTTGACTTTTTATATTTGTGTGCTATAATATAATTACTGCCAAATATAAAATGCACTGATGAGTAGTGTCATTATCTTAAATTTGAGGTTTGAGAGTAGTGTAATTTTATATGGTAGTAAAACTTCCAAGACAGGATATTGTTCTTACACCGAAAACTGAAAATAGATTATTTTTTTTGTGGATGAAAGATATAAGCAGGGATTTCCGTTGGATGAGAATGAATCGTTCTACATTGGAAAGTCGATAGCCGGATTGAAGTTGAATCAGTCGGCACAGAATCCGATTACATATCTGTATCCACTGGAGAAAGATAAAATTCATATTTAACGAAATTGACAAATCGGAATTTGAGAAGGTAAGTGAATGGGATATCACGATACAAGATACCAAAGATACCATGGAGGAATATGATAATGTCGAAAGATGAGTATTTGATAACCGATACGCCCTTCAAAGCGTTGACGGTTTTTGCAATGCCAATGATTATTGGAAGTTTCTTTCAGCAAATATACAATATGGCCGACTCTGTTATTGTCGGCCAGTTTGTTGGTTCTTCCGCACTTGCAGCTGTCGGTGCATGTGCAGCATTGACCAATGTGTTCATTTGTGTGGCACTGGGAGCCGGTGTCGGAGCCGGTGTGCTTGTGAGCCGTTATTTCGGAGCCAGGGAGTATGGCAAAATGAAAACAATCGTGTCAACCTCCTTGATTAGCTTTTTGCTTCTAAGTATAGTCCTTGGTGTTTTTGGCTTTTTCTTCGCCAATTCGATGATGAGTGGACTGCAAACCCCTGCCGACATACTGGATGATGCAGTACTATATCTGCGGGTCTATTTTGTGGGCTTTCCGTTTCTGTTTATGTATAACATTCTTTCTACCATGTTCACCTCAATCGGCGAATCCAAAATTCCGCTAGGACTGCTGATTTTTTCGTCCTTCCTGAATATTTTAATGGATCTTTGGATGGTAGCCGGGCTAGGTCTCGGTGTGTTCGGTGCGGCTATTGCAACCCTGATTGCGCAGGGAATTTCTGCCGTGTTTTCGTTTTTGATCTTTCTGTCTCGGATGCGGCAATACAAGAGCTCCTTTAGCAGGTTCGACCGGCAGAAGCTGTATTCCATGCTTCGCATTGCGGTACCATCGGTTTTGCAGCAGTCCACAGTATCTATCGGTATGATGATCGTGCAGGCAGTGGTAAATCCTTTCGGTACACAGGCACTCGCCGGGTATGCAGCAACGATGAGGGTGGAAAATGTTTTTTCATTGATCTTTGTATCCATCGGCAATGCGGTTTCGCCGTATGTTTCCCAGAATCTTGGTGCAAAGAAAATTGATCGTATCAAAAAAGGCTACCATGTTGCACTGGTGCTGGATCTGTGCTTCGCGGCCATTGCGTTTGTGACCATTGAAGCGCTGCATACGCAGATCTCCTCACTGTTCTTAGGAAAAGACGGAACGGCGTTTGCTTATCAGGTGTCTGGTGATTATATGAGGTGGCTTGGTTACTTTTTCATATTCATGGGTATCAAGATGGCAACCGATGGAGTTCTTCGCGGTCTCGGAATTATGCGTCCGTTCCTCGTTGCAAACATAGTGAATCTTGCGATTCGTCTGTCTGTTGCCCTAATCTGTGCACCACGTTTCGGCATTGCCTTTGTCTGGCTTGCGATACCAGTTGGCTGGCTTGCAAACTTTTTAATCTCCTATGTGGCTCTTAGAAGATCATGGCCGACTGATAAAATGGCATACATTAGTTAAATTCCAGTTTGTAGGGATGACATGAAAAAAATGAAGTTTAAGGAACAGAACTTTACCCTGTTTGCCTATACAAATTATAGGACAATTCAAGGTTATCACAGACTCGAAATCATAGATTTTAAGGGGAAAGGTGCGTTCCACCATTTCTTTGTACAATAGGAGTTGAGTATGTTTTCTGTGTTTACAACTCTTGATTTTTGCCGTATATAAGCCATCAGAGTGGTTTGTATGTAAAGAGGCAAAGGACAGATTTCCAAGACAGGATATTGTTCTTACACCAAAAATTGAAAATAGATTATTTTTTTTGTGGATGAAAGATATGAGTAGTGATTTCCGTTGGATGAGAATGAATCGTTCTACATTGGAAAGTCGATAGCCAGATTGAAGTTGAATCAGTCGGCACAGAATCCGATTACATATCTGTATCCACTGGAGAAAGATAAAATTCATATTTAATGAAATTGACAAATCGGAATTTACTGAGGAAAATAGTAATGGCAATGTTCCTACTGATTACATATATAGTAATTTTTATATTTCAAATAATACTATTTGTGATAACCATTCGCAAGAAAACAAAAAAACTTTGGCGGATATTGTTTTCGGCAGAACTAATTCCGCTGCTTATATCCATAGGACTGATGATTTACTATAATAATCTTCCTGGATATGGATTTATGCCAGGACTAACTTATTTGGGAGAAGTATTGTTTAGTTTTGGAGCGGTTGTTTTGTACTGTATAAGTTTCCTGATTTCTATATGCAGTTATATTGCAATTTCAAATAAACAAAGGAAACGCTGAATAAATCGTTTTTGTCGTTTTTTCACTGTCCTCTCAGTGACGTATTTTATCGAGCGTTGCTCAAAACGGCGAAACGAATGCCTCGCATTAATCAGTTTTTTCTAAACTTAATTTGAGGTGTTCCACTTGTGTGTTTATTTGAGTTCCTTGAATGAGCTTAAATATTATGTTAATATTTTAAAGAAGTTGGCGTGTAGTTGAGTAGAAAGATAAATCGAAATTTGTGAGGATAAAATGATAAGTCAGAGAGTACAGAACAATATAGAAGCCATGATTTGGTTCCCTCTTTCTATCTGGTAGATTAACAAATTCCAGTTTGTAGGGATGACATGAAATATGAATATTAAGGAACAGAGCTTTACCATGTTTGCCTTTACAAATTATAGGACAATTCAAGGTTATCACAGGCTCGAAACCCTAGGTTTTAAGGTGAAAGGTGCGTTCCACCATTTCCTTGTACAATAGGGGTTGAGTATGTTTTTCGTTGAACAACCGAGCCATATGGAGACTGTCTGCTTACTGTCGAAACAAATTTTGATTTTATGCTAAAAATTAAACTTTCGCGGAAATATGTACCTCTGCTTTTGTTTAATTGAGAGGATGATTGGTTTGAATATTATATATAAAAAAGCAACGATAGACGATATAGTTCTGCTAACCAAAACAAGAATAGAAGTTTTGCGGGCAGCTAATAATCTAACGTCAGATATTGATATGGATGAAGTAGAAAGAAAAACTTACGAGTATTATAAAGAAGCCTTTCAGAATGATACTCACACAGCATATATGGTTTTTGAGGACAATAAATTTGTTGGTGCAGGTGGAGTTAGTTATTACCAGGTGATGCCTACCTATCACAATCCAAGTGGTAAGAAAGCATATATTATGAATATGTATACGAAGCCTTTATATCGCAGAAATGGTATCGCCATAAGGACGCTGGCATTACTGGTAGAAGATGCAAAGAAAAGAGGTATTACTTCTATTTCCCTGGAAGCGACAGAAATGGGCAGACCTTTATATGAAAAGTTTGGATTTGTGCAAATGAAGAATGAAATGGAGTACATTGAAATTTAGCAAATAGGAAGAAAATATGAAAAAAACAGTAATAGGCATAATCGCCCACGTCGACTCAGGCAAGACGACGCTTTCGGAAGCAATGCTTTATTTGTCGGGCAAAATAAGAAAGGTCGGACGTGTAGACCACAGCGACGCTTTTCTTGACACGGATATGATTGAAAAAAACAGAGGTATAACTGTTTTCTCAAAACCCGCAGAATTTGAATATAAAAACACATCTTTCACCTTGCTTGACACACCAGGTCATGTCGATTTCTCAGCGGAAACTGAGCGTGCATTACAGGTGCTTGATCTTGCAGTGCTTGTTATAAGCGGAACTGACGGTGTGCAGAGCCATACTCAAACTCTTTGGAGGCTGTTAAAGCGTTATAACGTCCCAACCTTTGTTTTTGTGAACAAAATGGACTTGGACGGTGCTGATAAAACCTTCGTCATGAACAGTTTAGAGGGTCGTCTTGGCAGTGGATTTGTGGATTTCTGCCGGATGAAGTCCGAAGTTGCAGAGAATTGCGCCCTTTTTGATGAAAATATTATGAATGAGTTTCTTGAAACGGGATCAATGTCTGACAAGATACTGTCAGATTCCGTGGCTCATAGAAAAGTATTTCCATGCTTTTTCGGCTCAGCTTTAAAATCGCAGGGCATAGAAAAATTTATGAACGCCCTTGCAGAGCTTGCACCGTGTGTATATGACAGCGGTACTTTTGGTGCAAAAGTGTATAAAATTTCAGAGGACGGTGGCTCACGCCTGACTTTTATGAAGATAACAGGTGGCTGTCTTAAGGTTAGAGATCTAGTAGATTACACATCGGCTGACGGTGAAAGCTTCTCAGAAAAGGTCAGCAGGATAAGAATATATTCAGGGGCAAAATATCGTAATGCGGATAACGCTGAAACTGGCGTTGTTTGCGCTGTTGAAGGGTTGACTAAAACTTATGCAGGGCAGGGTTTTGGTTTTGAGCAGGATTCTGCAAAACCACTGCTGGAGCCTGTTCTTACCTATCGTGTCGAGCCTGTGTGTGATTTGGATATGCACACTCTGCTGTCGTATTTCCGTGTGCTTGAAAATGAAGATCCACAGCTTCACGTCGATTGGAATGAACAGCTTGGCGAAATACATGTCAGCATAATGGGCGAGGTGCAACTTGAAATACTGAAAAGCCTCTTCAAGCGGCGCTTTGATATCGACATTGATTTTGGCGAGGGAAGCATTGCATACAAAGAAACTATTGCAGAGTCTGTCTACGGCTATGGTCACTATGAGCCGCTCAGGCATTATGCTGAGGTGCATTTGAAGCTTGAGCCGCTGGAGCGTGGCAAGGGTCTGCGTTTTGCAACGGAATGCAGTGAAGATACGCTGGACAAAAACTGGCAAAGACTTATTCTTACCCATTTGCAGGAGAAAAAGTATCTTGGCGTTCTCACAGGCTCTGCTATTACAGATATGAAAATAACGCTCGTTTCGGGAAGAGCGCACCTTAAACACACAGAGGGCGGCGACTTCCGTCAAGCAACATATCGTGCCGTCAGACAGGGACTTAGAAACGCAAAGTCCGTTCTTCTTGAGCCTTATTACAGCTTCACACTTGAAGTGCCACAGCAGAACGTGGGACGTGCTATAACAGATATACAGAACATGGGCGGAGTTTTCTCACAGCCGGAGGTATCGGGCGAATTTTCCGTTATAAAGGGAAGCGCACCGGTGGCGGAAATGCGTGGATATCAGTCGCAGGTCATAAGCTACACCAAGGGCGTTGGAAAGCTGATATGCACTTCTGACGGTTACCGTGAATGTCATAATACAGAAGTTGTGCTTGAAGAATATGGCTATGATCCTGACAGAGATCTTGAAAATACGGCAGATTCTGTATTTTGCTCTCATGGCGCAGGTTACAATGTCAAATGGAACGAAGTTCCTGATAAGCTTCACATACCTCCAGAGGACAAACGCAGGCAGGTTTCTCAGGCACAGTCATACGCTCGTGCCGAAGATTTTGTAAGACGTGCAGCAAGCGACAAAGAGCTTATGGAGATATTTGAGCGCACTTACGGAAAGATAGTTCGTGATAAGCACTATGCGATGCGCAGACCTGAAAAGTCTGTAAAGTCAGCGTCAAAGCCGAAGCAGATATACTCAGGCGTGGAATATTTGCTGGTTGACGGCTATAACATAATTTTCTCTTGGGACGAGCTGAAAAAGGCTGCCAACGAGAGCCTTGACCTTGCACGAAGTATGCTTGTAAACAGGCTTTGCAACTATCAGGGATACAAGCAATGTGAGCTGATACTCGTCTTTGACGCATACAAGGTCAAAGAGCAGGAGCGTGTAGTGGAAAATTACCACAATATTAGTATAGTTTACACCAAAGAAGCCGAAACGGCTGACACTTATATCGAACGCACTGCTCACAAGCTCAGCCGAGAGCATAAGGTAAGGGTCGCCACATCTGACGGCATGGAGCAGGTCATAATCATGGGCAGCGGTGCTTTCAGAATGTCAGCTCAGGAGCTTCACGAGGACGTTATCCGTGTGGAAAAAGAGATAAGAGAATATATCTCCAATATGAAATAAAAAAAACGATTTTCTGAAAATAAACAGAAAATCGTTTTTTTTTGTTATCTTTTCCTTTTCTTGGACTTTATTTTTATCTCAGGTATTGCTAAGTTGTCGAATATTACGCCTGATTCGTTATTATTTTCGTTTTCATCATTCTCAGTTTTTACATCTTCAACGTGAACTTCTGGAAAAGCAAGGTTATCTGTATAACAGTCAAGATGTTTGTTCTTTTTGTTCATATTCTTTTCCTCCGTTAATTAATAAAGTTGATAAATCCTGTTATAACAAGGCTGTTTATAAAATCGGCAAACATACTTCCGACAATAGGAACAAGCATATAAGCCTTTATTGAAGGGGCAAATTTTGCTGTTAAAGCCTGCATATTAGCCATAGCGTTTGGCGTTGCACCCATTCCGAAGCCGCAAGTTCCTGCCGCAAGCACTGCCGCATCATAGTTTCTGCCCATTATATTATATACGATAAAGTATGAGAACATTGCCATAAGAAGCACCTGTGCAACAAGCATGATTATCATAGGCAATGCAAGCTCGGCAAGCTGCCAGAGTTTCAATGTTATCATGGCTATTCCGAGAAAAAGCGAAAGACAAATACCACCAATATCATTTATTTCACCCATGTGTATGTGTATTTTACCGCTGTATTCACCGATGTTTCTCATAAATGCTGCAACGATCATTGATCCGATATACACAGGAAAAGTCATGCCTGAATATGAAAGCACCCATGATACAAACGTGCCTATTCCCATTGCTATCGCAAGCTGATAAGCTGCAGGTGCATACATGCTTACAGAACGGTGATGTTTTTGTTCGTCTTCGACAAGTATAGAGTCGTCCTCAGGAATAACAGTTTTCAGCAGATCGTGTTTGAGTATAAGCTTTCTGCCGATAGGTCCGCCCATTACAGAGCCTATAATCAATCCAAAAGTAGCCGCTGCTGTGCAGAGGCTTGTTGCTCCTTGCTGACCAAGGTCCTCAAGCACTGTGCCAAAAGCACCTGACGTTCCGTGACCGCCTACCATAGGGATAGATCCTGTACACATACCTACCAGTGAGCTTACTCCCAATAGCTTTGAAAGTCCTACGGCAACCGCATTCTGCGCAAATATCAGCACTATCAGGCATAATAAAAATATAATAAGACTTTTACCTCCTGCTTTCAAAACTTTAATGTTTGCCTGAAAGCCAACGGAAGTGAAGAACATGACCATGCAAACCGTTTTTAGCGTTTCATCAAACTGAAATTCGACTATTCCTGCGACGTGAAGAATACATGATATGATAGCAAAAATAATTCCGCCGATGACAGGAGAGGGAATACAGAAGGTTTCAAGAAATCTGACTTTCTTTTTGAGAAATCCCCCTAAATACAAGACTCCTACTGCCACCGCAAGAGTTTGATACATATCCACATTTATTGTTTTCAAATTTTATCCTCCTCTGTTATAGCAGTTCCAATGCTGTTATAATATTCCACTGCCCCTTTATGAAAAGCACACGGGATATTATCTGTCGCAAATTTTGTGTCATTATTCGCAAATGAGATCCTTTTCTTTATCTGGTCATTTTCCTCAAAAAGCATTTTCGTGATATCTGCTACAGTGTCGCTGTCCATCTTTTGGCTTGCCACAAGAACAGCCTTTACGCCAACAGTCTTGACGTCCTCGTCAATGCCTTTATAAGTTCCTGCCTTTATTACAGTTTCATAGTATCCGTCATAAAGATTCGTCATATATGATATTGTTCTGTCATCAAGAGGCAATATTCTTATATTCATTTCCTCAGAAAGCTGTGTTATAACATCACATGGAGCACCAAGTACCACGAAAAATGCATCGATAGAGCCGTTTTTAAGTGCCTCAGCAGACTTCTGATAGTTCATGTTGCACACATCTATCATATTATAGTCAAGACTTACAGAGTTTAAAATGTATTCAGCATTTTTTGCTACGCCAGAATCTTCTTCGCCCACAGAGACCTTTTTGCCTTTAAGATCAGCAGGAGTTTGAATATCTGAGTCAGCCGGAACGATTATCTGAAAAGACTCCATGTAAAGAGCCGCAACTGCACGGACGTTGTTTATTTTGTTACCATTAAAATCTCCTGTGCCATTCACTGCTTCAGACAGGACATCGCTCTGGACTATTCCCATGTTGATAAAGCCGTCCTTTAAAAGCCTCATGTTAGCCTGAGAACCAGCCGTTCTTATATTTGTGATGTTTTCATCAATATCACTGAGAGTGTCAGCAAATTTATAATATATACCACCTTCGTTGCCGGATCCCAGTTTTATCTCAGAGCGTTTACAGCAAGAGCAGAACATTGTAAGTATAGCAACTGTAACAATAAATATTATTGTATTTTTTATTTTTCGCAATCCGATCATTCCTTTCTAAAATATTCAAAAAGTTATCCTACTGATATTATCATATCCATATTTGCATTAAACATATATTTCATATGAAAAAATCACCTATCAGCTTTTTTGTAATATCATTGAAGTTAAAAAAGCCACACCGAGCGTGGCTTTCTTCCTCTAATATAGACAGTAAACAAATTTTGCATTAAGAAGCTTAGCACCCGAAAGCTTTGGCAGGACGATCTTGTCCTTTACGATTTCAAAATAAGAAAGTGCAGTTTCGAGTTCCTCATCAGATATTACTGAGTTGCTCATTTCCGCTTTGACTGCAAGTTCTCCGATATATTTTATCATATGAGAGAAATCATTGATTTGCATTTCCTGGCATTTTTCTGTTAACCTGTCACAAAGCTGTAAGTCTGTAATATTTCTGCTGTCGGCAATGCCTATAAGCTTTAAATATTTGAGCATATAGCGATATACCGCCACAGTGCGTGATCTATTGTCCCCATTACTTAGTTCCGAACGCATTTTCTTTACTTTTACATCTCTATGGACTACAACGCCGAAGGCTATAAGCAGAAGTCCGCCCAGTGTGATGAAAATTCCTACAAATGAGCCATGGTCGCTGTTGTTTTCTGTTACTCTTGATGAAACAGAAGTTTTCCCAGCGCCTGACATCACTCCGGCACCATGTCCGTTGCTTGCAGAATTTGTTTTCTTTGTTGTTGAAGCTTTTGAACTGTTTGCAGGCTTTTTAGTAACCACTGAAGTAGTGCCACCCTGACCGCCATTTTGTGTGGTAGTCGTAGGCTTGCTTTCTGTGCTTTTAGTCGTTGTAACTTCCTTAGGGTCTTTCTCTTGTTGTGTAAGATTAGGATTATCATTATCATAACCTGGTGTGAATTCTGCAGGATACCAACCTGCATTGTCTATAAATACCTCAGCCCATGCGTGCGCACATTTGTCCTTTACACTTACCTCGTATGTTGAATCATCTTCAGGCTCATCGAGCTGTGAATTAAGCACCACATATCCCTCTACATATCTTGACGGATAGCCAAACATTCTTAAAAGCTCTGCACCTGCTGTTGCGAAATATGAACAATAGCCCTCCTTTTGTGTACCTAAAAAATAATCTATGAAATCTTCACCTTTTGGAGTAACACCCGGTTCAAGGGTATAAGTGAAGTTATCAGAGAAATAGTTTTTTATTGCAGTGCTTATTTCTTCATAAGTCCAATCACCCTTGTGGTAAATATCCACGCCAAGATATTCACTAAGTATCTCTTTATATGCCTTATCAAGCTCGTCAGACTTTGAAACGTCCATATATTTTTGGTGAACAAACTCTGAGTAAGCGTCAACACCTCTGTCCTTATTAACAGACAATGCAGGCACTTCTGTGGCTATAGCCTCAGGGAGAGCTTCAAGCCTTTCTTCTATAAGAGAGGGGTCAAAATAGTAAAGAGAATACTTTGTTGAACTTAATTTGACATATGACTCAGTGGTAGGACGCATTTTTTTATCGTCTGTGTTTCCATCACTTGAATATAAAGAAGCGTATGGCGCATACACAAATTTCTTGCTTGCGCCGAGAACAGATACAGAAATTTGAGCAGGGGTCAGATCAGCGTATTTGCGTTGAATAAGGTCATAATCCAGATCCTGCACCCATATCTTGCCTTGCTCAAAATCATCAGAGAAGGTGTCTTCATTGCCATTCACGTCAACAGGAGTCCAGCTATTGTCGTTATAAACGCCTGCTACATATCCACGGAGATATAGTGTATTAGAGAATTTTGGAGTGACCACTTTTAGTGCTGTTGAGCCGTTGAAGCTAATGCCTGCTGTCTTGCCAAGAACGCCTCCGTTTGTGCCACCAACTGTTTTTATACCAAATAGATCAAATCCGCCGTCATAATCTGAAAAAGCATTTCTCAGGTCAGAGAGAGAGAAATTTGACACTGCTGTAGAAATATCATGTCTGTATTTTGCAAATGACTCAGGACGTGTAAAGCCTGTTATTGCTGAGAAAAGCATAATAACTACAAGTACCAACGAGCTTAAAATAGCCGTGAATTTCATGAATACGTTATAGAAACAAGCTTTTTGCTTTTCAGATGTAAAATAAAACGTGCGTTTTCGCTCATGCACCGCAAAGGTGTTTTTTCTTCCTGCCTTGTTAGTTGTGTGGTTTATTATGTGCAGTGCAAGCACTGTCACCCAGCATACAAACAGACCAATAACAGTCCACATTGACGGCTCCCAGCCCCAATACATTCCAAGCTCGAAAACAGGAAATGTAATGATGAACAGCAGTGGAAAATCTATCCTATAAAGGCAGGCTGCTGCCGTTCCAAGGCAAACAAGAGTTATAAAAAATACGAAAAAATTTGACGCAAGATATGGGTAGTCGATAGTAGAAATTCCACTAAGCTGAACGCCAAGAGTTGAGTTAGGTTGATTTGCCCTTGAAAGATATCTGTCTATAACAACGAACAAGCCGTATTTTATTGTAGATATCCTGCTCACAAGGTAAATTACATGAAGTATCATCACACCAAGTGCAGAAAACTTAATTATCTTGTGTGACGATTTCATCAGACCAAACACAAGTGAAAGCATGGCGGAGTAATATATGATCGTGGTCTTGTATATTTCCATATCAAGGAATGATACTGCCATAAACGCTGTGCATATGGTCGCCACAAAGGTCAGAAGTATCTGAAACCATAGAAATGAGCCTGAATTATGCTCACGCTCACAATTCATAAGGATATCTCCGTCAATGCAGATACCATTGCTGCTGATAAATCCTATATCTTTGTTTTTGCTTTTTATTCTTTTCTTTTTCATGTTGTCACCTTTATAGACATATTTCCTGTATGCTTTCGGCAACGTGTTTTGCAGTAACGTTCACGACCTCTGCAAACTCATCGTTTATAACGTCGTCTTTCTTTTTATTTGTGATAAGCATATAGGAATAGCGGAACGCCAGATCGTTATCGTTCATAACGCCGCTGAGATTGCTGTTATATGCGGGAGAAAAATACATCAAGTGACCGCATTTATATCTCTCAGGCTCATTGATGTAATTTATCATAGACAGGTCAGGCTCATCATAAACAGAAGCCTGCAACAGCAGACTTATAAGCAGCCTTGCACTTTCTTCGTCTGTAACATTTACTACTTCACTCAAATCTTTCTTTTTATCATACCACACTACCTTATGAGGTGTGTCATTTTCTATAAGATAATAGGATATAGACGCTATAGCCTCTACAAGAGTATCATATACGAGCATATAATCGTCTGTATTTGTATCAAGGTGGAGATCCGCCATAAGCACGATAGAGTTTGATATTGGCAGAGAGTAATCCTTGACCATGGTCTTATCCTGCTTTGCAGTAAGCTTCCAGTGTATCCTGTTTATTTTGTCACCATCATGATATTCGTGTATATCAAAAATCTCAGAGGGATCATCGCCCTTTGAGGTCTTGGAATAATCATCGGTTTCAAGACCCATTTCAGCATAATTGGCAATGTTGTTTTCGATAGGTATATAGTCAGGAACTATAGTGAAAGTACTTTCGCCAAAAAGTCTGGAAGCAGCGTCGGTACTTACTCTTATCTTGAAAAGCTTCAGCATATCCACAATGCGACAGCGTTTTATGTTCATTCTCACTGTGCCATAATGCTTTGCAGAAACGTGCAAAGTAAGATACTGAACATCATCAGGATAAAGGGGAGTGTTTATCTTCATTGTATTTTTGTCGCCGTCAAGAGTGTTGTAATATTCTATCTCTATAATCATATTGGCAACAGGCAACTTTGAGCGGTTTTGCAATCTCAACACAACAGGTATCTTTGACGATCTGCCTGCGGTTTTCTGAGTGTTCACAAAACCAACGCTTATTTTCTTTGACATTTTTTTGAGCATAACGAATAAGATAATAGGCATAACAAGTAAAAATGCAAAGAGATAAAAAGAGAAGCTACCCACATATAATATATAGAAAAAGATAGAGGCAATAAATAATATTATATATAAAACCAGCATTTGCTCCTCCGTTACTTGCTAACTCTAGGAACCTGAACTGAGGAAATAACTCCTTTGAGTATCTGTTCTCCTGTGAAGCCGTTTATCTTTGCCTTTGAGCTGAACACAAGTCTGTGAAGAACAACGTCCTTGAAGCTGTATATAACGTCATCGGGGATAACATAATCTCTGCCCTTAAGAAGCGCCGTCGCCTTTGTCATTCTGAGTAGTGCGATAGTTCCTCTAGGTGAAAGACCTAACTTTATATATTCATTGTTTCTAGTTGCATTTGCAAGCATAACGATATACTGGAAAACCTGATCTGAAACATAAATATTTTCCACAACTTTCCTTGCCTGAAGGATATCCTCCGCAGACACCACAGGCCTTACATTATCCACAGGCACGAGATTTTGCTTGGATTTTAGCATTGCGACTTCGCTTTCAATATTAGGATAACCCATTGTGAGCCTTACGATAAATCTGTCCATTTGCGACTCAGGGAGCATTTGCGTGCCTATAGAGCCAACCGGGTTTTGCGTTGCGATAACGATATAAGGGTCAGGCATTTTATGTGTGATACCGTCCACAGTTACCTTGCCCTCCTCCATTACTTCAAGAAGCGCAGACTGCGTCTTACTTGAGGTTCTGTTTATCTCGTCTGCAAGAAAAAGATTTGTGAGTGCTGCACCCTGCTTATATTCAAACTTGTGTGTTTCTTTATTTAGTATGGTAAAACCTGTAACGTCTGTTGGCAAAACATCAGGGGTGAATTGTAGTCTTTTATAGTCAAGTGAAAGCACCTTTGAAAGAGCCACGGCAAGAGTGGTCTTTCCTACTCCTGGAATATCCTCAATAAGGATATGACCGCCTGCAAGTATGGACAGCAGGACTTTTATGATTATCTCGTCCTTGCCGATAATGACCTTTCTTACCTCATTTATCACGCTTTGTGACATATTCAGTACTTTTACTTGTTCTTCAGTTAAGCTGTTGTTCATAATTTTCTCCTTTGTTTTGTATGTTTCTTTTATCTTCACAATATTTGTGCATATTGCATTAACATTATATCACAAATACAACAGTATTTCAAGCATTTTGCGTGATAATTAAATACAATAATGGATATCTGCGTATGTAGGAGAATACAAATATCTTGTACTAAAATGCAGGCTCACAGCATAGTTATTTCATAGGACAAGTCAAAAGGAGCGTGAAAAAATGATAAGAGAAGTCAGCAAGATAAAATACGTTTACGAACTGCTCACCCCTCGCATAAGGGGAGCAATTATGTCAATGCCAGAAATAGAGCGTGACAGGATACAGGAAATAAGGCTTCGCAGAGGTAGACGGCTGTCTGTTACCATATTCTCGAAAGAGTATTTCGTTAATGATAACGGCAGACTAATGAACAATATCGGGGATAGCGTTCAAGTTACCACAGATGATATTGAAACTATCTATCAGCGAGCATTTCAGAACTCTCTTCACAGCTTTCACCGTGAGATAGCAAGAGGGTACATAACGGTTTCAGGAGGGTGCAGAGTAGGCTTCTGCGGAACTGCCGTCCTTGATCCTGCAAGGAGTTATGCCGTGGAGTCGGTAAAAAATATATCTTCTCTTAATATAAGGATAGCTCGTGAAATGATAGGCAGTTCAGACGAGATATATGCAAAATGCTTTTCTGACAAACCAATGAGCCTGCTTATTGCTTCACCGCCATCGGGAGGAAAAACTACAGTGCTTCGTGATCTAGCAAGAAAGCTTGGCGAACGCTGGCGTGTTGCGCTTATAGACGAGCGAAACGAGTTTGCCGCAACAGTGGCAGGTGAGCCGCAAAATCTTATAGGTGCAATGACGGACGTGTTTAATTCCTACAACAAATATGAGGGCATAATGACGGCTGTCAAGGTCATGTCACCGCAAATACTCATATGCGACGAGATAGGTTCTTCTGAGGACAACGAAGCTTTGCAGTATGCGCTCAACTCAGGAGTGAAGCTTATTGCTTCATGCCATGCTTCAAGCCTTGATGAGCTTAAAAAGCGGCGTTATATCTCAAAACTCATAAAAGACAAGGCTTTCGACGCACTTGCAGTACTAGGCACAGGAACAATGTGTGGCAGACTGGTATCATTTACAAAAACAGGAGCATGAAATGATAAAGCTAATAGGCTGTGTGCTGATCATATCCGCCTGCACACAAATGGGCTGTGCAATGGCGTTGGACAAGATATGGCAAATGAAATATCTCAAGCTTCTCAGACGGTTGATATTTGAAACAAGGGCAATGGTTGAGGGTGGAATGACTTTCGGGGAAATTATCTTAAAGCTTAGCTTGCAGAAGGATTATTCTGACTTTACATTTTTGTCGCAAGATACCTCTTCGCCTGATGTCCGCAGAAGAATAACCGAGGATATATATAAGTCAAAGCTTTTTGACAATGAAATCAGGCAGACCGCCATAGATTTTTTTGAAAAACTCGGTACAACAGACATAAATGGACAGCTTGCATACATTTCCATGAACCTTGCCGCATTTGATGAGCAGATAAGCAGACTTTCAGAGAATTTCACCTCACAGGTGCGGCTTTGCAGAGCTTTGGGCGTTCTCAGCGGGGCTTTTATCGCTATTCTGCTAATATAGCCATAGCAAAGGATAACCATAATGAAGGGAACAAAATTTTATGGACATAGATCTTATTTTCAAAATCGCTGCCATAGGAATTATCGTTGCCGTGTTAAATCTCTTGCTGAAACGAGCGGAGCGTGACGAGCAGGCAATGATGACAACTCTTGCAGGGCTTATTGTCGTTCTGCTTATGATAGTAAGGCAGATCGGAAATCTATTTGAAACGATAAAAGAAGTGTTTGGATTGTATTAATGAAAATATTTACAATAGCGTGCTTTTGTATTTTCTCAACCATAGTGTGCAAAGCCATTGAGAAAGACAGCCGTGAAATAAAATATGCGGCTGTGCTTGCAGCGGCGGCACTGGTGCTTTTTCATTCGGTAGCATTTGTGAAAGATCTTATCTCTGTATTTGAGGACCTTTTCACTCTTTCAGGAATCGACAATATGTATCTTAGCATACTGTTCAAGTCACTTGGTATCTGCTATATCGTACAGCTTGCATCTGATTATTGTAAGGACTGCGGAGAAAACGCACTTGCGTCACAGGTCACTTTGGCAGGAAAGCTTGCAATGCTTTCGGTATCGCTGCCGCTTTTCAAAGCATTTGTAGAAATAGTAAAAGCATTGCTTATATAGGATTAACATATGAAAAAAATAATTGCCACTGTCATCATAGTCCTTGCGGTCATGTTTACACCACAGGGAGTATATGCAGACAGTGAGGAACAGAACAATGAATATTATGACAGGCTCATAAGCGAAATAAACGAGGGACTTTCTTTTGAGGGTGATGAAGATGTAAAAACTGTACTTGAAGATAATAACATCACTTTGGAAGATCCGTCCTCTGCCGCAAATATAAGTGCTTCTGATGTGATAAAGCATATATTTGAAAGCTTTACCGCTGCTTTGCGAAGCCCTCTTATAATGCTCGGGAAAATAACAGCCGCCACTATGCTCTGCGTGTTGGTAAGGTCAATGTCAGCCGAGGGTACGGTGGACAAGGTATTCACGCTCATATGTGTTCTTACCACAGTGCTTGTTATAAGCGATACTGTCACCGACAGTCTTTATTCTGTAAAGACTTCCATGGAACAAATGAACAGCTTCATGATGTCCTACATACCCATATTTTCAAGCGTGGCGACAGCAGGCGGTAGTGCGGCGGCAGGAGCAGGCTATTACAGCGTTATGCTGATAATATGTGAAAGCGCAGGTATATTGGCAGATACGATACTTGTGCCGTTTTTGTCGGCAGTGCTTGCAGTGACCCTTGTTTCTGCAATAAACCCATCTCTTGACCTTGGAAGTCTTGCAGAGTCGGTGAAAAAGCTGGTCATATGGTTGCTTGGCATTGTGATGACTCTTTTTACAGGGCTGTTATCTATTCAAAGCTTTGCAGGAGCGGCGGCTGATAATCTCTCCGCAAGAGCCGTTAAGTTTGCGGCTTCAAGCTTTATACCTGTCATAGGTGGCTCGGTCTCTGAAGCTTATTCAGCGGTAAAGGGAAGTATAGGCGTAATAAGAACAAGCGTCGGCGTGATAGGGGTTATAATAATGTCTGTGATAGTTGCGAAACCTTTGCTTACGCTTCTTGCAGTAAAACTTGCAGTGTGGATAGGCGCTACCATAAACGATATTTTTGGCATAAGCAACAGTGGTGGACTTCTTAAAAGCATAAACTCGGTTTTATCAATTGGTGTGAGCATCCTTGCGGCTTATTCTATAATGTTCGTTATTTCCACATCAGTTGTAATAATGACAGCCATGAACACAGGAGCTTAAAATGAATACAGTTAAATCAGTGATATTTATTGCCTGCATTATAGGCGTGATAACTTCTATGACAGATATTGCCACACCTGAGGGAACTTTGAAAAAACAACTTAGATCGGTGCTTGCTGTGATACTTTTGCTTGCGGTCATAACGCCTGTAATGGGACATGGCTTCAAAGTCACCCTAAGCGATTATACAGAGCTTGCAGATCTGCCTGAGTTTGATAGCGTTTCAACAGCGACGAAACTTTATTATCTGTCCGAATCCGAGAGCAGGCTTGAAGAATATTTTTTGGATAAGCTGAATAAGAATGGCATAGAAAACATCAGAGTGGACATAACCACAGATATAAATGAATATAATGAAATAAAGATAACAGCGGTAAGGGTATATCTGACTAAAACAAGCGACAGAGGACTTGTTGAAAAGCTTATTGCAGAAGATCTGCCTGATACTCAAGTTATCGTGCAGGAGGAATAAACGTTGCTGAAAAGTAAAGTTGAGGGGAAAATAAAGGCTCTTAAAAAGCTTCCTATGAAAACGAAGATAGTGATAGCCGTAGGTCTTGCAGGGATATTACTTATATTTGTTTCTGAGATGTTTCCTGCTAAAAATACGGCAGAGAGCAAGAGCGTTCCCACGGAAAGCGTTGCCACTGATGATACGGACAGCTACAAAAAGCAGATAGAAAAAGAGCTTAAAGATGTTCTTTCTCAAGTCAGGGGAGTTGGCGAGTGCGAGGTAATGGTGACAGTTGAGGGAACTACCGAATATGTTTATGCCGAAAATCTTACCAAAAGCACAGACAATAATGGTGACAGAACAAGCGACAGGTATGAAAACGAGATAGTAATAACTGATAATGACGGCAAAAAGGAGGCATTGGTCAGAAAAATAATAAAACCGCAGATTTGCGGCGTTGTCATTGTTTGCGAAGGAGGTGGAGATATAAAAGTAAACGAACGTGTGCTTAAAGCGGTTTCGACAGTACTAGGCATATCAAGCAGTAAGATCTGCGTTGAGGGCAGAAAATAACAGAAAGAGGTAATAAAGATGAAAAAACCGACAATGATAATAGGCAAAAAGCAGATAATCCTTGCAGGAATGACGCTGATACTCGGTCTTGCAGTATACATAAATTATGCAGTATCGACCTCAGACGGCAAGATAAAGGCGACGGACGTTGTGAAAAGTCAAAGCGTGAATTACGGCGACGCACAGCTCGTAAGCAATGACAGCACTTCAGATTATTTTGCACAGGCAAGAATAGACAGAATGAATTCAAGGGACGAGGCGGTAGAAACATTAAAAAATATAATGAACGGCGGCGATTCCACAGAGGAAGAAAAGAAAGTCGCTGAAGAAGAAGCTTCAGCCATGACAGGGCTCATGGAGTCGGAGAGCAAGGTAGAGACACTTGTGAAAGCAGCAGGCTTTGAGGACTGTGTTGTTTATCTTGATGGTGACAACGCAAATATCGTTGTAAAGACCGACAGCGACGGGCTTGTTGCAAGCGAAGCGGCACAGATAAAAGATATCCTCCTTAGCGAAGTTTCAGTTGCAAATGAAAACATCAGAATTTATGATGTAGAATAAAATTTGTCAGCAAATAAAAAAAGTCCTTCAAAATACTTGTAACCTATTGATTTTTATGATATAATGGTTGTAAGTATAGATTGAAGGATTTCTTTTTTATATCTAAAAAGGGAGGCTTGGATAAATATGAATGATGTTTCAAAGAAAGTAGAAAAAAGCCTGCACATAAGTCAGGACGTTATAGCGCAGATCGTTACAAACTCTGTTAATGAGATAGAGGGCGTTTATGGTATCGCTCCTGTTATGAAGACTCCACGTCAGCTCTGGTTTAGACAGGAAAATTTCGGCAATATCAGGATAGGCCTTGTTGACGATGTGCTGTCAGTGTCTATAGGTATAATACTTTGCCGTGGAGCTAAGGCGGTTTCCGTTGCCGAGGAGATACAGGATAAAGTAAAAAGTGCAGTTCAGAATATGCTTGGACTTACAGTTGCAAAGGTAAATGTGACCATATGCGGAGTTGACCTTTCGGAAAAGGAATAGGATTCAGACAAATATAAGATGAAGGAAGTGTTTTTGTGCCAATTAAAAGGCGTGAAATAAGAGAATCAGCATTTTTGCTGATATTTGAGAAAATGTTTAGACAGGACGAGGAGCTTGACGATATTTTCATGTCTGCCATGGAAGTGAACGAGATCATCGTAAATGATGAAGTTAAAAAGCTCGTGGAAAATGTTTGCGAAAAGCAGGACGAGATCGACAGCATAATCAGCAAGTTCAGCAACAAGAGAACTGTTGAAAGAATACCTAAGATAAATCTTGCAATACTCAGACTTGCTATTTACGAGGCAATATATGAGGAGAACGTTCCTGTGAACGTTGCCATAAGCGAGGCTGTGGCTCTTGCAGGAAAATATGCCCTCGAGCCTGACGTTTCATTTGTAAACGGTGTGCTTGGCTCATTTGCAAAGGAACAAGAGGAAAAGCAGTGAGTTTTGTACTCGGAATAGACACAAGCAATTATACCACTTCATGTGCACTGCTTGATACTGCGGATATGAGGGTCAGGTCATGCAAAAAACTTCTTCCTGTCAAGCAGGGAGAGCGAGGGCTAAGACAATCCGACGCTGTGTTTCACCATACGAAACAGCTTCCAGAACTTATGAAACAGCTTTTTGATAAAAAGTATGACTTAAGTGCAGTTGGGTATTCTTATGCACCAAGGTGTGCAGAGGGGTCGTATATGCCTTGCTTCCTTGTTGGAGAAAATGTTGCACAAGCTGTGTCACTTGCCTGTGGAGCTGACCTTGAAAAGACTTCGCATCAGGTGGGACATATACTTGCGGCACTTTATTCCTGCGGAAAGCTGGATATGCTCAGTTCTGATAAGCCTTTTGCGGCTTTTCACGTCAGCGGTGGCACTACAGATCTTCTTTTGTGCGAGCCTGACAAGGCTAAGCTGATAAATATAACTCAGATCGGCGGAAGCCGTGATCTTAAAGGCGGACAAGCCATAGACAGAACAGGCGTAAGGCTTGGGCTGTCTTTTCCATGTGGTAAAGAGCTTGAAAGGCTTGCGTCTGAAAGCGAACATAAAATAAAGCCAAAAGCATCAGTTGACGGGCTTTATTGTTCACTTTCTGGAATAGAAAATCAGTGCATGAAGCTTATAGACGAGAGCTGTTCGGTGGCTGATGTTGCGGCATACTGTATTGATTGTGTGTGCCTTGCGGTGGAGAAAATGACAGTTAATCTTCGCCATGAGTATAAGGATATACCTATTATATATGCAGGCGGTGTGATGTCTAATCGCTTTATAAAAAGCAAGCTTGAAAAGTACGGCAGCTTTGCTGAGCCTGAGTTTTCAAGCGATAACGCAGTTGGCGTTGCTGTCTATGCTGCGATCAGGAAAGGGAAGATCAAAATATGAGTTCAGTTATCACTGTTTCTCAGCTAAACAGATATCTTGCTTCAAAACTGCGGTCTGACCTTAAGCTGAAAGGCATTGCTGTCAAGGGCGAGATATCCAATTTTAATATACATTACAAATCAGGTCATGCCTATTTTACAGTAAAGGACAGCAGTTCTGCACTTAAAGCTGTTATGTTTTCAAGCAGTGTTTCAAGGCTTAAATTCGTGCCTGAGGACGGCATGAGCGTGCTTGTTATGGGCAATATAGAGGTCTATGAGCGTGACGGCGTTTATCAGATAATTGCTACGGAGATAGCACCTCTTGGTGTTGGCGATATGCACGTTCAGCTTGAGCAGACAAAGAAAAGGCTTGAGAAAATGGGTGTGTTCGACTTAGCGACTAAGAAGAAAATACCACTTGTGCCTAAAAAAATAGCTGTTGTTACGTCACTTACTGCGGCGGCATTGCAGGATATAATACACGTTACAGAAAGACGTTATCCTGTTTGCAGCATTGAGGTCTACCCGGCACAGGTACAAGGTGCGGCAGCGGCACAAACGATATGCAAGGCTTTGTCGGCTGCTGATAAGAGCGGTGCGGATACCATAATTTTAGCTCGTGGCGGCGGTTCAAATGAAGATCTTATGGTATTTAACGATGAGTCAGTCGCATTGGCAGTTCATGCTTGCAATACGCCTGTGATATCAGCAGTAGGTCATGAAACTGATACCACGCTTGCGGATTATGCAGCGGATATGCGTGCACCAACGCCGTCAGCGGCTGCGGAGATAGCAACGCCTGATAAAGCTGATATACTTAATGCTGTCAGTCTTTTGAAACAAAAGCTTGACAGGGCTATGGAACTGAAAATAGATAAAGCACAGTCACAGGTGGAAAACTGTGAAAAGCTGATAAGACTTTATTCACCGACAAAAAGACTGGAGCAAAGTGAAAAAAATGTCTGCGATCTGGAAAAAAGGCTTAATGCCATTATTGAACGCAGACTTGAAAAACTGTCGGCTCAGCTTGACAGTTATGTTAATTCGCTTAATATGCTCAGCCCATTCAATGTTTTGGGCAGAGGCTATGCTATAGTGCAAAAAGGCGACAGCGTTGCAGACAGCGTGTCAATGCTCGCTGAAGGTGACGAGGTAAATATCAGACTGTCAGACGGCAGCGTTGCTGCAAAGATAATGTCTGTGAAATGAAAGGCTGTTTGAAATGACTTTTGAAGAAAATCTTACAAGACTTAATGATATAGTTGGTCAGCTCGAAAATGACAAGCTGCCTCTTGAAAAGGCTTTGGAGCTTTACAAAGAGGGTATAGATCTGTCGGTTGACTGCAAAAAAAGCCTTGAAAGTGCAAAACTTTCTGTAAAGGCTATGAACGGAGATAATGGCAATGAATGACATGAATAAAGCTACGCTTGATTATTATGTGGAGCTTATAGATAATAAACTGCTTGAATTGACGCACTCAAAGCCTGAACTTCAGGGTCAGGTGGTCGAGGCAATGGAATATTCATTGCAGGCAGGAGGCAAAAGGCTCAGACCTGTGCTTATGCTTGAATTTTGTCGTATGTGCGGAGAGCGTCAGCCTGAAAAGTATGCCGAGATAGCTTGTTCAATAGAGCTTATCCATACTTTTTCGCTTATACATGACGACCTGCCTTGTATGGATGATGATGACTACAGACGTGGAAAGCCTTCCTGTCACAAGGCATTCCCGGAAAATATCGCACTGCTTGCAGGCGACGCACTGAACACTCTTGCTTTTGAAGTAATTGCCAACAGTGCAATGAATGGTGTTATATCTGCTGATAAGGCAGTCATGCTCATTTCTGTTCTTGCAAGGGCAGTTGGCACTGACGGCATGATAGGCGGTCAGGTCATAGACCTTAAATACGAAAACAAAGAAATAGATGTGGATACTCTTAATATCTTGCAGACCTGCAAGACGGGGGCACTTATAGAGGCTGCCTGCGTAATGGGAGTTATACTTGGGGACAAGCTTGAGGCTATCCCTTTTGCGGCTGACTATGCTCAGGCAATGGGCAGGGCTTTTCAGATAGTTGACGATATACTTGATGTAACAGGCACTTTTGAAGAGCTTGGCAAACCTATCGGCAGTGACGAGGAGCAGCATAAAAATACTTATGTGTCACTTCTGGGACTTGATAAGTCAGAACAGATAGCAAAGCAGCTCACTGTTCAGGCATTGGGACATCTGAAATATTTTGAGGACAGTGTTTTCCTCACAGAGCTTACATCTGATATGCTCACAAGAAGAAGTTGATTTAAGATTGGAGATCTTGATATAATGTCGGAAATAAAAAAGCCGGACCTTTATAAAATGAATTTGCCAAAAGATCTCAAAAAGCTTTCCATTGAACAATGCGAGGGACTTTGCGATGATATTCGGAAAATTCTCATGGATACGGTTTCAAAAAACGGCGGTCATCTTGCGTCAAATCTTGGTACTGTGGAGCTTACTATGGCTATACACAGGGTTTTTGAATCACCTAAAGATAAAATAGTCTGGGACGTTGGTCATCAGGCATATACACATAAAATACTCACAGGCAGACTTAAAGAATTTTATACCCTCAGACAGGAGAACGGCATTTCAGGTTTTTGCAGACCTGACGAGTCTGTGCATGACGCTTTTATAAGCGGTCACAGCTCTACTTCTGTATCTGCGGCACTTGGCATAGCCACAGCCATGAAACTCAGCGGAGATAAAACGCATCATGCAATAGCTGTGGTTGGTGACGGTGCGTCAACAGGCGGAGAACTTTACGAGGGACTTAACAATGCGGGTAAAAGCGACACAAATATAATCGTTATACTAAACTACAACGAAATGTCCATTTCCAAAAATGTAGGAGGAATGGCAAAGTATCTTTCGACCATGCGAACCAAAGAAAGCTATCAGCGAACAAAGGGAAAGATCGAGAGAATACTTGATAAAACGCCTGTTGTAGGAAAGCCTGTTAAAAATGCAGTGCGAAATTCAAAGAATGCAGTGAAGAACATGATATTGCACAGCACCATGTTTGAGGACCTTGGCTTTCATTACATAGGACCTATCAATGGTCACAACCTTGAAGAGCTTGAACAGGGTCTTATGGCAGCAAAGGCTGTAAATAAGCCTGTTTTTGTTCATGTGAACACAGTTAAGGGCAAAGGCTATGCACCTGCTGAGGCTAATCCGGGAGAGTTCCACGGAGTTGGTTCGTTTGAGATAAAAACAGGAAATCCTGACGTTGTGCTTTCTGATAGTTTTTCTTCTGTTATGGGCAAAGAGCTTTGTGAAATGGGAGAAAAGAACAAACGGCTTTGTGCAGTCACTGCCGCAATGAAATACGGTACGGGACTTCAATATTTCGCAAAGCGTTTTCCTGAACGTTTCTTTGACGTTGGCATCGCAGAGGAACACGCAGTTACTTTCTGTGCTGGGCTTGCTTCTATGAACTATGTACCTGTTTTTGCGGTGTATTCCTCATTTTTGCAGCGATCATACGACCAGCTTATACACGATATGGCAATAGGAGGCTGTCATGCTGTCATATGCGTTGACCGTGCAGGGATAGTGGGCGATGACGGAGAAACACATCAGGGCATTTTTGATGTGTCTTTTCTTACATCAGTGCCGAATATCAAGATATACTCGCCGTCAAATTATGATGAATTAAGGCTTTGTCTGCATAAGGCTGTCGAGGACGACAGCGGAGTTTGTGCGGTCAGATATCCACGAGGCAATGACTGTTCTTTGTATGATACATCATCGCCTGTGTCTACTTATGTTTACCGCCGCACTGAGGGTGCAAGGGTCTTGCTGGTCACATACGGCAGGCTTGCAAATGACCTTTTTACAGCTATAGAAATACTCAGAAATCGTGATATAAAGTGCGATGTTATTAAGCTCGTGAATATTTTCCCTATAGACAATGAGGTGGTTGATATAATGTCAGCCTACGATGCTGTGCTGTTCTTTGAGGAAGCTTATTACTGTGGAAGTATTTCAGAGAAGTATGCTTCTATCTGCCCAAATGTGGCTCAGTTTGCTATTGACGGTTTCGTGAAGCACGGAAAATGTGATGTGCTACTTGACGAGCTTGGTTTTTCAGCAGAGAAAATGGCTGATACAGTTGAGGGCTTTTTGAAAGATGAGTGAAAGACTTGATGTGTATATAGTTACGAACTGCGGCGTAAAAAGCCGAGAACGTGCCAAGCAGCTTATAAAAAATGGATTTGTGTCGGTAAACGGCAAGGTCTGCGTCAAGCCTTCTATATTGGTTGATGAGAACGACGTGGTGAAATGTAGGCCTGACGATATGAAGTTTGTCGGTAGGGGCGGGCTTAAGCTTGAACACGCCTGTGATGTTTTCGGGCTTGACTTGACAGGTAAAGTTTGTGCAGATATCGGTGCTTCAACCGGAGGATTTACTCAGTGTATGCTTGAACATGGCGCAGAATTTGTCTATGCGGTGGACGTGGGTCACGGACAGCTTGATGAAAGTTTGTGCAATGACAGCAGGGTGAAAAACTGTGAGGGCGTGAATGCACGATATCTGACAGCGAATTTTTTTGACAGACCTGTGCAGTTCATAAGTGGTGACCTTTCGTTTATTTCTCTAAAACTTGTTATAAAATCCCTTTGCGATTGTCTTTGCGATGGCGGCGAAATGGTTCTTCTTATAAAACCTCAGTTTGAGGCTGGCAAGCAGGCCCTCAATAAAAAGGGTATCGTCAAAGATCGTAAAGACCATGTGAGAGTGATAACCGAGCTTCTTGGCTGTTTTCGAGCAGAGGGGCTTGCGGCTGAAAAGATAACAATTTCACCTGTTAAGGGCGGCGACGGCAATCTTGAATATCTTATTCTACTTAAAAACGCTGACATGACGGCTGACAAGCTTGGTCAGCTCAATATAAAAGAATTTGTGAACGAAGCTTTTGATAGCTTCAAAGACTAAACACAAGAGTGGTAATATTATGAAAATTTATCTTTATCCAAATCTTGATAAAACTCATTGCTTTGAGTATACGACCGCAACATATGAAAGGCTGCATAAAAATGGTGCAAAACTTTTTATGGATACATGCTATAAGCACGTTTTCGGAAAGCTCGATATAACTTTCTGTAGCGAAGACGAGTGTGTAAAGCAGTGTGATATGATTATTGCGATCGGTGGTGACGGAACGATACTCAAATGCTCTCTTAAGGGCTGTGAGTTTGAGAAGCCTATACTTGGCATAAACTGTGGCAGACTCGGTTTTATGGCCTCTCTTGAACATTCACAGCTTGAATTGCTGGACAAGCTTTTTTCTGGAGAATATACCCTCAGCCGCCGAATGATGTTAAACGTAAATGTCGAATGTGGCAGTGAAAATAAGTCATATACTGCGCTTAATGATGTTGCAGTAACAAAAGCTGACGATTGTAAGATAGCCGATTTTGAGGTGTCAAAAAACGGCAGACTTATTTCTTCACTTCGTGCAGACGGCGTTATACTTTCTACAGCCACAGGCTCAACAGCCTATTCAATGTCAGCAGGCGGACCGATAATCGAACCTGAAATGAAGTGTATAGAGTTCACACAGATATGTGCTCACTCGCTTTTTGCAAGATCTATGATACTTTCAGAGGACAGCGTTATGAAAGTCAAGTGTCACACTAACAGTGGCTCTCACGCAATCGTCAGCGTTGACGGTAATAATGTTTTCAGACTTTCGTCAGAGGACACTGTGATAGTATCAAAGTCAAAGTATTTTGTTGAAATCATAGATATAAGCGGCGGCAGCTTTTTCTCGTCAATAAACAAAAAGCTTATGCAGCCGTTGAAGGAATCAGCGGAGGACGGCATATGAAAAATCAGCGTCAGAATTTGATAATGCAGATTGTCAAAGACGAAAATATCGGCACTCAGGAGGAACTTCGTGAAGCGCTTAAAAGGCATGGTCTGAAAGTCACTCAGGCAACAGTTTCAAGGGATATAAAAGAGCTTTCACTTGTAAAGACCATTGGTTCAGACGGCAATTATAAATACAGCCTGCCTGCACTCAAAAAAGATATTGCAGAGCAAAACAACGGCATTTTCGGCATAATTTCAGACGCCGTTGTGTCAGTGGATCATGCGCTTAACACTGTTGTGGTGAAATGTCATACGGGCATGGCACAGGCGGTGTGTGCAAAGCTTGACAAGTTAGGGCTTGACAATGTTGTGGGAACGCTTGCAGGTGACGACACGATATTCATACTTATGCGGACAGAAAAAGATGCGTCCCATATGGCAGAGGAACTGAGATCCTCTATTATTTCTTAAACAGCAGAGGAATGATCTAAAATGTTAAGTGAACTTTATATTGAAAATCTTGCCGTGATAGAAAAGGCGACTATAGATTTTTCTGATAAGCTTAATGTTTTCACAGGCGAAACGGGAGCAGGTAAGTCCATACTTATAAATGGAATAAATGCTATCCTCGGTCAGCGTGTCACTAAGGATATTGTGAGAACAGGCACGGACAAGGCTGTTATTTCAGCGTTGTTTACTGACATTGGGGACAATGTTTTGCAGGTACTAGACGAGCTTGGCATAAGTGCAGAAGACGGACAGCTTTTCCTTACCCGTGAGATACGTTCAGATGGTGGAAGCGTTGCAAGAGTCAACTCGAGAGCGGTGAACGTTTCCGTACTTAAAGCTATCGGAGAAACGCTTGTAACTATCCATGGACAGCACGACAATCAGATACTCATGGCTCCTGAACGTCATATAGAGATACTTGACAGCTATGCCGAATCGGAAGCTCTTATAGAAGATTATCACAGCTCTTTCAGAGAGCTTCAAAGCATTGCAAAGAAGATAAACAAGATAAAAACTGAGCAAAGCAAAAAAGAGTTTCGCATGGCTGAGCTTGCTGATATTGTCGAGGAGATAAATACGCTCAACATTCATGAAGGCGAGGATAAAGAGATAGAAGCAGAGCTTAACATCTCTAAAAATGCTGTTGCAATCTCTGAGGCTCTTTATATGGCAAAACAACTTCTTTCGGGCGATGATGACACAGATGGTGCAGTGGAGATGACGCAGAGAGCTTCAAAATCGGTTGAGGGATATACTGATATAATGACTGAGATATCGCCTATATATGACAGACTTAGTTCTGCGGCTATTGAAATGGAGGATATTTCCGAGGAGATAGGCTCACTTCTTGACAGCCTCGATATCGACCCGAAACGTTATGATTACCTTAATCAGCGTTCTGATGAACTCAGGCGTATCATGAAGAAATATGGACCTGAACTTGATGATGTACTGACTACTCTTGAAAATTCACAGAATGAGCTTGATGAACTGAGTGGAGCAGAGCAGAGCTTAGACGAGCTTAATAAAGAAAAGGAAAGACTTCTTGCTGAGGTATCAAAGAAAGCCAAAGCACTTTCAGACCATAGAAAAAAAGCAGGAGAACGGTTTGTTTCTCAGGTAACAGAGGAGCTTGAATTTCTCAATATGCCAAAGGTCAAGCTGGTGGTTCAGCAGAAAACAGGCAAGCTCACCATAAATGGCATGGATAGCATAGAGTTTCTTATTTCTGCAAACCTGGGCGAAGAGCCAAAGCCTATTGCGAAGATCGCTTCAGGCGGTGAGCTTTCAAGAATAATGCTTGCACTGAAAAACGTAATTGCGGAAAAGGACAGTATCGGCACGCTGATATTTGACGAGATAGACACAGGAGTAAGCGGCAGAGCGGCTCAGAAGATAGGTATAAAGCTGAAACAGATATCTCGCCTTAGGCAAGTTCTTTGCGTGACCCACCTTGCCCAAATGGCTGTTATGGCGGATAATCATTTGCTTATTGAGAAAAATATACAGGGCGACAGGACAGTTACAACTGTTAGAACTCTCGACCATGAACAGAGAAAGTATGAGATAGCAAGGATAATGGGAGGTGAAAATATCACAGAGCTTATGCTTGAAAATGCTGAACAGTATCTTAAAGACGCTGAAAATATGTAACACAAAGTCCCTGATGATTGCGGGGACTTTTTTTTTGTGAACGTACATTTATTATTTATTGTTGTAAAATTCATAGTAATGTGGTATAATAACAATCGGTAGGTGATTATTTGAAACTTGAACATATAAACGTCAAAGAAGCCGTGAGATATATGGGAATGGGCAATAACAAGCCAGACGAACGCACGGCTTTGTTGATAGATGAATGTGAAAAAGAGCTTTTGAAGGTCATTGAGCCTAAATTTGTGTACAGAGTGTTTGATGTCGCTCATAAAGAGAACGGTGTTGAGGTCATCGGTACTCCGTTGTTTCTTGGCGGCAATGATATATGCAGACACCTTGAAGGGTGCAGTAAATGCGTGCTTTTTGCAGCCACTATTTCTTCGGGCGTTGATAGAAGGCTTCGTGCTTATGAAGCAGAGGATATGGCTAAAGCTATGATAGCGGATTGCCTTGCAAGTGCGGCTGTGGAGCAGGTATGCGATATAGTTGACAACACTGTGAAAGAAAAGCTCAGCGGATATAATCAGACATGGAGGTTTTCTCCTGGTTATGGCGATCTGCCTATCAGCGTGCAGAGAGTTTTTCTTGACGTACTCAATGCGCAGAAATTTATCGGACTTAATGCAACTGAAAATAATATACTGACGCCGAGAAAGTCTGTCACGGCGATAATCGGATTGTCAGAAAATGAAATATCAAAGGGCAGACGTGGTTGTGCCTGCTGTAATATGAGGGAAGTCTGTCAATTCAGAAAAAGAGGAGATCATTGTGGATTTTAGAACATTACTTAAAACAAAAGAATTTGTCATACTTGACGGAGCAATGGGTACGATGCTTCAGGCAAAGGGACTTGAAATGGGTGGCACTCCTGAAGCTCTTAACATAGACAAGCCTGATTGGCTGGTGGACATACACCGCCAGTATATAAACGCAGGCTCAGACATTGTTTACGCCAATACTTTCGGTGCAAACAGACACAAGCTTGAAAAGTGCGGATATACTGTCCAGCAGGCTATTCCTGCGGCTATAAAAAATGCAAGAAAAGCCTGTGAGGGTACTGATACCCTTGTTGCTCTTGATATCGGACCTATCGGACAGCTTCTAGAGCCAACAGGAACGCTCACTTTTGAAGAAGCTTACGATATTTATAAGGAGCAGATACTTGCAGGAGCTGACGCAGACCTTATCGTTTTTGAAACAATGACAGATCTCTATGAACTTAAAGCGGCTGTTCTTGCGGCAAAGGAACACAGCGATCTTCCTATAGTCTGCACAATGACTTTTGAGGAAAATATGCGTACATTTACGGGCGTTGCCATAAGCTCCATGGCTTTGACTTTGGAGGGTCTGGGCGTTGACGCAATCGGTGTGAACTGCTCATTAGGGCCAAAGGAGCTTTATCCTGTTGTGGAGGAGCTTTGCAAGTGGACAAATCTCCCTGTTGTAGTAAAGCCTAATGCAGGACTTCCTGACCCTGTTACAAATGAATATAACTGTTCCCCTGAAGATTTTGCAGAGTTTGCAGAAAAGCTTATCCCATTGGGAGTTAAGGTGCTTGGAGGTTGCTGTGGAACTAACCCTGAGTATATCAAAAAGCTGGCTGAAATGCTCAAAGGCAAGAAGCACGTCAGCGTGCATAATGATATCCCTGCCGCTTGCTGTTCACCGACACATACTGTAGTTATAGACCAGCCAAGAATAATCGGCGAGCGTATCAATCCTACTGGCAAGAAGCGTTTTAAAGAAGCACTGCTTGCAAACGATATCGACTATATTCTTGGTCAGGCTATCGAGCAGATACACGCAGGTGCGGATATTCTTGATGTAAATGTTGGTCTGCCGGGAATTGACGAAAAGAGTATGATGGTCAAGGCTGTAAAGTCTTTGCAGGGCGTTGTCGATGTGCCTTTGCAGGTGGATTCAACTATACCTGAGGTGCTTGAAGCGGCTCTGAGGGCTTATAATGGCAAGCCTATCGTCAATTCTGTAAACGCTGAGGACAGCTCCATTGAAAATGTTCTTCCTCTTGTAAAGAAATATGGTGCGGCTGTGGTAGGTCTTACTCTCGATGAAAACGGCATACCAAAGAGTGCTGACAAGAGATTTGAGCTTGCTAAAAAGATACTTGACAAGGCACTTGAATACGGCATTAGAAAAGAAGATGTGTATATAGATTGTCTTACTCTTACCGCTTCTGCGGAGCAGGAAAATGTTATGCAGACAGTAAATGCAGTGGAGCGAGTAAAGAACGAGCTTGGACTTAAAACAGTTCTCGGTGTATCGAATATCAGCTTTGGTCTGCCTAGCAGAGAGATAGTTAATCACAACTTTCTTATGATGGCGCTCACAAAGGGTCTTGACCTGCCGATAATGAATCCTAATATTGATTCTATGACGGCAACTGTTCGTGCCTACAAGCTTCTGACAAACATTGATAAAAACTCTGTTGACTTTATTTCTCACTACGGTGGCGAGAAAAAAACTGCTCCTGCCGCAACAGGCGCAAAAGCTGAGATAGACTTGCCGTATGCTATCGAAAACGGTCTGAAGAAAGAAGCAGCTGACCTTACTGCAAAGCTTTTGCAGGAAACAGAAGCCATGAACATTGTCAACGATATGCTTATCCCGGCACTTGATAAGGCTGGTGCAGAATTTGAAAAGGGCAAGCTTTTCCTGCCGCAGCTTATCCAGACAGCAGGCACTGCACAGGCTTGCTTTGAGGTAATAAAAAATTACATTCTGTCAACGGGTGAAAAAAGCGTTTCTAAGGGCAAGATAATCCTTGCAACAGTAAAGGGCGATATCCACGATATCGGCAAGAACATTGTAAAGGTACTTCTTGAAAACTATGGTTATGACGTTATTGACCTTGGCAAGGACGTTGACTATCAGACAGTAGTTGATTGTGCAATAGAAAATGACGTACATCTTATCGGCCTTTCTGCGCTTATGACAACAACTCTTGTGAGCATGGAAAATACGGTTAAGCTTCTTCGTGAAAACAATGTTGACTGCAAGATAATAGTAGGCGGTGCGGTGGTAACGGCTGACTATGCAGAGCAGATAGGCGCTGACTATTATGCAAAAGACGCAAAAGAGTCGGTAGATATCGCAAGAAAATTTTTCGGAAACTGAATAAAATAACTATGACCTCCCATAATCTGAACAACAGATATTTATGGGAGGCCATTTTTAATGAAAAAGTTTGTTACAGCTATCATCATTTCATTTGTCATTACAGTAAGCTCTGCAGGCATCAAAGCCGCTGCTTTTTCCTCATCAAACCTTGGGGCAGCATTCGTTTTGAGCAATGTTATGTCAGATGAAAAAAACGATAAAAATGGCAGTGGTATAACTGTCATAGACGGCAATAGGGAAGATATAAAGTTTACTTTTAAAATAGCCGAGATAATTAAAAGCCTTTTTAGTTAAGTGTACATTTAATTGTACTTGTATCAAAAGTACGATTGACTTTTGAGCCTTGCCGTGTTATTATATAAATATCAATCATAACGGAGGCTCATTCAATGGTAACAGTTATAAGCGGTGGCTCTCACAGTGGACGTGACAAAGTTTTCATAGATAAGATCAAGTCTGCTGTAAAAAACGGCGAGCAGGTCATGGTCATAATACCAGATCAGTTTTCTTTTGAATATGATAAAAAACTGTATGAACACCTTGGTGCGGCAGATTTCAACGTCATACAGACTGCAGGCTTTAACCGTATCGCTGAGTTCACAGAGAAGCTTTATGGCGGTAGGGCAAAAGAAAATGCCGATGATAACGTCCGCACTATCCTTATGTATAAGGCTGTCAGACGTCTTAAGCAGACCAAGGATATCCGCTTTTATAAAAAGAGTCTTGAAAAGGGCAGTTTCTTAGCCGAACTTAACGAACTTGTGAGCCAGTTTCGTGAAAGCGGAATAACACCACAGGATCTAGCTCTTGCCGCTGAGAAGCAGAGCGGCTCTCTTGCCATGAAACTTTTTGATATCTCAAGGCTTTATGATTTTTACATGGATGAGCTTGAAAAAGCAGGAATGCAGGATACACTGTCTGCAATGGCAAGAAGTGTGGATCAGGTGAAGAAAAATGGATATTTCCGTGGAATGACAGTTTTTGTTGACGCTTTCAACGATTTTTCCTTTGACGAGCTTAAAATGCTCGACGCTTGTATCGCACAGTGCAAGAGTATAACGTTTTCTCTATGTATCGACAATGAAAGCATTAGAAGATATGCAAATCACCCTTTTGCTGATACTCTTAAAACGTTGCAACAGATAACAGATATTTCCGCTGATCATAATTACAAGGTCAACACGGTAGAGTGTCGTAACAGCTCATTTAGAGTCCCTGAACTTGAATATGTGAGCAAAGAGATTTACAACACCTGCAAAAAGCCATACGTCGGAAAGTGCGAAAATGTTTCTGTTATATCAGCAACGGATATTTACGAAGAAAGTGAATTTGTCAGTGGAAAGATATGGGAACTTATCAGAGAAAAAGGATATAAATTCAGTGACATAGCTTTGCTTGCAAGAAACCTTAAAGATTGTGCTTACGTTTTTGAGGGTACGTTTGACAGATATGAGATACCATATTTTTCAGACTGCAGTGACAGTGTTTCTTCATCATCTCTGGTGAGGTATATGAACTCGCTTTTCAAGTGCTTGCTTTCAAGAAAATATTCCACGGACAATATTTTGAAATACATAAAATCGCCGCTTTTTCCAATGCTGAATATCGAGATATCAAATCTGGAAGACTATTGCATACGCTGGAGCGTTGAGGGTGATATGTGGCTCAGCGATTTTACTGTTGCAGGTGATCTCAGCGAAAAACAGCTTGAAAAAATAAACTGCTCAAGACGAAAGATAATCGAGCCTTTTGAAGCATTTAAGAGCAAACTTGTTAAAGACGTTACAGCAGGGGAACTGTGCCGTGGGCTTTATGATCTTCTTGGCAGCATTGAACTTTCTCAGCAGACCTTTTCTGTAGTAAAAAAGGCAGGAACTTCGGATAACGAAACTCAGCTTGAAATGGCAAGAGGATTGAAACAACTTTGGAACTCTGTTCTTTCGGCTATCAAATCCGTCTATGACTGCATGAATGACGAAGTTATCTCCCTCAGACAGTTTTATGAGCTTTTCAAGCTCATGCTTTCGCAAATGAGTGTTTCACGTCCTCCGCAGAAACTTGACTGCGTAAGGATATGCGACCCGAGCCATTCAAGGCTTGAAGGCGTAAAGGCTGTCTTTCTTGTTGAGGTGAACGACGGCATATTTCCTGCGTCTTTAAGCTCTGGTGGACTTATCACAGAAAATGAAAAAATGATATTAGAGGGAAGCGATATTCATATCTCACACAGCGCAAGAAAATCTTTTCAGACAGAGAAGCTTGTGTGCTACAACGCTTTTACCCTTGCAGACGAAAAGCTCTTTGTGCATTATTCAGAATCTGACCTTGTAGGAGAAGTTCACCGCCCCTCTGCACTTGTTTCTGAGCTTAACGGAATGTTCGGCCAAATTAATACCAAAGCTCAGGATATGGGGCTTGATTTTTACTGCACTTCTTTCAGAACAGCTTACTATAAATATATGGAACATTCCCGTGATAAAAACGCTACAATTTCTGCGATTAGGTCTGTGTTGGGGTTATCGCAGGAATATGCCGAGAAACTTATGCGAACAAAGAATCTTCATGAAAACGGTGACTATAAGCTTGAAGAAAAGACCGCAGAAAAGCTTTTCATGTCAGAACAGCCTGCAAAGGTCTCGCCTACTCAACTTGATACATATTATAAATGCCCGTTCAATTATTTCTGTAAGTATGGTCTTGGTCTCAAAACTGTCAGAAAGGCAGATATCGACGGGCTTAACAGGGGACTTATCATTCATCAGCTTCTTGAAAAGATAATGCGTAAAGATGATGACGGCACAGGCTTTGACAATGCTTTCCTTACTCTCTCAGATGATGAGATAAAAGAGTATATCCACAAAAACGTTACCGAATATATAAAGGAAAGCCTTGGTGGAATGTTCGGAAAATCTCCGTCATTTGTATTTTTACAGGAGCGTATGGAAAGCAATATCCTGCATATCATTCGTTTTATGCAGAATGAGCTTCTTCACTCAAAATTCAGACCTGCGCTTTTGGAATACAAAATAGACAAGTCCGAAGGAGAAGACAGACTTATCATAGACGTAAACGGCAGAGATAAGATAATCCTTACGGGAATTATCGACAGAGTTGACGTTTTCGAGGACGAGAATGGTGAAAAATATGTGAGAATAATCGATTATAAAACAGGCTCTATTGATCTTAAATATTCAATGCTCTACAATGGCCTTAATTTGCAGATGTTCGTGTATCTTACCGCTTTACTTGAAACCAAAAATCCAGTGAATATAGACGGTGGATTGAAGCAGGCTGGTATCGTATACTACACGCTAGGAAACAAGCCTAAAACATACGAGCAGACAGCCGACGCTGACGTAGAAGAAGCCGAGAGCAGATCACGGCTAAACGCTTTCAAGCCTATAGGAAAAGTCGTGGATATAAAGGCTGTCACTGAAGCTTTCAGCTCAGAAGAAAATTACGCCTATGCGCCTTTTAAATATTCTAAAACCAACGGCATTTCAGGCACTATTCCAGACGGCTTTTTTACAAAGCTCAGAGAATTTGCTATAGGCAAAGTGGCGCAATTTGGTGAACAGCTTTGCCAGGGAAACATTCAGGCAAGACCTGTGGCGGAAGCCTGCAAGCACTGTGATTTTCACGATATCTGCGGCAGGATAAACCAAGAGGACGTTACAGACGTGAAAGACAGCGTTTATGAAGAAAAACTTATGGAAGAACTAACTGACAGAAAGGAGAAAAAATAATTGGCTGATACAAAATGGACCAAAGAGCAGGAAAGAGCCATTAGTGACCGTGGCAAGGGCATTATAGTTTCAGCGGCGGCAGGAAGTGGAAAAACCACAGTGCTTATAGAACGAATGATACAACTTCTTTCTGATGAAAAAAATAAAATACCTGCCGACAGACTTCTTGCAGTAACATTCACAAAAGAAGCCGCTTCAAGCATGAAAGAAAAACTCAGCCGTGCTTTTGACGAACAGCTTCGCCGTGACCCTGAAAACAAGTGGTTGCTTAGTCAGCAAAATCTTATCCAGCTTGCGAGGATATCTACAATAAATTCTTTCTGTCTTGACCTTGTGAAAAGTAATCTCCATGAATTTGATTTTCAGGGCGGACTTGATATACTTGATGACAGTGTGCAAAACCTTATTTTGCAGGAAGCTATCACGCAGGCCTATGAAAAGCTTTGTGAAGAAGATTATGAAAGCTACAAACTGCTGAAAAACGCTTTTGCGGATAAAACTCTCAATGAAATTACCGACAATCTTTATAAATTCATGCGTTCACTGCCGTTTCCTGAGCGTTGGATAGCAGAGGTACATAAAAACTTTACTGATGATAAGATTTTTGACAGCTTTATAAAAGATAATATATGTGTAGCTCAAACAAAGCTGAAAGAAGCATTTTCAATGTATGAGGTTTTTGAAGAATATGCCTGCCGTAAAGAGATAGAGGGCATACCTTTTATAAAACATATCAAAATGAATGAAACTGCCGACAGTGACAGAGAACTTCTTCATAGGTTAAGAAAGCTTCTTGAAAGCGGCGATATAGATACTATTGCTAAGTCAGATTGGAAATTCAGCACCATAAAAAGATTTCCCACGAACAAGGCTTTCAATGCATCACTTGACGATGATATTCGCATTAGGTTCAAGGACAATTATGCCTTCTGTGCATCATATAGAAACAAATATAAAGATATCGTAGCTAAAATAACCGATATGTTCAATAACACCAAACTAATCATGAAGGAAAATATGCTTGAATCTGGCAGAATATTTACTGTTCTGTGCAGGGTATGCGAAGATATAGACAAGATCTCACAAGAAATGAAGCTTGAACGAAATGGCGTTACTTTTTCTGACGTTGAGATAATGGCGAGAGAATTGCTTGTAAAAGATACCGAGAATGGACCTGTTCGCACGGAGCTTTGCGAGGAAATTCGCAGAAACAGGCTATATGAGCTTATTTTCATAGACGAGTTTCAGGACGTGAATAATCTTCAGGAGCTTGTTTTCCGCTCGCTTTCTGATTCTGATAACTTGGATATCATGGGCAAAAATGTTTTTGTGGTTGGCGATATAAAGCAGGCTATATATCGTTTCAGACTCTCAAATCCTGAACTTTTCAGCAAAACGAGAAATGACGCTTCCGCACCTGAAAACAGCGAACAGCTCGAGGCTATCTTGCTAAGCAAGAATTTCAGAAGTCGTGAGTCTGTGGTCGATTTTGTAAATTTTCTGTTCCACTATCTTATGACGCAGCACACAGGTCAGGTGGATTATGATAGAAATGAAGAACTTAGATACGGTGAACTTTATGATGAAAATAACAAGCCTACAGAAATAATGCTCATACCTTTTGATAAGGACTACAAAAAGACAAATGGCTATTCTGTGGAGAACAAAGTAATAGCACAAAAGATAAAGCACATGCTTGAAAACGGTGATGAAGTCAAAGATCATGGCTCTCTAAGACCGTGCCGTGCAGGAGATTTTTGTATACTTGTTCAAAAGAATGATGAAATTACCCTTATGGCAAAAGCCCTTGAAGAAGTAGGTCTGAAGGCATATTCTGAGGATACAAACGGATACATGAAGTCAAGAGAGATAACACTTGTGCTGAATATGCTCAGGGTAATTGACAATCCTATGAACGATATTGCAATGACAGCTATCATGATGTCGCCTATCATGGGATTTACGCCTGATGAAATGGCGGCAGTAACAGAAAAGTCAAAGAAGCCTAACAGCAAACTGAAAGACCATATCTATCAGGTGGTAGCGGCGTCAGCTTCTGCTGAGGACAGCCACGAAAAAGAAGCTACTCATATAAGCTTTAATAATAAAACATTGCAGGATAAGTGCATAGAGCTTAATAAGCTTATTAATTCCCTGCGTTATCTTTCAATGAGCATGGGTCTTGAACGGCTCATAAGAAAAATATACGACATGACCGACCTTATGGGGATCGTTTCGCTGTATCTTGATTCTGATAAAAAGCGAGCAAACCTTCGTCTGCTTCTTGAATATGCTTCGTCCTATGAGCAAAATAGTCAGGAGGGTGTAACTGGTTTTCTAAGATATATCGACTCTGTGTCCTCAAATGAAAAAGCCTTTAAGCAGGCAATGACGGTAACAGAGGGCTCAGATTCCGTTTACATAAAGACCTACCATGCTTCAAAAGGTCTTGAATATCCATTTGTATTTTTATGTCAGCTTGACATACCGCTTATAAAGAAAGACAAAGGTTACTGTTCACATAACAAGCTGGGCTTTGCTTTCAGTTTTATGGATAACAGCAAACTTATGAGAAAAACTTCACTTTACTATGATAGGCTTTCAAAGGAATCAAAAGCAGAGGAAAAAAGTGAAAAACTCCGCCTGCTTTATGTTGGATGTACAAGAGCAAAAGAAAGACTTTTTGTAAGCTATGCACCGATTATTTACAGCAATACCACATATGAGAAGGTTATTGAACGTAAGGTGGGAATAGTTGACAGGCTTAGAAACATATACTCAAAGCAGGGAGATTCTCTTGAAAATGTTGTGGCGGACGCTGAAACGATGCTTGATTGGATAACAATAACGCTTGCACTTCACTCCACGGGTGATCAACTCACATCTTGGCTTGGCACTGATAATATAGCTGTCAGCGGGGACGAATACCCTGAGCCTGAGATAATATATAATGAATACGGCATTGAAAATACAGAGCCGACACAGGAAGAAGATACAGCTATTAGCGAAATAGAAGCGGACAAAACAATGCTTAGAAATCTTCTTGACAAATTTGCGTTTGAGTATGACTGGTCAGGAGTATCAACACCAGCAAAGCTTACTGTTACGGAGATAACTGCGGCTGAAAAAGAGAAGCAGACAGAGAAAACCGAACCTGAGTTTTATCCTAGTCTTCCACGGCTTGATGATGAGTTTGATAAACTATCAGCAGCGGAAAAGGGAACTTTTACCCACAAATTTATGGAGTTATCGGACTATGATAAGGCACATGAAAGCGTAAAAACAGAGCTTGAACGTCTTGTGAATCAGGGGTACTTCAGCCAGAAAGAAGCTGACGGAGTTTATGTTGAAGCACTTGAAGCATTCTTTAGATCTGATTTTTATGAGCGTGTAAAAAATTCCGATAATGTGATGCGTGAAAAGAAGTTTCTTGTTTCAATGAGCGATCTTGACTTAAGTGAAAATCTTCCTGAATATAATGGTAACAGCGGTATGCTTCAAGGTATCGCCGATTGTATCTTCCACGAGCCTGACGGATATGTTATTGTTGATTATAAAACTGACAGATTTAATGATTTGTCACAGCTCATGGGTTATAAAACACAGCTTGCACTGTATAAAGCATCGTTTGAGATGATACTCAGAGAGAAAATAAAAAGCTGTTATATTTATTCATTTTGGCTACGGAAAGGGGTTGAAATCAAGCTCTGAATGTGATATAATGACATATAGAGAACTTTGATAATATTTTTTTGAAATAATTTGAGAAAAGGTATTGACAAGTGGGTGAAAGTGTAGTATAATATCATGGTAAACAAAGCAGAACAATGTCCGTTCTCACCTTAAGCGCAGTTCACTGTAGTAAAAAGGTCAACATGAATTTGCATATCAATGTGATTTTATGCGGGTACGGATCAGTTCTGTGCCCGTTTTATTTTATTTTTGGAGGTGCTGCGTCATTAGCAACAGGGAACATCAGATCAACGAAGAGATCCGTGATAAAGAACTCAGGGTCATAGACGTTGACGGAAATCAGCTTGGTATTTTAAGTGCTGACGAGGCTCTTAAAATTGCATTTGAGAAAGATCTTGATCTTGTAAAGATCGCTCCTCAGGCAACTCCGCCTGTATGCCGTATCATGGATTATGGCAAGTTCTGTTTTGAACAGACAAAGCGTGCGAAGGAAGCAAAGAAAAATCAGAAAGTTATCGAGATCAAGGAAGTTAGAATGTCATCTACGATCGACACTCATGATTTTAATGTAAAGGTCAATCAGGCTGTTAAATTCCTTAACGGAGGAGATAAGATAAAAGTTTCTGTAAGGTTCAAGAAAAGAACTTTGGCTCATCCACAGTTCGGTGAAGAACTTCTTGCAAAATTCAAAGACGCTATCTCTGAAGCCGGCTTTGTTGACAAGCCATCAAAAATGGAGGGACGCAGTCTTGTGATGTTCGTTTCTCCGAAAGTAAACAAGTAAAATAATAAGGAGGATAAATACAATGCCAAAGATCAAAACACATTCTGGTGCTAAGAAGCGTTTCAGTGTTACCGGTAGCGGTAAGGTTAAGTTCCAGCACACAAACAAAAGACACAGACTTACTCAGAAGGATCACAAGCGTAAGAGAATCCTGCGTGGTGCAGCTTATGCAGATGATACTAACATCAAGAACGTAAAGGCTCTTATCCCTTACAAATAAACGAGTTGTAGGGAAAACAAATTTTAAAAATTTCAGGAGGTAATAACTATGGCTCGTGTAAAGGGAGCAATGATGACTCGTAAGAGAAGAAATAAGACTCTGAAGCTTGCTAAGGGATACTTTGGTGCCAAGAGCAAGCACTTCAAAATGGCTAAACAGGCTGTAATGAAGTCAGGTCAGTATGCATACATTGGAAGAAAGCAGAAGAAGAGAGATTTCAGAAAGCTTTGGATCACAAGAATTTCAGCAGCTGCTAAAATGAACGGTATGAATTATTCAACATTCATGAACGGCGTAAACAAGGCTGGTATCAATCTTAACAGAAAGATGCTCTCCGAAATAGCTATCAGCGATCCTGCTGGTTTCACAGCGATTGCAGAAAAGGCGAAGGCTGCTCTTTAATAGTCAAAAACACGCACGTTCTTGTAACCTGCGTGTTTTGTTGTATATTAAGGCAACACCATATATGACGCATTTGGCAATTAAATGATTAAATTTTCAGAATAAGAGGTGACGCAGTTTGCATATTAATAGTAAAGATAACCCTAGAGTGAAGCTTTTCAGAAAGCTTCTGTCATCAAAAAAAGCTAGGGAAGAACATGGATTGTTTGCTGTTGAAGGTGCAAGAAACTGCGTTGACACCGCTTATGAAGCTGTGTGCGGAAGAATAAAAGTCCATTCTGTTTTCTATACTCAAACGGCCTTGACTAAGTATAAAAATACACTTAAAACTGATAGCCTTTTCTCGTGTGCAAGACCCGAAGATGTTTTTGAAATATCTGATGAGCTTGCGAAAAAGATGACAGATGAGGGAAACTCTCAGGGCATTTATATGATCGTTTTTAAGGTCGATTTGCCTTTTGCGGCTGAGTATATTGACAAAAAAGGGAAGTATCTCGTTCTTGATAATTTACAGGACCCAGGTAATTTGGGTACGCTTCTAAGAACTGCCGATGCCGTAGGCGTTAGTGGAGTAGTTATGACAGATAATTGCGTTGATCTGTATAATCCAAAGGTGGTTCGTTCCGCTATGGGAAGCATTACAAGACTTGATCTTTTTGTAGTGGATAATTTTCTGAACGTCGCAACGCTTTTTGATGAGCTTGGTATCGTTACAAATGCTGCAGTTGTCAGAAACGGTGAAAATATCACAGAATTTGATTTTGACAGACCGTGTGCTGTTGTAATAGGAAACGAGGGCAAAGGTTTGCCTAAAGAACATTCAGACATTTGTATAAATCGTGTGACTATTTCTATGCACGGCAACATAGAATCACTTAATGCTGCTTGCGCAGGCACAATCATTTTGTGGGAAATGTTTCGAGGTGGCAGTCATGGATAAAGAAAGACTTTTATTGTGGATAAGAGCGGTTCTGATTTTCACTCCATCGAGCAAACGTATATGGGAAGTTTCTGCAAATTATGATGATATAGTTGAGTTCATGACAGCACTCGATGATCATATGGTCAGCGGACTTAATGATAAAGAGCTGCGGAGAATAGAAAAATATAGTCTTAAAGACGCAGAAATCATAAAAAAACGCTGTGAAGAGCTTGGCATAAATATTTATTGTTACGAAAGTGAGGGCTATCCTGACAGACTTAAACGGATCGCAAATCCACCTGCTGTTTTGTATACTTATGGTAACCTTGACTTTTTAAACGATAAATGCGTTATTTCAGTAGTAGGCACCCGTGAGCCGTCTGAATATTCTGTAAAGATAACGAAGCATATTTGCGCAGATCTTATAAGAAGAAACTGTCTGCTTGCTTCGGGGTTTGCAGGCGGTATAGATCAGATCGCTAACAGGATAGCTATTGAAAATAATAGTAGACCTATAGCTGTGTGTGGCACAGCTCTTGATTGTGATTACCCTAAGGGAAGTAACGAGCTAAAAAAACAGATCGCTGAGAATGGAGTAGTAATATCAGAGTATTTTCCGGGTTATAAACCATTTGGAAATGCTTTTGTGAATCGCAATAGGATTCTTACAGGACTTTCAAATGCAGTGCTTTTTACTGAGTGTAGCAAGGAAAGTCATGGTCTTGATAATGTCAATCACGCCATATCTCAAGGAAAACAGGTATTTGTAGTACCGCCACATGATATCTATGACAGCCGATATTTCGGACAGCGTGATCTCATAAGAAATGAGTGTCAACCTGTGTTCGGCGCAGAGGATATAGTGTATTCGCTTGGCAATGAAAGGTATCAATCTCTTAGACTTGTGGAAAGCCTGGGAGAGTTCACGCTTCCTGCTGAGGATTCTGCTATACTTAACAATGGCGAGCCTAAGACAGTGAAGCACAGAAAAAGCAAAAGAAAAGTGCCTGACAGCAAGACTGTTTCTGAAACAGAAGTGGTAAAGCCAACACCTGAGCCTGATCTGTCAGGGCTTGATGACACACAAAAGAGCATTTGCAAACTGTTAAAAAGCGGAAATATGCTTGCGGACGAGATAGCCGCAAAGCTTGGTATGGATATCTCTGATGTGCTTGCACAGCTAACGGAGCTTGAACTTTATGGCACTGTTAAGTCATATCCGGGCAAAATGTTTGGACTTTAATATATATTAAGAATGGAGAATAGATTTGTCTAATTTGATCATAGTTGAGTCACCAACGAAGATAAAAACAATTAAGCGTTATCTTAGCGATGATTATGAAGTCGTGGCTTCAAAGGGTCATGTCCGTGACCTGCCAAAATCAAAGCTGGGCGTCGATATAGATAATAATTTTGAACCTAAATATGTCAACATAAAAGACAAAGAGGGCGTTATAAAAGATATAAAAAAGCTTGCAAAGAAAAGCGACCATGTTTATCTTGCAGGAGACCCTGACCGAGAGGGAGAAGCCATTTCATGGCATCTTGCATTGCTTTTGGGTCTTGACCTGAATGATAAAAACCGAGTAACTTTCAACGAACTTACTGAAACTGGTATCAAAGCTGGAATGAGCCACCCACGTTCTATTGATATAAACCTTGTTAATGCACAGCAGGCAAGACGTATCCTTGACAGACTTGTGGGCTATAAGCTTTCACCTTTTCTTTGGAGAAAGATAAGAAAAGGACTTTCAGCGGGCAGAGTTCAGTCTGTCGCAGTTAAAATGATATGCGACAGAGAAAACGAGATAAGGGCATTTGTATCTCAGGAATATTGGTCCATTGACGGAAAATTTTCTGCAAACGGTGAAAGAAAGACCTTTGCCGCAAAGCTTAATACAGTTGACGGAGAAAAGCCAGAGTTGAAAAATAAAGAGCAGGCTGACGAGATACTGAAAAGACTTGAGGGTGCCGAGTTTGTTATCGACAAGGTAAAAAAGAGCGTTCACAGAAAATCTCCTGCCGCACCATTCACCACCTCGACTTTACAGCAGGAAGCGTCAAGACGTCTCAGCTTTCAGGCGAGAAGAACGATGAAAACCGCTCAGGAGCTTTATGAGGGTGTTGAGATAAACGATATGGGTCAGACAGGTCTTATCACCTATATGCGTACCGACAGCCTTAGAATTTCTGATGAAGCAAGAGCAGCGGCATATGATTTTATCAGAAAAAAATATGGCGATAAGTATATCCCTGACACACCGAAAAAATATAAAACTAAGGGCAACGCTCAGGACGCTCACGAAGCCATCCGACCAACACACCCAGAGGTAACACCTGATATGGTAAAGGCAAGCGGAGTGACGAGTGACCAGTACAAGCTTTATAAACTCATTTGGGAGAGATTTATAGCTTCTCAGATGTCAAACTGCCTTATGGACACTGTTTCTGTTGATATCTCTGCAAACGGTTGTAACTTCAAGGCAACAGGTTATTCTGTAAAGTTCGACGGATTTACTGTTCTTTATGAAGAGGCTAAAGACGATGAGGGCGAAAAGAAAAACGTGCTTCCTCCAATAAAATCCGGTGACCCAATAAAGGTGCGTAACCTTGAGGGAAATCAGCATTTCACTCAGCCACCTGCAAGATACACAGAAGCGACCCTCGTAAAAGCGTTTGAGGAAACAGGCATCGGCAGACCTTCGACTTATGTTCCAACTATTACAACCATAATAAACAGGAATTATGTTGAGCGTGACGGAAAACAGCTTAAGCCGACTTCGCTTGGCGAAGTAACAAACCAGCTTATGAGCGAGCATTTTGATAAAATAGTTGATGTTAAGTTTACTGCAAACATGGAGAAATCTCTTGACGAAGTGGAAAATGGCAAGAAAAGTTGGGTAAAAACTTTGCAGGACTTTTATGGTGACTTTGACGAGGAATTGACTGAAGCCGAGGAAGCCATGGACGGGAAGCGTATCAAAGTGCCTGACGAAGAAACAGATCAGGTGTGCGAGCTTTGCGGCAAACCTATGGTAATAAAGATAGGCAGATATGGCAAATTTATGGCTTGCTCAGGTTTTCCTGAGTGCAAGAATACCAAAAAAATAGTTCAGGAAACAGGCGGAATTTGCCCTTACTGCGGAAAGAAAGTGCTTTTGAAAAAGTCTAAAAAGGGCAAGAAATATTACGGCTGTGAGGACAATCCTGAGTGCAAGTTCATGACATGGGACGTTCCTACCGAAGAGAAATGCCCTAAGTGTGGCAGTACGCTTTTCCAGAAAGGCGGAAAGAACGGAATACTCATTTGCCATAAGCCTGATTGCGGATATGAAAGGAATTTATCTAATGGCGGTTAAGGTAATAGGTGCAGGACTTGCAGGCTGTGAAGCTGCGTGGCAGTTAGCCCAAGCAGGAATAGACGTTGAGCTTTATGAAATGAAGCCGAAAAAGTTTACGCCTGCCCATAAATATAAGGGCTTTGCAGAGCTTGTCTGCTCAAATTCATTGAAAGCGGACAGAATAGATTCAGCAGCAGGTATGCTAAAAGAGGAAATGCGCAGGCTTGGCTCTGTCACAATGGAATGTGCAGCTGAAACTAAGGTATCAGCAGGTGGAGCACTTGCTGTTGACAGGAAAAAGTTTTCCGATATGGTCACGGCAAAGATAATGGAAAATCCTCACATCACTGTTATCGAGGAAGAAGTCACAGATATACCTGATGGCGATGTTATAATCGCAACAGGTCCTCTTACAAGCGATGGGCTTGCAGAGAGTATTGGCAAAATATGCGGTGATTATCTGTATTTTCATGATGCCGCCGCACCTATCGTCACATATGAAAGTCTTGATAAGGATAAGGTGTTTTTTGCTTCGAGATATGGCAAGGGCGAGGCTGATTATATCAACTGCCCTATGAATAAGGAAGAATATCTCAGGTTCTATAATGAACTAATTAATGCGGAATCCGCTCCGCTCCATGATTTTGATAAGGAGCACTTTTCAAAGGACGGGTTCAAGGTGTATGAAGGCTGTATGCCGGTTGAGGTCCTTGCCAAAAGAGGAGAGGACACAATGCGTTTTGGACCATTGAAGCCTGTAGGTTTGACAGACCCACGAACAGGAAACAGACCTTATGCTGTCGTTCAGCTTCGTGCAGAGAACGCAGAGGGAAGTCTGTATAACCTTGTGGGCTTTCAGACAAACCTTAAATTTGGTGAGCAGAAAAGAGTATTTTCTCTTATCACAGGACTTGAAAATGCAGAATTTATACGCTATGGAGTTATGCATAGAAACACTTTCATCAATTCGCCTAAGCTCTTAAATCCGCAGTTTAATATGCGAGATAGAGATAACCTTTATTTTGCAGGTCAAATGACAGGCGTTGAGGGATATATCGAATCGGCGGCAAGCGGAATTTTTGCAGGGTTGAGCATGGCAAGACGTTTGCAGGGCAAGCCTGCGGTTACCTTGCCTGATACCACAATGCTGGGTGCGCTTTCAAAGTATATAAGCGATCCTACTGTGGAGAAGTTCCAGCCTATGGGATGTAATATGGGTATCCTGCCTGAGCTGCCTGAACGTATAAGAGATAAGAAACTGAAATATAAGATGATAGCTGAAAGGGGTCTTGCAGACCTTGACAAGGCTATTGAGGAATTTTAAGGAGAATGTTATGAACATAGTAATTGACGCTTTCGGCGGAGATAACGCACCTCTCGAAGTCATAAAAGGTTCAATTGACGCACAGAAAGATTTCGGTGTTGACGTTACTCTTGTTGGTGATGAAGAAAAAATAAAAAAATGTGCACAGGAAAACGGACTTGATATCACAGCTTTACATATCAAGCACGCTGATACTGTTATCGTGATATGTGAAGAGCCTACAGAGGTCATCAAGGGCAAAAAGGATTGTTCAATGGCTGTGGGCATGAAAATGCTTGCAGACGGCGAGGGCGACGCTTTCGTTTCAGCTGGCTCAACAGGCGCACTTGTAGTTGGAGCAACGTTTATCGTAAAGAGAATAAAGGGAATCAAAAGACCAGCTCTTGCAACAATACTTCCTACGGCAACGACGCCTACGATGCTTCTTGACAGCGGTGCAAACGCAGACTGCCGCCCTGAAATGCTTACTCAGTTTGGAATAATGGGTTCTGCTTATATGAACAAGATACTTGGTGTTGAGTCACCAAGAGTAGGTCTTGCAAATATTGGTGCAGAGGAGTCAAAGGGCAGAGAGCTGGAGCTTGAAACTTACAAGCAGTTGAAAAACGCACCTGTAAACTTTGTTGGAAATATCGAAGCAAGACAGCTTCCTATGGGCGATTGTGACGTATGCGTGGCTGACGGCTTCTGCGGAAACCTTATGCTCAAACTTTACGAGGGCATGGCAAAATTCTTCTCAGGGGAGCTTAAAACGCTTCTGACTAAGGATACAAAGTCAAAGATCGCTGCTCTTATGGTAATGAAGAACGTTAAAGAATTCAAGAAAAAGGTAGACTACTCTGAGTATGGCGGAGCACCTCTACTTGGTACTGCAAAGCCTGTTATCAAGGCACATGGCTCATCAAATGCAAGAGCATTCTATAACGCTATTAGACAAGCAAAACAGTTTACTGAAACTAATGTGATAGACGAGATCACAACTGCTATCGAGCAGTTGAAAAGCAAACAGGAGATGTTATAATGGACGAGCAAAAGGCTCTTAAAGAGTTTCAGGAAAGAATAGGTTATCAATTCAAAGACGAAAAGCTCCTTTACGAAGCTCTTTCCCATTCATCATTTGCAAATGAAAACAAGAAGGCAAGAAACAGCAATGAAAGGCTTGAATTTCTTGGAGATTCAGTGCTTTCTATAGTTGTGTCAGATCACATTTTCGAGCATTACAAGCATATGCCTGAGGGCGAGCTGACAAAAATGAGAGCTTCACTTGTGTGCGAAAAAGCATTGTTTGAGTTCTCAAAGAAAATAGAACTTGGCAAGTATATCTTTCTCGGAAAAGGCGAGGAGATAACAGGGGGCAGAGAAAGACCGTCAATTATTTCAGACGCTTTTGAAGCAGTTATCGCTGCAATTTATCTTGACGGTGGTATCGAGCCTGTTTCAAAATATATACTTTCATTCATACCTGAAAATATCACGCCTGATGGAGTTGTTTTTCATGATTACAAGACTATTCTTCAGGAGATAATCCAGAAAAATCCTGAGGAGAGAATAGAATATCACCTTAAAGGCGAGTCAGGTCCTGACCATAATAAGAAATTTACTGTCCAGGTACTTTTGAATACGAATGTTATCGGCGAGGGTACGGGCAGATCGAAAAAAACCGCTGAACAGTTGGCGGCCAAAGAAGCATTGGAACTAATGGGCTATGGGGCACAGTAATATATCTGTCTTCGTGCCGCATATAGGCTGTCCGCATATGTGTGCGTTCTGCAATCAGCGCACCATAACTGGTACAGAGAAGATACCGCACGCTGATGATGTTAAGCGTATCTGCACACAGGCAATGAACGAAGTCAAGGACGTTTCACAGACGGAGATAGCCTTTTTCGGTGGTAGCTTTACAGCAGTGCCGAGAGAATATATGCTCGAACTTCTTGGTGCAGCACAGGAGTTTATAGGCAACGACAAATTCAAGGGTATCAGGATATCCACCAGACCCGACTATATCAGCACTGAGATACTTGACATTCTCAGAGATAATCACGTTACGGCTATCGAGCTTGGCGCACAGTCTATGTCAGATGTTGTTCTTGAAGCCAACGAGCGTGGACATACTGTTCAGGACGTCGAAAACGCTGCAAAGCTTATAAAAAGCTATGGTTGCTTTGACCTTGGTCTGCAAATGATGATAGGACTTTATAAAAGCAACCGTGAAACTGAGCTAGAAACTTGGTCGAAGATAGCGGCGCTGTCTCCTAAAACAGTACGTATTTATCCCGTTGTTATCCTTAATGGTACAAGGCTCGGAGATCTTTACAAAAGTGGCGAATATAAGCCTATGGACTTTGACGAGGTAGTGAAAATCTGTTCTTATCTTCTCACAGAAGCCGATAAACTTGGTATAGATGTTATAAAGCTTGGTCTGCACGCAAGCGAGGTCGTGGAGGAGCAAATGTTGGGCGGATTTTATCACCCTGCATTCCGTGAACTTTGCGAAGGTATAAATTACCGCAGTCTTATAGCAGAAGAGCTTGGAAAGCATGGCAATATAAGCGATATAGCTTCTGTTGTGATATCTGTACCGAAAAGGCAGATAAGCAAGGCAATAGGTCAGAAAAAAGCTAATATAGAATATTTCAAAGATCTTGGTGTCAATATAAAAATTGTAGGTCACGAGGGCAGCGATAAAATAAAGATAAACGAAATCATAATGAGGGGTGGTGAAAAATAATGTATCTTAAATCACTTGAATTGCAGGGCTTTAAGTCTTTTCCAGATAAAATAGAGCTGAAATTCAATAAGGGTATCACCGCAGTTGTCGGTCCTAACGGCTCAGGCAAGAGTAATATCGGTGACGCTATGCGCTGGGTAATGGGCGAGCAATCTTCCAAAGCCCTGAGAGGTGAAAAAATGGCAGGCGTTATTTTTCACGGCACTCAAACTAGACCTAAAGCGCCTTTTGCTCAGGTAACTATCACCATAGACAACGAGGACGGTGCACTTGAATATGACAGCGACACCGTGTCAGTATCACGAAAGCTTTACCGAAATGGCGACAGCTTTTACATGATAAACGGTAAAGAAGTAAATTTAAAGGATATCGTGGAACTGTTTATGGACACCGGTCTTGGCAGGGACGGTTATTCGATAATCGGTCAGGGCAGGATAGCAGATATCGTAAATGGAAAATCCAATGACCGCCGTGAGATATTTGAAGAAGCGGCAGGCATTTCAAAATTCCGTTCAAAGAAAAAAGAAGCCGAAAAAAAGCTTGCGGCGGCTGAGGATAATCTCTCTCGTATCAATGACATCATGGGAGAGATAGAAGGACGAATAGGTCCGCTTAAAGCTCAGGCTGAAAAGGCAGAGATGTTCAGAGTCCTTGATGAAGAAAAGAGAAAGCTGGAAGTCTCCGTATGGGTGCATAAGCTCAACGAGTATATGAGCCAAATAGCAGGTTATGAGGAGAAGCTTTCTGCTGTAAAAAAAGAGTACGAGGTCATCACGCAGGAGCTTGAACGCATTGAAGATGATATAAATGACAGCTTTGCAAAGAGCGCTGAAAAATCTGAGCTTGCTGACAGCTACAAAAATCAGATACATCAGGTGGAGCTTGAAAACTCTCAGGCACTGTCAAAGATCGCAGTATATGAGAATGATATTTCTCACCTTGAAGATAATATTTTGAAGCTTAAAGAGCAGATAAGTGAGTCCAACTCATCAAAATACTATCTTGAGGCTGAGCTGAAAACACGCAGACAGGAGCTTGAAGAACTCGACGAGAAAAAAGCAAAGCAGCAGGAAGCAGTAGATTGTAAGGAAAAAGAGCTTTCTGAGCTTATTGATAAAACTGCATTATCTGACAAGTCGGTAAGTGAAGCTGGAAGCTTTATAAATGAGCTTTACATGAAAAAGTCGGAAGTTTCATTCAGACTTGAAAATGCTAAAAACAACCTTTCGGATATTGATGAGCAGATCGAAAATTCTCTTGAAAGAAAAAAACAGCTTGAAGAACATTCAAAACTTTCTTCAAAGGAATTAAAGGAACTGCGTGAATCAAAAGGCAAAGCTGACGAAAACAAGCAGGAGCTTACAAACCGCATGAGCGGACTTGCAAAACTTCTTGAAACTAGAAACACAAAGCTTTCAGAATGTCGCAAAAATCTCACAGATACGGAAATACAGCTCCGTGACGTTGAGAACAGGATAAAGACTATAGCCGACCTTGAAAACTCCATGGAGGGCTTTCAGTTCAGCGTAAAGCACATAATGAAAGCCTCACAGCAGGGTAGGATAAGCGGCATTTGCGGTACTGTTTCTCAGCTTATATCTGTTGAAACAAAATACTCTGTAGCCATTGAAACTGCGTTGGGCGGGGCACTTCAGAACATTGTCGTAAACAATGAGGACTCTGCTAAGAGAGGTATCAGGCTTCTGAAAGAGAACAGAGCAGGCCGTGCAACATTTCTGCCTGTTACATCAGTTCGAGGAAACAGGCTAAATATGCCGCAACTTGAAAATGAGGAAGGCTTTGTGGCTTTAGGCTGTGAGCTTGTTAAGTATGACAGCCAGTTTGAGGGCGTAATCAACAGCCTTTTAGGCAGGATATGTATAGCAGAGGATATCGACAGTGCAACCCTTATCGCAAAGAAATACGGCTATAAATTCCGCATCGTTACCCTGGACGGACAGGTAATAAACGCGGGCGGCTCATTCACAGGAGGAAGCGTTTCCAAACAGACAGGTCTGCTTACAAGAAAAAATGAAGCGGAAGCACTTGCTAAAAAGAAAACAGCACTTGAAAACTCCTTTACAGAGCTTAAACAGCAGGTTGAGAAGCTAAATCAAGAGGTTTCAAAATACACCGCTGATACCGAGAGATTAAGGGAAAAGCTTTCACAGGTAAACAGCGATATACTCCGTTTTGAAATGGAAATAAAGCGTGTTTCAGAGTATTATTCTGACTATGAAAACAAGCTTGATGAGATAGAAACATTTATCGAAACGCTGAAAAATAAATACAAGATAGTAAGCGGAGATATCGACAAGGCTCAGACAGAACTTTCAGAAATCGAAGCTGAGATATCAGATAATGAAGCCAAGCTTGCCGACTCTCAGAATGAGCAGGCAGAACTTAAAAATAAGCGTGAACAGCTCAGCGAAGAGCTTTCGCAAATGAAGATAATGGCGGCAGAGTTATCCAAAGACCTTGATGCCTGCATGCTTTCAATATCACAGCTTGAAGAAACTATCGGCGACAGTGATACTGACAGCGGCAAGTTGAACGATAATATCTCCGAGTGTGAAAAGAAAATAGCCGAGAAGAAAGAGCTTATTTTTCAGACCAAACAGGAACTCAACGGTGCTGACGAAAAGATAGCCGCCGCACAGAAAATGGCGGAGCAGGCTCAGCGTGAGCATATTGAGCTTGACAATGCAGCAAACAAACTTCGCACCAAGCAGAAGCACAAAATGGACGAGAAGGAAACACTTTCAGGTCAGATTACAAGAGCGGAGGAACAGAAAAAATCTGTTACTGCAGGCTTTGATAAGCTTGTGGCACAGCTTTGGGACGATTATGAGCTTACAAGAAGCGACGCTGCAGAGATAGCCGAGGATATTGTGGATATAACGGTAGCTAACAGGCGACTCAACGAACTTCGTGGAAAGATAAGAAATCTTGGAAGCGTAAACCTTGGAGCTATAGAGGAATATGCAGAAGTGTCACAGCGACACGAATTTCTCACAGGTCAGCTTAATGACGTAAATACGTCAAAAACAGAACTTGAAAAACTTATCGAGGATCTGACAGAAAATATGAAGAATATGTTCACCGACAGCTTTGAGCGCATAAATGCGAACTTCAAGAAAATTTTCACCGAGCTTTTCGGTGGTGGTCAGTGCGAGCTTATTCTCACAGATCCAAACAATGTCCTTGAATGTGGTATTGAGATAAACGTTCAGCCGCCAGGCAAGGTCATAACAAACCTTATGTCCCTTTCAGGCGGAGAGCAGGCTCTGGTGGCTATTGCAATTTATTTTGCAATCCTGAAAATTTCGCCATCACCTTTCTGTCTTCTCGATGAGATAGAAGCGGCGCTTGATGATGTGAACGTAAGTAAATATGCACAATATCTGCACCACCTTACAGATAAAACACAGTTTATCACCATTACTCACAGACGTGGAACAATGGAAGAAGCTGACGTTCTGTATGGCGTAACGATGCAAGAAAAGGGTGTTTCCAAGCTTCTTAAAATGGACGTTTCGGAAACACGTCAAATGAAACTTGAATAGGAGTGAAGAAATGGGATTTTTTGAAAAGCTGAAAAATGGTCTTAAAAAGACTAAAGACTCAATGATGGGCAGAATAGAAAGTCTGCTCCATTCATTCAACAAAATAGATGAAGATCTTTTTGAGGAGCTTGAAGAAACGCTTATCCTCTGCGATATCGGTGTTACAACTTCTGAAAAGATATGCGATAAGCTCAGACAGAAAGTCAAGCAGGAGGGCGTTAAAGAACCTGAAAAAATCAAGGATATGCTTAAAGAGATAATCACAGAAATGCTCGGTGAGGATCAAAAACTCGATATGTCAACAACACCGTCAGTTATACTGGTTATCGGAGTAAACGGTGTTGGCAAAACAACAACTATCGGCAAGCTTGCTTATCAGCTTCACAAACAAGGCAAAAAGGTTATCGTTGCGGCGGCTGATACTTTCAGAGCGGCTGCTATTGACCAGCTCGAAGTGTGGACAGAGCGTGCAGGGGTAGACATAATCAAGCACAACGAAGGTTCAGACCCTGCTTCCGTGGTATTTGACGCACTGGTGGCGGCTAAGGCAAGACAGGCTGACGTTGTTATATGCGATACCGCAGGACGTCTTCACAATAAGAAAAACCTTATGGACGAGCTGAAAAAGATATCCCGTATAGTTCACCAGCAGGCAGAGGGCTGCGCTCTCGAAGTTCTGCTTGCGCTTGACGCTACAACGGGACAGAACGCAGTTAATCAGGCAAGACAGTTCAACGAAGTAGCTGATATAACGGGTATTATTCTTACCAAGCTTGACGGCACAGCCAAGGGTGGAATAATTATCAGCATAACCGATGATCTGCAAGTGCCTGTAAAGCTTGTTACAGTAGGCGAAAAAATAGACGACATACAGCCGTTTTCAGCAAGAGATTTTGTTGAAGCGCTGTTTGAATAATAGAATATTGGATTAGACACTTAAAAGTATAAAATCAGGGGGAATTTTTTATGGATAAGGTTTTGTTTGTAGTTGATATGCAGGAAATGTATGTAGGAAGGGGCAGAGATAAAACCACATACTCATATGATGCCGAATCACTTATCGACGCCATAAACAAGCGTATCTCTGCTTATAAAGCTGAGGAGGTCTTTTATATCGTCAGCTACAAAAAGGGACTTTTGGGTGGAGGAATGCCCAAAGAGGGAACACCTGCGGCTAGCTTTCCAGCAAAGCTGAAAGTTGTATCCAAAAATATTTATTCCAAAAGCAAGCCCGATGCTTTTTCAAACGTTGCTCTTGAAGATTTTATGAGAGCAAGGAATGTGAAAGAGATAGAATTTGTAGGTGTTGATGGTGGTATCTCCGTTATCAACACTGCAATAGGTGCTATTGAATGTGGAATGAAAGTTGTTTTCAACGAAGAATGTATCGGTACAGTTTTCAAAGATAAGGCAAACAAATGCCGTGAAAAATTAAAGAAAAATAAGGTAACTTATATACACAACTAAAGGAGAAAAAATGAAACTTGTTATTGCAAGCAACAATAAAGGCAAGATAAGAGAATATAAACAGATTCTTGAGCCGCTTGGTTATGAGGTGTTCTCGCAATCAGAGGCAGGTCTGATACTTGATGTTGAGGAAACAGGCACTACTTTTGCTGAAAACTCTGCACTAAAAGCAAGAGCTGCATTCAAGCTTTGCGGCTGTGCTGTACTTGCAGACGACAGCGGTCTTGAGATAGACGCCCTGGATGGTGAGCCTGGAGTATATTCAGCAAGATATGGCGGACTCGAAACTGATGATGAGCGTACCGCTCTTGTGCTTAAAAAAATGAAGGAAATACCTGATGATAAAAGGGGAGCACACTTTACCTGTACAATACACTTTATCAAAGCAGACGGTGAAGAGATAGCCGTTGAGGGAAAAGTATTCGGTAAGATAGCTCACGAGCCTGTTGGCGAAAACGGCTTCGGCTATGACCCTATTTTCATGTATGGGAACAAGAGCTTTGCTCAGGTGGACTCAGAAACAAAGAATACCGTTTCCCATAGAGCAAACGCACTGAAAGCTTTGCTTGAACAGCTCACAAAGCAGTAAACTGAAAGGATTTAGATTATGATTACAACTAAACAAAGAGCAGAACTCAAAGGTATGGCTTCGCTTATACAGCCTGCTTTTCAGATAGGCAAGGGCGGAGTTAATGACGCTCAGGTGGCACAGATAGACGATTATCTGAGAGTTCACGAGCTTGTAAAAATAAAGGTGCTTGACAACTCAATGTACACCGCAAGGGAAGCCGCAGAGGAGATCGCTGAAAAGATATCTGCTGAAGTCGTTCAGGTAATAGGCTCAAAGGCGGTACTTTATAAACGCAATGAGAAGCAGCCTGTTATAAAATTAAAGTCAAAGTAATGAAAATAGGTGTTTTCGGCGGCACGTTCAATCCTGTTCACTTAGGGCATTTATATTGCCTTAAAAGCGTAGCGGAGCAGGCGGGTCTTGACAAGATGATCGTCATGCCTGACAGAATACCTCCACATAAGCAAGCGGAGGACTTAGCTTCCTCTGAGGATAGGTTGAATATGTGCAGACTTGCTTTTGCAGATATCCCATGTGTGGAAATATCCGATTGGGAACTTAAGCAAGAGGGCAAAAGCTATTCAGTGATAACACTCAGACATCTAAAAGAGATATATCCACATGATAAGCTGTTTTTTATAATGGGCAGTGATATGTTGCTTTCATTTGAAGAATGGTATCAGTATAAGGAGATATTATCACTTTCTGCACTTATCTGCGTTGCACGCTCGCATGAGGACATTGACCACATAGAGGTGAAAGCCAAACAGCTCAAAGCCGAGGGTGGAGAGATAATCATAGTAAAAACTGACCCATTTGAGGTGTCTTCAACTGAGATACGTCAAATGCTAAAAAAAAATGTTGATTGCTCTTGCTATTTGAGTGAAAATGTTGTACAATATATAGTGGACAAAAATTTGTATAACCGAGGTTTTCTAAGTGGCAGATAAAAAAACAATAGGCATTTATAAAGCATACCTAAAAGAACATTTATCAAAAAAGAGATACACACACTCTATGAACGTGGCAAATTCCGCTGTGGAGCTTGCAAAAAGATATGGTGCTGACGCAGACAAGGCTTATGTTGCAGGACTTTTGCATGATGTTGCAAAAGAGATACCAGCATTGGAGCTTGCGGCTATAGTTTCTAAATCTTCACTTGATGTGTGCGATATAGAGAAAAAGGCTGTTCCGCTGTTTCACGGTATTGCAGGGGCAGAGCTTGTGCAGACGCTTTTTGATATCCATGATCCTGAGATAATCTCAGCTATACGCTATCATACAGTTGCCTGTGGCAATATGCCCAAGCTTAGCCAGATAGTATATCTTGCAGACCTTATTTCTGCGGACAGGGATTATAAAGACGTAAAGAAAATGAGAAAGTATGCCGAACAAAGCTTGGAGAAAGCAATGTTTGAGGCTTTGAAATTCTCAATAAAAGACTCAGTGGAAAAGGGTAATACTATCCCTGTTTCCACACTTGAAGCATATAATGATTTTGCCGATAATTCAAAATAAAGGAGATTTTTATGGATAATATTTCACAGAATGAAAAGCTGTCAACTATTGTTAAAGCTCTTGATTCAAAAAGAGCAGAGGACATCAGGATAATAGAGATCGGTGACCTGACTATAGTTGCGGATTATTTTGTTATAGCAAATGGTACTTCAAGCACTCAGACAAAGGCTCTTGCGGAGGAAGTTGAGTTCAAAATGAGCCAGCTTGGCATTGAACCTAACAGAACAGAGGGCTATCAGGGTGCAACTTGGGTCGTACTTGATTACGGTGATATCATAGTTCATGTTTTCTATAAGGAAACAAGAGATCATTACAATCTTGAAAGACTATGGTCTGACGGCAAGGATATCGACGTAAAGCAGTTCTTACCAGACGAGCCACAGGATTAATTTTGACAATTATAATTTAACAAAGGATTGATAAAGATGAAAGAATACAATTTTTCGGCCATAGAAAGCAAATGGCAGAAATACTGGGACGAGCATAAGACCTTTGAGGCAAGTAATGACTTCTCAAAGAAGAAGTTCTACGGACTTGTAGAGTTTCCTTATCCGTCAGGTCATGGAATGCATGTTGGACACATCAAGGCTTATTCTGGTCTAGAAGTTGTAAGCCGTAAAAGACGTTTACAGGGCTATAATGTTCTTTTCCCTATAGGATTTGACGCTTACGGTCTGCCTACAGAGAACACAGCTATCAAAACAGGTGTTCACCCAAGAAAGGTAACAGACGACAATATCAAGAAGTTCACGGGGCAGCTCAAAAGAGTAGGTTTTTCATTCGACTGGTCAAGAGTTATTGATACGACCGATGAAAACTACTATAAGTGGACACAGTGGATATTCCTTAAAATGTTTGAGAATGGTCTTGTATTCAGAGATAAGACCCTCGTAAATTATTGCCCAAGCTGTAAGGTCGTTCTTTCAAATGAGGATTCACAGGGCGGTCACTGCGATGTTTGCCACAGCGAAATAGTTCAGAAAACTAAAGAAGTATGGTATCTGAGGATCACAGAATACGCTGACAAGCTTCTTCAGGGACTTGAAGAAGTTGACTATCTGCCTAATATCAAACTCCAGCAGCAGAACTGGATAGGCAAGTCTACAGGTGCATTTGTAAACTTCAAGATCAAAGAGCAGGACGAGCAGCTCAAGATCTATACTACACGTCCTGACACACTTTACGGCGTTACATTCATGGTAATCGCTCCTGAACATCCTATCATCCAGAAATACAGAAATAGTATTGCAAACATTGCTGATCTTGACGCTTATAAGACAGAGTGTGCAAAGAAGAGCGAATTTGAGAGAACTCAGCTCGTTAAGGATAAAACAGGCGTTAAGATAGACGGTCTGACAGCTATCAATCCTATCACAGGCAAAGAGATACCTATCTACATCTCAGACTATGTTATGATGGGATATGGCACAGGCGCTATCATGGCTGTGCCTGCTCACGATACAAGAGACTATGATTTTGCAAAGAAGTTCGGCATTGACATAATCGAAGTCATCAAGGGCGGTGACATTTCTAAGGAAGCCTACACAGGCGACGGCGAAATGGTCAACTCTGGTGAGCTTAACGGCATAACAAACAAGAAAGAAGCTATCGAAAAGATGCTTACTGTTCTTGAAAAACTGGGCTGCGGTGAAAAGGGCGTTCAGTATAAGATGAAAGACTGGGCTTTCAATCGTCAGAGATATTGGGGCGAGCCTATCCCGATAGTACATTGCCCTCACTGCGGAATGGTCGCTGTGCCATATGATGAGCTTCCACTTAAATTGCCACCGGTAGAGAACTTTGAGCCTGGTACAGACGGCGAAAGCCCTCTGGCTAAGATAGACTCTTTCGTACACTGCAAATGTCCTAAGTGTGGCTGTGACGCAAAGAGAGAAACAGATACAATGCCACAGTGGGCTGGTTCTTCATGGTACTTCCTGCGTTATTGCGATCCTAACAACAATGATGAGTTTGCTTCACAGGAAGCACTGAAATATTGGATGCCTGTTGACTGGTATAACGGTGGTATGGAGCACGTTACACGTCATATGATCTATTCACGTTTCTGGCACAAGTTCCTCTACGACCTCGGTCTTGTACCAACTTCAGAGCCTTATGCAAAAAGAACAGCTCAGGGTCTTATCCTTGGACCTGACGGTGAGAAGATGAGTAAGTCAAGAGGAAACGTTGTTGACCCTAACGATGTTGTTGACGAATACGGTGCAGATGTTCTCAGACTTTATGTTCTGTTCATGGGTGACTATGAAAAGGCAGCTCCATGGAGCGAGAACAGTGTTAAGGGCTGTAAGAGATTTGTGGACAGAATTTGGGCTTTGCAGGATAAGGTAGTTGACAGCGACGAGTACAGCGACAAGCTGAGATCGCTCATGCACAAGACTATCAAGAAGGTATCCGATGATATCGAGTCAATGAAGTTCAATACTGCTATTGCCGCAATGATGACGCTTCTTAATGAGATATATAACGTTGGCTCTATCACAAAGAAAGAGTTCAGAGATCTTCTTATCATACTCAATCCTTTTGCACCTCATGTTACAGAAGAACTTTATCAGATGATCGGTTGCGAGGGAGTTCTTGACGAGCAGGAGTGGGTAACATATGATGAAGCACTCTGCAAGGACGATACTATCGAGATCGTTTGTCAAATAAACGGCAAGGTAAAATCCAAGCTCACAATACCTACAGACGCAGCTAAGGACGACGTTATCGCACTTGCTAAGGCTGACGAAGCTATCGTTAAGGCAACGGAAGGCAAAAATATAGTCAAGGAAATCTATGTTCCTAACAAGCTTGTAAATCTGGTTGTAAAGTAAGCGAAAATTTCCTCAGAAAAATCAAAAAAAGAGCCAGAAAGCTATTGACATTTTGGTGGAAATATAGTATAATTAAATTTGTAATTATATCGGTTTTATAAATTCCGCAGATTAAAGACAGAGCGGTCCGAAAGAGTAGGACTGGGGGAACGTAAAGCGTTTCAGTTTGCTTTTGCAGACACCTTCACTATCACCGTTGATTTTCGGAAATTCCGATAGAATTGCCTCTGTCACAGGTGGCAAAGGGAGGGAATAATTTTGGCAGAAATCCGTGTTGGAAAGAACGAAACTTTGGATACAGCACTTAAGCGTTTCAAGAGATCATGTGCAAGAGACGGCGTTATCGCAGAGGTTCGTAAAAGAGAACACTACGAAAAGCCTTCGGTAAAGCGTAAGAAGAAGTCCGAAGCTGCTCGTAAGCGTAAATACTAATATGTAATTAAAGGCGGGCATTTTTATGTCCGCTTTTTATTTTATACTACAGGAGTTTTTTCATGTTCAAACCAACTTATGTTTTTGACAAGGTAGGAGAGATAACCCCCGATTTTCTTGCTAAAAAGCATATCAAGGGGCTGCTCCTCGATCTTGATAATACGCTGACAACACATAACAATCCCGTTCCCCCGCAGTCGAGTCTTGATTGGCTTGCTAATATGAAAGCGGCAGGGATAAAGCTTATGATCGTTTCAAACAATCATGCTCCAAGGGTAAAGCCTTTTGCAGAGCAGTTGGAGCTTGACTTTGTACCTGAAGGCAAAAAACCGCTGACCTTTGGATATACCAAAGCTATAGCTAAGCTGGGGCTTAATAAGAAAAATGTTGCGGCTGTGGGTGATCAGATATTCACTGACGTGCTTGGCTCAAATCTGAAAGGTATACGCTCCATATTCGTGTTCCCAATAGAGCCTGAAACGAGCTTACCATTTCGATTTAAAAGAGCCTGTGAAAAGCCGTTTTTACCAAAGCTCAAATAGCATAAAACGAAAGGAATGATACTAATGTCGGCAAAATTCGGACCTGCGGGAAACAGCGAAGCTTTTTCCATTAAATATAAAACAACACTTCAAGCTCCGGGATATCTCGAAGCAATGGGGCTTGACCACTATGAATATCAGTGTGGAAGGGGAGTTAAGGTCTCCGATAAAATAGCTTTTGCCTTGAAAGATAAGGCTAAAGAGCATAATATCACGCTTTCGCTCCATGCGCCGTATTTTATTTCGCTTTCAAGCCTTGAAGCTGAAAAGCGTGACAACAGCATAAATTATATTCTGCAATCCTGTGACGCTGCAAGCAGAATGGGTGCTGATAGAATAGTTATCCATTCAGGAAGCTGTGCGAAAATAAGCAGAGAGGACGCTTTGGAACTTGCTAAAGATACTCTCACAAGGGCTAGAAAAGCAGCCGTTGAGCAGGGCTTTGAGCATATCGTCTTTTGCCCTGAAACTATGGGTAAGGTAAATCAGCTTGGTAACTTAACAGAAGTGCTGGAGCTTTGCAAGCTTGATGATACGTTCCTGCCGACAATAGATTTCGGACATCTCAACGCAAGAGAGTTCGGCTATATAAAAGGTAAGGCAGAGTATGAGAAAATGCTTGATGAAGTGGAAAATGCTATCGGTCACGACAGGCTGAAAATATTCCACAGCCATTTTTCTAAGATAATGTTTACAAATCCAGGCGGTGAAAAAAAGCACCTGACTTTTGACGATAATCAAGGCTTTGGACCTGACTATGAGCCGCTTATGGAGATAGTCGCAAAGAAAGATCTTTCGCCTATATTCGTCTGTGAAAGCGCAGGCACTCAGGACAAAGATGCACTGACAATGAAGAATTATTATTTGTCGGTGAAATAAAGATAGGAGAGTATTGATATGAAAAAAATACTTGTTATACATGGTCCTAACCTTAATCTTCTGGGCGAGCGTGAGCCTGGAGTTTACGGTACAGATACATTCGAGAGCATAAACAACGAGATAATCGAGCATGCAATGAAATATGAGTTTCACTGCGACGTTTATCAGTCAAACCATGAGGGTGAAATAATCGACAAGCTTCACCTTGCTAGAAAAAATTATGACGGCGTTATACTTAATGCAGGCGCTTATACACACTATAGCTATGCTATCAGAGACGCCATCGCCGCAATAAAGATTCCTGTCGTTGAGGTGCATCTGAGCAATATACACTCCCGTGACGAATTCAGACACACTTCTGTTATTGCACCTGTATGCGTGGGTCAGATAAGCGGGTTCGGAAAGTATTCATACTACATGGCTGTTGACGCTTTGTATTACAAATGGAAAAATGAAAGCGGTGCAGACAATGACTGATCTTGAAAAACTTTGTTCACGAGTAACAGAAGCGGCAGATTGTGCTGTTATCACTGACGATGTGAACAGAAGATATTTCACCGCAATGAAATCAAGTGCAGGAACACTATTGGTTTTTCCAGAAAAAGCGTATTTTATCATAGATTTCAGATATATTGAAAAGGCAAAGAAAACTGTAACAGCTTGCGAGGTCATTTTGCAGGACAAGCTCTATGAGCAGATAAACAGTCTTATTGAAAAGCATGGTGCAAAAACAGTTTCTGTTAATGCCGATACCTGCACACTTTCCGAGCTTATCGCATATCAGCAAAAGCTTAATGCTGAGGTCATCGCGGACACAAAGCTTGCGGAAATAATAAGAGAGATCAGAACAATTAAATCCCAAGAGCAGATAGACAAGATAATCAAAGCACAGCGTATCGCTGAAAAGGGTTTTGCACATATGCTTGACTTTATCAGGGTCGGCAGAACTGAAAAAGAAATTCAGTTGGAGCTTGACTATTATATGCTTAAAAATGGTGCTGAAGCTCTGTCTTTTGACACTATTGCACTTTCAGGCTCTAATACTTCGCTTCCACATGGTGTACCATCTGACAAAAAAGTTGAGAGCGGTGAGTTCGTGCTTATGGATTTCGGAGCAACTTATGATGGCTGGCACAGCGATATGACTAGAACTGTATGCGTAGGCAAACCTAGTGACAAGATGAAGTCTGTATACGAAACTGTTCTTACTGCACAGCTTACAGCTCTTGACGCAGTAAAGGCAGGTATGTCAGGAAAAGCACTTGACAAAATAGCAAGGGATATCATAACTGAAGCAGGCTATGGAGATAATTTCGGTCATTCTCTCGGACATGGTGTGGGAGTTGAGATACATGAAAGCCCTTATGCTTCGCCTAGCAGGGAAGATATATTGCCTAAAAATTCGATCGTAACAGTAGAGCCAGGTATTTATCTTGAGGGCAAGTTTGGTGTGAGAATAGAAGATTTTGTTGTTGTTACAGAAAACGGCTGTATCAATATGACAAAAGCCCCTAAAGAGCTTATTTGCTTGTAACTTTTTTTGATTTTTTGGTAAAAAAGTTTTCAAAAGCTATTGCAATAAACAAATAAATATGGTAAAATAAATATAGAGGTATGCGGACATTTTGAACTGTGTACACATTAATTAAGAATGTTTATGGAGGTACTAAATAATGGTAACTGCTGGTGATTTCAGAAACGGCGTAACTTTTGAAGAGGACGGTAACGTAATGCAGATCGTTGAGTTTCAGCACGTTAAACCTGGTAAGGGTGCAGCGTTCGTCAGAGCAAAGGTTAGAAATGTAATTTCAGGTTCTGTTGTTGAAAAGACATACAATCCAACAGCTAAATTCCCAACAGCATATGTTGAGAGAAAGGATATGGAGTATTCTTACAATGACGGTGATCTTTATTATTTCATGGATCCAGAGAGCTATGAGCTTGTTCCAGTAAACAAGGCTGAGCTTTCAGATAACTTTAAGTTCGTAAAGGAAAACATGGTATGTAAGATCCTTTCTTACAAGGGTACAGTATTCGGCGTAGAGCCTCCATACTTTGTTGATCTTGAAGTAACAGAGACAGAGCCTGGTATCAAGGGCGATACAGCTACAAATGCTACAAAGCCTGCAACAGTTGAAACTGGTGCTGAGATCAGAGTTCCTCTGTTCATCAACACAGGCGACAGAATAAGAATTGATACTCGTACATGTGAGTACATGGAAAGAGCATAAGTTTTAGCCTTTACGGTTTTTTAGAAACGGAGGGAATATTATGGAGCTGTCAAAGAAGGTTGCATATTTAAAGGGACTTATGGAAGGTCTTAAGATTGACGATTCCACAAACGAAGGAAAGATATTGACAATTATGGCTGATATCCTTGATGAGATGTCTGCTACAGTTGAGGATATTGCAGAAGAAGTTGACGAGACAGTTGAGCTTGTTGATACTCTTGACGAGGATCTCGGCGAGATAGAAGAGCTTATTTACGGTGACGATGATGACGATGACGAATGTGATTGTGACGACGATTGCTGCTGTGATGACGAATATGACGATGATGAGGACGCTATGTATGAGTGTGTGTGCCCTAACTGCGGTGACACAATAATGCTTGGCGAAAACATTATCGCTGACGGTTCTATTGACTGTCCAAACTGTGGAGAGAGCCTTGAGTTTGATTTCTCAGAAATTGAGGACGAGGACAACGAGGATTGATCTCATAAAAAGTGTTCAGCAAAATTTAATAATGTGTTTCAGGGGTGGTGAAATTCCACACCGGAGGTGATCGAATAGTATTCGTAAGTCCTCGACCGCAGAAATGCGCTGATTCGGTGAAAATCCGAAACCGACGGTAAAGTCCGGATGGAAGAAACGACAGATCAATAACGCATAAATTGCACCCTGATTTTATTTTCAGGGTGCTTTTGCTTTTGCTGCTGTTTCTCCCGATAATTTTATTATTTGGAGGAATTAAAATGACAAGTGATAACACTATGCCAAGAAATAAAACTTTTACAACAAGAAAAATGGTAACGGTGGCAATGCTCAGCGCCATAGCTACTGTAATATATTACCTTGATTTCCCTGTGCCACTTATGCCAGGATTTATCAAGCTTGACCTTTCAAACGTTATATCCCTGCTGGCAGGTTTCTCAATGGGACCTATTGCAGGCGTGATCGTTTGCCTTATCAAGAACGTTATCCAGTTGATTATAAAGGGACTAGGCACAACAATGGGTATCGGCAACATCTTCGACTTTGTAACAAGCGCAGCTTTTGTGCTGACGGCTTCTGTTATATACCACAAGAAAAAAACCAGAAAGAATGCTATAATAAGCTGTATCATTGGCACTTTGGTTTTCACAGTAATAAGCTTGCCGTTGAATTATTTTATCGTTTATCCTATATACTTTAAAGCATTCGGCGGAGAAGCTGCTATACTCGGTATGTACCAGCAGATAATGGGTAGTGTAAAGAATATTTTCTCTGCACTGTGTATTTTCAATCTGCCTTTTACTTTTGTGAAGGGTATTATTTGTGCATTGGTCACAATTCTTATTTATAAGCCTTTGTCGCCTATTCTTAAAGGCAAAGACTAAAACAAAATTAATGCTGAACACAAAAAAAGCCTTGGCAGGCACATTCCTGTCAAGGCTTTGATATTTATTATTTAACTGCTTCAAGAAGATCATTGATCTTGTCTGTCTTTTCCCAAGCTACATCAAGATCCTCACGTCCCATATGACCATAAGCTGCAAGCTGCTTGTACTGTGGCTTTCTAAGGTCAAGGCTCTTGATTATTGCAGCAGGGCGAAGGTCAAATACCTTTTCTACAGCTGCCTCTATCTTTTCATCAGAAACCTTTCCTGTGCCGTATGTGTCGACCATGATTGAAACAGGGTGAGCAACACCGATAGCGTATGCAAGTTCAACCTCGCACTTCTTGGCAAGACCTGCTGCAACGATATTCTTTGCAACGTATCTTGCAGCATATGTTGCGCTTCTGTCAACCTTTGTAGGATCTTTTCCAGAGAAAGCACCACCACCATGACGAGCATATCCACCGTATGTGTCAACGATTATCTTTCTTCCTGTCAGACCGCTGTCGCCCTGAGGACCACCGACTACAAATCTTCCTGTTGGGTTTACAAAATAAGTAGTGTTCTCATCAAGAAGTTCAGCAGGGATAACTGTCTTTATAACGTTCTCGATAATATCTTCTCTTATCTGCTCCAGTGTTACAGCGTCATCATGCTGTGAAGAAACTACAACAGCGTCAACTCTTGTTGGCTTGCCATCATCATATTCAACTGTTACCTGAGTTTTTCCATCCGGTCTGAGATATGGCAAAGTGCCGTTCTTTCTAACTTCTGTAAGTTTAAGAGCAAGCTTGTGAGCAAGTGATATAGGCATTGGCATAAGTTCAGGTGTTTCGTCGCAAGCAAAACCGAACATGATACCCTGATCGCCTGCACCTGTATCGAATGCGTTTTCAGCTCTGCCTTCGAGAGCGTTGTCAACACCCATTGCAATATCAGGCGACTGCTTGTCTATAGTTGTGAGAACTGAACAGGTGTGTCCGTCAAAACCATACTTGGCTCTGTCATAGCCTATACCGACAACTGTATCTCTAACGATCTGTGGTATGTCGATTACAGCCTTTGTTGTTATCTCGCCCATGCACATTACTACACCTGTTGTAGTGACCGTTTCGCAGGCAACTCTTGACATAGGATCCTGCTCCAGCAGAGCGTCAAGTATAGCGTCAGAGATCTGATCGCATATTTTGTCAGGATGTCCCTCAGTAACCGACTCAGATGTAAATAAATACTTTGACATAAAAATACCTCTTTTCTGAATATTTGTTAATCTAAAAACAGCCACAAAAAAAGCGCTTCATTCCGAAACGCTTGAAATTACTCAATTTCCTCATCTTTCGGAAATAACCGCAGGATTTAGCACCTTAACTAACGCTAGGTTGCTGGGCTTCACAGGACCTGTTTCCTCCACCACTCTTGATAAGGCTATTTAATTTTAACAAAATATATTATACACCATATATCGACTATTGTCAACTGTTTTACACATAATTATAGATTATTTTAATGTTTCGTAATAAATCAGCAAATACTAATAAAAGCATTGACTTACTAGGACAAGTTCGTTATAATATAAAAAGAGGTGAGTTTTTTTGAAAAATGACAATTCAAATATAAGAACATTGTTTCTGACCTTTCTTAAGATAGGCGTTGTTACCTTTGGCGGAGGATATGCAATGATAGCCTTGCTTGAAACAGAATTTTGTGTGCGCAAAAATTGGCTTGATAAAAAAGAATTTCTCGATATGACAGCTATATCAGAGTCCACCCCCGGACCAACTGCTGTAAACAGTGCTACATATATCGGCTACAAAATAGGCGGTGTGCTGGGTGCTATTGCGGCAACTGTCGGTGTGTGCATACCGTCGTTTATCATCATCTACATAATATCACTTTTCTTTGACAAATTTCTGTCTTTGAAAGTAGTCTACGCTGGATTCCGTGGCATTCAGGCGGGCGTAATATATCTCATACTTACTGCAGGACTAAGAATGTTGAAAGCACTTGATAATACATTGCTTGACAAAATTATAATGCTTGGAGTTTTCATAATGATGATACTTTTCACACTTTTTTCTGTGAAGTTTTCATCAGTATTTTATATTATCATAAGTGGTGCTGTGGGCATTGCTGTGTATCTGATTAAAACCCTCAGAAAGAGAAGTACAATAAAATGATATATCTCAAACTTTTTCTCATTTTTCTTGAAATAGGCGCAGTGTCATTCGGCGGCGGTTATGGAATGATATCCATTATCCGTGAAAAAGTTCTTACCTTTGGCTGGCTCAGTGAGGACGAATTTGTGAACTTTATTGCCGTATCTGAGTCCACCCCTGGACCACTTGCAGTGAACATGGCGACCTTTGTTGGCTCATCGCAGGCAGGTTTCATAGGCGGATTGATAGCCACTCTTGGCGTTGTGTTGCCTTCGTTCGTGATAATATTCATCATAGCTTCGATCATGAAGGATTTGCTTAAATACTCAGGGGTAAAAGCAATGCTTTCAGGCATTCGTCCTTGCGTTGTTGCAATGATACTCGCCACTGGCATTACAATGGCTTTATCTTCACTGCTAAATATCACCACCATAAATTCAAAGCCTGCTTTTGACTATAAAGCGTTGATAATATTCCTGCTCATAGCCTTGGCAGATGTGCTTCTTTTGAAACTGAAGAAATTCAAGCTCTCACCGATCACAATTATCGTTAGCTCCGCCTTTCTCGGCATAATATTATATTAAAAAAAGCTGTAACACCGCAAAGTGCTACAGCTTTTAATATTTGTGATATGAAAATTAACCCAGAAGCTTTTTAAGTCTCTCGTCAACAGCCTTAAGGAAGTCCACTGTATTTACTTTCTTCTTATTTTCAAGTGTAGAAAGCAGATAAAGATCACCTGTCATAACACCGTCTTCAATAGTTTCGATAGTTGCCTTTTCAAGACAATCAGCAAAGTTCATAAGTTCAGGCAGGTTATCGAGTTCGCCTCTTTTTCTCAGAGCGCCTGTCCATGCGAACAGTGTGGCAACTGAGTTTGTAGAAGTTTCTTCGCCCTTGAGGTGCTTGTAATAGTGTCTCTGAACAGTGCCATGTGCAGCTTCGTACTCATAAATTCCGTCAGGTGAAACAAGAACAGAAGTCATCATAGCCAGTGAACCATATGCTGTAGCTACCATGTCAGACATTACGTCACCGTCATAGTTCTTGCAGGCCCAGATATAACCGCCGTTTGAGCGAATAACTCTCGCAACAGCGTCGTCGATAAGAGTATAGAAATACTCGATACCAGCCGCTTCAAACTTAGCCTTGTACTCGTTATCGTATATCTCCTGGAAGATATCCTTGAATGTGTGGTCATACTTCTTTGAAATAGTATCCTTTGTAGCAAACCATACGTCCTGCTTTTTGTCAAGAGCAAAGTTAAAGCAAGCTCTTGCGAATGAAGAGATAGAAGTTGACTTGTTGTGCTGACCCTGAATGATTCCGTCGCACTCAAAGTTGTAAATTGTCTCTCTTGTTTCATTGCCGTCCTTGTCAGTGCAAACAAGCTCTGCCTTTGAACCAGCAGGGCATTTCATTTCAACGTTCTTATAAACGTCGCCGTATGCGTGACGAGCGATAGTGATAGGCTTTGTCCATGTAGGAATGTATGGAGTGATACCCTTAACAAGGATAGGAGTTCTGAAAACAGTTCCGTCAAGGATAGCTCTGATAGTGCCATTAGGGGATTTCCACATTTCCTTGAGGTTGTATTCAGGCATTCTTGCAGCGTTAGGTGTGATAGTTGCACACTTAACAGCAACGCCGTATTTCTTTGTAGCGTTTGCAGAATCAACAGTTACCTGATCGTCGGTCTCATTTCTATGAACAAGACCAAGATCATAGTATTCTGTTTTAAGGTCAATATATGGAGTAAGAAGAATATCCTTTATATCCTGCCAGATAATTCTGGTCATTTCGTCGCCGTCCATTTCAACGAGCGGTGTTTTCATCTGAATTTTTGCCATTGGTAAGACCTCCTATAAAGTAATAATGGAATATCCGTTGTTTTTAGCTATCGCAGATATCTTTTTGTAAACGTCAAGACTTGCAATGATAAGCTCGTAGCTGTCGCTGTCAATATCTATCATACATATGCAAGCGCCTTTGAGAGTGCTGTCCTTTGTGCCGAAAAGTTTCGAGAAAATCCCATAGGGACCTCCATATCAGACTTTATTATTTTGAGAGCTGTTCTCTTGTGTAGTCAAGCAGACCACCTGCAAGGATAATATCCTTTGTTCTGCCTGTAAGTTCGCAGAGAACTGGTATCTCAACACCTGTTGTCTTATTCACAACAGTAAGCTTAGACATATCAGCCTCAACATCTGCACGAACGTCAGCAAGAACGATCTCATCGCCCTGATTTATCTTGTCATAATCAGCCTCGTTTACGAATGTGAGCGGAAGGATACCTGCGTTGATAAGATTAGCTCTGTGTATTCTTGCAAAGCTCTTAACAAGAACAGCCTTTATGCCAAGATAGAGTGGAGCAAGTGCTGCGTGTTCTCTTGATGAACCCTGACCGTAGTTTGAGCCGCCAACGATTATTGACTTGCCCATGTTCTTTGCACGTCTTGGGAAGTCCTCATCACATACTGTAAAGCAATGCTGTGAAATAGCAGGGATATTTGAACGCAATGGAAGTATCTTCGCACCGGCAGGCATGATGTGGTCAGTTGTGATATTGTCGCCCACCTTAAGTGATACCTGACAATCAATGCTGTCATCAAGCGGTGAAGTCTGTGGGAAAGGCTTGATATTTGGTCCTCTAAGAACCTCAACGCTGTCCATATCAGCCTCGTCAGCTGGCGGAACAACCATATTGTCGTTTATCTTGAAATGTTCAGGAAGCTTGAACTCAGGCATATCTCCAAGTGTTCTCGGGTCAGTGAGGTAGCCTGTGAGAGCTGAAACAGCAGCCATTTCAGGTGATACCAGATAGATCTGACCGTCCTTTGTGCCTGAACGTCCCTCGAAGTTTCTGTTGAATGTTCTAAGTGAAACACCCTTTGAATTAGGTGACTGACCCATACCGATACATGGACCGCAAGCGGATTCAAGTATTCTTGCGCCTGCTGCTATCATATCAGCAAGTGCGCCGTTCTCAGCGATCATGTTAAGTACCTGCTTTGAGCCTGGAGCGATTGCAAGTGAAACGCTAGGGTCAACTGTCTTGCCCTTAAGAATGTGAGCTACTTTCATCATGTCAACATAAGAAGAGTTTGTGCATGAGCCGATACAAACCTGATCTATCTTAAGCTTTCCGATCTCATTTACGCTCTTAACGTTGTCAGGAGAATGAGGACAGGCGGCCAGTGGTATGAGCTGTGAAAGATCGATATCTATCTGTTCGTCATAAACAGCGTCATCATCAGCCTTTAGCTCGCTCCATACGTCAGCTCTGTCCTGAGCCTTCAGAAATGCAAGTGTTGTTTCGTCAGAAGGGAAGATAGATGTAGTTGCACCAAGCTCAGCACCCATATTTGTGATAGTTGCTCTCTCAGGGACTGTAAGTGTCTTTACGCCCTCACCGCAGTATTCTATAACTTTGCCAACGCCGCCCTTTACAGACATTCTTCTGAGAACTTCAAGGATAACGTCTTTAGCTGATACCCATGGAGAAAGCTTGCCTGTGAGATTTACCTTTACTATCTTAGGATATGTGATGTAATAAGCACCACCACCCATTGCAACTGCAACATCAAGTCCACCTGCACCTATAGCGATCATTCCGATACCACCGCCTGTTGGAGTGTGGCTGTCAGAGCCTATAAGGGTCTTACCTGGTATACCGAAACGCTCAAGATGTACCTGATGACAGATACCGTTTCCGGGACGTGAAAAATAAATGCCGTGCTTCTTGCAGACAGAACCGATAAATCTGTGGTCGTCGGCATTCTCAAAGCCTGACTGAAGCGTGTTGTGGTCGATATAAGCTACAGACTTTTCCGTTCTGACACGAGGAACGCCCATTGCCTCATATTCAAGATAAGCCATTGTACCTGTTGCGTCCTGAGTAAGCGTCTGGTCGATACGGATACCGATCTCCTGACCCTTAACAAATTCGCCGTCAACAAGATGTGCTTTAAGTATTTTTTCTGTTAAAGTAAGTCCCATTGTAACAACAATCCTTTCAAAAATAACTGATATTAATATTTTATAACAAATTGCGATTTTTGTCAAGGTAAATATAAACATTTGCTTGATTTTATAGCGTTTTAGTGCATATTTTTGCATGGTATACGTCAATTTACTGTATAAATTTTCATTTCTTACGATATCATTACTTGACACGGCAAAGCGTATATTATATAATAGTTGTGTTATCAGAGAAAACAAGGCGGTGAAAAGCATGAAAGCAAAAACTGTTTTGATATTATTATCGGCGGTGATACTATGTCTGACAGGCTGTACAGAGTCACAAAAGCCCACAACAGTTGTGGATAATTCCTTTGCCGTGACTACGTCATCAAGTGCTGACAGCGAAAGCGGCAATGATAAATACTATGACAGCACGCCTATATCTCATGCTTATCTCTCAGGCAATACAGCAAATCTTGATGATAAACAGCTTGAAATATACAACAAAGCCGTTTCAGCCATTGAAAAACTTATTACCCTTGACATGAACGATTACGAAAAAGAGCTTGCGGTACATGATTATATAGTCGGCTGTGCAAGCTATGACGAAGCACATCTCAATGCGCTTGGTATTGGCCTGCCAAACTCTGATAATCCATATGGCTGTCTTATAAACGGAAAAGCAATATGCTCAGGCTATTCCACAACGTTTCAGCTTTTTATGGATATGCTGGAAATACCCTGCAAGACCATATACGCCACAGATTTTGAGGGCGACGATCACTCATGGAACTTAGTTCAGATAGGCGGTAGTTGGTATTATGTTGACGTCTGCTGGGACGACCCTATCCCTGACTTTACGGATAGACCAGTAAGGCACAAGTATTTTAACGTCTCAAAAGAATACATGAAAACAAAACACGTCTGGGACGATACAGAGCTTCCTGATACAGATAGTACAAAGTTCAGCTATATTACGCAGACAGTTACGCATATAAACTCAGTAAATGAGATAGAGAGTCTTATGGAAAAGGCTTTGGATAATATGCAGGACAGCGTGGCGGTAACGTCAGATATGAGCGATTTTCAATTCAGTGAAACTGACCAGATAGACACGAACTTCAATGAGGAAAATATCAAAGGGCTTAGCAAAGTTTTTGACAGCTTCTGCGAAAAGCATACAGATCATCAAGTATACTGTCAACGCGTTCAAAACGGAAATGATATAGTTTTGGTGATGTACATGAGAAAATTCAGATAGGAGAGAGCAATGAAATTCAGACCTTGCATAGATATCCATAACGGTAATGTAAAACAGATAGTGGGCGGAAGCCTTTCTGACAAAAATAATTATGCTGTGGATAACTTCGTTTCAGAATATGACGGAGCTTATTATGGCAAGCTTTATAAGTCATACGGACTGACGGGGGGACATATTATTATACTGAACCCTGTCGGCAGCGAATTTTACAACGCAGACCTCGAACAAGCCTACAGTGCATTATCCGCATTTGAGGGCGGATTGCAGATAGGCGGCGGAATAAATGATGAAAACGCCGCACAATTTCTTGAAAAGGGCGCAAGTCACGTTATCGTGACGAGCTTTGTTTTCAAAAACGGTGTTGTTAATTTCGATAATCTGAACAGACTGGTGAAGTCCGTTGGCAAAAGCAGACTTGTTCTTGACCTTTCCTGCCGCAAAAGGGACGGGAAGTATTACGTTGTGACCGACCGTTGGCAGAAATTCACCGATATTGAAATGAACAGCCAGACCTTAGAAATGTTCTCAAAATATTGTGATGAATTTCTTATCCATGCTGTTGACACAGAGGGCAAAGCAAAGGGCATTGAGCCGCAGATAGCAAAGATAATGGGAGAATACTGCACCATTCCATCGACCTATGCCGGAGGAATTTCATCATTTGAGGATCTCGATAACCTGAAAGAACTCGGCAGGGGAAAGATAGATTTCACCATAGGCTCTGCCCTTGACATTTTCGGTGGAAATATGAACTTTGAAAAAGTCGCTGTCTACGGCAAATAGCCACGCCTTATGCAATAAACACAATATTTATAGCTGTTTGCTGCATATTTTGGCACAAAAAGATTTGCAATTTTAGCGGAAATATGTTATAATATTATGATACTAATTCAGAAAGGACGAATTTTTATGTCTAAGATCCGAGTTGCCGTTATTTTCGGCGGAAAATCAAACGAGCACGACGTATCTGTTGTTTCTGCAACTCACGTTATAAAGAGTATACCAAAGGACAAATATGATGTTATTTGTATCGGAATAACAAAAAAAGGTCACTGGATGAAATATATAGGAGATGTTGACGATATTGCGTCAAACAAATGGGAACAGCACCCTGATAATGTTCCATGCGTTCTCAGCCCTGACCCTCTTCACAAGGGCTTTATCGCTCTTGGCGAAAACGGCGAATATCAGAATGTAAAAGTTGACGTTATTTTCCCAGTCCTTCACGGAAAGAACGGTGAAGACGGCACTATTCAGGGGCTTTTTCAGCTTGCTGAGATACCATTTGTAGGCTGTGACTGCATATCCTCTGCAAACTGCATGGATAAGGGACTTACACACACTGTTCTTGACGCAAACGGCATAAAGACAGCAAAGTGGGTAGGCATTATAACCTCAGAGCTTTCACATCTTGACAAAAAGTGCGACGAAATGGAAAGCAAGCTTGGCTATCCTATGTTCGTCAAGCCTGCAAACTGTGGTTCTTCGGTGGGCGTTTCAAAAGCTAAAAACAGAGACGAGCTTAAATCTGCTATCAAGCTTGCATTTGCTCATGACAGCAAGGTCATTGTAGAAGAAACTATAGTAGGCATGGAGTGCGAGTGTGCGGTAATGGGCAATGACGAGCCTTTTGCTTCAACTGTCGGTGAAGTATGCTCCGCAAATGACGAGTTTTACGATTTTGACGCAAAATATAATGACGCCGCTTCCAAAACGCTTATCCCTGCAAGAATGAGCGAGGAAAGCATTGAAGAAATAAGAAAGACGGCTGTCAAGGCATACAGAGCAATGGGCTGCAGCGGACTTTCAAGAGTAGACTTCTTCCTTATGAAAGACGGCACTGTTATTCTTAACGAGATAAATACTCTCCCAGGTCACACGCCTATAAGTATGTATCCACAGCTTATGCAGTACGAGGGAATGACCCCTGCACAGCAGGAAGATAAGCTTATCAAGCTGGCACTTGATAAGGCGGAGGTTGATTATGAATAACGCCGCCATTGGAGTTTTCGACTCAGGAGTTGGCGGGCTTACCTGTGTGAAAGAGCTTATAAAGCTTCTGCCAAATGAAAATATCGTTTATCTTGGCGACACGGCAAGAGTGCCATACGGCTCAAAAAGCAGAGAGACTATAATGAGCTATGCCAGACAGGATATAGAGTTTCTTAAACAGCATAACGTTAAAATGATACTCGTTGCTTGCGGTACAGTTTCTTCTGTATTGCCTGCAATGGATATAAAGTCAGATATCTCCATAAGCGGAGTTGTTGAGCCTGCTGTAAAGGCTGCCTGCTCTGCTACAAAGAATAACAGGATAGGCGTTATAGCCACAAGTGCGACCATAAAGAGCGGCATTTACGGCAAAGCTATAAGAAGCATTAACCCTAACATCAAGGTGGTCGGCAAGGCTTGTCCTATGTTCGTGCCACTGGTAGAGAATGGCTATACTGCCCCTGATTGTGTGCCTGCAAGGTATATCGCACAGGAGTATCTTGAAATAATGAAAAAAGAAGACGTTGATACGCTTATTCTCGGCTGTACTCACTATCCACACCTCACTGAACTAATTTCAGATATAATGGGCGAGGGCGTAACACTTGTTTCATCAGGTGCGGAGCTTGCGAAATATGCACTCAACTCCCTTTCATACAGCGATGATACGGCTGAAAGAGAAGAGCGTGAGAGCCTTGAGCTTTACTGTACCGACAGCGTTGAGCTGTTTTCTGAGAATGTTGAACGCTTTCTCGGAAACAATATCAATGCACAAATATCAAAATGCAGCCTAAAGCTGTAAACTGGAGGATTTTATTTGACCAGCAAGGAAGTATCAATAAAACTTGTTAGCCGTCAAAGCGACGGTAATACAAAAGAAGAAACAGAGCTTATCTCAGCAGGACTTTATGAAGCAACCGAAAAAGGATATCGCATATCGTATGAGGAGTCTGAGGCAACAGGATTTGAAGGAAGCGTTACAACGCTAGAAACCGAAGGTTGCCGCAAGGTGACTATGAACAGAACCGGAACGGTTGAAGCGAATCTTGTTGTTGATATAGGCGAAAAGCAGCATTGCGTTTATGGCACTCCATACGGTGATTTTATGATAGGCATAACCGCTAAAACCATAAGATCAGATCTTGACGAAAACGGTGGAATGCTTTTCTTTCACTATGTTTTAGATGTCAATTCAAGCTATATCGGTGATTTTGAGATAGCTATAGAAGTAAAAGCGGCAAATGTTGTCGCATAATTATATTTGGAAGGACGGAAAAATAATATGACTAATCTCATAAGCGACGCATTTATTCAGGCTAAGGAGCTTGTAATGAAGGCTATGGGCGAGCTTGTTGCAGACGGAACCTTTCCAGCAGAGCCTGTTCCTGCATTTAATACGGAGATACCTGCCGACTCAAAAAACGGTGACGTTTCCACTAATGCCGCAATGGTATGTGCAAGACCTTTCAGAAACAATCCAAGAAAAATAGCAGAAGCTATCGTATCAAAGATAGACCTTAACGGCTCATACTTCGCAAGATGTGAAGTGGCAGGTCCTGGGTTCATAAACTTTTTCTATTCTACTGAATGGTATGCAACTGTAGTTGCCACTGTTTTGGAGCAGAAAGAGAAATACGGTGAAACTGACCTTGGCGCAGGGAAGAGCGTTCTTGTGGAATTTGTTTCTGCAAATCCAACAGGTCCTATGCACATAGGCAACGCAAGAGGCGGAGCTATAGGCGATTGTCTTGCGTCTGTTCTTGAAAAGGCAGGCTATGAGGTAGCAAGAGAGTTCTATATCAATGACGCAGGCAATCAGATAGAGAAGTTCAAGACTTCACTCGAAGTTAGATATCTTCAGATATACAAGCCTGAAACTGAACTTCCTGAGGACGCTTATCAGGGTCAGGACATAATTGACCATGCAAACGCATTCAATGAGATATACGGCGACAAGTATGTGAACGCTGACAGTGAAGAACGCCGTCAGGCACTTTGCGATTTTGCTCTGCCAAAGAACATTCAGAAGCTTCACGATGATCTTGGCAAATATAGAATACAGTATGACAAGTGGTTCAACGAGAGCACACTTCATAAGGACGGCTCAGTTCAGCGAGTTATCGAACAGCTCAAAGCAAGCGGTCATACCTATGAAAAAGACGGTGCCCTTTGGTTTAAAACAACAGAGTTCGGTGACGAAAAGGATAGAGTTCTCGTTCGTGAAAACGGTGTGCCAACATATCTTGTGCCTGATATCGCATACCACTACAACAAGCTTGCAGTAAGAAAGTTCGATAAGGCTGTAGATATTTTCGGTGCGGACCACCACGGATATATAGCTCGTATTAAAGCTTCTATGACAGCGCTTGGCGTTGACGCTGACAGACTTGACATTGTTATCATGCAAATGGTAAATCTCGTCCGTAACGGTGAAAAGTATAAGCTTTCCAAGCGTTCAGGCAAAGCTATCACTCTGTCAACTCTTCTTGACGAAATACCGATAGACGCAGCAAGATTTTTCTTTAATCTCCGTGAGCCTAATTCTCATTTTGATTTTGACCTTGACCTTGCTGTATCTCAGACAAGCCAGAACCCTGTTTATTATGTACAGTATGCACACGCAAGAATTTGTTCTGTCCTTAAAAAGATGAACGAAGAGGGTATTGAAGTTAAGAGCCTCGACAAGGTGGCTCTCAGCGTCCTCACAGCACCTGAGGAGCAGGAGATGATAAAACACCTTGCTACTCTGCCAAACGTTATAAACGAGGCTGCAAAGGCTTATGACCCAGCTAAGGTAACAAAGTATGTTATAGACCTTGCTACAATGTATCACAAGTTCTATAACAACTGCCGTATCATGGGAGAAGACGAGAGCGTTATGCAGGCGAGACTTTCACTTTCACTTGCAGTTAAGCAGGTAATAAAGAATATTCTTGATATGCTCAAGATAACTTGCCCAGAGTCTATGTAATAAAATATCAGACCCGACCGTGGAAAACTCCACGATCGGGTCTTTTGTTATTTCTGGGTATTTCTTATGTAGTGGAATAGATATTGCTGTGCAATGCCCTCAACACCCTTCACACAAGAGGGAAGTCCGTTCGGATACCACTGTGCAAGCACTCGCTTTACCCACACGTCTTTTGGGAAAGCGTCCGTTTTGTAAAAGCCGAAAAGCAGTGTACAATCAGCAACTTTCGGACCAACACCCTTTATCTTCATAAGCTCGTTTCGTGCATCGTCAAGGGGCATTTCTTTTATCTTTTGGTAGTCTATCTCACCGCTCAAAACCTTTTCAATGGCGTCAACAAGATATTTTGCTCTGAACCCTGAACGCAGATACGCAAGGCTGTCTATAGTTTCATCTACCATATCTTCAGCAGAGGGGTAGCCGCTATAATGCTCACACAAACGTCCTATAATGCCCTTTATCCTTGGAATATTGTTGTTCTGACTTATTATAAAGGAAGATAATGCCTCCCAACTGTCCTGCCTGAGTATTCTTATGCCGCCTGCAAAGGAACAGGCCTTTGACAGAGTTTCGTCCTCAGAAAAACGGCGTTTAAGCTCGCCGTAATCCGTGTTCAGGTCAAAATAATCAATCCAAATGTTTTCAAAGTTCTGCACAGTAGTGTCATGAAGCCTAAACACGCCGTTTTCGGGTTCCTCGCTTATGGTAAGTTTGTTGTTAAGGAAAGCTCCGCTGTAAGTTTTTTTATCTATCTTCTCCCAGCGAAAAGCCTGTCCGCAATCAAGTGTATCATCTAGTCCAAAATCAGGCTGTTTCAGCAAAATGTCACTGCCGCTTTGTGTATAATCCATAAAATTCAGCTCCTATTTATTATAAAATCATCGAATCTACTTGCAAAATTCTACAAAAAATATTATACTATAAATATTAGTATTTTTCAAGCGGATAAAATAAACATATCTAAGAAAGGATAGATCATATGAGAGAAAGCATTCTGACAATACCTGTCACAGATATATTTGAGCCGAAATGCGGCTGTCCAATATGCCGCCTGCGTGATACGTTGGAGCAGAGAACTGTTGAGTACATAATGGGAGCGGCTATGATGGAGCCAGACGTGCGTATGGAGACCAATAAGCTCGGTTTCTGCAAAACACATTTTGAACAGATGAGAGCCTGCAAAAATAGACTGTCACTTGCGCTTATGCTTCAATCACATTTGCAGGATATGCAAAAGCATATTTTCACACGAAAGAAAATGTTCGAGGGCAAGACAGCAAAGCAAAAGAAAGTCAGCGCAGTAAATAACGAATGTTTTGTATGCAGCAAGGTGGATTGGGGAATGTCAAGGATACTCGTTACGCTTTTTGAGATGTATGTTCAACAGCGTGATTTCAGAGATCTTTTTGCTCAGCAGGAAATGCTTTGTCTGCCGCACTATGACCTTTTAGTGTCTATGTGTACTGAAAATATGGATAAGAAATATCAGAAGCAGTTTATTGACTCTTGCGGCGAGCTGACAAGCAAATATCTTGACACTCTTGAAGCGGACGTATCACACTACTGCAAGATGTATGACTACCGTAACACAGGAGCAAATGCCGATTGGGGAAACTCCAAAGACTCCATAGAGCGTGCTATAAAATTTCTTACCACAAGATAAGAAATTTTCGTTACAATGGTTACAGCTTAGATTTTATGCAGTAGATTGTAAAAGTACAATTATATGTACAGAAGATCAGCTTATGTCATTTAATAGGTCATTGTTCTTTTATCGGGGCATTTTTTTGTACTTTGGATCTAGCATTGTAAATTTATTCTCAAACAAATTCAAAAATTATGTAAAGTGCGGTCATTCCACTGCTAACAAATAATCTTCAAAAGACAAGTTTGTATGTTAATATATTCGTAACATTCTCGTGTGTATTTGTTCCCAAAAGTTAGCGATTTTTCGCTTGAATGGTCGATTTTCGTTATAATATGAAGTTTTCAACAGCCTGCAAATTCCGATAAAACCATGAGTTTTCAACGTTTTCAACATGGTTTTCAACAGAAAATGCCCCTACGAATGTTGAAAACTTTTCATATTCAACATTTTTGCGTTGAAATGTTGAATATTGCACTTTTTTAATGCCAACAATCAGTAATATAATCAAGTAATTGGTATTTAGAGGAGTTGACTGTCATGCTTAAAGGAATTAATAAACAAATCATCGAAATAAAGTGTACAGAAAATGAATGTTTTGATAAGATTCTATTATTTGTAAACGCAAATAAAAATCATCTTCATCCTGATATTTTAAGAAAAAATGCTGTTGATATCGCAAGTGCGATAACGGGGGACAAAATGTTTTCGACAAACAGAAAATTCAACTTTGCGGCAGTGATATCAACTATAATGGGTGTGGCAATGCTTGTTCTGCTGCTTATCGCATTGTGTATGTGATAAGCATAAATATCATTGATAAAATTTGTGTAAATCGTCGAAAGTCTATATAAAAAGCCTGTTTACTATTGGCATTATGTTTTTTTTGTGGTATAATTACGAGTAGTATATTTTTTTGAAAAGGAAAATTCAATGAGTAATTATCAAGATAAAAATAATAATTTAGACGAAGAAAATGAACTGCAGCTTATAATTGGCAGAAACCCTGTTATCGAGGCTTTAAAAGCAAATAAACTGATCGACACTATCTATATTAACCCTGAGGCTAAAGGCTCTATAACACTTATTTGTAGACTTGCAAAGGAAAAAGGCATAAATGTCAAGCGTGTTACCGAAACAAAACTCAACAATATGAGCAGGGGAGCTTCACATCAGGGTGTTATTGCTATGGGTGCGTGTGCGGAGTATGTGTCTCCGGAGGATATTCTCAGCATCGCAAATGAAAAGGGAGAGGATCCTTTCATTATCATTTGCGATGAGATAGAAGATCCGCACAATCTTGGTGCAATAATCAGAACGGCTGAGGCGGCAGGTGCTCACGGCGTTATCATTCCAAAGAGAAGAAGTGCATCATTGAACGCAACTGTTTTCAAAACGTCCGCAGGTGCAGCAAGCTGGTTGCCTGTTGCAAGAGTTTCAAATCTTGCAGCAACTATTGATATGCTTAAAGAAAACGGTGTGTGGATATACGGAACTGACGGCGAGGGACAGAGCTATACTGAAGTTAAGCTAACTGGTCCTATAGGGCTGATAGTCGGCTCTGAGGGCTTTGGCATGGGACGTTTAATAAAAGATAAATGTGATTTTTTGCTTAGTTTGCCTATGGCAGGCAAAGTCAATTCTTTGAATGCTTCCGTTGCGGCGGGCATTTTTATGTATGAAGCCGTAAGACAGAGAAATCTATAAGGAACAGGGAGGTTAAAGCTTTGGCTGATAAATTCTCAATAGACGATATAATTTCAGAATACAGCGAAAAAGTTGAAAACGATTTAAAAACTGATGAGTCACAGGAAAACGATGAAATTTTAAATGAAGATACTAATGAAGATACTAATATTGATGAGAGTATTGAAAAAGATAATGATATCAGCGATATAGATAGTGACGGCTATGATCCAATAAAAGCAACAGATTTTGATGATGAATTGGCGTCAGATCATACGAACGAAAAAAAACGTAACGAGGAAAATGCTGCACTTATAAATAATCTCACCAAACATAAAAAAGGCAAGGCTGCAAAGCAGAGCATTCCGCCTGTGAACAGGGCAAGCCTTAAAGATATCAAAATGGGACTGACGGGAAAAATAATCCCGAAAACAGAGGAGTTTGACAAGGCACTTATCCCTGATGACGCCACCTATGAGGAAAAATCCTCTATATTGTCACAGCACAGAAAGAAGAAAGTTGACAGCTTTGTTCTTAAAACTAACGAGCAGGAAAGCGAGCCTGACAGTGATGATACAAACGATAAAGACAAGGCAGGGCAGACGGAGTTTAAGAAGTTTGATGACGCCGAAAAGGTCTTTGGCTCTATCCGTCATGTGAAGAGCAACCTTGTTCTAAGGCTTTGTGTACTTCTGTTTACGGGCATTTTCAGCACATTCATAACGGTTGCAAATGACCTGGAACTGCCTCTTATAAAGACATTTGACAGAACTATAACCCCTGCGGCATATCTGTTTGCAAACACTATTTTGGGTCTTATTTCTATAGCGGTGTGCTATAACGTGCTTCTTGCAGGAATAAAAAGCCTATTTAAAAAAGAGGCAGATAATGATACAATAGCAGCGATAGGTATTTTTATTACAGTCATTGCAGGAATAATAAATCTATTTGACCCTGAGTCTATTCGTGACAATGTTTACCATGTTTACATATCAGTTGCAATCGTGGGTCTGATATTCAATACTCTTGGAAAACTTATGGTGGTAAAACGTACTGAGCGTAATTTTAGGTACGTTGCAGGAGATTTTGAGAGATATGCAGTTACATCCGTTGAAGATGAGGAAATAGCAGAAAACTTCACAAGAGGTGCTGTTGCAGAGCCAAAGATAGCAGCTATGCGCAAAACCGAGTTTGTGGACGATTTTATGAAGAACAGCTACACTTCTGATATCTCAGATGAGTATTCAAAGAAAATAAGTCCTTATATCCTCATTGCAGGCGTTGTTATAGCACTTTTGTCACTTATATTTGATAAGGGTGCGTCAAACATGAAAGAACGTTTGTTCATAGCACTTGCGGCTTTCTCAGGCACTGTTACCATGTGTTCTTCGTTTGCGGTAATGCTTATAGTAAATGTACCTCTGGCAAGAGCTACAAAGAAGTATTTGCAGTATTCAGCGGTAATGCTGGGATATTCTTCTGTTGATGAATTTGCTGACACAAATTCACTTCTTGTTGACGCTGAACAGCTTTTCCCTAAAGGAAGCATTGAGCTTGCAAACCTTAAGCTTCTCTCAGCTATTTCTATTGAAGACTGTATTTTAATGGCGGCAAGCCTTAGCTGTCAATCGGGAAGTGTTCTTAAGTCTACATTCTACAAAATGCTCAGAGGCAAGACTGAGTTGCTTTATCCTGTTGAAAGCTACATTTATGAGGACGGTCTTGGACTTTCGGGCTGGATAGAAAACAAACGTGTACTTCTTGGTACAAGAGAGCTTATGGAAAACCACTCTATTGACGGTCTGCCGTCAGAAGCAAAAGAGAAGGAGTATACAAATGGGAATGTTGCTGTCTATCTTTCTATTTCTGGAATAACAGCAGCAATGTTCGTTATTCAGGTATCGCCTAATCTGTCCGTTACACGTTGGCTTCAGGAGCTTGAACTTGAAGGTATCACAACAGTAATAAGAACAGTTGACGGCTTTCTTTCACAGCGTTTTCTCTCTGACCTCTTTGATATTGAAAGCGACAGCGTTAAGCTTCTCAGCTTCAGATATCACAAGGATTACGAAAGCGAAACCGAGTACGTTCCACGTCAGGCTTCATCAATGCTTTGCAGCGGACATTTTCCGTCATTTGCAATGCTTGTGATAGGCGCAAAAAGGCTCAAATTTACCGCAGAACTTGGTGCGTCAGTGATGTATGGTGCATCGATACTTGCGGCGCTCATAGCCCTTATAATGATGCTGACAGGTTCATTTGTTCAGCTTACTCCAACGCTAGTTATCGTCTACAACCTCATTGTAATGGGAGTAGCGTTGCTTATACAGCACATCAAAAAACTATAAAAATAAAACCTCGGTCTGTAGTGAAACAAACCGAGGTTATTTTTTACTTATTGCTTATTGTCCAATCTATTGGCTGAATATTGTTACTTACAAGGAAATCGTTAACCTTAGAAAAATGCCTGCATCCGAAAAAACCATTATACGCAGACAATGGAGATGGATGAGCTGCCTTGAATACTGCATGAATAGGGTTCGTTATAAGTGGTGCCTTAGCCTTAGCATTGCCACCCCAAAGGATAAACGCAGTAGGCACATTACGCTCATTAAGCTTTTTTATTACAGCGTCAGTAAGCTGTTCCCAGCCTTTACCCTTATGAGAATTAGGCTGACCCTGACGAACAGTAAGAACAGTGTTCATCATCAGCACACCCTGCTTAGCCCAATCGGTAAGCTCACCATTATTAGGGATAGAGATACCAAGATCAGCATTAAGTTCTTTAAAAATATTCTGCAAAGACGGTGGTGGATTAACACCAGCTTTAACGGAAAAACAAAGACCATGAGCCTGTCCCGGACCATGGTAAGGATCCTGTCCAATGATAACAGCCTTGACTTTTTCATAAGGCGTGTACTTCAATGAATTGAAGATATCATGCATATCAGGATAAACAGTGAAGTGTGAATATTCGTATTTCAAAAATTCACGGAGTTTCAAATAATATTCCTTTTTAAACTCATCAGCCAGAATATCGTCCCAGCTATTTCCGATATGCACCATTATACAGCACTAATGACAGTTCCGACGATCAGACCGAGTATAAGTGCGGCAACCAAAGCGAGAACGAGTATTCTCATGACCATAGGTTTCTTGTCGTTCATTAACTATCGTTCCTTTCATAAAATATACTACTATGATTTTATCATATTTTCGCTGTAAAATCAACTGTTTGGAGGAAATTTATAAAATAATTTGTTCAAAAAATAATGAAGTGGCTCACAAAGGTTCGTAAGTAAGCTACTTCTATACACAAAAAAAATATCATATGAGCAAGGTTTTAACATCGCCTTGTTTTATATGATATCATAAATTTTGTTGTCAAGGGATTACCGCAAATGTAGCATAGCTTGACAGTCCACAAAGTAGGGTGTATACTTAAAGCAGTACACAACGGAGAGAGCCGACAAAGCGTAAAAGAGCCACAAACAGCCCCTCGCACAGCGTGCACAGAAAGTTTCACTAAATAAAAATTTAGTGAAACTTAGAGAAGTGATAAATAAGGAGAATAGATATAAATGAAACAAGCATATGTAGATGATTGCCCATATTATCTTGACGATTTTCTAACTAACATGAAGGTTGTCAAAGACCGTTCTGACCGCACTGAAGAAGCTTATTTTATTGATATCCGAACATTTCTGCGATATCTTAATGTCAAACACCATGCAGTTCCAGCCGAAACGCCTTTCAATAAAATAAAAATAAAAGAAACGCCAATAGAATGGCTCGAATGCTTTTCACTAAACGATGCTTATGTTTATTTAAAGTATCTCAAAGATGAGCGCAATAATTCCACAAAAACCCGTGCGAGAAAATGTTCAGCTTTGAAACAATTCTATGTTTATCTTTGCCAAAAAGCCAAGCTCATTTCAAACAATCCGCTTGATGATCTTGAATTGCCACATATAAATCAAGCCTTGCCTAAATATCTGTCCCTTGAACAAAGCCTTGAGCTTCTGCGTAATATCGACTCTAAAAACCAGGTGCGTGATTATTGTATCATTACTCTGTTCCTTAACTGCGGTATGCGTCTGAGCGAGCTTGTGGGCTTGAATTTAAGCGATTACAGCCGAGATAACAGAACTCTGCGTGTCCTCGGCAAAGGCCGCAAGGAGCGCATTATTTACCTTAACGACGCTTGTGTTTCTGCACTTGATGAGTATATTGACACTACCCGCCCCCACGTGGAACAAACTGCCATTTTTTTGTCGGCTAACAAAACAAGGATAAACAAGCGACGTGTTCAACAAATAGTAGATGAACAGCTCCAGCGTGCAGGACTTAGCAATTTGGGTATTACCACCCACAAGCTCAGGCATACAGCCGCAACCCTAATGTACCAACACGGCGGTGTAGATACTCTTGTACTGAAAGATATACTCGGTCACAAAAGCATTGCGACCACTGAGATATACACACATTTATCTGATGAAAACATCAAAAAGGCCATGGAGTCGAATCCATTGTCTGAAGAAATTGAAAAGAAAAAGAAGTAAACAAAAAGCCATGTGAGGAAAATCACATGGCTTTTTTGCTATTTTTTCATACGAATTATAGAATGTTCTGGGAACGTCAGATCTGATCTTATCGACATCTTCATAGCTGCATGATTTGCAGTATCTATGGAGTTGTCGTATTCATCAAACATTTCCTCCACGGTGAACTTCACAGGGCTACCAACAGGTGAAAGCACTTCAATCTCGTCGCCCTTGTTGAATTTGTTTTTTTGAGTACAGTATATTCTTCCACCGCTACAACCGTCAACCACAGCCACAACATCATATTCACGAATATACCCGCCGTTTTCGTAATACTGGCTCTCCTTTGGGTGTCCAAAGAAAAATCCTGTGCAGTATGCTCTGTGGCTTACCTTGAAAACTTCATCCTTAAGCCACTGTGGCAACTCAAAATGCTCAGGATCAGACTTATAGATATCCATAGCCTTTCTGTAGGCATTTGTGATAACGGACACATAATACGAAGATTTAGCTCTGCCCTCGATCTTAAAGCTGTTCACGCCTGCCTCTGCAAGCTTATCAATGTGGTTGAGCATACACATATCCTTGGCGTTGAGGATATAAGTTCCTTTTTCGTCCTCAAAAACAGGATAAAACTCATTGGTGCGCTTTTCTTCCATAAGGTGGTATCCCCAGCGGCAAGGCTGTGCGCACTCGCCACGATTTGCGTCACGGTTTACAAGGTACTGGGAAAGCAAACATCTGCCTGAAAAACTTACGCACATTGCACCATGTACAAAGCACTCAATTTCAAGATCTTTAGGGGTCTTTGCTTTTATTTCGGCGATCTCCTCGAGAGAAAGCTCTCTTGCAAGCACTACCCTCTTAGCACCCATGTTATAAAATTCATTTGCAGTAACATAATTTACTATACCAGCCTGTGTGGAAACATGGATCTCCATATCAGGTGCATATTTTTTTATCAGTGAGAAAACACCGATATCGTTGGCTATCATAGCGTCAACGCCTGCCGCAAGAGCGTCATTCACAAACTGCTCTAAATGCACTATCTCGTCATTATGAGGAAGCGTATTGCAGGTCAGATACACACGCTTACCCCTGCTGTGAGCCTCGTCACAGGCTTTTTTCAGAAGCTCAGCGTCAAAGCTTGCAGAGGCGGCTCTCATTCCGAAAGCCGTACCTCCAAGATAAACTGCATCAGCACCAAAATCCAGCGCCGCATACAGACGTTCCATATCTCCCACAGGAGCAAGAACTTCAAGCAAATTATTTTCAGTCATTAAAAATTCAATCCTTTATTACTTTTTCTTTGCAAGTCCAGCCTTAACAAGATTTTCCTCATGCTCGTCAAGTGTCTTTGCATAGAATGTTTCGCCCGTCTTAAGATTATTACAGAAGTAATAGTAATCAGTCTTCTTAGGCTCAAGAACAGCGTTTATTGCAGCCATACCAGGGTTGCATATTGGTCCTGCCGGCAAGCCCTTGCACTTATAGGTATCATAACACTCGGTATAATGCTCGATAGAAGCTGTGTTGTCAGCCTCGGTTTTTATAACATTCTTAATATAATTTGTTGTTGTATCAGACTGGAGCATAGGATAGGTGTCAGGGTCGTCAAGTCTGTTCAGAAATACCGAAGCTACCTTTGGCATTTCGTCCTCAGAAGCGGCTTCAAGCTGAACGATAGAAGCAAGGGTCATAACTTCGTTAAGTGACATACCGGAATTTTTGATCTTAGCTTTGACAGTTTCGTATTTCTTTTCAAACTGCTCTCTAAGCTTCTTGGTAACGTTTCCTGCACTGTCATTCACATAAAACTCATATGTATCAGGATAGAAATAGCCTTCCATGCGATAGAACATATCGCCGTTATCATCAACATCATTTTCAAAGTCAAAGCCTTGATTTTTATTGAATTCAAACAGGAAGTCGTCAGCAGTGCAGACCTCATTATCTTCAAGCTTTTTAGCTATGTCAAGAAGATTTTCTCCCTCTGTGAATGTAATGCTTACAGTCTTGTATGACTCTCTCATTTGTGAAAGTTTTTCGATTATTTCAGAATATCCGCTTGATGGCTGAAGTGTGATATCACCAGGATATATAGCTGCAGGCTTTTCAAATTTCAAAGCAAGCATAAACAGCTTTTTGTTCTTTATAACTCCCTCATTTACAAGTATATCAGCTATCTCACTGTTTGTTGAACCTGCAGGGATATTAAATCTGATATCCTCGTCAGTTTTTCCGATACCATAATACTCCATGCCAATAGAAATGCCGCCCACTGCAAGCACTAAAGAGACTGTAAGAATTACTATAACAAGTATAATTCCGCCAAATACCGAATTATTCACCTTGCTTTTCTTTCTTTTTTTCTTTTTCTTCTTGCCGCTTTTTGACTTTTTTTCTTGCTTTTCGGGCTTCTCTGGCTCTTTATTCTCGTCTTCTTCGCTTTTGTCTTCCTCTGACTTGTCCTCGTGAAAAGCTAGGATAGGTTCAGGCTTGTCATCGGTCGCTTCTGGAGTTTCCTGTGGTTTCTCGTCAGTATTGTCTGCCTGTTCACAGGCTTCGGAACTGTTCTCAGTGTCAGCGATAGGCTCTGCTTCAACGCTTTCTTCGTCCGCTTCATTTTTCTCGGCAGACTTTATCTTTGCGTTGACATCATTTATTATATCGTCAACATTAAAATTCAGATCGTCCATTATTTACTTCCTTTCCTTTGTGTTTATAGTATATATATCCTTATCAGTAAATACCTTGTCTACAGAGATATCATAGCCGTCATGACAAAAACTTTCTGACATACAGTTATCGTAACATAAACCTAGCTTTATGCCATTATAATCAGCCAAAAATCTGTCATAAAAGCCCATACCAAAGCCAAGCCTGTATCCGTCTTTATCATACGAAAGCGCAGGCACGATACACAAGGCATTGTCAAAAACGCAGTATTTCTCACAACTTTCATCAGGCTCAAAAATGCCAAACCTACCCTCTTTGAGATCATAGGTGCTGTTTATTCTGTAAAAATACATAATATTGCCGTTTTTTTCACATCTCGGGCATAGCACTATCTTGCTCTTTAGTGCCTTTCTTACTATCTCCGCCGTAGACACTTCAATATCAGAGGAAACATATGCAAGCACAGTTGTGCAGCTTTTATACTCCTCGCTGTCAAGAAAAGCTTGCTGAACAGCCACATCTGCCTGTTTTCTTTCTTCCGCAGACATACTAAGACGTATCTCTTTGAAATGCTTTCTTAAAGCTTTTTTATCTGTCATTTGCTCTGCATACCTGATTCAAGGGCTTCTGCCTTTTCTTTTGAAACAAGAAGCTCAACAAGCTTGAGTGCAAACTTCATGCTGCAGCCTGCGCCCTTTGCAGTGATGAACTTACCGTCAACAGCCACAAGTCTGGCAGAATGTATCGCACCTTTAAGATCTTTCTCATAGCCTGGAAAACAAGTTGCATATCTGCCGTCAAGAAGACCCTTATGACCGATTATGGACGGAGCGGCACATATTGCGGCAATGTATCTGTTATTATCAGCACAGTAATCAACTGCACCAAGCACATCAGGGCTTGCTTCAAGATTTAAAGTACCCGGCATACCACCTGGGAGAACTATCATTTCGAGCTCGTCATTAAGAACTATCTTATCCACTGTTGTATCGGTTTTGACAGGAATGTTGTGTGAGCTGACTATCATATCAGAGCCTACACCTACAGTAAAAACTTCAACGCCTGCTCGTCTGAGCAGATCCACAGGGGCAAGAGCCTCCATTTCCTCAAAACCATTGGCAAGAAATACATAAACCATAACAAATGACTCCTTTCGATCATCTGAAAGTAATTACATTTTTATTCAAAAGAAAAGCAGGATTATAAGAAAGCTTTGACTTTCTAAGACCCTCTATTCCTAGATCCTCTTCCCTGTTGATGAAGCTGAGACCCTTTGCATTATGCGACGCAAACTGACTACACAGCATAGGATATGCCCCCTGAACGTCAGCGAGTGCTTTTTCTATATGCACCACAAAGGTATCCGAATTTATTTGTTCGCCAACCGTAAAGCCTGTCATTTTATCATTTCTGTAAAGCACAGCGCCTTTAAGTCCGAGCCTATCCATATTCGTAAGAAAAAGATCAATAGCATATTGCTCAACCACCGCCGAAGGATCATCAGCGTTGTCATTCTTATTATAAAACTCAGCCGAAAATTCAATACAGCTGTCTATTTCCTTATCAGTAAGCTTTCTGTATTCCCAAGGCTCGTCCATGAAACGCTTTATGTGGTTACGCTTGCCGTGATACTTTTTGCCTTTAAGCTCGATAAGGTCGGAAGCATTGTAAATATAGTCTGAACTGTCCCTATCATACTCGCAGATGATTTTATCACCATAATATTCTTTTATCCAGCTTAGGTTATCATCTGTTACAGAAGATACGATAAGCGGCTTTCCCTGGGTGGAAACATATTCTTTAAGCTCATCAAAAAGCCTGATATATTTTTCTTTGCCCTCAACGTCTATTTTAACGCCCGCAGGAAATGTAAAATACGGCTGACCGTCCTCAAAGGAACAGCTTATATAAAAATCACCATGATGTGTTATTACAGTGTCATTAAGTCTTTGCCACGCCATATTATTTGCAAAGCAATATTCTGCTCCTCTGAAATCTGATACTGCAAGACACTTGGTTATCCATTCTTTGTCCTCAAAACTTATTTTTCTGAAATCAAACATTAAACACACATTACTTTCTATTGATTAACCCCAGAACATCTCCGAAAATCTTATCTTTTGTATAAGGCTCGCTTCCGTCGCTGCAAGGAATAATATTCCAATCCTGTTTCTCAGCGGTAAACAAAGCGGCTTCACGGCATTTTTTCAGATACTCCACATTTGCTTCATGGATATCCTTTTTGCGTTCATCTCCGCCGTATCTTCCCGACATCAGCTTTTGAGATATCTCTATTGGCATATCCAAGAATATCACCTTGTCAGGTCTTGGAAGCCCAAGCTTGTCATACTCGTAATCTTCAAGCCAGTCTATAAAATCTTCCCACTGCTCTTTCGGCAGTTTTGTCATCTGATAAATGCAGTTTGATGTAACATATCTCGCTGCAAGTACAAGACTTCCCTCTTTATAGTCATGCTCCCAAAATTGTTTGTAGCAAGCGTATCTGTCAACAGCGTAAAAGCTTGAAGCTGCGTAGGCATTCACGTCAGCAGGCGTTTTGCCTATCTCACCATTAAGATACATCTTTACCAACGCAGATGACGGATTATCATAGTCAGGAAAGCTTATAGCCTTATGCTTTATGTCATTTTCGCTGAAATAAGCAGAAAGCCTTTCAAACTGAGTTGATTTTCCACTTCCATCAAGTCCTTCAAGAACTATAAGTCCAGATCTATTCAACATTATTCATTTCTCCGTAAATTTTCTTTACTTCAGCCATTTTTCCACAGCTCATTGCGCCCTCTGGACACTTGCCTTTCATTACACATGACGGACCTGCGTTCTTGAAAAGCTCAGGAGCGGCCTGCTTGCAAAGTCTGAGCATTTCATCAGCCACAGCCTTTATCTCCCATTGTGCTCTGTTACAGCATCTATGCTGGAAGAAATTAAACAGTGTTCTGACGTTCATTGTCACAACTATCTTTGTTTCACAAGCGTTTGGAAGAACAAATCTTGCGTCCTCATAGGCTTTTTTCTTAGCCTTGTTAAGTGCGTCTTTTTCAGACATACCCTGCTCTAAAAATGCCTTCTCATGAGTTTTGGTAAGTATGTCAGCAATCTTATTATAACACTCAAGGAGCTGATCCATTTGCTTGTCAAATTCAGCCTTTGCTTCTGGCACAGCCTCTATTGATGGTGGCGTGATAAACTCAAAGCCGCTTTCATTTACATAACGCTGGCTTTTTTGAGAATAAGACGCAATTCTGTGTCTTACCAACTGATGAGAGCAGGCACGGGATATCCCCTCTATGCCAAAAGTAAAAGAAACGTGTTCCATAGGGCTTTCGTGACCAATAGATACGAGCCTTTCAATAAAGCTCTTTGTTTTTTCTTCCGTAAGGCCCTCTCTAAGCGAGGCGATATCACTGCTTGAATAGCAAAGTTTTGCAGCAGTAGCAACCACCTTTTCAGGCTCAGGTGTATGGGTAATAAGCTCAACTCTCATCATATATGATCCTTTCCACATATTTTTTATATTATACCATTAAAAAGCCTACAAGTCAACATTTTATTTTAAATGGCTATTTCAACTTCCGTGTTGATGTTAACAAGCATTTAACAATCAACTTATGTAAAATGAAATAATTTAGAACGCAATATTTGTTCAGCTATACAAAAATCTTGTGCATATGAGAGAAATATGCAGAATATAGTGACTTTTGTTGTTATATGTGTTAAAATAATGTATGCATAGATAAAAAAGTCTATTGCAAAAAATGTGATAAGCCCAATGAAGATGTGAATATTTATTATGCACAATTACCCGTTGTAATAATTGTGTGATATGATGAAGTTAAATTACTCTGCAACAAAACTTGAAGAAAATCACACCTATATTATGAAAAAACGTTTAATATGAAAAATATCGTTAAGAGGATCGCAGCTATGGGTGCTGCTGTTATGATGATGAGTTCTATGGCTATTGGGGCTAGTGCGGCAGATAGTAAAGCATTTAGTCTTCGCAACACGCCGGGAGCACCTTCAAGCGATAACGTGACTTCCAAAACACTTAATTTTAAAACAACACAATCTGGTAAATACACTACATATACCAAATTGACTGCAAGTAAAAATACTACAGTTACGACCAAGTGTTATGTTTGGAAAAACAACACTTGGAATTTGATCACAACATCTACGGGTACACAGAAGACTACAGGCTCGTGGTATCAGATAACAGTTGGCATGAATGCTAAAAACGTTGTTTCTATAACTAAAAATGCTTCAAAAGCAACATCTGCTTCTGGAAGTACTTTTGGTTATTAATATATGCACTTAAAATAACATATGAGCGACATATTGTCTGAAATTTATCAGCCGATAGTCGCTCATAATATTAGTAAAGGTCGTGAAATAATGAAAAAAAATTATGGCGTTGTTATATCTCTGCTTTTTCTTTTCCTTTTTGGTTGTTCATCTCAGGACAACAAATCCAATAACCACAGTACAGATGATGCAAGGCTTGAGCCTGTGGAACAGGCTTATGACGGCTGTAATAAGTTGCTTGGCAGCGATCACGGCAGTTTTAAGCTGCCAGAAAAGATAAGCAAAGTGGACTTTAATAAGGTATATTCTTTGTCCTGCAATACTTTGAAAAATGATGATATGACCAATGCTGAAAAGTTATTCAAGACTTTTTATGGCGACGATTTCGACGAAAGTGCACTTTCAACTGACAATGGCGGAATAGTTTATCAAGCTGGAATAAACACATCTGCATACTTGGGTATGGATATTGCACTTTATTCCGCTGATTATGAGTTTCAAGAAAACAGCAGCGGACAGACTTATGTTGTGGGGCTTGACGAGGGCGGCATTACTTTAGGTGGCAAAGCCATTGATGTGACTGATATCGACAGTGGATTAAACAATTATCTTGCCGATTTTTATAAGGATTTTACGATCAATACCAAAGAGTTTTCGGTGAATGACACTGTGGGCAGAATTGATTTTACGGCAAGTCTTGACTATGAAAATGTGCCTTTTCAGTATTCGCCCTCTGCATACAGTCGGGCAGACAACGAGAATAATATGAGTTATTGGACGTTTTTGCAGGTGACAGGCTCTATTGGGGCGGACGGCAAATTTGATTTTATCAACGCAAATGCACCACTTAACATACTTGACAAAACAGAGAAAACTGAGATGATACCATTTGACGAGGCGGTGAAAATTCTTGAGACGGAGCTTGCAAAAGGGTCATATTATGAGTTTTCAAATGTTGAGCTTATGTACTGCTGTCTTGCAAATCAGCCTGCATTGGATATGACCGAAGAGGACAATGTTGCTAAGGCTGAACAGTTGGCGGAGGAATACAACAAGACACCCAAGAACTTTGAGCCTATGTGGTGTTTCGAGATAAAAGGCGGCGAGGGTGCAAAGGAATATATCAAGGTGAATGCTCTCAGCGGCGAGGTCTTTATTGATGTTCAGTAGGTCAGAACGAAAGGTGAATAGCATGATCACAAAGCGGATTTTTTGTATTGCTGTGATAGGTGGAATCATCTGTCTTACGGCTTGTGGAAATAGTAATAATAACAGCGAGAATAATTCATCTGCGGTGGTGGTATCAGCTGTGGGAAGCAGAACTGACAGCCTTTTGGACAGCAGAGTGACATTGCAGGCTGAGGCTGTGGCTTACGATAACGGACAGCTCACCTTTGTTTATGACGGCAAGGAATACACGCTTGCAATGGACAGCGAGCTTTTTGAACATGATGAAAAATATGTGAATGGGAAAAGCTTATCCCAAGCAATAATAAACAACGATATCGGCGAGGTCATTTCTGCGGAGATAGTTACGGACGAGGGCATAACAAAAATTTATAGTTGTGATGTTGTAAGTCCTAACGGCGAGAAATACGCTTCGGGAATGTATGAGGACATCAAGGCGGACGTGCCTGCGGAGGAGTATGACTACAAGCTTTGCCACAAGAGCGGCTCTGTCTATGAGCTTAGCAATGCAAATCGGACTATCACGGCTGACTTCAACGATCTTGAGGAGTGGCAGAAAGGAAAATATCCCGAAAGTGCTGATGATGTTATGTTCGGCGGCTATCTTTTTACCGACGGCAAGTTTATTATTGAGGATATCAACTTACTTGTTGCGGTGAATGATGACGGCTCAAAGACGTATGAGCCGCTCACGACCAGTGACTACCCCAGCTTTTTCGGCACAGTACAGACCATAGGCGACAACACGGCCGAAATTAAGCTCACAGACAAAAAGACAGTATGCACAGTGCCTACATATTATTGCGACGGTGAGCTTAGTGAGGGGCTTGAAGTCATGGTGATACTTGACTGCTCCACAGACCTTTTCGATAGCGGAAAGTCGGAGAGTTTTGATTACGCCGTTATCTGCACAGACC